>Ga0315268_10008467_pt1 | contig 10749 bp, 7 predicted proteins | sample C1_top_MG_FD_204535 | JGI IMG/M metagenome (GOLD analysis project Ga0315268, IMG submission 204535) | Sediment microbial communities from Yellowstone Lake, YNP, Wyoming, USA - C1_top | ecosystem: Environmental > Aquatic > Freshwater > Lake > Sediment | place: USA: Wyoming | collected 2017-08-01 | reverse complement strand
AAAGAAAATAGAAAATATTTTTTGGATTTTTCTTTTTGAGCAAAAGCCGGCCGATGATTTGTTTCAAAATCGTGCTTTTCCCGACTCGCCTCAAGCCAACAATATTGAGAATCAAGGAATGTTCCATATTGGCGACAATATCATCATAGATCTCTCTTTTTTCCCAATTTGTCTCCTCTATTTTATATTGATTATTGCTCCACCATGCATTTTTCAATGCCAAATCTTGGATTTTTATCATATTTGATTAAATTAGACTATAACTAAATTACTATTTGATTATATCGCACTTAAATTATATTGTCAACAACGATTTGCCGACAATTGAATTTTATCAGAAAATGGGATATTATAGAAGAGTGCCGGCCCAAACCCGCGCCAAAGGCAAAAAAATCGGCTGGCCCGCCTGGACGAGCTGGCGAGGCCGGAAAGACGGCGCGGAGGCGGTGTGGCGCGTGGGTGAGGTATAATTTGTTTGAACAGTAACAGGATGTTAAACGAAAATAAAAAATATGACGTTATTATGTTTGGCGCCGGCCCTGCCGGCGTAACTGCCGCCTACAAGCTGGCTCAAAACGGGAAAAGGGTTATTGTCTTTGAAAAAGATAAACAAGTCGGCGGGATCAGTAAAACCATCAACTATAAGGGTTTTCTTTTTGATCTTGGGCCGCATCGTTTCTTTACAAAATCAAAGGAAGTTAATGACCTCTGGAGAGAAACCTTAGGCGGTGATTTTTTGCCCGTCAATCGGCTAACCAGAATATATTACAAAAACAAATTCTTCTTTTATCCCCTAAAACCGATGAACGCGCTTTTCGGACTTGGTTTTTTCCCCTCACTTGCAATAGGCGGAAGTTATGTCCGGGCAAAGCTATTCCCACACAAGAAAGAGGAAAATTTCAAGCAATGGGTAACCAATCGATTTGGAAAAAAGCTTTTCGAGGCCTTTTTTAAAACCTACACTGAAAAACTATGGGGCATCCCTTGCGAGGAAATCGAAGCCAGCTGGGTTGCCCAAAGAATCAAGGGTTTATCTTTGAAGACCGCCGTCAAGAATGCCCTTTTCCCGGATAAAAGCGGGAAAGTAAAAACTCTCATCGACCGGTTTCATTTTCCGAGATACGGTGCCGGAATGATGTATGAAAAAATTGCCGAAAATGCCCAAAAAAACGGCGTCATTATAGAACTCGAAACAGAAGTGACAAAAATAAACGTCGAAAACGGCCAAGTCAAGAGCGCGATCGTCAAAAATAAAAACGGAGAAACCAAAGAATATTCCGCCGATCATTTTCTTTCCAGCATTCCCCTGACCCATCTCGCGAAAAGAATGAGTCCGCGAATCGATGAAGAAGTTTTGACTGCGGTTGGCAAGCTGAAATTCAGAAGCACTATTATGGTCAATCTGATATACAACGCAAAAACGCCTTTTCCCGATAATTGGATATATGTCCATTCTGCCGAGGCCAAGACTGGCCGGATAGGATCCCCGAAGAACATGAGCAAATACACGTCTCCCTATGAAAGCAAAACTCCTCTTTGCCTCGAATATTGGTGCAATGAAAACGATGAGATGTGGAACATGCCGGATAAAGAACTCCTGGAACTTGGCGTGAGCGACTTGGACAAACTTGATCTTGTCAAGAAAAAAGATTTCGTAGACGGATTCGTTGTGAAAGTTCCAAAGACCTATCCGATCCATGACGGGACATACGCGAAAAATATCGAGATAATCCGAAACTACCTCGACAAAATAAGCAATCTCCAGCCCATCGGCCGTTATGGAATGTTCAAGTATAACAATATGGACCACTCGATCCTGACCGGCCTTTATGCCGCGGAAAATATTCTCGGACAATCACATGACATTTGGGAGGTAAACGTGGAGGAAGAATACCACGAGGAGAAAAAATAGGAAATAATCTATTTCTCCTATCTAAAAGAAGATCGAAAGGAAAATCACCGCAGCACAAAATTCATTCTGAATTTGCGGAATAAATCTCAAATACTAATCTTCCACTGCTGTCCGAGAAAGTCTTAACGAGATTCAACTTGACATTATTATCTTCAGCAAGGCTAAAAAAATTTTCTCGGGCATTTTCATAAAGACATTTCCCTTTTGGATGCAAAATGAAATAATATTCTCCTTTTTGCTCGAAATAAGATTCGAAAAGCCATTTTTTTGTTCTTTTAAACGCTTCCTCGTTATGCAGCGCGGGAGCCATTTCGGAATATTTTCCTATTTTTTTATCGAACGTCAAAAGTTGAACATGGGTTCCCCAATCGACGGAAGCGAATTTATGATTGCTTAGTTTTGCGTATTCTATTAAATCAAAAATTGAATTTGACCAGGACAAGTTTTTTGGGGGCTGATTATAAGCCTGAACATACATTGTCGAAACAGCAAGTTCATAGGCAACCAAAATAATGGTTACTGCCATAGCTACTCTTTTATCAATCCCCCGCCATGAATGAAGAAATTTATCCACAAGGAAAATGGAACAGCTCAAAATAACAATATACATGGGATAGATCGAAAAAAAGTGCCATGGATATTTTGCTTCCTTCGTGGCAATAATCTGAACAATCACAAATAATAACGTCAGAAAGAAAAATAGATAACTCTTCCTGAAATTGTGATCTATTTTTTTTGAATAAACAGCGCAAATAAATCCAAAAATATTTATGGCTATTATGAGAGCCGATATATACTTCGCGGTTGGTATCAATAAATTACCGAATGCGTAATTAAAGAAAGATTCCCCGGTTATTAAATATTTTATCCCATATAAAGTCGGGGTAATTTTATGGATTATTTCGGAAATCGAGGAGGAATTGAATAATTTATAAACTAAACTCAAATAAAGGAAATAGAAAGCAAGCGACATGTAAGAAGCGGCAATAAGAATAATTGAAAATATTTTTCTTTTCCGGCTATCTCCCCTGAATACATCCATAAAATCTTTCCAAAATGAAATAATCGCCGCTGCAAAAAACCCATTAATGAACCAAATAAAACTGAGCTTGTTGAATATCCCAAGAAGCAAAAAAAGATAAATGAAGAATAAATATTTTTTCTCCTTCCTGGTTAAAAACAAGGTAAAGAAATAAAGCGCGATAGCCTTGCAAACAAACTCGATTACCGTCGGCCCGACATCGTATCGAGTAAAAGAAATAAAAGAACTGTCCAAGCAAATGAAAAGCAGAGCCAAGATGGCCACTTTTTTGTTGAAAAATATTTTTATTGAAGAATAAAAATAGTAAAGCGAAACAGCCACAAGAAAAATCATGGGAACGCGTATCGAATAAACCGAAACGCCGAATATTTTGAATATCGGATAGAACAAATATCCTTTCAGCGCGCCGACATACGACATCATAAGTAGAGGTACTCCATGAAAAGAATACCAGATAAAGACATTGTCTTTCCCGCCGGTGGCGATATTTCCGAATTGCATTTCATCGTATTGAACTCCGGGATGGTTGATTCTCGCCAGTGCCAAAAAAAGATATGCGAATATCAAAAAAAGAGGGAGTAATCTGAATTTATCTTTTGCCAAAATGTCCTTCATTAATCAATTTTTGCCTCCCAAATTTCCTGATCGTCAATCTTGGCACAGAACCGGTAATTCCGCTTGACGTAATCAAATACGATAGGAAGCCTTTCTTCGTTCGGGAAAAAATCGAAATTGTTGGTCCAGGTATTGTTCTTATAAATGATATATTTTATCCTGTTTTTTTTCTCTTTCATTTCAGAAACAATTTCTTCCTGGTAAAAACTGGGGGTCGCAAACCATACGATAGGGAACTTGATCGGGCACGGCTTTTTTAGATAATAATACCATACCCCCTCCGATGTTAAGGTCACAAAATATTGATCATCTTTCAAATTTTTCTCAAGGAATGAAATTGTTTTTTTATGGTTTTGCGGAATAAGTTCTTCGTCTTTGATACTGTTTGAAAATTTCCACCAATCCTTTCCAAAAAAGGCATCGAATTTCGAAAGATTTGTTATTGAAACGATTGCTAAGATTATGCATGTTGTCGCAAAAAATTGCCTGGTATTGGTCCAGTGAATTCCAATAAATCGCTTAACGGCTATGTAAACCGCAAGAATAAGCAGCGGTGCAGTCGCGTCGATAATGTGGCCGAAGTCACTTCTTCCCAGAGCGCTACGGTAATAAGCCAAAGTAAGACTAAAAAGGTATATTTCCAGAAAATAATTTCTGGCGAATATTCTTGCTTTATCGAGATAACCAGTATTTCCATTATTGAAAAAATCGCCATAAAATCGACTTCCCAGCCAAAAAGAAATCCCGGAAAACAGGATCACGGGAACGAGTCTCCTTCCGTAAAAAGAGTAAACAAAACTGTCCATTAAGTCCTTGTAGGAAGGCATTATCCTGAACGTAAAATCAAAAAAATCCCATAGGGCACCTTTTACCGCTATTTCAACAATTATGATCCCCGCCAGGAATCCGAAGATTGACGACAGCGTGAAAGACCGAAACAATTTTCTGTTTTTGAAAAATATAATGAAGCCCAGCGCTAAAAAAACAAAGAATCCGAAAAAAGAGAAGAATCCTCTATCAATGGAATTTGCGAAAGAGGATGTCGGAAAAAAGGCCGCGAGAAAAGCATTAAGGCAAAAAAATTTCAGTAGATTTTTTGGCATCTCGTGCTTAACAGATTTTTTGATAAAATAATTGTAAAACAGGATTACCGCCATCATACATAAAAATGTGCTGAAATCACGTTCGATAGCTGAATAGTAATTGTTAATTGTTGTGAACAATAAAGTCGCGGAAAAGACTCCCGCAATAATCTCGAAATCAAAAACAGCGAATATCGTGAGAAAAAACAACGATATCGTTATCATCTTAATTATTGAATACAAAAATCTCGCCGAAGCTATAGAGGTTCCGAACAGTTTAAAAGCCAGAATCGACCTCAAAGGATCCTGAAATACCCCGTGAAGAAAAACGGTATCCTTGTAAGGAATTTTTCCGTTTTGATAATCAATTGCCATTCCGAGAGTCTCTCCTTCATGAAAAGTGTCAAGAGGAGGATTTTGATAGGTAGTGTGCCCAAAATATACGAATAAAAAAAGAATAAAAACAAGAAGTAAAAAATATTTTGGAAATCTTTCCTTGAGAGTATTTCCGTTCTCCAACTCGTTTGTCTTTTTGTGTCCGGCGCTTCCAATTTCGTTCAAGAATTTAGTTTTCCAAATGAATTTTCTCGCGGAGATATAAGATATCATCGGAAAGAATACGATAAAAACAAACCGAAGAATATTATTCAACGGATTGTATCTGATATTTACCAAAGGCCCGGACACATTCCATGGATTGTGAAAGGGCAAATCTATTTTTTGGCTAAGAAAAATCGCTAGGATGAAGAAAAAGGCGAAGAAAAAGACTTGTCCAATAGTTGTTTTAAGAAAATACTCTATTTTTCTAGACATTTGTGAATGATACTGTGTTTATTATCGGAGATGCCGCTTCTTGTAATAGATTATCTTCATTATCAACGCCTTTAGTCCCCGTGTTTTCAGAATATGAATGGCAGTCTTAAATAATGAAAAAATTGTTTTTCTTTCACTGGCAACTTTTATTTCTTGCAGGTCAAGATTCGTTTTTATTTCCCGATCGGGAGAAATTTTTCCAGATTTTATAAACTCGGCCAGATTTTTTGTTATGACATCCCAATAAAATTCTTTCTTGATTTTCTTGAGATTTTCTTTCATTTGGATAATCAGAGATTTTTGTTCGTACAATTTTTCTATTTTTTGAACAATTTCAGCTTCCGTATTTTCATCAAGCAACATAGCGGCATTTTTTTTCGCCAAATATTCAGTTGCCTCATCGCCACCCGTTGAAAGTATCATGACCTCACCCCAAATGAAATCAATTATCCGCGTTCTCCACGAATAAATCGTTTCTCTTGTTTTGTGATGCAAATTTATCACGACATCCGCTTCAATATACCAATTGTTTCTTTCTTCGTACGGAATCCAGTCCACAAAAAAGATATTTTTATCGAGTAGATCTTCTTTCTTCGCGAATTCAAGAGAAAAATCATATTGCTGCATAAAATCTTTTTCGGTCACGAATGGATTTTTCCCTCCTAGAATAACCAGTTTCACATCTGGACGGATAGAAGACAATTTCTTTACCGCATTCAAAAGCGGTTTTATATCAAACCAAGGATAGAGCCCTCCAAACCAAAGAATCATAAAATCTTCCTTCTTTATCAAAACATCTTTGCATACTTTTTTCGTGTGCAACAGCGGCTGGTCATGAATTCCATAAGGGACGATATCCAGCATTTTCACGCTGAATGTCCTCGGATTTATTCTTCCCATTACGCTTAGAGCTCCCAAATAAAAATGGTACTGAGCCTCGCTCGCGCAAAGAAAATAGTCTCCTCGGGGAAATGCCTTGTTCCATCGCGCCAAATCGTTCATATATTGATTATATTTCACAACCAATCCTTTAATTTTGCGAGCTATAACTTCGATGTATATGGGGACATAGAGATCGATAATAAGTTGTTTCTTTTCATCCAAATTATTCGCGACAAATTCCATCAGATCCCCATGTGAATAAGGCACATAAACCGAATCAAATCGAGAAATTAACTCATTAAGATTGCTAAAATTCCAGTGGCAGACTTTTACGCCAGATTCATGGTTCGTTTTTTCAAGCTTATAATTTTCAGAAACAGCGACTGTTACGTCTATTCCATTCTTAGCGAGCCCCTGGGCTAAGCCCCAGGCGCGAAGACCACCTCCTTCAACAATTGAGTCATTGGAAATTGGTACGGGCCCCACTGATATTATAAGAAGCTTTTTCTTTTTCATGTCCTTCTAAAATAAAACTAGTTCGAGTTGCTTACCCACTTCCAAGTCCTTCTGATCCCCTCTTCCATATTAACTTTAATTGAATAATTAATTTCTTTTTTTATCCTCTTAGTGTTAAGCACAACCCTCCGGACATCTATGCTTCTTGCAGGCATTTTTTTGACTTTCACATTCTTTCCTGTCACTTTTCGAATAATGTCAACAACCTCATTGATTGCAATCCCCTTTCCGCTTCCAAGATTATATAGGCGACGCCTGGTTGTTTTCTTGAAAACAATTTTTTTTGTGTTTTCAATCGCGTCGTCAATGAAAATGTAATCTCTTATATTTTTCCCGTCCCCGAAAATCGTTATCAGTTTTTTTTGTTTTATGAGATTTAAGAATATGGGAATAATCCCCTGGCTTCCGACGACATTTTGGCCCGGTCCGTACGGATTGGAATAGCGAAGGATCAGATATTCAAGTCCGTGATTGAGTCGATAATATTCCAGATATTTTTCGATAGCCAATTTTGATATGGCGTAAGGTGAAATAGGATTTTGCGGATCGTCTTCGTTTAACAGATCCTTTTCCTGATTTCCATAAATCGCACCGCCCGAAGAAGAAAAAATAAATTTCTTAACTTTGGCTTTTGCGCACTCCTCGAGTAAAACAACTGTTCCCCGAATATTAGTGTCAACATCAATAAGTGGGTCTTTCATTGAAGAACCCGGCGTCGTGAGAGAAATATAGTGAAAAACGTAGTCAACTCCCTTGAGTGCTTTCCTCAAATCATCGCGATTCAAAAAATTTCCCTGAAATATCTCAATTTTATTTCTGCATTCTTTTAAATTGCGCAAAATCCCGCCTTCGAACAAATCAAAGGCTCGAATTTTATATTTTCCATCTTTTACCAACGATTTTGCGAGATTGCTCCCAAGAAATCCATCGGCGCCTAATATAAGTATTTTTTTCACAGTGATATTTTGTTTATAATTTCCAATAATTTTTTTGATACTTTTTCTACGTCATGCTGCTCCAGCACCTTTTTCGAAGCATTCTTTCCCATTTCAGAGGCGATATCCCTATTTTCAGCAAGATATATAATTTTTTCGGCTGCTTTTTCAATATCCATGTATGGAACGACAAAGCCGCAATCCTTACCCACAAATTCTGGCATTCCGCCAGCTGAATCAAAACAAATAATGAGTTTCTGGAATGCTGCCGCCTGAAGGCACACAAGCGGATAAGGATCTTCCCTGGACGGGAGGATGAAAGCGTCAATCATTGAAAAATAATCAATTTTATATTCAACAAAAAACACTCTGTTTTTTAGTTTCATTTTTTTCAAGTCTTGCGCAACTCTTTCATATTCGGCACTATTTTTGTCTCCTCCGATCCAAATAAAATATACGGGGACGCTTGATTTCTCTCTTGCTATAGAAGCAATTTGGGGATAGAGATCAATTCCTTTTCTCCATTCTATTGTACCCGAGGCCCCCACGACAAATGCGCTCTGCGGAATACCAAGCTCTTCTCTTAAGTTAGCACTGTTATATGAATCTTTATTTTTAAAGAATTCACTTGCCGGTATATAATCATGAACTAATTCTATTTTATCTTTGGAAATATCGTGGTTTCTCTTGAGGTTTTCTATCACGGGTTCTGAACTTCCAATGTAATAATCAACGAATTTTGATGCTTTCTTAAGCGTATCTATTCCGCAACAATCCACTATCGCGTTTTCAAGTTCGTGAACAAAATTTATCACCGGGATGTTTGCCATATTTTTTATCCCAATTATCGATTCGCTGCTCGCAATGGAATTCGCGAAAATTAAATCAAAATTTTCTTTCTTTATTAGTCTCAAAAGCCTGTTTTTGCTGGCCATTTTTCTCAAGCCGGTATACTTAAGTATATAGTAGATTATTCTAGGATAGCCCGAATTGAGCAGACTCATATTCCACACATATGTTGGAGCAACTTCTTTAAATTCTTCTTCAAGCTCTCCGCCGTTTTGAAGCAGAACCGAAAATTTGACATTTGTATTTTTTTTCAGCCAGCGCAAAAAATATAAAAGCACAAATGGTGCGCCCGATCTTGAAGCATCGTGACTGATAAAAAGGATGTTTTTAGATGGCTTGTGATATATTTGCTTTTTAAATAATTTTATCTTTAGGAAAATTTCCCTCATCTTCCAAAACTTTGACGATTTCATTATCGCAATTTCTGCTTCTTTTTCTTGGATAATTTGCTCTTTTTGCTGGATAATTTGGTCCCTTTGCTCTATTTCAAAGTCTTTTTGCTGGATAATTTGGTCCCTTTGCTCTATTTCAAAGTCTTTTTGCTGGATTTCCTGATCTTTTTGCTGGATCATTTCAAGATCTTTGTTGATCTCCCAATTTTTTTTGTCTTCGCTAGAAAAAGAATAGGTCATTTGGAGTTCCTTTTCTCTATCAATCAATTCTTTATATTTTTCTGCATTTTTGAAAAGAACGCCTAACCCAAAGGAATGATAAAATTCTATTGTTTTGTATTTTTTCTTTAGCTCCTCCCACAGTTTATATACCCCGAAATCATTTTGGTTGACAAAAATATCATGAAAGATAATCACTCCATCGTCTTTCACTTTGGAAATCCAGTTTTCAAAATCGTGTTTCACGGCTTCATAGGTGTGTAGCCCGTCAATGTGGAGAAGATCAATTGATTTTTCCTTAAAATCAGCCATTGCCTTGTCAAAAGTCTTGCGAAGAAGGTTTATTTTCAAATCTTTGTAATATTTTTTTTGGATCCTTTTCACTTCTTCAAAAACTTCTTCTCCGTAGAATCCGGCGTGTTCCTCCCCTTTCCAGGTATCCACCGCAAAAAGTTCCGCTGGAAAATTTTCATCTTTGACCGCTTGGCAAAAAGACCAAAAAGAAGTTCCTTTGTGCGTCCCTAATTCCACGATAGTTTTGGGCTTGAAATTGCGAACAAAATCATAGACAAAAAATTTGTGTCCAAACCATGGCCAGCCAAAATCAGGAAAAGTTTCTTCATATTCAAATTTCGGTCTGTAGTATTTCCAATCCATAAGCATTTTATTTTATAATCATAATATCATAAATTTCTTTGTGTTCCGGCAAAAAATCGAAGCTTTTTATCAATTCGAAGTTTTCGGAAACATGCGATCTTTGATAAGCCAAAACCTTGCAATCCAAAATTATCTGTCCATGATCCGCCGGATTGGCTACGAATCCATCGCCCTTTGAAGTTTTTCTTCCGCTATTGGTTCCCAACAAGAGATATTCGTTATCCACGGAAAGCCCGCGCGTATATCCACAATCCAACTGGATTATAGTTTGGCCGTTCATTTTGACCCTCTTTGTTGAAGATTCACAATAATAGATATCATCGCCGAGAACAAATACGGAGTGGGGATGATGAATATTTTCAATCATTTTCTGATTCGTGGTCAAATTTTGCACATAACCGTTGTTTGCGGAACTCCACAATTCATTTTCTCTCAGCCCAAAGCCCGATACAAATATATCTTTGCCATTCTTGAACAATGAATTCAGATGATGTGTATCGGAATTTTGCAAAGATCCCTTTGGCGACCAAAAAACACCGACATACATAATAGACGCTGTTTCCCTTTTTATCGAATTTGTATTTTATAACCTGATCCGTTCCCGTGGAAACAATATATATACATTCCCCGTCCACAATCATCGAATGACCATCCTTGACCTCCGAAAGTTCCTGCTGAATTATAGGATTGAGAGTCTTCTTGTCCAAGATCAAGATTCCTGAATTTTCGGCATGATACAAAGCATAAACGAATTCCTCGTCCTGATTGATTCCTCGAAAACCCGTATTCTCCAAATTGAATGGTATCCATTTTTTCTCGCCGGAAAAAACATCAA
>Ga0315268_10008466_pt1 | contig 10750 bp, 14 predicted proteins | sample C1_top_MG_FD_204535 | JGI IMG/M metagenome (GOLD analysis project Ga0315268, IMG submission 204535) | Sediment microbial communities from Yellowstone Lake, YNP, Wyoming, USA - C1_top | ecosystem: Environmental > Aquatic > Freshwater > Lake > Sediment | place: USA: Wyoming | collected 2017-08-01 | reverse complement strand
GTGCTCGAAGATCAAGCGCGTGTTGACCAAGTCGCCGGTGTAGGTGTTCTTTCCACCGTTCTCTCCGGGCGCGGCGTGGGTATAGAACACGGCTGCGCTGATGCGAATGGGTTGGAGGATCTTTCGCGTCATGAGTCCTTGTGTCAGCCCGTATTCGCCAAATCGCGTGTTGGGAAGTCGGCCGAGTGGCGAGAACCCGCCGGGTGGCTTCTCTGCATCGGCCCAACGGCTGGTGGGTAACACGAGCTGCGTGTAATGGGTAAAGGAGGGGCGCCAGCCTCCAGGGTCTTGGATGATTGGCCGGTATTTCATGATGAGCGAGGTGTCGCCCAAACCTGTCGAACTCGTGCTTTCCCCGTTTTTTCTGGCCCAGAACGAATTCACCGAAAAGGCGGCACCTAGTTCGATGTGATTGGTCAGTCCGTAGGTGGTATTGATGGAGGGCGACACTTGGTAGAGATGAACCGGTCCGTTTTTGCTGTCGCTCGGACCGCTGAGATGATTGCCGAAACTGCTCTCTCCGATTTGCGAGAAAAGGAACTCTCGGATTGAGAGCTGCCCCTTCGGTTGCGTATCAACAGCCTGGAGGAGCATGGGACCGTGGGACAGGGGATTCCAGGTCTGGCGATACTTCCTGATCTCCTCATCTGTCGGAACCCAGTCAAAGCTGTGAGCAGGAATGGGGGTGGCCAGTTGGAGCACCACTTCAAGCAGGATAAAAATGAATAGCTGGTGACGAAAGAACTTGATTGTATTCATGATTAGTCTGGCAAGCGGTTATACATCTGTATTCCGATCGTGATTATGACAATATTAATATATTAAATTGATTCACTTTGTCAACAAGTACTTATTTAGATTCTAAATTCTATAATACTTGACTAATGTCATGAAAACTTGATATCTGACAAATCCACTATGGGTGAAAAAAACAAGGCCGAACGGTCCAGTAACATTGAGAACAATCTTCGTACACTCCGCACTGCAAAAGGTCTTTCCCAAAGCGATCTCGCCACCATGTCAGGAATTACACGGCAGGCTGTGAGTGCCATCGAGGCCCATCAATACCTTCCCACGACTGCTGTTGCACTTCGTCTGGCGGGAGCTCTGAATTGCCAGGTGGAAGATCTTTTCCGCCTTATCTCGACCGGTGAGGATGTGGTAGGTGAGTTGATCGCTGAGTCGGCCACTGAGTCTCTGGCTCATCCTGCGCGAGTGAAAGTTGTCCACGTCGGGAATCGGCTCATCGTGAGGCCGGTGGCGCACCTCGGTGAAGTGCTGAATTATGTAATCCCAGCCGACGGCTTGATTACGGAGGCAACAAGTGCTTCCTCACGTGGCGACAAGACTTCCCGGCCCGTACGGGTGCGCTTGTTGAGAGATCGTCGGTTGATCGAGCAGGAAATCGCGGTGGCCGGGTGCGATCCCGCCATCTTTCTCGCAGGCGAATATTTACGGCGCTACACGAACACCGCCACGGTGGTTGGATGGACGATGGGAAGCGGCGCCGCGGTAGACGCGTTGAAGCGAGGAGAAGTGCATATTGCAGGTCTCCACATTGTCGATAGCAAGTCCGGCGAATCGAATCTGCCCTACGTCAAACGGCATCTCAAAGGATATGAGGTGAACATCGTGACGTTCGCTCGCTGGGAAGAAGGCCTGCTTGTGCGTCCTGGCAATCCCAAGAGCATTCGTGCGATTACCGATCTGGCACGTGCCGACGTGCAGCTCATCAATCGAGAAGCAGGTGCAGGCGCGCGGATCCTGCTCGACCAGAGGTTGTCCGCTGCAGGTGTCACGTCACTTCATGTGAAGGGCTATGACCGACTTGCATCGTCGCACTTTCACGTGGCGCGATTAATTGCGGAAGGGCAGGTGGATGTCGGCGTTGGGGTGCGTTTCGCCGCAAATTATTACGGGCTCGACTTTGTTCCGCTCCAGGAGGCCCGGTACGATCTTGTTGTGCCCAAAGCCTATATCTCCGCGCACCCCACCGTGCAAAGGTTTCTTGACACGATTGTGATGCGCCAGTTCAGGGCTGAGGTCGAGGCGCTCGGGGGCTATGACACGAGAGAAACCGGCAAGCTGCAAACATTGTAGATGAGCCGAGAGTAACGGAGGTTCGATGCTGAGGACATCCATGCGGAATTTCGTGAGAATGACCGTGCTGATCGTCGCCGTTCTGCTAGCCGGAGGAGTCGGTTCAGCCGCAGCGAGCGAGCCGCTTCCCAATCTCCAGAAGCTGGCCGCATCTTCGGTGGATGGGGTTGTGGGCTGCTAGGGCAAGGGAGTAACGGGGGAATATTTTTTTCATCTTGATGTCAAGTATACATTACTAAAGTACATTAAAGATGTCATATCACGGCAACGAATCAGAGCAAGATTCTTCACCGTAGGCACTTCCCATCTACATCGACATCATTAAAGAGGCAGCCATGACACGAAGCATACGCAATCGTACCGGTACCGTGAGGATGTGCATCGGAGCTACATTAGGCGTCTGGTTGACGGCATCATCCGCGCACGCCGACACGGTCACGATCGCAGTGACCCCAAGCGTAATCGACGCAATAGACACTGTCGCCCAGTCGTTCGAGGCAGCGCATGCGGGAGACCGTGTGCGGATCGTGGTCACCTCGGAGACCGAGCTGAAGGGTTCAATCAAGAGCCTTCCGGTGCAGTTGGTGGCATCGGATGACTCATCGCTCCTTGAATGGATGGAGGCGCGGGATTTTGCCCGCCGGCCCACGACGGGACCAGCCGTCTCTGTTCCGCTGGCGGTGGTGGCCTCTTCATCGGATGCCGCCATATTCGGCTCGACAGGCGACTTACTCAATCGGATGAAGCAGCAGGGGACCGTAATCGCGATCCCCGATCCCCAAAAAATCGACTGCGGACGTCGCGCCCAATCCTTGCTCAATACTGTGGGATTGAGTGCAGAGGCGTCCGAACACCTGGTATTTGCCATGCACGCCGGAGAGGTTCTTGCGCTGGTGCAGAACGGGAAAGCCCACTTCGGACTGGTGTTCGCTCCGGATGCGATGACTACCAAGGGGGTCACGATTCACGCGTTGTCTGCGCCCGGTGCATTCTCGCCGGTGGATACCTTCGCGCTGAAGCGTGGGCAGCAGGATCATCCTGTCGCGCAAAGATTCTTGGCATTCATGAGCACCTCGCAAGGACAGCAAGCCCTGAAGGCAAGAGGCTACGAACTTGTGCAGGACTCACAGCTTGTCGAGGCGGCGGCGACCAGGGCTTCGATCGCGCTGCCGTCGATATCCCGATAACTCCGATCCGCATCCGGCGTCCAAGCAAACAGGAGGTTGCTCTGCATGAATGTGACATCAAATACACAGTGGGGCCGTAGCCGCCTCGTCGGAAGTCGTCTCGGGCTGGCGATGTTCTGCCTGCTGGCCCTCGGCTGCGCACGACTTCCCGTGCCGATCGAGGTCATTCACGAAGATCAGCGCCTGGTGATCGGGATCGAGCAAGTCGCAAATGGCGAGGGCTATACCCATCCGATTTCGCTCAAGGTTGCCGACGTGGTGAGGGTATTCAAGGGAATGTCGTTCCGTGAACAACCATCCACGTGGCCCTTGCGTCTCTTCGGTAAGACTGCCGTGCCGGAACGACTGCTTCAAGATGAAGAGCTCCAGGCACTTGCGCCGTACTTAGTCGAAGGACTTCGGATGGCGAACCCAAATGAGCGGGTCGCATTTGCACTGTATGAGCCGGGACTGAATCCAACCTACGAACGGATCGTCACTTCAGGGTGGATCGCGATCCGCGACCCATTCTTCCATGTCGGCCTCAACTACGTGCGGAGCCTCCAACCGCAATCATCCACCCGTGGCTATTTACCCTTCTATCCAGAAGTGCCTCCTGCTCCTCCGCTGTACGAACTCTTCTTCGAACCTCAACAATTCTGGGCGAAGGACCCGGCCGACGGAACCAGAGCCGTTCAATTTCTCGACTACCTCCGTGCAGTCGCACCGCTGGGCGAAGGCGGATGATCACTACCTGTCGGCGGCGAAGCGTGATTTGTGATCGGCAATGGGCCAAGAAGGGGGGCGATGAAAGGAGGGGAGTCGATGGTAGGCATGCGACGAAGGATGTGGTTTGGCCATGTGGTCGGCTGTCTCCTGGCGGTGGTGATGGGAGTGCAGGGATGGTTCGCCGTGCCGCTGGTCTGGGCAGCCGATACGGGGCGAATGGTGCAAAAAAATGGGGAGTGGGTGTATGTGGAAGATCAGGACCCGGCGCTCCGTCTGCTGCTCGAACGAGCGGTCAAACAGGGAACGATTACGCAGGAAGAATACGATCAGGTGGGAAAAGCCTCACAGGCCCGAGCGCGGGCGACCGCCCCGGACTTCAAGGTTTGGTACGAGAAGGGATTTAACTTTTCGTTCAATGACAATGCATTTTTCCTCAAGTTCCGGGCGATGACGCAGTTGCGCTATACCCACTGGGACCAGAACTCCCTGTACCGGACGTTGGGAGATTTCAAAAATTATCCCCAGTTTCTTGGCGTGTTCGGCAATCTGCGCGCTGCGCGCTTTGAAGGAACTTCCGACACGTTCCAGCTTCGACGGGCGCGCCTCCTTTTCATGGGCCACCTGTTCGATCCGGATTTCAAATACTTCATCCAGCTTGGCGCGGAGAGTAACGAAGATGCAGCCAACGCGTCGGGTGTCCAACTGCTTGATTGGAACTTCCAGTTTACCCGCTGGCGCTGGGCCAATATCTGGGCGGGGCAATATAAAGTGCTCTTTAATCGCGCCCAGATCAACAGTACCGCGTCGATGCAGTTCGCGGAGCGGGCATTGGTGATGGACGCCTTCACTGCAAGCGGCCTCAATCGGCGGGACATCGGCATCACGCTGCTAAATGACCCGGATCTACCGGTCAACTATTACTTTGGCGTTTTCAACGGACAAGGCCCAAACGTCACCGGTCTCGGGTCGTTTCAATCCGAGGGCGTGGATGGGGGCGATAACTTTCGTGGACGGCAATATGCCACGGGGGCGAATTTCCGGAATAATGCGAACGAGCTCATGTACGTTGCCCGACTGAATTGGAACATCCTGGGAAACCCTGGCTATGCCGAGGGCGACCTGGCCTATTCGCAGACCCCGCAACTTTCCGTGGGCGGCGGGTATTCGTACAACCCTGCCATCAACACGAGTTCGGTGTTGGATTCCGGCGACCCTGCCAACTCGAATTTCAGCCTGCAGGCGGACTTGACCGATCTCACGATCTCGAAGCGGCAGTTGGGTGCAACCGGCAACGGGCGTCTGCTGGGCAACGGGGTGATGAATCTGACCACCTGGACCTTGGATACCAACATCAAGTATCGCGGGTGGTCGCTCCACAGCGAGTTTTATTTCCGAAACAACACGCTGCGCGAGCAGGTCATCCGAAATATCCCGCGACAATTGGGGAATTCGACCGGGTGGTATGTGCAGTCCGGGTACTATCTAATTCCGAAGCGACTGGAAGTCGCGGTACGGTACGCCTACTGGGATCCGGACACCAAGGCGAGCGAAGACTTGATCAAAGAGTTCGATGCGTCGCTCACCTACACGTTCCAATCGACGTACGATCACAAGATTGTGTTCCAATACACGACTGTGACGATGGGCACTGGAGGATTCGCCGCGGGCCGCAGCGCTCCGGATGCCGTCAACGTTGGAACCACAGGCGGTGTGCCCAATGTGTTTGTCGTGGACGGGCCTGGTACCGGTTCCGGTCAGGATCTGGTCAGCCAAGCGTTCATGGTTCAGTACCAGATGTTTTTCTGAGGGCAACGAGGCACAACCCATGTTGCAGGCCTGGGATCCGGATCGATGCTTCTCCGAAGTGAATGTCATAACGGGCACGGTCGTCTCGTCGCATCGCAGTCTATCCCGCGCTTGCCTGCGGCTTCAGATCGGAGCGCAAACGAGTCTGCGTGCGAGGTGGCTCTCCGACGAGGGCGTTGCGGAGCCGGTGAGGATTAGGGATCGGGTAACGGCGGTGATTCCGGCAGAAGCCGTTCGGTTGGAGGCCGGCTGGTTTCGGCGCGGAACTCGGCGTGTGAACCGCTGGATCGGCCGGATCGTATTGGTTCAGGCGGACAAGCCCGATCCGCTTATCACGGTCAAAGTGTACGGCGAAACCTGGACATTGCGAAGTAGAGGGTATGTGGTCGGAGCGGACCGTCTTCCCCGAGTGTGGGAGACAGTGAATATCGTGATTGACCCTGAACAGGTCCGTCTCTGTCTCTCCAGTCTGGACGTCCTGGGATTTCGTTCCGGGCGACCGGTTCGCAGAGTTGGGGTTGGAGGGCCGTTGAGTGTTTGATAGATGAAGACTGATAATGGGCGGCGGAAACGAGGAGGTGCCGGGATGGGATTTAACGAGAGTTACATGTGGAGAATGCGGATACTACTAGTGTCTGTACTGTTTGCTCTGTTCATGATCACGGGCCTGTCCACAGCTCCCTCGGGGCAGGCGGGAGAGTTGACGGTGGCCGCCGCCGCCGATCTCAGCTTTGCATTCAAGGAGTTGGTTCCAGCTTTCGAACAGCAAACCGGGGAACATGTGAAACTCACGTTGGGATCCTCGGGCAATTTCTTCTCGCAGATTCAAAATGGTGCGCCGTTCGACCTGTACTTTTCAGCCGACATCGGCTATCCCAAGAAGCTGGAAGAGGCCGGCCTGGCCGTCCCGGGATCGCTCTATCCCTATGCCATCGGGCGGATTGTCTTATGGGCCGGCAATGGGTCGCACCTCGATCTCTCCAAGGGGCTGGAGGTCTTGCGTGAACCGACGATCAAAAAGATCGCCATTGCCAATCCCAAACATGCTCCCTATGGTAGGGCGGCAGTGGCTGCGATGGAATATTTCAAGGTCTATGACCAGGTCAAAGACAAGCTTATTTTGGGAGAGAATATCTCGCAAGCGGCACAGTTTATTGAATCCGGGGCGTGCGACATCGGGATCATCGCGTTGTCTCTGGCGGTGGCTCCTGCCATGAAATCAAAGGGAACGTATTGGGAGGTTCCTGCAGAGGCCCACACGTCTCTTGAGCAGGGCGCCGTGATCTTGAAGCAGGCCAAAAATCCAGAAGCCGCGAGACAGTTTCTTGAATTCATCAAAGGCCCCTACGGACAGGAGATCATGAAGCGTTATGGATTTACCCTGCCCGGTTAAGCCATGGACGAAGATGATCGGGTTGGCCGTGGTCGTTATCAGCGTTGGCTGTTCCCAAGCGGTCCTGCTGACCCACGAAACGGAGCAGGGCGGCGTTGTGACCTACCTGTTCAAGGAAGACCGGGGCGGCCCAATGGGATCACCACATCGCAGGGACGCGTTGAAGCTCATCGAGGGAAAATGTCCCTCTGGCTACACCGTTCTCAAAGACGGGGAAGTGCATGGTTACAGCAGTATGTCCGGCATGGAAGGAGCGGAAGGGGAAGTCAGTGGGCGGCGCTGGGGGATTCAGTTCCGATGCAAGTAGCGGGGAGAAGCATGCACAGACTTGTTTGTCTAATAAATGCGAGCCTGTTCATGATTGCGGGAACGGCTGCGTTGGCTGAAGACGTACCACAGACACTGCATCGTCAGGCTGACTCGGCTTCTCATCAGGGATTGTGCAAAGCGGCGATTCAGGGCCCAGGTTCACATGAGGGTTTAGAAAGCGTGCAGGTTGAAACGTCCGATATCACACGTTACGAGCAATTCTTTGAATCCGTCTTGCATGCGTCGGTCGTCCAGAGTATGGATCATCCACAAGTGGACCGTCTCCGTGGCTATTGTTACCGAGGCGTCTTGATCGTGGTTCGGCAGGATTTGCGAACACCGCGTCCGACCGGCTGGGTGCAAATCAATTTCACGGTTTCGGACGTCGCCGCGTTGCAGGGCGAACTAGAACAGGCGTATCGGGCGTCTTCCGTCTATCAATTGAGCGAAGAGGACCGCGCAAAGATTGTGCGTTTTCGGTTGAAGCCGGACGCGAAGCGAGGGGATCGTCAGGTGATACGGCTGGAGGTTGCCGGTCCGGAAGGATTCATGATCGGCTTCGATCAAGACAAGTAGCGGTTGGATTGAAGTTATACGAAACCGATGGCTGCAATCATTCAGCCATCTTACCAAGGAGGGCACCATGAAACTTAGCGCGCGGAATCAGTTCCAAGGCACGGTCACCAAAATCACCGAAGGACAAGCCATGGCCGAGGTGACGGTGAAAGTCGGCACGCTCGAATTTGTGGCGGCGATTACGGAAGGGTCGGTCAAGAGCATGGGTTTGAAGGTCAACGACTCCGTGCTGGTCGCCGTGAAAGCCACGGAAGTCATGATCGGCAAATAGCGTGCGTTGACTTTCCAGATCGCGGCTTCCTACCATTGCGCCGGTTTCGGTAGCAGGCTGTGACAAAGGCGGAATTGTGAATTGGATGGCGATCTGGGTCACGTTCAAATTGGCCAGCCTGACGGCCACAGTCTTGCTCATCATCGGCCTTCCGATTGCGTACTGGCTCACGTTCTCCAAATGGCGCTGGAAGTTCGTTGTCGAATCGGTGGTCGCGTTGCCGTTGGTGCTGCCTCCGACGGTGCTGGGTTTTTATATTCTGGTCGCAATCGGTCCGCACAGCCCGGTCGGTCGATTCTACAGCGACGTGGTCGGACATCCGCTCCCCTTTACCTTCGAAGGACTGCTCCTCGCGTCCATTCTGTACAGTCTGCCCTTTGCGGTCCAGCCGTTTGCCGCGGCGTTTGATCAAGTCGATCGCCGGTTGATCGAAGCCTCCTGGACCTTGGGCCTGTCCAAATTCACAACCTTCTTCAAGCTCATCGTGCCGCTGTCCATGGCGGGCCTCGTGACCGGCACGGTGCTGAGTTTCGCACATACGCTCGGAGAATTCGGCGTTGTCCTGATGGTCGGCGGCAACATCGAGGGCGAAACGCGAACAGTCTCGATCGATATTTACGATGAGGTGCAAGCGCTCAATTATGCCGGGGCAGCCAAGACGGCGCTGCTGTTGCTTGCGGTCTCCTATGGAGTGCTGCTGCTGGTCTATGCGATGAATCGAAAGGTGTGGGCGGTATGGCCGCAGAAATGACCATCGAGATGACCAAGACCTTTTCCGGTCGGGCGCCTATTCAAGCCCGTCTCCGCTATACGGTCGAGGCCTCGACCGTATTGATCTTGTTCGGTCCCTCCGGGTCCGGCAAAACGACCGTTCTCCGTTCTGTTGCGGGACTCGAGTGGCCGGAAGAGGGGAGAATCCAGTTCCTGTCGAGGACCTGGTTGGATACGGGGTCGGGGGTCAGGGTCTCTCCGCAAGATCGACACATCGGGTACATGCCGCAAGACTATGCCCTTTTCCCCACGTACTCCGTTGCCGGGAACATCGGCTATGGATTGGGAGCACTGGCGTCCCATGACAGGAACAAGAGAATTGCGGAGGTGGTGGAACTGTTCCAGTTGCAGGGGCTTGAAGCGGCGAAACCGCGAGAATTGTCCGGCGGTCAACAGCAGCGGGTGGCGCTTGCCAGGGCGGTTGCGCCACGGCCGCAACTGCTCTTGCTGGATGAGCCCTTGTCGGCGCTGGACGCGCCGACCCGTCTTCAACTCAGGGCGGAGCTCAGAATTCTGCTGAAACAATTGGCTCTGCCATCGATCATTGTGACCCACGACTGGGCGGAGGCCCTCACGCTGGGAGATGTGATGGCGGTCATGGGTGAGGGACAGGTCCATCAAGTCGGGAAGCCGCACGAGGTGTTCAGCCGACCAGCCGATGCGGACGTGGCGCGCATTGTCGGTGTGGAGACGGTGGTACAAGGCCAGGTGATCGAGAACGCGAATGGACTGGCCACGGTGACGGTAAACGGAACGAGACTGAAAGGCCTAAGCAGTGATGCCATCGGCGCAGCCGTCTATGTCTGTATCCGTGCCGAAGATGTGGTGGTGGAACAGGCGGGGAGCGGCATGACCAGTGCCCGGAACCATCTCATGGGGCGGGTGAGCGACATTACTCCGCAAGGCGTGATGGTGCACGTGACGATCGACTGTGGGTTTCCGCTCACCGCAACGATCACGCGCGGGGCGGTAGAAGATTTGTGTCTGGTGCCTGGCGCCTCCGTCATCGCTGCGATCAAAGCCGGGGCCGTGCATCTGGTGCCGCGATCGGTTGGCTGAGCAGGATAGCAGAACGCTGAAAAAGTCCGCCAGCATCCGAAGATCGTTACGCGTGAGACGTGAAAGGTGAAACGTATCACGAAGATCACCGCATCTCGTCCGAGCCATAAGCGATAAGCTATAGGCTCTTCACTCCCGCTACACGCCCTGCGCTATCAGCTCTGCGCTCCTTGAACCACCTTTCACGTTTCACCTTTTACGTTTCACGGATGTCGAGATCTCTACCATGCCACAATTGTTTTTCCGCAGCCTGCTAGAACATTTTCGTGATGCCGGTGGTGAACGATTCTTTCTGGATCGGTGTGGCTTCCTCGGTGGGCACGCCTTTCTGTCGTCTAGCAGGCTGCGGAAAAACCAGGGTTGAATGAGACAAATGCGCCCCAACCCCACTCACACGAGCCGTCGACGCCCATCCGTGATGGGGTGGCGTTCCACTGTGGAGGCCCGCTGTGGGCCACGGTGTGCGCGGCGGGACCTTGTCGGCTCATGCCGCAGCCTCCACGAGATTGCGCATCCGCACCAGGTTGTACACGGCCGCGGCGAAGGTGAACAGCCAGCCGACCCGCTGCA
>Ga0315268_10008465_pt1 | contig 10750 bp, 7 predicted proteins | sample C1_top_MG_FD_204535 | JGI IMG/M metagenome (GOLD analysis project Ga0315268, IMG submission 204535) | Sediment microbial communities from Yellowstone Lake, YNP, Wyoming, USA - C1_top | ecosystem: Environmental > Aquatic > Freshwater > Lake > Sediment | place: USA: Wyoming | collected 2017-08-01 | reverse complement strand
TTGGCATGTCCGGGATCGGAGGCCAGCACCTGCTTGAAGGTCTTCTCGGCCCCGGAGTATTCCTCGTTCATGAACTGCTGAACGCCTTTTTTGTAGAGCGCGGTCACTTCCTCGGCCGACATCTTGGGGGCGGCCGGGGTTGCAGGTTTGACTGCCGGAGCCGCCACAGGTGGTTTTGCCGCAATGGGCTTCGGTTTGACCTGGGCGGCGGCCACTGACGGCGTTACCGGTTTGGGCGGAACCTCCGCCTGCGCTAGGGGTTGAAGGAAGACGGTCCGCTCAATGTCATCCTTGTCTTTAACGGCCAGGGCAATGCTTTGGGAGATAAAACCCGGGGCGCCCACCGTCAGGTTGTAATCGCCGGGAACCAGCCGGGCCTGGTACTGGCCGGTGGCCGGGTCGGTGCTGTAGGCCGGCTGCCCGTTGGCCCCGAAGCTCAGCGATGCCTGTAAGGGTTTTTTCCCAAAGGCATCATTCACCGTCAGGGTCAGCTGTCCCAATTTTTTGTTGAGACCCAGTTCCCAGCCGGATTCCTGCCCGGCTTTCACTTCCATCTCCCTGGTGATGGTGCGGTATCCGTCGGCCTTGACCTGCACCCGGTAATGTCCCGGTTTCAGTTTCAGCTTGTAGCTTCCCGCGGCGTCGCTGATGACGGCCGGGATATCCTGGCCGGGGAAGGAGATGATGCCCTTGATGGCCGATCCGCTGGAGTTATCCCGGAGTACTCCGGCCACTGCGCCCCACAGCGGGGCCAGCATGGCCCGTCCGGCCGCCGCCGGGAAATCTATCCCGATTACAGCCTGCCAGGGGGCCGCAGCCCGGCTTAGCCCGATGTCGCAGGCCAGATTCAAACCCAGGAAGGAAGCCGGGGCCCAGCGGAAGCCCGGAGTGATCCGGATCTCGTTCCGGTCGGCGCCGCGTCCCCGTAAGATCTGGGCATCTGGCAGGGAATCCTTCTGGGCTCCCAGCCGCAGCTCGGCCGAGGCCTCCAAAAAGGCGGAAAGCTTCTGGCCGAAGCCGTATTCCACGCCCAAGCCCAAAGGCAGCTGGGGACGTTCCTCCCCCCGGGTCATAAAACCCGCGTTTACCAAAACCGCCATGCCGGAAAGATTGAAATCCGACAATACCTTTCCCCCGAAATCAAGCTTGCCGGTCTGGGAGGGCGAATCCTGGTATTTGTTGCGGCTCATGGGTATCGTCACCAGGGGCATGATCCCCAGGTCCCAACGGCCGTTTTGCAGCCCCCACTGGTATTTCAGGGCCACTACGGCGTCGCCGGGACAGCCCAGCGATTTATCGGCCGCCAGGGCGGGCTGTACGGTCCGGCTTTTTACGGTCCATTGTTCGGCATGAGCCAGGCCATTGCTGGTCACTGCCAGCCCGGGCATCGGCGAATAACTGATGGAATTGTGACTCCACAGGTCAATGAAGGCGTCATCTTTCCCCTGCAGGCCGTAGAAGGTCTGGCTGGAATATGAAGACACCGCAGCCAGGCTGCGAAAACCTATCCCCTGGCCGGCTTTGGCCGACTGCAGGTGCACCAGGCCCGGGCCTCCCAGGAAGGGGAACTGGGTGGCCAGGACAGAGGTTGCTGCCAGCCCCAGCAACAGGGATGCAAGGATATTTTTTTTCATGGCAAAGCCTCCCGCCCATTTATTATCAGGGAATGAACCCCGGCATCACCGCTGATGTCAGGGGGAACATCGGATCGCAAACAAAGCCTATTTTTTATTCTTGCGCTTTCCCTTTTCCCCTTTTTTGCGGTGTCCGTCCTCGTAATAGTAATGATAGTAGTAGGTATAGCCTGCCAGCATGTCGGAGCTGATATTGTTCAGCACCGTGCCGGCTATCTTGGCCTTGACGTTGGTCAGAAGGCTCTTGGCCCGGCGGGCGGCCTCGCGGTCGGTCTTGCCCGACTGGACCACCAGCACCACGCAGTCGGCCTCGGCCGCCAATACCGCAGCGTCGGTAACGGTGATCACCGGAGGGCAGTCCAGTATCACCAGGTCGCAGCACCGCTTCATTTCCTGGATCAGGTGCTTCATCTTCTGCGAGCTCAGCAACTCGGAAGGGTTGGGGGGGATGGTACCGGCCGGCAGGATGAAAAGATTCTCGATGTCGGTCGAGACCATGGCCTTTTGCAGGTCGCCGCCTTTTACCAGCAGCTCGGTCAGTCCCGGTTCCTGGGGGATGCCGAATACCCCGTTGACCATGGGACGCCGGAGGTCGGCGTCCACGATCAGGGTGCGGGATCCCACCTGGGCCATGGTGATGGCCAGATTGGAGGCGGTGGTGGTCTTTCCCTCCGAAGGTCCGGACGAGGTCACCAAAATGGTCTTCAGCGGGGCATCGGGATTCAAGAACTGCAGGTTGGTGCGCAGGATCCGGTAGGCTTCGGAAATGGGGGACTTGGGCAAATGATGGCTGATCAAGCGCTCGGCGATGGAAGTGGCCCCGTTGGTGTTATTGCCGTGTTCCGCCTGAATGGCCACATCCTCCTGGTCGATGGCCGGGATCAGACCCAGCACCGGCAGCCCCAAGAACTGCTCGATGTCATGGATGTTCTTGAGCGAGGTGTCCATATATTCCATCAACAGCACCAGGCCTACCCCCAAAGCCAGCCCCAGAAATGCGCCGAAGATGATGTTGAGTTTCCGCCGCGGGCCCACCGGCTCCTTGGGAACCTGGGCCGGATCGATTATTTTGACGTTGCCCAGCTTGCCGGCCTCGGAGATCCGGACCTCCTCATATTTTTCCATCAGCATCTTATAAATATTGTCGTCCAGTTCAAACTGGCGGGTCAACCGGGCCAGTTCCACTTCCTTGGGCGGGATGGCTTTCAGTTTTTCCAGATAATCGTTCACCACCCGCTGTTGGGCCAGTTCCTTGGCCTTGTAAGTCTCGATCTCAACCTGCAGGTCCAGGATCTTTCCCACCAGCTCCTCCGAAAATAAGATCGGATCAATGCCGCCATTCTCCTGGGCCACGATCTTGGAGATCTCCTCCTTCAGCCGGGACTTGGTGTTCTCAATTTTTTTGGTCAGCTCCTTCATCTTGGGGTGATCGGCCGGAAATCCCTGGGAGGTCATGGTAGCCATCTGGGTCTGGAGGGTCAGAAGATCCTGGCGCAGGCCGGAAGCCAAAGGCGAAGAGACCTGGGAGACATTTTCCAGCATGTTCTTTTTTTGGAAGTCCAATTGGCCCTGGAGGTATAGAAGACGCTTCTCGGCCGATTCCCGCTCCACCCGGGTCAGATTAAGCTGGGATTCAAAGCTGGTAAGTTTGTCGATCAGATATTTTGATTCATCGGAAAGCGAGATCACCTGGTTGGACTGCTTGAACAGCCGCAACTGGTTCTCTTCGGCGAAAAGCCTTTTTTCGATCACCGGCAGCTGCACTTCCAAAAAGCGCCTGATCTCCGTGAACTCTCCCCGGCTGTAGCTTAAATTCCGGGAGATGAATGCCTGTCCCACGGTATTGGCAATGGCCGCCGCCTGGGCCGGGCCGTTGCTGCTGGCCACCACTGTTATGACGTCGGTGGTGCGGGAAGAAAGCACGGTGGTGGAAAACATGATGGTCTCGGTCAGCAGGGTGTCGGCAAGGAAGCCCAATTCCCGGGCATCGGGCCGGGCCTTCAAGATCAGGGCGGCCTCGTCGGCCAGGCTGCGGCTGCGGATGATCTCTACCTGATTGTTGATCATGTTGCGGCTCTGCTCGGTCTCCATCATCATCCCCAGAATGGGCTTGTTGTCCCGCTGGACCAGAAGACTGATGTTGGCTTCGTAGATGTTCGGCTGCCGGGCCGAAAATATGATCGAGGAAACCAACACCGGAAGAAAGGCCCCCAGCACTATCCAGCGGCGGCGCATTATTACCCGCATCAGGTCCTGCAGGCCGGGCTGGGAGGTTTCGGTGGAGGTTAGTTTGCTCGGAGTAAAATCGTTTTTCATCATAAATGCTACCTAACTCCGGCTACCACCAGGTAGGAGGTAACTATTATCGCTGCCTGGCTTAAAAAGAGGGTCGCCCGCATCATTTTATGATAGAGGGTGGAGGGGACTATCACCACGTCCCCCTGATCCAGCATGGGTATCAGCGACTTGTCGGCCCGCCCGGTATATTTGGAAACGTTAATTTTCTGGGTCTGTCCTGGTCCAAAAACTCCCCGGACCAGTTTTACCCGGGAAAGAGCGGCATCTTCAGTGGGGCCGCCGGCATAAGAAATCAGGCCCACCACATCGGTGGTAACCGGAACCCGGTACCGGCCGGGTTTCATTACCTGTCCCCAGATCTGGACCTCGATCAATACTTCGCGCTCGTAAATATCGCCGGAGGTCCCGGCCTGCCCCTGGGCCCTTTCCAGGTAACCGCCGGACTGGGCAGAAGCCAGACTGAGCCCGCTCAGGAACCAACAGAACATCAGTATTGCCGCCCTGAATTTAATAGAAAAAAATCTCACCGCCCGATGTCTCCTTAAAAAGTAGCGTTGAATTGTTGCAAACCCTTTTAGGGCAAACAAGTTATAATCAAATAAAATTAACATATTTCTTGGGCAAAGTCAACAGTTAAAAGGATTATTTTTAAATAAAAAAACCGCCCTGGAGCATATAGGACGGTTTTTCCAACTGGGGGTTAAAAATCAATAATTCAGGCGGTCAATTGCCGGTGATATCCTCCGCTTGTCAGCGGTTCAAGGTCCGGTATGTCCGGCGTTTTACGGCTGTAGGGTCCTTTTGATTTTGCTGATGTCATAGCCGTGGGCATCCCGGATCCTGGCCACCAGACCGTTGTAAACCGTTTCGTCCATCTTCGGGGTCCGGCAGAGGATCCACAGGTACTTACGGTTGGGATGTCCCACCACGGCGTATTGGTAATTGCTGTCCAGCTCGATGATCCAATAGGCTCCGGAAAAGGGCCAGAAGAACTGGACCTTGAGCTTGGCGTTGGTCAGGGTATCCGCCACCCAGGCTTTGCCGTGGACCGATTTGAACTTGCCGTTCAGGGAATCCTGGTAGCATTGGTTGAGTACGTCTATCTTGCCATCGGGACGCAGGCTGTAAGTGGCGGTGACCCCGGTGCAACCCTTCTGAAAACGCTGGGGGATGGTGGCGATCTCGTACCAGGTGCCCAGGTAACGGTTGAGGTCAACCTTGGGAACGGTCTGAATAGGAGGTAATTCTGCCACGACCTGCCCTGCCGTAAGCAATAAAAGCAGAGTTATGGTATGCATTTTACTCCTTTCTTTCTTGTTTGTTGGCAATTATTATTGGTGTTTACCACCGCCGATAGCGTTGAGAATTTCCCCTAAACTCCGCACTCGTTTCACCGCCGGGTGAAAATAAAATACAGATTGATCTGTTTTTTCTCCCAGCACATAAACCAGAGGTCGTCCCTTTTCCAGAAAAGACGAGATGGCCACACCCAGCTCAACGTATTTGGCTCGGCCGTCCACCGGCGTGGAGAGGATAATGAATACGTCGCAATTCAGCACGCCTTTCATATCTCTGACAGCAATTCCCCGTATCCGTTTTGGGTCTTTATCCCTGTCCGTGATCGTTGTGACGGATCCTTTAGTCCAGTCGACAGTGATCTCGTGCCCAAATTTTCGCAGCGCTCTAAAGATTTCTTTCACCTGCTTTTTCTGGCGGATATAGGCTGCGACATAGAATTTCATCGGTTTACTTCCCGATAAACTCTGTTATCTTCTCCGCCACCTGTTCCGGCGTAAACCCGAACTCCCTGGCCAAAATCTTGTCCGGGGCGCTGGCCCCGAAGTGTTCGATCCCGATGAACAGGCCGTCCTGGCCGATCACCTGCCGCCATAAGGCCCCGCGACCGGCTTCCAGCGCCACTTTCAGGGAGTCTTTGGGTATGACGGAAGTGCGGTATTCTTCGCTTTGTTCCAAAAACAGCTCCAGACATGGTACCGAGACCACCGAGATCTCCAGTCCCTGCGAAGCCAGCAGTTTGGCGGTTTCCACCGCCAGGCCGGACTCCGAGCCGCTGGCCATAAGGGTTATTTTACGGCCTTGGCCGTAAACATGGACACTATATGCGCCTTGGAGAACACCTCCGGGCTTAAAACTTTCAGAACGCTCCAGCCCCGGCAGTTTCTGACGGGTCAGGATCAGCGCGGTGGGGCCGTCCTTTTTCTGCAGGGCCAGGGTCCAGGCGGCGGCGGTCTCCAAAGCGTCGGCCGGCCGGATGACCTGCAGGTTGGGGATCAGCCTTAAAGTTGAAACATGTTCGATGGGCTGGTGGGTGGGGCCGTCCTCGCCCACAAAAAAGGAGTCGTGGGTGAAAATGTAAACCACAGGCAGCTTCATCAGGGCTGAAAGGCGCACGGCCGGCCGGCAATAATCAGAGAAAACCAGGAAGGTGGAGCCGAAGGGGATGAAAAATCCGTAAAGGGACATTCCGTTCAGCATGGCTCCCATGGCGTGCTCCCGGATGCCGAAGTGGATGTTGCGTCCGCTGAAATTCACAGCCGAAACATAAGCCGAACCCTTGACCTCAGAATTGGTGGAGCCGGCCAGGTCGGCCGAGCCGCCGGTCAGAGAGGGACAGATCTCGGCGATCTTCTGGATCAGTTGCCCGGAGAGGGCGCGGGTGGCGGCGGGCTCTTTTTTTGTGGCAGAGGAAAGAATTCCATAGACATCAACGGGAATTTCTTTTTTCTCCAGCTTGTCCCAAAGCGCGGCCATTTCCGGGTTCTGCAGGCGCCAGGCGGCAAAGCTCTTCTGCCACTTGTGGTATTCCCGCTTGTTCTTAGAGATCTTCTTTTGACAGGTCAACCGCACTTCGTCGGGTATGTAAAATGCCTGCTGGGGCCATCCCAGATTTTTTCTGGTGGCGGCCACCTCATCCGGACCCAAAGGCGAACCGTGGGCCGAGGGCAGATCATGTTTATTGGGGCTGCCCTGGGCGATGTGGGTCCGGGCCAGGATCAGCGAGGGCTTGTCCGAAATCTTTTGGGCTTTCTTGATCGCTTTGTTAATGGCTTGGTAATCATGGCCGTCGATGCTTTGGGTGTGCCAGCCCAGGGCCTTGAATTTGGCTCCCACGTCCTCGGAAAAACTCACCTCCGTCCGGCCGTCAATGGTGATGCGGTTGTCGTCGTAAATGTAGATGATGTTGCCCAGCTTCAAGTGCCCGGCCAGCGAGGCAGCCTCGGAAGAAATGCCTTCCATCAGGTCGCCGTCCGAGACCAAAGCGTAAATGTAATGCTCAAGCAATCCCTGTCGTTCAAGACCCAGGCGGGCGGAGGCCATCTGCTGGGCCAAAGCCATGCCCACTCCGTTGGCAAAACCCTGCCCCAGCGGTCCGGTGGTCACCTCCACTCCGGGTGTGTGCCCGGCTTCGGGATGCCCCGGGGTCAAACTGTTCCACTGGCGGAAATTCTTAAGTTCCTCCAAAGATACATCGTATCCGAAAAGATGCAGCAGCCCGTATAAAAGAGCCGATCCGTGTCCGGCCGAAAGTATGAAGCGGTCGCGTCCCGGCCACTTGGGGTCTTTGGGGTTGAACCGCAGGAAGTCATGCCATAGGGTGAAAGCAAAGTCGGCCGCGCCCATCGGCAGGCCGGGATGCCCCGACCCGGCCTGTTCCACCGCGTCTGCCGCCAGCATCCGCAGGGTGTCGGCGGCTTTCTGATATTGTTGTTTGTTAAGCTTGCTCATATTGATAAACATTGTTAATGGTTCCGCTTGCCATAATCATATCATTTTTATTGTGGATTTTGCAAACAAAAAGCGCTTTATCCCAAAACAATTATGAAAGGATAAGGGCCGTAAATTTTATGGATACCCACCCCCTTGACAAGTGTATATATCACTGTTATCATTGCATAAGAAATTTTTACAAAAAGGATATAAAACCCATGAACGACCAAAAATCCCGCCAGGAACTGGAATTTTTGCTGTCTTTCAGCAAGTCGCTTTCATCCACCCTGGATCAAAGCCAGCTGCTGGACATCATCATCGAATCGGCCAAGACCCTGACTGTGGCCGAAGCCAGTTCCCTCTTGCTGCTGGACCAGGCCACCCAGAACCTTCATTTTGCCCACGCCACCGGGGAAGTGTCGGAGGAGCTGAAAAAGCTTTCCATCCCCATGGGCCAGGGCATAGCCGGGTGGGTGGCCAGGGAGCAAAAACCCCAGATCGTGAACCAGGCCGAGCAGGACGAGCGCTGGTACAAGGGAATCGACGAGAAGACCAAATTCACCACCAGGTCCCTGTTGTGCGTGCCCATGCTTTCCAAGGGGCAGACCATCGGAGTGATCGAGGTCCTGAACAAAAAGGACGGCCAGCAGTTCGACCAGCAGGACCAGGAGCTCCTGCTGAAGTTCGCCGATCTGGCGGCCCAGGTACTGGAGAACGCCGGTAAATACAGCCGCTTGAAGGACGAGAACCTCCAGCTGCGCGACGAGCTGGCCAGCCGCTACACCATAACCGGCAAAAGCCAGGCGGTGGAAGAGGTGCTGGGCCTGGCCCGTAAGGTGGCCTCCGGGAATACCACCGTGCTGCTGCAAGGCGAGAACGGGACCGGCAAGGAACTGCTGGCCCGCTTCATCCACTATCAAAGTCCACGGGCCGAAAATCCCTTTGTGGCCATCAACAGCGCCGCCATCCCGGTAGAGCTTTTGGAAAGCGAACTGTTCGGCCACGAAAAAGGGGCCTTCACCGGGGCCGGCTGCCGCCGCAAGGGAAGGTTCGAAATGGCGGCCGGGGGCACCATCTTCCTGGACGAAGTGGGCGACCTGCCCCAGGCCATCCAGGCCAAGATACTCAGAGTGCTGCAGGAGCGGGAGTTCGAACGCCTGGGAAGCAGCGAGACCATAAAAGTTGACGTCAGGGTCATCGCCGCCACCAACAAGGACCTGCTGCAGCTGGTTAAATCCGGGTTGTTCCGGGAGGACCTCTATTACCGGCTGAACGTGTTTCAGATATTTTTACCTCCCCTGCGCCAAAGAGCTGAAGACATCCCGGTGCTGGCCGGGCATTTCCTGGAACACTTCGGAAGGGAGACCAAAAAGCAGGTGCGGGGCTTTTCCGAGGAAGCTGCCCGGGCCATGCAGAATTATTCCTGGCCGGGAAACATCCGGGAACTGCAGAATGCGGTGGAGAGAGCGGTAGTGCTCAGCTCCGGGCAGACAATAACCCTGCAGAACCTCCCCCGGCTGGTGGATGACTCGTCCACCAGGGACGGGATTCCGCCTACTTTGACTTGGGACGGAGCCCAGGAAATATTCAAGCGTGAATATATGATAAAAGCGCTGGAAGCTAACGGTTGGAATCAAAGAAAAACCGCAAAGATATTGGACATACAGCCATCTTACCTTTCACGGCTGCTGCGGGAACTTAATATAGTTAGACCCCGGCGCCGAGAGGAGGGGAATGAAGCCGTGACCCGGTAATTCTAAAATGAATAACGAGATTAAAGGCCTTAACTTGCGTTAAGGCCTTTAATGTGCAAAAACAGGTAATGAAGTGTAATATTTTCTTGTTGTTATAACTATTTAGCATTTATCAGATTGATAGAAATTTAAATGAAAAAATTACACATATCATCAAAAAGCATATCAATCATAATATCTGTAATCATTTAAAAAGGTATAATCCATTTTGAAATGCAACTCTGAGTGGTATACTCAGGGTTGTTATGAGAAACTTTAAACAACTAAGACCCCAGGAACGAGAGCGGATATTCCAACTGCTACGGCAGGGAAAGACCCAGGCTGAGATCGCAAAAGAACTGGGGCGAAATAAGGGCACCATCAGCCGGGAAATCAAGAGAAACACCCACCAGCTTTTGGACGAATATCTGCCCGACACGGCACAGAAGAAAGCCAACCGGCGGAAAGCCCAGGGTCGAAAGAAACCCTATCTGGAACGATACCCCCGGTTAAAGGCCTATGTTCTCAAAAAGCTTCTATCGGGCTGGACGCCGGACCTGATTGCCGGTAAATTACGAGGGCAAGGCAAGGATTACCTGACCAAGGAAAGCATTTACCAGTACGTTTACAGCCTTGAGGGCCGGAAGCTGAACTTGCGACAGTATCTGCCCCGGGCTCACCGCATTAGGCGTAAAAGGAACGGACGCAAACATCGAAAAGTTATAATACCGCACCGGGTAGACATCGCCCGAAGACCCAAGTTGGTAGAGGCTCGCAGCCAGTTCGGCCACTGGGAGGGCGACAGTATGTCTTATTTGGGTCATTCCCAACGTTTGGCAACCCAGGTTGAACGAAAGAGCCGGCTTTTGGTTGTTCTCAGGCCGAGAACCAATGCTGCTAGAGAAAGAGCTTCTCTGATTAACCGCCGGTTTAGCGTTCTTCCACCCCAGGCCCGCAGGACTATGACCTTCGACAACGGTCTGGAGTTTGCCGATCACCAGCGGGTGACTAAAACCATAGGCACGAAGGTCTATTTTGCCAAACCATATGCTTCCTGGCAACGGGGCAGCAACGAGAACGCAAATGGTCTCCTACGTCGTTATCTTCCCAGGGATACGGATCTCGATACTGTTACTTCAAAAGAACTCTTTAAGATCGTAAACCACATCAATAATCGGCCTCGCAAATTACTCAATTATCAGACACCACGTGAAGTCTTTGACAAACAAATCAACAGGTTAAACCGCAACCGCAACCTTTTTTAAAATACACTCGCGTTGCACTTGCAAATGGAACTCAGCATACATTTTAATAATAAAACGGTATATAGTTGTACAGATGAATACAGATTATACT
>Ga0315268_10008464_pt1 | contig 10751 bp, 6 predicted proteins | sample C1_top_MG_FD_204535 | JGI IMG/M metagenome (GOLD analysis project Ga0315268, IMG submission 204535) | Sediment microbial communities from Yellowstone Lake, YNP, Wyoming, USA - C1_top | ecosystem: Environmental > Aquatic > Freshwater > Lake > Sediment | place: USA: Wyoming | collected 2017-08-01 | reverse complement strand
TATTGCGGTTGACGACGATGCCGACCAGGTCGAGGATGCGCGCGGCTGCGTCGCCCATGAGCGGCGTGCCGTCTTTGCCCTTGACGCTCTTGCAATCCACCAGCAGCATGTGCGACTCGGTGCCACCGTAAGGAATCCGCAGACCTTCTTGTTGCAGGCACTTGGCGAGATGTTGCGCGTTGGCTAGAATCTGCTTTTGCAGTGCCTTGAACTTGTCAGTCGTCGCCAGCTTGAACGCAACGGCCATCGCCGCGATGGTGTTGACGTGCGGCCCGCCCTGCTCGCCGGGGAACACCGCGCGGTCAATGAGCCTGGCGAGTTCTTCGCGCGTCGTGAGGATGCATGCCGCGCGCGGCCCACACAACGTCTTGTGCGTCGTGAAAGTGACCACGTCGGCGTAACCGACCGGCGAAGGAAATACGCCCGCCGTGACCATGCCCGCCACGTGGCTGATGTCGGCCATCAGGTACGCGCCCACGCTATCGGCGATCTCGTGGAACTTTTTCCAATCCGGCGCATGAGGGTACGAGGTGAATCCGGCGATGATCATGCGCGGCTTGCTCTGCGCGGCGAGCCTGGCGATTTCATCATAGTCGAGCCGCTCGGTCTCCAAACTCACCGAGTAGGGGACGATGTTGTAGTGCTTGCCCGAGCGATTGGCCGGGCTGCCGTGCGTGAGGTGCCCGCCGTGAACCAGGCTCATGCCCATGACCGTCTCGCCCGGCTTGACCAGCGCCTCGTACACTGCATTGTTGGCGGGCGCGCCGGACAGCGGCTGGACGTTGACCCAGATGCGTTCGGGCGTGACGTGCTCAGAGCCGAAGGCCCCCTGTGGGCAGGCGAACAATTCGGCGCAGCGACGGCGAGCGAGCGCTTCGACCATGTTGGCGTACTCGACGCCCATGTAATAGCGCGGGCTGCCTCGGCGGCGATAATGGATCAACTCTTGTTCATAATTGAGCACCCAGTCTTGCGGCTGCCCGAGGGTGATGGGATCGGGGTAGCCTTCGGCATAGATGTTCTGGAACACGCTGCCCTGCGCCTGCATGACGGCTCCCGCTGCGTCGGACTCGGATGGGATCATGATCAGCTTGCGAGTCTGTCGTTCGGCTTCGCAAGAGATCAGCTCGGCGACGTCGGGGTCAACCTCCGCCAGGTCGCCCGAAAACAGAAATTCATCGCAGCTTGCCATTGTCTTCAAGTATCTCCTGAATAGATTCGCGTTGTGTACGGCGTAATAGAATGAGCTGACTTGGGGAAACCCAAATGTTGGTATCAATCTGCCGCCTGATCTTTTGGCGGCGCTGTCTGTCCTTTCTTGAGGAAACGCGGCAGAACGGTCACTTCGATGTGCAATAGCACGCGGTCACCTGCGGATAGGTCTTGCTTGGCCTTTTCTGCCAGCGGCTTTTCGGGTAGGACAAAGATGCCGATGGACGTGCCGATTTGATTATACCGCATATCTACGATTGCGAGTCCAAGCAAGTAGCCTTCGGTATCAATCGAGCAACTGGTGACATGGCCGATGACTTGCCCCTGCTTGTTGACGACCGGGCAACTCGTGTTGGGACGCCGCGTGCCTTTCTGGTTCACGCGGAATCGAATCAATTCGCGGCTTTTGTTCTGGTCGTGCGCCATCAACGCGTCGCGCCCGACAAAGAACGGTTTGTGATATTTGATGTAGCCTTGAAAGCCAGCTTCCGTTGGACGGATGTCGAAAGGCCCGGCCAGCTCGTGACCATAGAGCGGCAGTCCCGCTTCGGTGCGAGTGCTGTCGCGCGCGGCCAACCCGCACGGCTTGATACCGAACGGCCTGCCTTTTTCCATGAGCATCTTCCACAACGCGGCCTGCTGGTCGGGATGGACGAAAATCTCAAAGCCCATGTCCTCGCCCGTGTAGCCAGTGCGTGCGATGACCAGTGGGATGCCTGCAAGCACGGTCTCGATCAGGTCGGTGCGGCGGATGCGTGCGAGCGCAAACTTGACTGCGGAATCGTCCGTGCAGGCTTGCAGGATGGCGAGCGAAGCTGGACCTTGCAGCGCCACGTCGCGTAACTGATCTGCGCCGGATGACGGGTCTTTGAGATTGCGAAGGACGGCGGGCGCAGCCACTTGCACCCAGGGTCGCTTGCGGTCAATCACCGCGCGCCGCTCGTTGACGGCGTTGAGCCAGTCCCAGTCCTTGTCCGCATTGGATGCGTTGACGACGACAAGGAACTTGTCGGCATGACGGCGGTAGATCATCATGTCGTCAATCACCTTGCCGTCTGGGTCGAGCAGGTAGCCGTAGCACGATTGGCCGTCGTCGGGCCAGTGTGCATAGTTGGAAAACACCACGTCGAGGAAAGCGATGGCGTTCGGGCCAGCCACTTCCAGGCAGCCCATGTGGCTTACGTCGAATAACCCGGCCGCCTTACGAACGGCGGCATGCTCTTCGCTCACACTCGTGTACCAAACCGGCATCCCCCATCCGGCGAAGGGGACAATCTTGGCTCCCATCTGTTTGTGAGTCTCGTACAAGGCGGTGCGCTTGCCCACAGGAGGCCGTGCCAGCGTGGCATCTGTTGGCTCTGTCCATTTCCACTCGACCTTGTCAGTGTGCGGTGGCGCAAATTCGTTGAAGCAATGTTCGCCCACAAAATACGGTTTGGTCAGGTCAAAGCGGTCGGGATAGTTTTGCAACAGCACTGCTCCAGCTTCGCCAGGCTCGGCAATCGGTTCGCCAACCGACTTGAGCAGGTTCCAGTCAGCAGCATTTGTTTCGGAGATCGTCACCGGCCCCTGAACCTTCCGGAACACATCTTGATCGTCGTGGAGGATGTAGCCATCCGAAAGGCCGCACAACCATGCCCTGACCCGCTCCGCGTCTTTGCCACGAACGGCTAACCAGAAGCAATCGCGTCCGTGTTCGTCGGCTGGAGCGCGCGCAATCGCGACGTTGGCGATGAGCCTGCCTGCGCGGTCAAGCAGATAAGTGCGGACCGCATGGCCCGGTTCCAGCGTCTGCAAATTGCTCGTACAGATTTCTTGAATGAACGCCTGCGCTCTGAACCCCTTGATTTCCAGCGCAGTGCTCTGCGGTCTGCGGTCTGTGGTCTGTGGTCGCTCGAGTTCGACATCTATTCCCGCTTTGTCAGCCAATTCGCTGACTCGTTGTTTCGCAGATTCAAGCATGTCGAGGTCAATCTTGCCGCGCGGCAATTCGCCTGCCAGCCCCAAGTAGGCGAACGGTTGAATGTGCGTCAGGACATCCGCGACGACGTCGGCAATCGTTGCCATGTCGTCGGAGCGCAGGCCACGCTGGCTCACCCACGGCGTGCCAAAGCGGATGCTGCTGGCGAGCGCCGTCTTGACGTCGCCTGGGATTGTGTTCTTGTTGACGACGATGCCCGCGAGATCGAGGATGCGAGCAGCCATTTCCCCACGAAGTGGAAAGCTGGTATTGCTCTTGACGCTGCTCACGTTCAACACGACAATGTGTGTATCGGTGCCGCCATAAGCCACCTTCAATCCACGTTCCTTGAAAGCATCGGATAACGTTCTGGCGTTCTCGACCGTGCGCTCTTGCAGTTGTTTGAATTGCTCTGTTTGCGCCAGCTTGAACGCCACGCACATCGCTGCAAACTTGTTGACATGCGGCCCGCCCTGCGCGCCGGGAAAGATCGCCGCATCAATCTTGCTGGCTTTGTCCTCGTCGGTGGTGAGGATCACTGCGCCACGCGGCCCGCCCAATGTCTTGTGGGTCGTGAATACGGTGATGTCGGCAATGCCTACAGGATTGGGATAGACGCCCGCGATGGCAAGCCCTGCCGTGTGGGCGATGTCGGCCACAAGCAACGCGCCGACAGCATCGGCAATCTGGCGGAACGCTTGCCAGTCTGGCGCCCACGAGTACGACGTGTATCCGGCAACGATGACCTGCGGCCTGTGCCTCTTGGCCAGGTCCATGATCTGGTTGTAATCCAGTTGCTCGGTCTTGGGATCAACGCCGTAGGATGCGACGCGATACCGCTTGCCGGAGATGTTGAACTCGCTGCCGTGCGTCAGGTGACCGCCCTGGAAGAGGTCGAGGCCCATCAGCACGTCGCCGGCTCTCATAAAAGCGTCATAGACGCCGAGGTTGGCCGGCGAGCCGGAGAGCGGCTGGACGTTGGCGTGAATCGCTTCGGCGGGGACGGCGGGTGTGGCAAAGCACTGCGCCGCTCGGCGGCCCGCGAGTGCTTCGACAATGTCGGCGAACTCGACGCCCTTGTAAAAGCGCCGGTCGCTGTAGCGGCGATAGTAAGCCAGTTGGTATTCGTCATCCGAAAGCAGCGCTTCGGATTCGCGTGTCGCACGCAGTGGTGGGTAGCCTTCGGCATAGATATTTTGCAACACCGAGCCGAGCGCCTGCCGCACAGCTTGCGGCGCGTAGCTTTCGGATGGAATCATGATGAGCTTGCGCGTTTGGCGTTCTTGCTCGCGCTCGATCAAGTGCGCGATGTAAGGATCGAGTTCGGTGATGTCGCCACGGAAGAGTAGGTCGGTGGGTATTGTGGACATTTGATGCACTCCTTGTGTTATTTTCTTCCAAAGTCTGCGGGGATTTCGCCCCAGGCTTCGGTTTCCCATTTTATGATTTCGTTGGCATAGTCGTTGTTTCTCAGCCAGGTCTCCGCTCGCTCGATCAAGCTGAATAGCTCCGCGTTCCTTTCGTCTCGCGCGAGTTTGGTCTTGCACTTTTTGTCTTTGACCCAGCCGATGGCATCAACCGAATCGGAATAAATCGGCAGGTTGATCTCTTGCTTTTTGAAAAGCGCAAGCGCGTGGACGATGGCGAGAAACTCGCCAATGTTGTTCGTGCCATTCTCGAACGGGCCTTGCCGGAAAACCTCGCGGCGGGTTTGATTGTCAACGCAGCGATATTCCAGGACGCCCGGGTTGCCGATGCACGAGGCATCCACCGAATAGCTGGCAAGGATGGGCTGGCCGATTTCGATCAGTCGTTGTGGGCTGAGGCTGGAGACGTGTTTGCCTTTGTATTCTTCGTACTGACCGCGAAACGCTTCTTCCGCTGCCTCTCGGCTGGGAAAGGCTTTGTACTCGGCGTCCGGATAGCCGGTGACCTGGGCAGAACACTCTTCCCAACTGCTAAAAACGCCTGTCTTGCGGCCTTTCCAGACGACGTAGAATTTCGTGGGCATTGGATCGTTAGACTCTGTGGCCTGCTCGACGTTTTCGTCGTCGGGCTATGAGATGACATCCTGTGAATGTGGCTTGGCCTGAATCACTAGAAGGTAAATGTGGTCAAGTCAGTTATCTTTTCCTGCTTTAGACCTCGCTGAGTTGAAGGGGGGTAGTTCGGCATATTCATCAAAGTATTCGTCAAGTGCGAGCGACTCAGCTACCTTGATTTCCTCTTTAGTATCAACACGCATTGCCCTGACTTGAAGACTGTGCCCTGAGTACTGCGGATATTTATCCCAAACACGCTTTGCTTTGGCATAGGTCTTGCTGCCCGAATGTTTTTTACCCGCAATGAATTCTCCAATCCTGTTCGCGATGGAGCGATCGAGGTCGAGTCCTGAGCGGCCAATGTACAATATACCTAACGGGTCAACTTCGACCAACCGATGGATCGGAATAGGCTCTCCGCCGGATGTCACTGCGCGTATTTGATAGATGCCCAAATGGTTGAATGGCCCCTTTTTTGATTTTGCGGTCTCAACAGGCGTCCAGTCAGACCAACAGCTCATACAATGCTCCCTACGAAAGAATGCCGACTTGAGTCGGCACTCCAGAACGACTTGTGTCCGACAAAGTGATACAGAGCAAGCCTCTCCTTGTCCGCTTCGCGTGTCACCTTGTCACGCAATCGGTTCCCAGCGGCCCACCAGCTTGTTCATCACCTGCGGCAGGGTGGTGTACTCCATCGCGTCCATCGGCAGGCGATGTGGCTCAAAGGGGCCGTGGCGGCGCAAGTGGTCGGCAATCGTGTTGCACAGGCGGCGGGCTTCGTCAAAGCCGGGGTCATCGAACATGTCGCGCGGCCCGATCAGGCGGCCTCCGGCCAACTGGAAGCCAATCGCGATGCAGCGGGGCGGCCCGTCAAAGCGAGAGGGCGTCGCCTTGGCGATTGACACCGGCATCAACGGCCCATAGTGGGAACCGCGCATCCAGCCTTCTACGATGTGGGGCAGCGTGAACGGCTCCAGCACTTCACCCACCGCCGGGAACTTGCCCTGCGCGCGAACGACGCACACCGGGTCGTCCTTGCCCACGTATCGGCCCGCGATCAACGCCAGCCGCTGCGTCGAGGAAACCGAAGCGATTTCGCCGTCCCTGGTGTACACCGCCTTGACCATGTACCGCCCCGCGGCGCCAATAAAGACCAGCAGGTCGTACAGCTCCTCGGGCGTGTCGAAAAAGATGCGCTTGCTCTCTTTGACGTCGTGGACTTCGAAGCGGAAACCGGCGTGCAGTTCTGGAGCGATGATCAGGCCGGCCGTGTTGAATGGGTCGGTGAACATCTTGCAGAGCGGCAGGTTCCACGCTCCTGCCGAGGTCTTGTCGGCCATAAAGATGAGCACCGGCTCGGACTTGCGCTCGACAAATTCCATCTCGGCCACGCCAGGCCCCATCCCCTTGACGTTGCCGGAGAAGGCGTCGGCCAAGAGGTCTTGACCCGCGCCATAGAGTTTGAGGCGCTTAGCCACTTCGGTGCAGGCTTCAAAGACATTCCAGGCCAGGCGGTGAATGTCCTGGTTATCCACTCCCTTGCGATGGGTCAAGACCAGTTCCAGGTCGTCGCCGCAGGAGGTGACGTGGAAATCCACGATGAGGTCCTGGCGTTGGGCGACTTGCAGGCGTTCCCTGGCCTCTTGCAACAGGTCCGGGTGCATCGCGGAATGGCCGACATAGCCGCCTACATCGGCTTTGATGACACTGAGCGTCAGTTTCTCGTCCATAGTGATCTCCTCCTTTCTATCGGGCCAGTCTGTACTGGCAAAAAACTCGCGTCGGTTTTTCAACGGCTGACCGACGACCGCCGATTTCATCTACGGACTCGCCGTGAGTAACTGTTCAATTATTTTGTGAATGTGCAAACGTCGGCATTCCGACAAGACCGACGCGCGACAAGGTGACACGGAGACAAGGGGAAGCTTGATCCGTGTCACCTTGTCGCCCTGTTACCACTAGACTGTTTCGAACTGAAGGAGACGCAGTTTCTCCGGCTGTGTGCGCGTGCTCAATGCCAGAAGCCCAATCCCGACGACGTGACCTTTGGCGTCAAAATCCAGAATTACGCCGGGCTGAACCTCTTCCGACTCGACAATCTCTGATTCGTCCAATCGGAAATAGAGCGCGTCGTTTTCCTTATCAATTTTCAGTTTCATTCTTGCTTAGATGGCTTTGGTGTAGTGCATATTGCCGTCTTCCACGTGCCACCGTTTGTTGTCCGGCGAGTTGAGCGCGCGCCACATCCATTCTTCACGAATGTTGCGCTCGATGAGCATATCGCGGGTATGGGACGAAAGTTCAATGTCCGGCATGGCAAATCCTGATTGCGGTCAATAGCCAAGCATACGCCATTTCCGACAGGAAAGCAAGGTGACAAGGCGTCATACGTCACCTTGTCACCCCTCATCTTGTCACGCGTAAGCCTCGCTCAACAGCTCCAAGGGATGTCTTACCTTAATCTCGCTTCCCGCTTGTCCGAGGCCGTCTCTCATCTGGATCATGCAGCCCAGGCACCAGCTTGTGACCACGTCTGCTTTGGAATCCATGACATTGGCGATCTTGTCTTGCCGCATCTTGACGGACAAATCATAGTGGCCGGCCAGGCCCCACGGGCCGCCCTGGCCGCAGCACTCGTCGGCGCCCTTCATTGCGACTACCTCAAGTCCAGGGATCAGGTTGAGCAGGTCTTGAGTGTAGTTAGTGGAAGCGGTTAGCTTGTGGCCCAGCTTTTCGTGGCACGACACGTGCACTGCCACCTTTTGCCTGGTCCCGTTCTTGCCCGGCTTCAGGTTGTCCGCTCCGATGACCTTCATGATGAACTGGGCCGGGTCATAGAATTTGTTGACGATCTCCTGCGCTTTTTGTGCATAGGCCGTATCGCCGATGCGCGCAAAATCTTGCGCATATTCCTTGAAGGCGATGATGCAGGATGGGCAGTGAGCGACAACGTATTTATAGTCCGAGAGCTGGTCAATGTTGTAACGAGCCAGCCGGTGATATTCCTCTGTATTGCCCACGGCTGCAAAAGGCTCACCGCAGCAGCGCTGGGGTGGCAGAGAGACCTTCCAGTCATTGTGCCGGGCGATGGCGATAAAGCTATCCACAATCGGCACTGCAAAGAGATCGGAGCTGCAGCCGTAAAAGTAGGCGATGTCGGCCTGAGACGCCGGGACGTCGAATAGCTCCCGGTATCGGGATTCCACACTCGACTTGGCTATCGGCGGAATGTAACGCTCGGCGGGTATGTGCGATGGGAGCAGTCCTGGCGGCAAAGCCGCCATCACCTTGCGACCCAGCTTGTTGTTCCAGAGACCTTGCGTGACGCCGGCGGTTCCTATTGCCAGGTTGTAGAGCGTGCGGTGAGACATCACCGACTCGATGGCCGGGGCGATGACCTTGCTGCGCTTTTCTTCTCGTATCTGTGCCACCATGTCGCGCATGGTAGCGTTGGTGGGGCATTTCCACGTGCACTGACCGCAGAGCAGGCAGAGGTCAAACACTTTTTGGAACAGAGGGTCTGCTTTGAGGGCCGCTCCGTCGCCGTGCACTTCCTGTGCGACCTCCAGCGCGATGGCCAGAGCGCGTTTGAATGTAGGGGCGGCCTCGGTGCGCGCGGCGAATTCGTCTTGCAGCCGGCTAAAGATCGGACAAATATCGGCGCACTGAGAGCAGAAGGAGCAGACACCCGAGTAGAGATCGGCAAAGTTTCTAAACTTGGCGAGATTAAGCTGGCTGTCCTTTTCTTCGATGCCGACCAACTCTTCGATCGCGTGATGAAGGTCTTTATCGCGCGCTTCTTTGACAATCTTGGCCCCAGGATGCAGTACCGCTCGCGGATCCATCAGATCCTTGATGTCAACAAAGAGGTCAAACAGGCCCAACCCAAACACATGCGGCAGGATGACGCCACGTGTCCTTCCATCGGCATGTTCGCCGCTCATGCTGCCGCCTAACTCGGTGACCTTTTGCGTGATTTTGGTCATCGTGTTAATCAGCCGTTGTCTGTCTTGCTGCTGGGTGAGGTTGAGCAGAAGATAGATGTGAAAGTTGCAGTCGCCGGCATGTCCGTGTGTGCCTGCCACCACTTGCTCCTGGTTGAACACCTCTTCCATGTAGCGGATGAACGACAGCAGCTTTTGTTCGTCTCGCGGGATCACCACGCACTCGATCATGGTCAGAGGTCGCTTGTTCGGGTCGTAGGCATACAGAACCTGGAGCGCGCCGCGCCGCCCCTGCCACAGAGCATCCTGCCGGGCCGGGTCGAGCGCCACATCAAAGCCGATGGCCGTCTTGGGATAATTTTTCGCCAGCAGCTTTTGCAGGGCATCCACTTGACTCTGGATGAGCTCAGCGGCTGCTTGTTTTTCCATGATGCGCACTGTGCCGATGCGCCGGGCCGGATCGCGCGGATCGGGCTGGACCTCTAGATCGTCAAACTCGACGATATACATGATCTTGGCGTCCTCGCGTATGCCAAGAGCGGGATAGGTTTGGCGGATGAGGTCAAGATTGGTGGTGACGGCTGTATCGAAGCAGGATGGCGCCAGGCTATAGATGCTTGGGATCGAGCCGCACGCCTCTTGCAGGTCGGTAAAGTAGACGATGCAGGTCGCCTTTTGTATGGCGAGCGGCAATGCTCTCAGCTTGGCTTCGGTGATAATGCCCAGTGTGCCTTCGGAATGGGCAAAGAGCCGTGTCCAATCCACCGGGACGCCCGCCTCAAGCTGTCGCTCGATGTCCAAGACGTTGTAACCCGACGAATTCTTGGGCACTCGCGGAAAATTCTGTTCGATAGTGTCTTTGTTGAGTTGGACGAGTTCGGTGATCCTCTTCCACGGTTGCTCACCAGATTGAATCTCCCAAGTCCACAAGCTGGTGCCATCGGCCAGGACGACGTGCAAGTCCAAGACCTGGTGCTGTGTGGTGCCTAGCTTGCACGAGTTCGCGCCGGAAGCGTTGTTGGCGATCATGCCGCCGATGGTCGCCATGTCGGTCGAGGCCGGATACGAAGCCACGAACACGCCATAGCTTTTCAGGAAATTGTTCAGCCGGGTGCTGATGACGCCCGCCTGGGCAAAGACGACTTTGCCGCCGTCCGGGTGATCGTCCAGGACCTCCATCTTGTCCAGCGCGCGCATGTCCAGGACGATACCGGCGCCGACGGATTGGCCGGGCAGGCCGCTGCCTGCGCCGCGAGCGGTGATAGGAATCGCGTGCTCGTAAGCAAACCTGACCGCGTTTTCGACATCCAAATGGCTGCGCACGCCGACGATGGCGAGCGGCTTGAGGCTGATCGGCCCCACGTCGGTGGCATAGCCCACGCGACCTGCCTCACTGATTTCGATCTGGGCTGCGGGGATGCCCGCTGCCACGAGTCCCTTTTTGACGGCCTCGCTATCGAAGCGGCTATCGGGCCGGGCGAGTTGAGCCATTTTCCCTGCGGCCAACAGCGCGAGGTGCGTGTTGCGTCCACCCTGGCCCGGCTTTTGCCCTTCCGGCAAAACAACCTTCACCGTTGCCTCGCCGCCAAA
>Ga0315268_10008463_pt1 | contig 10752 bp, 9 predicted proteins | sample C1_top_MG_FD_204535 | JGI IMG/M metagenome (GOLD analysis project Ga0315268, IMG submission 204535) | Sediment microbial communities from Yellowstone Lake, YNP, Wyoming, USA - C1_top | ecosystem: Environmental > Aquatic > Freshwater > Lake > Sediment | place: USA: Wyoming | collected 2017-08-01 | reverse complement strand
TCGGTAGGGGGGGCCTTCACGGCCCTCCCGCGTGTTTGATTGAGGCGGGAGGACCACCAGGGTGCTCCCCTACGAAGGTCTACGACTTCACGATCTTGCCGAGCACGACGGCACGGCGCGCCCCGGTAACGCTGGGAAGGTTCCCGGGCAGGCCGTGCAGGGTGCGGTCGGCGAGGATCGCGAAGGCGATGGCTTCTTTCGCGTCCACGGGCAGACCGTACTTATCGGACCGGTGGACGCGCAGTTCAGGAAGGAGGAGCCGGAGGCGGTACAGCAGAAACCGGTTGTGCGCTCCGCCGCCGGAAACAATCAGGCGGTGGATTCTGGCCTTGGGGAAAACGAAGCGCTCGAGCGCATCGGCGATGGAACGCGCGGTGAGTTCGGCGGCGGTTCGCACCAGGTCCTGGAAGCGGGGACGCCGGAGCGCCTGAAAATACCGCTCGACGAATGCGGCGCCAAATTGCTCGCGGCCCGCGCTCCTGGGGGGCTCCTGCTGGAAGAAAGGGAAGCTTAGCGCGTCGTTTAGAACGGAGTCGAGCACTTTTCCGCGGGCCGCCACGCGCCCGCCCACGTCGTGAGATTGCCGTCCGCCGGTGAAGTGCCGCACCAGGGCGTCCATCACCATGTTGCCCGGCCCCGTATCGAACCCGAGAACCTCCTCAGGCTTTGCGCGGGGGGGAATCACCGTGACGTTGGCGATGCCGCCGAGATTCAGGGCGACGGTGCCTTGTTGGGCGTCCCTCAGCAAGAGGTAATCCACCATCGCGACTAGGGGCGCACCCTGACCGCCCGCGGCCACGTCCGCCACCCGGAAGTCAGCCACCACCGGCGCCCCGACCTTCTCGGCGATCCAAGCGGGCTCCGCGATTTGCAGCGTCGAAGGCCGGGCCACATAGGCCAGATCCGGAGTCGCCGAATCGTCGAGGGCGTCTGCGAGTTCCGGCAGACGGCTTGCGTCAACGCCGAACGCGGCCCCTTTTTCCAATCCTCCGAAGTGAAAAATCGTCTGACCATGCGATCCTACGACGGAAAGGCGGGGGGGAGAGACGCGTCCCTGCCGGCAGACGCGTGCCGCGGCATCGCCAAAGAGCTCCCCCAGCAGTCTGTTGAGCCGGCTTAGTTCGGCGGCGGTTGTTGACTCGCCGCCCGCGATGCTGAGCAGCCTCTTCTGCAGCCACCGGGGGTAGGGGAAAGTGAGGAAGGCAAGGAGGCGAACGCGGGGTTTCTCGGGCGGCCCGCTGATGCGCACCAGCGCGGCGTCGATGCCGTCCAGGGAGGTTCCGGACATCAGGCCCACCGCAAGCCGCGCGCGCGCACTCTGGCTAGGCAATCTTCAGCTCCTCGGGGCGGAATTCCCTGGAAAAGCTTTCGAAGCGCCGGGCGAGTTCGTCCCTGGCGCGGCGGGGGACTTTGCCCGTGGGCAGAGCGAGCCGCTTCTGGGTTACGCGAATCCGCTCCAGGGATTCCTCGACGCGCTGCCGCGAGAGCTTTGCGGATTCGAGTGCGGCTCCGAAAGCTCGACGCGCTACTTCGAACGACCTCTCGTTGTCCAGGATCAGCACATCGCACCCGGCGTTCAGCGACTGAATCGCGGCGTCGCCCAAGTCGAGCGCGCCGCGGACATCCTTCGACTCGAGATTGTACGCCAGGGCGAGTCCCCGATAACCCAACTTGACGCGCAGCAGTCCCCCGACGACCAGGGCAGAGAGCGAAGCCGCGCGGGGTTGGTCAAAGTCATAGGCTTTGTACGCCGCCTCACTGACCAGGACCATGGGGAGGCGCGGCAGGAGGCGGCGATAGGGGAGGAGGTCCTCGCGCCACAATGCCGCCATGGACTTCCCGCTGATGGCCAGGCCCTCCTGAGCCCTGCGGGCGTCGGAGGGCAGGCCGCGAGAAGTCTGGGCCGGAACGCTGCCCCCGCCGGGAAAGTGTTTGCCGCACGCCAGAATCTTGTGCCGCTCCAGGCCGCGCAGGAAGGCGTCGCCGCACTGGGAAACTTGCTCTGGGTCCGAGCCGAAGGTGCGCGCCCCGAGTGCCTTCCCGGTGAAGGGCGTGGAGAGATCAAGGAGCGGCGCGAAATTGGTATTGAACCCCAGCAGGCTGAGCGCTGCGCCCACGAGTTCTCCCAGGCGCGCCACGGCTGCCAGGCCCTTTTCGCCCGCGGCGCGCGGTGAGGGCAGTCGCGGGAAAAACTCGCGCAGCGGGTCTTTAGCGCCCCCTTCTTCCCGGACAGCCAGGAAAGGCGGGCGAGACAGAGTCCGCGCGATCTTGTGCAGGAATTCGCCCGTCAACTCCGCCGAGCGGGGCAGGGGAGCGGAGATCAGCACACCGCCGGGAGGCGAATTGCGCAGCAAGCGCTCGAGCGAGGCGGTCCAGCGGTTCTCCTCGAGCCGCAGCATCAAGAGTTGGCTCAGATCACGCAAGGCTTTCATGACTTGATCTGCTTCTTAAGCTCGGCAAGCAGATTGAGCGCGTCGAGCGGCTTCAGGTTGTCGAGGTCGGCTTTCTCGATGGCCTGAACGACTTCGGCGTTCAGGGGGGTGAAGATGGTCAACTGCACCGCCCCGGGCGCCTGGGAATCCGCGCGGGCGGCGAGCCGCTCGCTCAGGCTGTGCTCGCTCTGTTCGTGGCGGGCGAGGATTTCCCGGGCGCGCTCGATGACGCCCGGAGGCAGCCCGGCCAGGCGCGCCACCTCGATGCCGTAGCTCTTGTCAGCGCTTCCCGGCTCGACTTTCCTTAGGAAGATGATGTTCGAGCCGGACTCCTTGACGGAGACGTGATAGTTCTTGACGCCGGGGAGCAGGTCGGCGAGCTCGGTCAGTTCGTGGTAGTGCGTGGCGAACAGCGTTTTCGGACGCGTGCGCGTGAGCAGTTGCTCGACGACGGCCCAGGCAATCGCCAGCCCGTCGAACGTCGCCGTTCCGCGGCCCACCTCGTCGAGCAGGACGAGGCTGCGGGGCGTGGCGGTATTCAGGATGGCGGCGGCTTCCGTCATTTCCACCATGAAGGTGGACCGTCCGCGCGCCAGGTTGTCGGAGGCGCCGATGCGCGTAAAGATGCGGTCGAAGATGGGGAGCCGGGCGCGCTCGGCGGGAACGAAGCTGCCCATCTGCGCCATCAGCGCGATCAGAGCCGCCTGGCGCAGGTAGGTGGATTTCCCGCCCATGTTGGGGCCGGTGAGGATCAGGATGAGGTCCGAGCTGGCATTCAGGTAGAGATCATTGGGAACGAAGCGGCCGCTCTCCACGCGCTCGACGATGCGCTCGATGACGGGATGCCGGCCCTGCACGATGATCAGCTCGCCGTCGTCGGCGAACTCCGGGCGGCGATAGTTGCGCTCGGCGGCGAGGTGGGCGAAGCAGGCGAGGATGTCGAGTTCCGCGAGCGCGCCGGCGGTCTGGCGAATGCGCTTCGCCTCGCCCGCCACCTGACGGCGGATGCCCACGAACAGGTCGTGCTCGAGCGTCTGGCTGCGCTCCTCGGCGTCGAGGATCTTGGCTTCCAGCTCCTTCAACTCGGGCGTGGTGAAGCGCTCGGCGTTCACCAGCGTCTGCTTGCGCTCGTAATCGGGCGGCACCAGGTGCAGGTTGGGTTTGGAGACTTCGATGTAGTACCCGAAGACGTTATTGAAGCGGACCTTCAGCGAGGCGATGCGGGAGCGCTCGCGCTCGCGGGCTTCGATCTGGGCGAGCACCTGCTTGCTGTGGGTGCTCAGGTTGCGGAGCGCATCGAGCTCGGTGTGGTAGCCGGGGCGAATCAACCCGCCCTCGCTCAGGAGGACGGGCGGCTCGGGGTGAAGGGATTGCTCGAGCAGGCCGTGAACGTCGGTGAGCACGTCCACGCCGTCGTGAAGCTCGCGCAGGCGCGGCGCCTGGAGCCTGCTGAGCTGCCGGCGAATTTCCGGAAGCCAGGCGAGCGACTGCATGAGCGCCAGCAGGTCGCGGGCATTGGCGGTTTCGAGCGTGGCTTTGCTGAGCAGGCGCTCGAGGTCCTGAATCTGGCCCAGGGTCTTCCGCAGCTCTTCGCGGGCGATGGTGTTCCTGGAAAGTTCCTCGACGGCGTCAAGGCGCGCCTCGAGTTCCCGCCGATCGAGCGAGGGGCTGAGAATCCAGCTCTTCAGCTTGCGCGCGCCGAGCGAGGTGGCGCACTCGTCAAGGACGCCCAGCAGCGTGGCGTCGCGCGACTCGCCGAACGCGGGCTCGAGCAGTTCCAGGTTGCGCAGCGTGGCGGGGTCAAGCAGGAGCGAGTCCTGCTGCAGATAGAAACGGATGCCGTCGAGGTGGGCGAGCGAGCCGCGCTGGGTCTCGCGCACGTAATGCAGGATGGCGCCGGCGGCGGCGATGGCCAGGGGGCGGTCCTCGAGCCCGTACCCCGCCAGGGCCGCGACGTGGAAATGGTCGCGCAGGAGCCGGGCGCCGTACTCGTGGCTGAAGACCCAATCGTCGAGGGCTGTCTGGGTTGCGGAGGGGCCAAAATCGCTCCGGGGCGGCGCGGCGCCCGCAACCGAGGACGGCACCAGAACCTCGCGCGGGCGCAGGCGCTCCAGTTCCTCTTCCAGGCGCGCCCTCGCAGTCGAGCCGGAAAATTCCGTGGCGCGGAAGTCGCCGGTGGAGAGATCGGCGAAGGCGAGGCCCAGGACGCCGTCTTTTTCAAAGCTGGCCGCGAGGTAGTTGTTCTCGCGCGGCTCGAGCACGTGCGAATCGATGGCGGTGCCCGGTGTGACCACGCGCGTGACTTCGCGCTTTACGAGCTTCTTGGCGAAGCGGGGATCTTCCACCTGATCGCAGATGGCTACGCGAAAGCCGCGCCGGATGAGCTTGGCAACGTAACTCTCGGCGGCGTGGTAGGGAACACCGCACATGGGGATGGGCGTGCCCTTCTCCTTATTGCGGGAGGTGAGGGTGATCTGGAGTTCCTTCGAGGCGACGACCGCGTCTTCGAAAAAGAGCTCGTAGAAATCGCCCAGGCGGAAAAACAGCAGGGCGTTCGGATGACGCTCCTTGATCGCCGAGTATTGCTGCATGAGGGGCGTGGAGAATTCAGTCATGCTCTCGCGAGGTGACGACGTTTAATTATAGCCCGGCAGGGGAGTTCGGCGACGAAATCGTTCGTGGAGCAGGACAGGGGCGCGCCGTCTCGACCTCGCCGGGACAGGCAGCGTGCGCCAATGAACCCCGAGGTCTACCCCACCTCAAGGACTGGCCCACACGGCGCCGAGGCTCTCCCTTTCGATTCCGGCGCCTCGGAGTTACAATGCCCGTGTGAGCAAAGATCCGGCGGAAATCCTCGAAGCGGCGCTAGCCCTCAACGTGGAAGTGCGAGCCGCGCTGATTACATCTCTGATCGAGAGTCTCGATCCGGGCGTTGATGATCGCGCCGAAGAGCAGTGGGAGCAGGAGATTCAGCGCCGCCTCGCTGCTCTCGACTCGAAAACGGTCTCGCCTGTGCCATGGGCCGTCGTCCGCGCGCGCCTCATGGATAAGCTGCGAAATGACCCGCAAAGTGGTTGAGTTCCACCCGGTGGCCGCCGCCGAGGCTGAAGCTGCCGTGGGTTGGTACCGCGAGCGGAGCGTTCGTGTGGCGGAGGCCTTTCTGGCTGAAATCGAAAGAGCGGCAGCCACCATTGCGGAATCGCCCGAGAGATGGCCCCTGTTCGGGGCAGAGGCGCGCCGGTATCCGCTCCACCGATTTCCATTCTGGGTCATCTATCGCGCGAAAGGGGAAGTGATCCAAGTGCTGGCGGTAGCTCATGCGCGCCGCAAGCCGGGGTATTGGCGACCGAGGAGTGGGTAGGGGGCAAGCTGCGGCCCTGAATGGCGTATGCCGGTCGTCTCATCGCGACGGGACGTTGCGCAGGATGTAGACGCCGGGCAACTGGCGATAGCACTGATCGAAGTCGAGACCATAGCCAACCACGAAAGCATCAGGAATCTCAAACCCCACGTAATCGAGCCGGACCGGAATCACGCGGCGCGAGGCCTTGTTGAGCAGGGCGACGAGCCGGAGGCTCTTGGGGTGATGGGCGGAGAGGATCCCTTCGAGGTAGTGGTAGGTGTGGCCGGTGTCGAGGATATCTTCCACCACCAGCACGTCGCGGCCCTCGATGCTGACGTCCAGATCCTTGGTGATCTTGACTTCGCCGGAGGGGTGCGCGTTCGACCCGTAGCTCTGGATGCTCAGGAAATCCACGGTGACGGGAATCGAGAGCTGGCGAACCAGGTCGGCCATGAAGACCCACGCACCCTTGAGCACTCCGATCAGGTGGAGCGTGGTGGCAGGGTGGTCGCGGGAAATCTCCGCGGCGAGTTCGCGCACGCGGCGGGCGATTCTTTCGGCATCGAGAAGCTGCTCGAGGTCCTGAGGCGTTTCGACCATGGGGATCACCGTTGACGTTTCGGGCGGGTCTCTGTTAAATTGAGATTTCCGATTTTGCTCAAAAGGAGAGTCTGTGGCAAGTCACAAATCCGCGCTCAAGCGCATCAAGCAAATCCGCAAACGCACGTTGACCAACCGTACGCATACCACGCATCTGCGGCACGAAATCCGCAGGCTCCGCCAGGCGATTACCGCCAAGGACAAGGCCGGGGCACAGACCCTGCTGCGGTCCACGCTGGCCTTGATCGATCACTCCACCCATAAGGGTGTCCTCCACGCGAATACCGCGGCGCGGTACAAGTCGAGGCTGACGAAAAGTTTTAACGCGCTGGCATAAGAGAAGCGGTCAGCTTTCAGCGGTAAGACGTCCGTTGTCCGTCGTCGGGTCCTCGTCACAATTCGAGTTTCCCGTCACAGCCAGCTCTCCGCAGGCGGCGGACTACGCCATGCGAAGGCTCTCGGCTGGCGTGGAATGAGCAAATGCGGAGATCCTTCGTCGTCCGTAAGCTGACGGACTCCTCAGGATGACATGCTTGGGGCAACGGACTTCCGACTTCTGGCTTCTGACTCCTGACTCCTGTTCTTTCATCCTTCCGCCGAGGGGACCGGGATCTCCTCACCGAGGACCGATTCGCCCGCGGTGGCCTTGCCCGCAATCACCTGCCAGACGAGCACTTCCAGCAGAATTCTGGAATCCTTCCAGGAAGATTTGATGCCGATATCGGCGCGGCGCACGGCCCGCAGTCCCTGGAGCAACTCTTCGCGGGAATAGTTTTTCACCGCCACCTGCGCGACCTCGAAGGTGGAGTAAGGGTTGCCCGGGCGCGACCCGCCGCGACCTCCACGGTAGGGCATGGACACGCGGCCGTAGCCGGGGGCGGCGGCGGCGCGGAGCGCCTGGCGGAACAAATCTCCCACCGACCAGAGGAGCAGCGTTTCAGCCACCTTGCTGCGCAAGAGCGAGCGGAGGAAATCCAGGGCCTCGCCGCACTGGCGCTGGGCAATGGCGCGCAGAAGCTTGCCGATTTCGTGCTCTTCGCGGAAGGCGACGATCAACTCGAGGTCCTCGGCTTCCAGGCGCTGCTGGCCGGGCTTGGCGGTGAGGAGCTTGTCGAGTTCGGTGCGCAGCCAGAGGAGATTCACGCCCGCGGCCTTGGACTCGCCGCGCGTGTCGGGGCTGGCTTCGAACTTCGCGGCAACCTCCTCGGCCAGGTCGGGAGCGATGGCGACGCCGGCGTCGGCGAGGTGTTCCTTCACCCAGGCGGCCGCGTCGGCGCGCCCCAGCGGGCGCATCTCCACCAGCTCCGCTTTCTTCTCAAGTAACTGGATGAAGCGGCGGCGGCGGTCGGGCTCCGCCGCGGCGAAGACGAGGGTGGCGAAGGGCGAGGGCTTGTCGAGATAGGCGCGCAACGCTTCCACGTCGTCATCGCCGGCGTGCTTGAAATCTTCCGGGTCGGAAAAAAAGAAGAACTGGCGCGCGCCCAGCATGGGCATCTGGTCGGCGGCTTCCAGCTCGTGCCGGAGCCGCCCGGGCTCAAACTCAACTTCCGCCAGGCACCACTGGCGCGCTTCCGGCGGGATCGAAGCGACCAGCGCCTTGCGGCATTCTTCCTGGAGAAAGCGGTCGGGCCCGCGGAGGAAATACGCCGCGCCGGTTTTGCCCTGCTTCAGCGCGGCGATGAATTGTGAAGGGCCCATGGAAGAATTGATTCATTGACTCATTGAGTCATTGAATCATTTGAAGACAGAGCGCCGGCAGTCCGGAAAACTCTCGTAATACATTTCTCCGGTCCAGCCCAATTCCTTCATGCCGATTTCGGAAGAGTAATAGGCCTCGCCCACGCGGCGCTTCAGGAAGTTGAAATGATCGCGCAAGGTGTCTCGAGGTTTCTCCGCGGCTTTGGCGGCGGAGGCAATCCAGTCCTCGCCGCGCACGCCCGGCTTGTGGCCCGTCGGCTGACCGGCGTTGCAGGCGGCGGTGAGGATTTCGTTCTGCTGCGCCTCGGAGAGCGCCGGGAAGGGGTGGCCGAAGCGCTGGATCGCCTCGGCTTCGAGAGCCGCCAGGGCCCCCAGGAACTTGCCCTGATTCTCCGCACTGTCGGCGGCGAGCGCCAGGTCGAGAAACGGCGCCACCTGCGCGCGCGAAGCGCCCGGGAGAATTCGCTCGGCGAGCGCGGCCACGGTTTCGCTCTGGTGGGCGTCGAAGAAGGTGGGAGTCGAGGCGGTGGTTTCCGCCGCGGCGGTTGCCGCGCCCGTGCCCTCCGCGGTGTGCTTGTGGGCGATTTCGCCCGACGCCAGCGAAGGCAAGACCAGCCCCGCGCCGGCCGTTCCGGCCAGACGCTTCACCCATTGCCGGCGGGTGAGTCCCGATTTATTCTCGCCGTGCGCCTTCGATTTTCCCATGAGCGGAAAGCCCCTCTTGAATTCCCGCTCATGCTACCACCCCGAACGCGGGAAGGGAAGAGTGAAGGGTGAAGGGAGAGGCGGCCCGTGCCGCGACGACGGGGCGGAGACCCGCCCCTGCGCAAGTTGACGTGCTGCGCCCGGCTTGTTAGCATCGCATCTCTTCGGGCGAGGCAACTCGCTCTGAGACACAGGGCATCCAGGGAGACAATTCATGGCGGGCGTGTCCAAGACGGTGTTTGACGCGATTGTGGTGGGTTCGGGGGCCTCAGGGGGCTGGGCGTGCAAGCGGCTGGCGGAAGCGGGGATGAAGGTGGCGCTGGTGGACTGCGGGCGCCCGCGCACCGACCAGGACAACCGCGAGCATATGGCGCCCTTCCAGCTCAAGTACCGCAACCGCGTTCCCGAGGTCGTCCGCCGGACGCGGCCCGTGCAGACGCAGCTCGGCGCGTGCAACGAATATAGCTACGACTGGTTCTGCAACGACCTCGAAGAACCTTACACGACGGCTCCGAACATGCCCTTCAGCTGGCAGGGGCGGGTGCGATTGCTGGGGGGGCGAACGAACCTCTGGGGACGCGTGAGCCTGCGCCTGAGCGATCTGGATTTCAAGGCGGCGTCGCACGACGGTTTCGGTGAAGACTGGCCGCTGAGTTACAAGGACGTCGCCTCGTATTACGACCTGGTGGAAGAGTACGTGGGCGTGGCGGGGCTGGCCGAGGGGCTGCCGCACCTTCCCGACGGCAAGTTTCAGCCGGACATGGGCCTGAACTGCGCCGAAGCGCATTTCCGCGAGAAGGTCAGAGAGAAGCTGGGCTGGACGGCGACGCCCACGCGCACGGCGAACCTGACGCGGGCGCTGAACGGCCGCGCGCCCTGCCACTACTGCGGCCCCTGCGATCGCGGCTGCGTGACGAAGTCCTACTTCAATTCCGCCTTCACCACCGTGGCCGACGCGATCGCCTCCGGGAACCTCACGTACTTCCCCAACGCCATGGGCTACAAGGTGCTGATGGATGCGGAGCGCAACCGCGCGCGGGGATTGCTGTACATCGACCGCAACACGCGCGAGCCGAAGGAAGTGAGCGGGCGCGCCGTGGTGCTCTGCGCGCAGTCGCTCGAGTCGGTGCGGATCCTGCTGAACTCCGCCAACCGGCAGTCTCCGAATGGACTCGCGAACTCGAGCGGCGCGCTCGGGCACTACCTGATGGACCACCTGTGGGTGGGCGGAGGAGCGGTGGGCGAGTTCCCCGACTTTGCCACCACGCCCAGCCTGAACGGCCCCCACCGCCCCTGCGGCATTTACGTCCCGCGCTTCCGCAACCTGCCGGGCGGACCGAAGACCGACAAGTTCATCCGCGGTTACGGCTACGAGGGCGGCGGGGGAACGAACTTCAACTGGGAAGCGCCGGGCTTCGGCGCAGCCTTTACGAAGAGCCTGATGGACCCCGTGTGCACCATCGGCCTGGGGGGTTTCGGCGAGTGCCTGCCACGCTTTGAGAATTACGTCGAGATCGATCCGGACGTGAAAGACGCTTACGGCATTCCCGTGCTGCGCATCCACATGACCTACAGCGACAACGAACGCGCCATGGCCAAGGACATGGGCGAGGCGGCGGGTGAGATGATGGAAGCCGCGGGCGCCAGGAACGTCCACACCTTTGCGGTTCCCGAGCGCGTGCCGGGATACTCCATCCACGAGGTCGGCATCGCGCGCATGGGCAGCGACCCGAAGAAATCCGTCCTCAACCCGTATCAGCAGTCCCACGACGTCAAGAACCTGTTCGTGTGCGATGGCGCGGGATTCACCTCGACCGCCTGCCAGAACCCCACCCTCACCATCATGACCCTCGCGGTCCGTTCCTGCGATTACCTGATGGCGGAGATGAAGCGCGGAAGTATCTAGTGCCGCGTCCCAGAATTCTGCTGCATAAATTTAAGGAACGTCATCCTGAGTCCGTCAGCTGACGGACG
>Ga0315268_10008462_pt1 | contig 10753 bp, 9 predicted proteins | sample C1_top_MG_FD_204535 | JGI IMG/M metagenome (GOLD analysis project Ga0315268, IMG submission 204535) | Sediment microbial communities from Yellowstone Lake, YNP, Wyoming, USA - C1_top | ecosystem: Environmental > Aquatic > Freshwater > Lake > Sediment | place: USA: Wyoming | collected 2017-08-01 | reverse complement strand
CCCGATGGACTGGACGAGGACCAAATGGAAGAGTTCGAACGCCTGATCGAGCAGTGGATCACACCCTACGACAAGACGACCTGAGCCAACTTACCCAGCAAGAACTCGGTACTCACGAGTACTAAGCATCTAGCGGAAATACTAGAATAACTTCCAGGTTCTCTCGATGCCGACGAAGAAAGCACTCGCACTCTCCCTCCCGCCAGCGCTACGTGCGGAGGCGGAGAGCCTCGCCAAGAAGAAGCGGCGCTCGGTCCAAGCCGTCCTCTGCACGGCCTTGGTGCGTTATCTCGACGAGCTTGCCGGGGGCCGGGATCGAAACGGGACCGCCGCCAAGCCGGTGCGCCGCAAGCGCGTGCCGAAGCGCCGTGCCGGCAGCCTTGCCGCCTTCTTCGACGCCGTTCAGCAGGACGTCAGGGCCGTTCCGAAACACGAATGGGAGAAGCTCCCCCGCGACGGTGCCATCCATCACGACCGGTACATCTACGGTCGGTCCTGATGCCTGAGGTCTTCGCGGACACCTCCTACTTCATCGCCACTCTCAACCCGCGCGATACACTCCACGACGCCGCGAAAGGCGTTGGCCGCACGCTCTCTCGGCACCAGTTCCTCACCACCGACGCCGTCCTCGCCGAGTTCCTCGGCTACTATTCCGGATACACGCCGTTTCTCCGTGCGTCAGCCCTTCGCACGGTTGATCGGGTGCGCTCAACGTCGACCTTTGTCGTGCTCGACTTTGGACGTCCCGAGTTTGACCGCGCCCTGGAGCGCTACCGGCAGCGCCCGGATAAGACGTACAGCCTCGTTGACTGCCACTCCATGGTCGTCATGGAAGACCGAGGAATCCGCGACATCCTGACGTCGGATGAGCACTTCCGGCAAGCGGGATTCACCTGCCTGCTGCCGACGGCCAGTCGGCGCTAACTGGCGACCTATCAGACACGGGCACCAAGCAGATGGGTGTAGATTTCCACCCTGAGACCAGCTCTTCCGCTGACAACTCCAAGGGGTAGTCCGGGCTGATCTGATTCGCGGTCGTCGCGCACGAACGTGCTCGCTACTTGCGATACACCTCGCGGCGGTGACGCACGCGGTAGACGCACACGTCGAGGTCAGCGAGCGTGAGCCGTACCGTACGCGTCGGGCCGCTCATGACCGCTGCTCGCACACGTGCGGCAACTTCGCCGCCGAAAAACGTCTCCGCGAGGATGAGCGTTTGTTCGTCAACGTTCAGGGATACCGCCGCGCGTTCACCCGGCCGCAGGCGAATCGGCTCGCGTGGACGCGACTTTCGTGCCTGGCGGGATGACGCCTCGCGCGGATCGTGAGCATTCTTCATGGGCGTATCGTGCCCGTACCGCTTGTCAGCCCGCAAGGCCTTTACCCATCGGAAGATCCGTCTCCGTCATGCCCGCGCCGGCGGCTCCGTTCCCTGACCCGTCAAGACGGACGCAGTCGCCCGGGGAAGCACCAGCAAACCATAACTCCGCTCTAAGACGTCGCGCGCGAGCGATGTCCTTGTGCGGCAAAGGTTTTCGCGAATGCCCCGCCCGCCCAAAGGGCGAGAATCTCCGCTCTAAGGAATCTGGTCAGCGTGAGAGGATACAGACACCGCAAAGCCTTGCCGGAGAAGGGCTCGCGCGCATCGGCGCGTGCGCGCTCTCGCGGCAAGGCCGTCCCTTAGAGCGGAGTTATGGGCAAACGCATTTCCTTGACGATCTGCCAACAGCCGCGATACACTAAGAGTGTCGGACAATAACGAGGTTCCGTCCTATGCACACCAAGGCACATCGCGCGCTCTCTCTCCCTTCTTCGGTGCTGGAGCAGGCGGAGACGCTTGCCCGCGCCGAGCGCCGCTCGGTGCACGCGCTCGTGTCGACTGCCCTTGCCGAATACGTCAAGGCCAAGGCCGCACGCCTGAATGGCACCACCCGCAGCGCCACGCGCGCCAAGCCAGGCCGGCGACCGCCTTGCTCAACTCGCACGCCGCTTGAACTCTTCAACCAGCTGCAGCAAGACCTCCGTGACATTCCGCGCTCCGCGTGGAAGAAGCTTCCCCGCAACGGCTCGCTCCACGTCGACAAGTACGTCTACGGCAAGCCGTGAGAGAGGAAATCTTCGTCGATACGTCCTATCTCGTCGCGACGGTCGACCCGACCGACGCCCTTCACGAGGCCGCCACCGCGGTCACGCGTTTGCTCAGCCCGCAGACGCGGCTCGTCACCACCGACGGCGTCCTCGCCGAGTTGCTCGGCTACTTTGCCGCCGGGCGGCAGCTCCGGGCAGCGGGCCTGCTGGCGGTCCATCGTGTGCGTCATTCGCAGGCCTGCACGGTCGTAGACTTCTCCCGCCGCGAGTTTGACGCAGCACTGGCGTTCTACGAGGACCGACCTGACAAGGCGTATAGCCTCGTCGACTGCCACGCGATGCTCGTGATGCGCCGTCGTCGTATCACCCGCGTTCTTACCGCGGACCGACACTTCGGGCAGGAGGGATTCACCTGTCTGCTCCCGACGGCCAGTCGGCGCTAACTGGCTACCTACCAGACAAGGGTGCCAAGCAGATGGGTGTAGATTTCCACGCTAAGACCAGCCCTTCTGCTGACAACCCCAAGGGGTAGTCCGGGCTGATTCCTGTCTTCCGAACCCCGGCGGTGAGTCCCCCCTTAAGCGCCGCCTGCGCGAACTCAGCCTCATTGGCACCGGCAGGAGCACCTGATTGGCGGCGGGCCAGTCGCCGAGTTCGTCTTCAACACGAGGCCTCTTCCAATTGGCTGATCACCACACCGCTCGATGATTGCCCTCGACACGGCGAACGAGGCCGATGTACAAGAAGAGAAAATTAGGAGGGCGCTCTCATGAGGCACTTGCGGCGCTCAATGGCCGAGCGTGCTTTCGCCACCTGTGTTACGCTGCTACTCCTGGCAGGCCCGGTCGAGGCCGTCTCGCCGCTTCATGGCGGAGGCTCCGGCGCGCTGCGTCTCGCCGGGCCGCTCCGTCGTGCTCCGGAGGTTGGCAACCGGGCGTCTCGTGGCGTTGAGACGCCTCGTGGCCTCATCCTGAAACTTCGGCGGGACGCCGACGTCTGCCTTTCTTGTAAAGTCGGCAGGGGCCGCGCTCTGGGCACGCTGGTTCCTGGAAGCCGTCTCGACGCGCTCAATCGACGCTTCGGCGTGCGGAGCGCCCGACCGCTCCTTCGCGCTCACGTGCGACAAGGAACGTCAGGAGGGAGAGGGGTCGCCGCCGAGCGGCTGGTCGACCTCACGCGCCGCTTCCCGAATCGTGCGCGACGTGGCTCGTCACGCGAGGCGGCGGATTTCAGCCGGACGTATGTCCTTCGGACGCGGCGCCACCCCGACATGCTCGCCGTCGCCCGCACGTTCGCTGCCGACCCGGCGGTTGAGTACTGCGAGCCCGACTACGTCATGCAGGCCGCAAGCCTACCGAACGACCCCTTTCTCCACTCACAGGGCTCCTGGGGCCAGCCGTTTTCCGACCTCTGGGGGGTCTACGCTATCTCCGCGCCGACAGCCTGGGACGTGACCAGGGGCGCAGGAGTTCTAGTGGCGATCGTCGACAGCGGAATCGACTACACCCACCCCGATATCGCAGCCAACGTCTGGACCAATGCCGGCGAGATTCCGGACAACGGCGTCGACGATGACCTGAACGGCTACGTCGATGACGTGCACGGTTGGAACTTCGTCGAACGGAACGCGAACGCGCTCGACGATTTCTTCCATGGAACCCACGTTGCGGGGACGGTTGCCGCGGTGGGCGACAATGGCAGCGGAATAGTCGGCGTCGCATACGAGAGCCGGGTGATGGCGCTTCGGGGACTCGGCACCTTCGGGTACGGGTACACCAGCGATCTCGTCGAGGCGATCGAGTATGCCGTCGACAACGGGGCCGACGTGATCAACGCGAGCTGGGGAGGGCGATTTTTTTCGCAGACGCTTGCCGCGGCAGTGGCCGACGCGCACGCTGCCGGCGTGGTGTTCGTGGCGGCTGCGGGTAACGACTCGGCTGACGTGGCGAGCCACTTCCCGTCGGCGCTGCCGCATGCGATCGCGGTCGCAGCGCTGACCCAGAGCGATGTGCGCGCCGACTTCTCGAACTTCGGCGTGCAGCTGGATGTCGCGGCGCCCGGCGGAGGTGACGGACCACCGCCGCCCGACGCTGACTTTCCGGACGCCAGTGTTCTCTCTCTCAAGTCCGGCACCCTCTCCCCCTTCATCTGGATCGATCCGAAGATCATCCTTTCAGATGGCGTCGCTCAGTATCTCCGCATAGACGGCACGAGCATGGCCGCGCCGCACGTCTCCGGAGTCGCTGCGTTAGTCCTCGCCGCCAACCCCGCCCTCGATGTGGAGCAGGTGCGCCAGGTGCTACGCACGACCGCGGACGACCTCGGTTCCCCGGGGTTCGATCTCGACACGGGGGCCGGCCGGGTAAACGCAGAACGCGCGGTCCTCGCCGCGCCCCCCCTGGTGGCAATTATCACCGAGCCGCTCGGCGGCTCGCTCGTCGGCGAGGTTGCAGTTGACATCCGAGGTTCCGCCTGGGGGCCTGGCTTCGCTAGCTACATGCTCGAGTACCGGCCGGCCGCCAGTTCGGAGGGCTGGGCGCCAATCGTGGGCCCGGTCCCGACGCAGGTCGCCGATGGTCTCCTTGCCGCATGGGATGTCTCGTCGCTTGCGGATGGTGATTACGTGCTGCGCCTAACGGCGGAACGGTCGGGCGAAACTTTCACCGACCACCTTGGCGTGACGCTCGTCAACGCCGCCATAGACTCCCCACCGGAGCTCGCCGCGCTCCGCAACGATCACCCCATAGAGATCCGGGGAACGGCTGCCGGTGCCGGGTTCACCGGCTACCAGGTCGAGTACCTCAGGCGGGCGATCAACCCCTCGGCCTGGCGCACCGACGGGCTGACGCTTGCTGCCCCTCCGGGAGAGCCGGTTCGCAAGGGCCTCCTCGCCACGCTCGACGCCTCGGCGCTCAGCGAGGGCGACCGTTTCGACTTTCGGCTAACGGTACAGAACGGGGCGGGGGCAAGCACCGTCACGCGGGCCGGCATTGTCATCGACCCGACGCTCAAGCCCGGCTGGCCACAGCCACTCGTGGGAGTGGGCGACGCGGACTACCTCACGGTGGCGGACCTCGACAGCGACGGCGTCCAGGAGATCCTGGTGGGTTCTGGAGACGAGGTGGTCGTCTTCGAGCCTGACGGTTCGGTGCGACCGGGATGGCCGCAGAGCGTCGCAACCTCGGAGTTTCCTTTCGTGGACACGCCGGGCTCGCCGATCGTCGCCGACATCGCTGGCGACAGCGCTCCGGAAGTGATTGCCACCAACCGAAGCCAGATCTTCGCGTGGACCGGCGACGGAGTGCTGCTCGCTGGCTTCCCGCTGCTGGCGGGAAACGAGTACTACCATTCTGGCATAAAGCTCACGGCCGGAGATCGGGACGGTGACGGTAAGGACGAGATCATAGCCAGCGGCTGGGGAGGAATATGGTTCTACCGGGGCGACGGAACGGAGCTGCCCGGTAGTGCCCTATTGATGACCCCGCCGGCGACTTCGCGAATTGCCACCGTGGCGGCGGCTCAGGTGGTGGGCGACGCGCGCGTCGAGGTCAGCAGGCTCGACAAGACCTACCTAGCCGGGTTTCGTGGTGGCGAGATATCGATCGTCGGACCAGAGGGAGCTGCGATTGCGACCTCCAAGGGGAAGTTCACGTTCAACTCGTACCCGGCGATGGCTGACGTGAATGGCGACGGTATCCTCGACCTACATTGGGTTTCCGAGAGCCGCCACAAAGACCGGATGAAGGTCTATGGGCTCAGCGCTTTCGGCAGCCGGGTGCGGATCGCCGGCGCATGCGGTCGCGGACGCCGGGGACCTAGATGGACGAGCGCGCAGCTCAGCTTTGCGGACCTCGACCGAGACGGCTTCGCGGAGGCGTACTCGTACGAGACGCAGAATCCGCAGGGATGGCTCGCGGACGAGTTCGGACGCTTCGAAGACGAGTTAGGGTTCATCAATATCCGCCGCAGCAGGAGTGCGGGCCCGCGTCCTAACGCGATCGGGCCGAACCGCCTCTTCCAGACTTCGGTTCCCGGCGGCATCGCGATCGGCGACGTGGACGGGGATGGGCAGCAGGAGCTGGTAGTAGGCATCCGCGGGCGAGCGTGCGGGCCGGGCGAGTGCCGGGTGTACGGAGGGAAGAACCTGCTGCGAGCCGTCGTGGTGCATCGACTCGATGGCTCGATGCTCCCCAAGTTCCCGAAGCCGCTGCCACAGCGGGTGGTGGACAACGAGGAGGACTTCGACCCATATTTCTTCAGCCCCTGGGGCGACCGGCGCGCCGAGACCCCAGCGATTGCAGACCTGGACGGCGACGGCCTTAAGGAAGTGCTGTGGGTTGACATCATTTCCGACCAGCTCTTCGTCTGGGATGTCACCGGGACACCCGGGCCGTTGGTGGCGGACTGGCCCATGTTCCTCCACGACCCGAAGCACACCAACTCCTTGCCGCTCACCCGCTGAGGAATCACCCCCACACTAGCCGGCGCCCGGTTCCTCGATCGTTCTCTCACGGCAGCCAAGTCCACTTGGTCGTCATCTGCCATAGGCTCATCCGTTTCTTGATTGCACACCACGCTGACGTAATGGCCAGCGCCATCAACTCACTCGTTCAACGAGGTGCGCGGGATACACGGATCAATCAAAGGGCTGTCTGTGGGGGAGATTCCGGGCTCCGCGAATCCGCTGCCGTAGGACCGGAGTCCTTGCGTGCATCCTCGTATTTCCTTGCCTCCCTTCGCGAGGCGCTCGTCCCTCAGCGCCTGAGACCGCCCCGCAGCTCGCGCGCCAGCTGATCGACCGTGCTGCTGGTGCCACCGGCGAGCTTCTGCCGCCACTCGCCCTCGGTCTCGAAGCGCGCGTCGCCGATGGTCTCGACCCACGGGACGATCACCTCGCGGATAGCGGCGGCGTCGGCGGGGTCGCGCCGGCCCGCACGGATGGCGGCGATCACATCGGGAACGACGCGCAGGAAGGCGCGCAGCGCCATGCCGGTCCGGATGCTGTACTTGCGGCCGTGCCAGGCCTTCTCGAAGATGCGCTCGACTTGCTTGAAGTAGTTCAGGAAGAACCGCTTGGCGTTGTCGAGGAAGCGGTCCGCATCGCGCCCGCCGAGCGCCTGCACCGCAGTGAAGATGTTGCGCAGCTCCTCGGCGAGCGGCGCCTGCGCCACCTTGCCGCGGCCGACGCCGAAGAGCTTGATGTCGCCGTGCAGCGGCGAGGAGGGATCCTCCGAGAGTGTGCGAATGATGTCGTGGCCGGCCGCCAATACCTTGTCGGGGTAAAGCCGGCGCCCGGCGAGGCTGATAAGGTGCGAGGGGTTGAGCTTGGTGTGCTTGGCGTTGATGGTGACGAAGAGTTCCACCGCCTGGTCGGGTGCGAGGCTGTCGAAGATGACGGCCGGCACCTGCACGTCGGACACCGAGCGGCTCTCGGCGAGCTGGTGCAGGGCGAGGAGGCGGTGCTGGCCGTCGAGCGCGCGCAGCACCCCCTGCTCCGCCGGCAGCTGCAGGAGCCCGAGGGCGCGGTTGGCACCTGCGGGGTTGAACTCGAGGCGGCGGTCGGCGACGAGCAGGACCGCGCCCGGGATCGCCGGCAGGTTCCCCGCCTCGGCGCACTGACTGTAGTAGTCGATCAGCTCGACGATCTTCTTGCGGATCACCGGACGCTGGTAGGCTTCGGCACTGCGTGCGATGCGCTTCTCCAGCATCTCCCAGTTGATGGGCGACTTGCGCCTCTTGCCGGCGCCGCCGCTCATCGGCACGACGCCGGCGTCGTAGGACAGCACCTCGAAGCGTACGAGCTTCTCCACGTCCGACCCGGTGAGCACGGCCTGGTAGAAATCGACACCGAACTGCCGCACTCGCATCGCTGGTACCGCGATCATCGTTGACCTCCGGTTCCGGAGACAGGCGCCTTACGCACCCGGCGCGCGCCTGCCTCCATGCTTGCCGCCTCTTCGGGCATCAGGGCCTCCGCCTGCGCCTGCAGTGCCTGTAGAGCTTCCAGCGCTGCCGCCTGCTCTGCACTCTTCTTGCTCTTGCCCTCGCCGCGCCCCAGCGGCCGGTCGCCGATCGAGATCTGGCTGACGAAGAGCTTGGCATGGTCGGGGCCGGTCTCGCGCACGAGCGTGTACGTCGGCGTCGCCTTGAAGATGCGCTGCGTGATCTCCTGAAGGCGCGTCTTGCAATCCTCGACCGCGCCGCTGGCGCTCGTGCGGAGATCGTCCGCGAACTGCCGTGCCACGACGCGACGGGCGGCGGCAAAGCCGCGGTCGAGGTAGACAGCGCCAATCAACGCCTCGAACGCTGCCGCCAGGATCGACTCCTTGTCGCGCCCACCGCTCTTCTCCTCGCCCCTGCCGAGCCTGAGCGCCTGCCCGAGCGCTAGCGCCCGCGCCTTGTCGGCGAGGACGTGTGCGTTCACCAGCGACGCCCTGAGCTTCGAGAGATCGCCCTCCTGATACTGCGGGAACTGCTGCATGAGGAGGTCGCTCACCGCCAGGTCGAGGACGGCGTCGCCCAGAAACTCGAGCTTCTCGTTGTTGCGGCCGCCACTCGCCGGCGCGACCGACCGGTGCGTGAAGGCGGTCTCCAGCAGATCCGGCTTGCGGAACTGATACGCCAGGCGTTCCTCGATCTCGTGACTCACGCCCTACCCTTCCGCGCTCGGTGCCAGCGCGGCTTGCGCCCGCGCCCGCGCGCCCGCCACCTGCTTGCCCGGCACGGGCGCAGTCGGCCGTGCCGCCGCTAGGGGCGCCGCCGGTTGCACCGCTGCGATCCAGCCGCCGCCGACCACCTCGTCGCCGCAATAGAAGACCGCGGCTTGGCCGGGCGTGACGGCGCTTGCCGGCTTCTCGAACCAAACCTCCACCGCGTCCCCGGCGCGCTGCACGAGGCGCGCCGGCGCTGGTGCGTGGCGGTGGCGGATCCTGACGCTCGCCCGGTCCACGGGCGCTGCTAGCCAGTGCACGCGCTCCACGAGGAATTCGCGGCTCGCGAGCTCCGCCCTGGCGCCGACTCGTACGGTGCCCGAGGCGGCATCGATGCCGGTCACGTAGCGCGCCGCACCGCCGCCGAGACCGAGGCCGCGGCGCTGCCCGATGGTGAAGCGATGGATGCCGCCGTGGGCGGCCAGCATCCGCCCGTCCGCGCCGACGACAGTCCCGGGGCGGATCTCGCCGGCCGAAGCACGGCGCTCGATGAAGCCGGCGTAGTCCCGGTTCGGAACGAAGCAGATCTCTTGGCTCTCGGGCTTGTTGGCGACGTCGAGGCCGAGACAACGTGCCACCGCCCGCACGTCGGCTTTGGTGAGCTCGCCGAGCGGAAAACGCGTGCGCGCCAGCTGTGCCTGTGAGAGCCCGAAGAGGAAGTACGACTGGTCCTTGGCGGCGTCGCGCGCCCGCAGCAGGTGGGCGCCGCCGTCGGCGCCGCGGGCGATGCGGGCGTAGTGGCCGGTCGCGACCAGCTCGGCGCCGAGCGCGCCGGCACGCCGCCACAGCTCGTTGAACTTGATCTCGTGATTGCAGAGCACACAGGGGCTCGGCGTCCGGCCGCGCAGGTACTCGGTGGTGAACACGTCCACCACCCGCGTGCGAAACGGCTCCGCGAGGTTCCACACGTAGTAGGCGATCCCCAGGCGCTTGGCTACACGCCGGGCATCGCGAAAATCCTCGAGCGAGCAGCAGCCTTGCCCGGCACGGACGCTCGTCGCCGGCTGGGCAGCAAGCAGCATCGACACCCCGACGACATCGTAGCCGGCGTCGCGCAGCAACGCGGCGGCGACCGAGCTGTCGACGCCGCCACTCATCGCGACTACGACCCGTGCGCCGGCCACGGCGTCTCCTGGGCTCGCGAACGGGCGCGGGACAGGATCGGCGGCAGCGCCGCCAGTATTCCATCGACGTCGGCGGCACTGCTCGCCCAGCCGAAGCTCACGCGCAGCGCGCTCGCGGCCTCGGTTTGGCTCCAGCCCATGGCGAGCAGTACGTGCGAGGGCTCGCTCGCGCCCGTCGCGCAGGCCGACCCGGCGGAGACGGCGATCCCCTCGAGGTCGAGCGCCGCCACCACGCTCTCGCCGACGATGCCTGGGAAGACCACGTTCACGATGTGTGGGGCGCGCCGTGCGCCGCCGCCGGCAGCAGGCAACCGAGCGTTCCTGCCGGCCGCGGCGTTGCCTGCATCTCCCGCAGGGTCGCCCGCGATGCGTGCGTCCGGGTCGAGCGCGGCGATGCCGCGGCGCAGGCGCTCGCAGAGACGAACCAAGCGCTCCGCCTCCACCGGCAGCGTGCCGACCGCAGCCGTCAGGGCGGCGGCAAAACCGGCGAGCGCCGGCACGTTCTCACTCCCCGGCCGGAGCCCGCGCTCCTGTGGGCCGCCGTGCTGCAGCGCCGCGAGCGGCGTCCCGCGACGCACGTAAAGCGCGCCCGCGCCCGGCGGCCCGCCCAGCTTGTGTGCCGACAGCGTGAGGAGATCGATGTCGAGCTGCGCAACGTCGATCGCGAGCATCCCCGCGGCTTGCGCGGCGTCGACGTGTATCAGTGCGCCGCTCGCGCGCGCCGCCGTCGCCAGCGCGGCGCAGTCCTGCACCACGCCGGTCTCGGCGTTCACCAACGCCACCGACAGCAGGTCGGGCGCGGCGGCAGTGACCGCGGCGGGGTCGGTCCGG
>Ga0315268_10008461_pt1 | contig 10755 bp, 6 predicted proteins | sample C1_top_MG_FD_204535 | JGI IMG/M metagenome (GOLD analysis project Ga0315268, IMG submission 204535) | Sediment microbial communities from Yellowstone Lake, YNP, Wyoming, USA - C1_top | ecosystem: Environmental > Aquatic > Freshwater > Lake > Sediment | place: USA: Wyoming | collected 2017-08-01 | reverse complement strand
GTGACGATGGGGACGATCATCGGCGTCCTCCCCGGCATCGGGCCCGTTGCCGGGACGGCCATGCTCATCCCCTTCACCTTCGGCATGAACCCGACCACCGCCATCATCATGCTTGCCGGCATTTACTATGGGGCGATGTACGGCGGCTCGACAACCTCCATCCTGGTGAACCTGCCGGGAGAGTCCGCCTCCGTGATGACCTGTCTCGACGGCTACCAGATGGCCCGGCACGGAAGGGCCGGCGCGGCGCTGGGAATCTCGGCATTCGGCTCGTTCATCGCCGGGACGCTGAGCGTCGTCGGCCTGATGCTCCTGGCGCCCCCCCTGGCCGCCTTCGCCATCAGCTTCGGCCCACCGGAGTATTTCTCCCTCATGGCGCTGGGCATGACCCTGGTGATCTCCCTGGTCGGCGACTCCATGTTCAAGGGGCTTATTTCAGGGGCGTTCGGGATCTTCCTCGGGACGATCGGGATGGATCCCACCACCGGCATAGAACGGTTCTCCTATGGGATTCCGACACTTCTGGACGGGCTTAGCTTCGTGAGCGTATCGGTGGGCCTGTTCGCCCTCTCCGAGGTCTTCGAGATGGCCGAGTACGCCATCAAGCCTCCCTCGTATATCGATAAGATCTCGAACCTGCTGCCGAACAAGGAGGACTGGAAGAGAGCGATCATGCCGATCCTGCGGGGAACTGCTATCGGCTTTTTTGCCAGTGTTATGCCCGGTGCGGGCGCCACCGTCGCCTCCATGCTGGCCTACGCTACGGAGAAGAAGATCTCCAAGCACCCCGAAAAATTCGGTACGGGGATCATCGAAGGGGTCGCCTCTCCCGAGAGCGCCAACAACGCCGCCACCGGCGGCGCCATGGTCCCGCTCCTCGTTCTCGGCGTCCCGGGGTCGGGCACGGCTGCCGTCATGATGGGCGCGCTGCTCGTTCACGGGATGCGGCCGGGGCCGCTGCTCCTGGAAAAGCACCCCGACTTCTTCTGGGCGGTCATCGCCAGCATGTACATCGGCAACGTCATGCTGCTGGTTTTGAACCTGCCCTTAGTGGGAATCTGGGCGCGCATGCTGAAAATCCCCCATGTGATCCTGATTCCCCTGATCCTGGCTATCTCTTCGGTGGGCGTCTTCACGGTCAACAACAACCTGGTCGAGGTCTGGATCATGCTGCTCTTCGGGATCATCGGGTACTTCATGAAAAAATTCGGCTTTCCGGCCGCGCCGGTGATCCTGGCGCTTATCCTGACGCCGCTCATGGAAAACGCCCTGCAGCAATCGCTGCAGATGTCCCATCAGAGCGTTGCTATATTCTTCAACCGGCCGATCTCGCTGACCCTCTTGTGCGTAGCTGCGCTTTCTCTGTTCAGCCCGGTGCTCAGGTATCTATGGTCCAAGGTAAAGAAGCATTAACTTCTCACTCACGACAAAAAGGAGGTATCCGATGAAACACAAAGAGCATCTGTTGTTCACCTTCGTGATTGCACTATCCGTTCTCCTGGTTCTGCCGGTCGACTCCCGGGCTCAGAGCTTCCTGACCAAGCCCATCGAATTCGTCTGCCACGCCGCAGCCGGCGGGGGCAGCGACATTCAGGCCCGGTTCATCCAGAGCGTCATCGAAAAGGAAAAACTCTGCCCCCAACCGGTTGCGGTCGTCAACCGGGCCGGCGGCGGCGGGGCCATTGCCTTCGCCTATGTGGCGGGGAAAAAAGGCGATCCCCACTTCTGGCTCACCGCCACCACGAGCTTCCTGACCACCCCGCTCCTGGGCAAATCCAAGTACACCTACAAGGATTTCACCCCCATCACCAACCTTGCCTACGATGATTTCCTGGTCACCGTCAGGGCCGATTCCCCGTGGAAAACCATGAAGGACCTCGTCGAGGACGCCAAAAAAAGGCCCGGCCAGATCCGGACGGGCGGGACCTACGCTCCCGGGACGGACGCCCTCATCGATCATCTCATCGGCAAAGAGGCGGGCATAAAATTCAATTACATCCCGTATAAGAGCGGCGGCGAGGCCATGATCGCCCTCCTGGGGGGCAATCTGGACATGTTCTACCCCAACCCCGGCGAGGCACTGGCCCAGATGGAAGCAAAAAAAGTGCGTATCCTGGGGGTGGCCAGCGCCAAGCGGCTGGAGGGGGCCCCGAACATCCCGACCCTGAAGGAACTGGGGTACAACGTGTCCATGCAGCAGCTCCGCTCCATCGCGGCCCCCAAGGATATCCCGCAGGAAGCGATCAAGTACTATGAAGAGCTCTTCAAGAAGTTGGCGAACTCCCCCACCTGGAAAGAAAAGTACATCAAGGAAAACATGCTGACCTGGGACTACCTGACCAGTGCCGAGACACAGAAGCTGTGGGACAGCAACAACGAATTCTGCGCCAAGATCATGAAAGAGATGGGCGCGATCAAATAGGGGAATGGGGTCGTCGCTTCCGATACCCCTGACATGGAAAAAGGAGACTACCATGAAAAAGAGCCGTTTCTTATCTTCCCTCGTTGTCGTTGTTTCTCTGCCTGCCCTTACCCTGGCGTTCATCCCTGCGGCCCAGGCCGCATATCCGGAACCGGACAAGGTTATCGAATTTATGCACCATTCGGCGCCCGGCGGCGGCCCTGGTCTCTTCGTCCTCACCACCGCCGATATGCTGAACAAGACCGGGATCGTCAAAGCGAAGATCCAGGTCCAGTCCCGTCAGGGCGGTTCGTCCGCCGTAGCGCTCAACTACCTGAAATCGAAAGCAGGCGATCCCTACTTTGTGATGCAGTGGACAACCGGACCCCTCATGGCGATGCTCCGCGGCACGACCCAGATGAAATTCGATGAGGCCGTCTGGCTGAGCACGCTCATCGAAGACGGGGACCTGATAATCGTCCCCTACAACTCTCCCTACAAGACCCTCAAGGACCTGATCGCCGACGCAAAAGCGAATCCCAAGAAGGTGAGCGTTGGGATCAACAGCATCGGCGGCTCGGCGCACGTCCTGATCTCCCGGATCGAGCGGGTGACGGGCGCAAAGTTCAACGTCACCGCCTTTGAATTCAGCCCGACCCAGTTGATCGGCGGCCATATCGACATGGCCTTCGGGAACACCTCGGAGACGGCAGGCCATGTGAAGGCCAAGCGGGCCCGGGTCCTCGCCGCCGCGGGTATGCGACGGGTTCCCTACTACAAGGATATTCCCACGATGAGTGAACAGGGGGTCAACGCCTCCTTCATGCAGGTGCGCGGCTTTTTCGGCGGTCCGGGCTATCCGGATGAGGCGGCCGGATTCTGGGACGACGCATTCGCAAAGCTGATAAAGACGCCGCAGTATGGGGAATTCATGAAGAAGATTGATGTCGCCCCGCTCTACAAGAACGGAGCGGAAACCAAGGCATTCCTTCTGGATTACGTCAAGGAGCTTAAGGAAGACCTCAAGTATATGGAAGCGAACAAATAGCGTTTCCCTCCCGCGGCGAGCCCATTTCTGCGACTCGTCGCGGGGGACGCGGGCGAAAACCGCAATCCAAAAGGCTCCGGCCGCTCAACAGGCATCAGGAACGCCGCCTTCCCGCGGTGACGGCTCGACATATGAACCTGTTCCAAAAAATCCTGAATCGACAAGGGATTCAAATTCAAGACGGCGCCTTGATCGTCCATCCGGACCAGGTGTTGACTCACGACGCGACCGGAACCCTGATTTTCCTGCAATTGGAGGCGATCGGTCTCAAGCGGGTGAAACCCTTCTGCGTGGTCTATATCGATCACAACCTGCTACAGGTGGGATTCCGCAATGCGGATGATCATCTCTACTTGAGGGGAGCGGCACGTAAATTCGGCGCCCTCTTTTCCAAGGCCGGTAACGGCATTTGTCACCAGGTCCATCTGGAAAATTTTGCCAAGCCGGGGATGGTGTTATTGGGCTCCGACAGCCACACGCCAATGTCCGGGGCCCTGGGAATGTTGGCCATCGGCGCAGGAGGACTCGATATCGCTGCAACCATGGTCGGGGAACCGTTTCATCTACCGACGCCAACAATCACCTGCGTCCGACTCCAGGGGCGTCTCCCGGCGTGGTCGTCCGGCAAAGACGTGATATTGCATCTTTTGGGAATCGTCGGCGTCAGGGGCGGCAGGGGGAGGATTTTTGAATTTTCCGGTCCTGGCGTGGAGGCGCTGAGCGTTTTCGATCGGGCCACGGTCTGCAATATGAGCACGGAAACCGGCGCTACGACCGCCCTATTCCCCAGCGACGAACAGGCTCGATCCTATCTTCGAAGTTTCGGCCGTGAGAAGGAGTGGTTCGAACTTACGGCCGACAGGGATGCTCAATACGATGAGACCCTCGACGTTGACTTGTCTGCTATTGAGCCTCTCATCGCGCTTCCCCATAGTCCCGATCATGTCCGGAAAGTCTCGGAAGTCGAAGGGCTGCCGGTCAGCCAGATCGGCATCGGTAGTTGCACCAATTCCTCTTACCGGGACTTGATGGTCGCGGCCGAGATTTTCAAAGACCGAAGCGTTCACCCGGATGTGTCTGTGGTGATCTCTCCCGGCTCCCGGCGCACTTTGGCCCAATTTTCCTCAGACGGCGGCCTGGATCACCTGAACAAGGCCGGCGTCAGGGTACTGGAAAACGCCTGCGGCCCCTGCAATGGAATAGGGCAATCGCCGAAGTCGAACGGTGTCTCGCTGAGGACCTACAATCGTAATTTCAAGGGGCGATCAGGCACGAACGATGCGCAGATTTATCTGGTAAGCACGGAGACGGCGGCTGTTTCAGCGTTATTCGGCCAGATCACCGATCCACGTAAGTTCGGCCGCTATCCGGAGATCTCGCTACCCGATTCCTTTGTGCATATCCCGAACATGTTCCTTGGATCGGCCGGTGACGCCGAAACAGTCGAGATCGTCAGGGGTCCGAACATTCAACCGATTCCCCTAGGTGAGCCCCTGCCCGAGCGTCTGGAATTCCCCGTGGAGCTGAAGTTGGGCGACAACGTAACGACGGACGATATCCTCCCCGGCGGAGCAGAAATGCTCTCCTTACGCTCGAACATCCCGGCGTCGATTCCTTACGTCTTCAACCGGGTCGATCCGGATTTTGCTGGTCGCGTAGACTCGCTCCCTCAATATTGGGCGGTGGTCGCCGGCGAAAATTACGGCCAGGGGTCAGCCCGCGAGCATGCAGTCATGGCGCCCATGTCCATCGGCATGAAGGTGGTGATCGCCAAGTCGTTCGCCCGGATATACCGGCAAAACATGATCAACAATGGCGTTGTTCCATTGGTCTTTAAAAACACGGCCGACTACGGCTCCGTTCAAAAGCGCGACCTTTTGTTGATCGACCGCTTGGCCGAACAGCTACAAAAGGGGAGGATTGTAGTTGAAAACCGATCAAGGGGGAACACATTCGAAACCATTCTTGATCTCACGTCCCGGGAAAGAGATCTGCTGCTTGAGGGCGGCCTACTAGCCAGCCTGCGGAAAAAGACCTCTGAAATGGGTGCGGTTCGCTCCTGTCAAGGAGTATAATTTTTTAAGCGATCAAATGGAGGAGAGCCATGACGAAAATGAAAGGTGGGCCCGAGCCAAAGAAAGAAGTCGATCCGGTGACCGACCGGCTCGCCGGTTTTTTTGTCGAGACCCTCTATGAACATATTCCCCGGGAGGCGATACACGAGGCCCGACGGGCCATTCTCGACGGTATCGGCGTCAGCCTGGGCGGCGTAGATGATCCTTCCGCCGGGATACTGATGAACTATTGTCGCAGTATCGGCGGCAATAAGCAGGCGCAGGTCTGGGGGCGGCCGGAGCGGCTTCCTGCCGAATTTGCCGCTCTGGTCAATGGGCAACAGGCGCATATCCTGGACTTTGACGACACCTTCATGCCCCCGGAGACGAACTTTCATGCCACGGCGCCCCTCCTTCCCGCTCTACTGGCCGTTGCCGAACAGCGTCACCTCAGCGGGAAGGCCATCCTGCGGTCCTTTGTCCTGGGTTTTGATGCGGCAGCCCGCCTGGCACACGCCATGGGTCGTGCCCACTATAGTCAAGGCTGGCATGTGACGGCAACGATGGGACCGGTGGGCGCGGCTGTCGGCGTCGGGACCCTCATCGGACTCGACCGGTTGAAGCTCCGTCATGCGATCGGCATCGCCATCACTCACAGCGGCGGTGTGACGGCAATGCATGGCACCATGTGCAAATCCTACCACGCGGGCAAGGGCGCCGAACTGGGGCTCCGCTCGGCATTGATGGCGGAACTCGGCTTCAACAGCGCGCAGGAGCCGATCACCGATCCGAAAGGGTACCTCAACGTGGCCGCCGGCGACCGGGCCGTCTCCCGGTTGACGGACCGCCTGGGCAGCCGCTACCTGATCCGGGAGAACGGCTATAAGCCCTACGCCAGCGGGGTGCTTACCCATGCGCTGATCGATGCGATGGTAGCCCTGAAGCGGGAAGGCGTGCAGGGCGGTCAGGTGAAAAAGATCGAAGCACGGGTCAACCCGTTTGTCCTGCAGGCGACCGGTCAGGTGGAACCCCGGACGGGCCTGGCGGGGAAGTTCAGCGCTTACCACTGCGTCGCCGTTGCCCTCATGGACGGTACGGCCCGCAAACTCCAGTTTACCGACGCCCGCGTAACCGATCCGGAAGTGGTAGCCCTGCGCCGCAAGGTGGTGTTCCTGCCCGACGAGGCGATCCGCAAATCGGAATGCCGGGTCGTGGTCACCCTTGCCGACGGTGGCAGTCGGGAAAAATATATCCCCCAGGCCAGCGGGACAACGGAGAATCCCGTATCGGATGAGGGACTGGCTGAAAAGTTCAAGGATCTGGCCATGCCGGTCATAGGCGATCGCTCCGGCAAGATCCTCGACATCGTCTGGTCACTGGAGCAGCTCGGCGACGCGGCTCAACTGGCCGGGCTCCTGGCCGGATAAGGCATCGTCCTCCACAATGCCATCCACCCCTTCTCTTCCTTGACGCACCGGGACGCCTCGCATATAGTGCGCGAAGCGATCCACGGCTGTTACCTCCGGGAGATGACGTGAAATCGCGGACAGGCATGTATCCGGATGAAGCGCGACGAAAGGATTGCGAAGGAGGGGCCGGTGAAGACGAATATTTTTGATCGATATTTATGGAAGCGGTTCTGGCAGATTGCAAAACTCTACTGGGTTTCCGCGGATAAGTGGAGCGCCCGCGGCGTCCTGGGTCTGTTGCTCCTGCTGCTCTTTGCTTTCACCGCCCTGAACGTGATCCTGAACTTTGTCGGCCGGGATTTCATGACGGCCCTGGCGGAAAAAAACCTGCCCGCATTCAATAAGAATCTTCTTATCTACCTGGGCGTGTTCGTTGTCGCCACACCGGTGAGCGTCTTTTATTCCTTCGTCAGGAAGCTCCTCGGCATCAACTGGCGTCTTTGGCTCACCAACCATTTCTTGGAACGATACTTCCACAACCGGGCCTATTACCACATCAACGACATGAAGAACATCGACAACCCGGATCAGCGGATCTCCCAGGACATCTCTTCATTCACTGTGACCAGCCTGGGTTTCCTCTCCCTCCTCTTCTTTTCGCTCGTCCAGCTCATCTCCTTTATCGGGATACTCTGGAGCATCTCCGTGACCCTGGTCCTGGTCCTGCTGGGGTATGCCGTCATCGGAACCGCAGTGACGATGCTCTTCGGCAGGAAGCTGATCAACCTGAACTTCCAGCAGCTAAGGCGCGAGGCCGATCTGCGTTACGGCCTGGTGCATGTGCGGGACAACGCCGAATCGATCGCCTTCTACCGGGGCGAGGAGCGGGAGGAGAGACAGGTCAAACAGCGATTGCTAGACGCCTTAGGCAACCTGAGATTCCTTATCGGCTGGGAGCGGAACCTGGAGTTTTTCACCAAGGGATACGAGTACACAATCCTCATTCTCCCGATCGTCGTGATGGCCCCCATGTACTTTGCCGGCGAGATCAAATTCGGCGTCGTCACCCAGGCCGAAAGCGCCTTCATCCAGGTCCTGAGCGCCCTGTCGCTCATCGTGACGCAGTTCGAACAACTGAGCAACTTTGTCGCGGGAATCACCCGTCTGGAGACCTTTTCCACAGCCCTCGATCAACCCGATTCAACAGAAAAAACCGCGGAGAGGCCCGGCATCGAATCCGTGGAGGAGCCCCGCCTGGCCCTGGAGCATGTCACCCTCAAGACGCCCGACTACCTGCAGACCCTCATTCGGGATCTGTCCGCCGAAGCGCCGGCGGGAAAAGGGCTGTTGATCACCGGGGTCAGCGGCGTCGGCAAGAGTTCCCTGCTGCGAGCCGTCGCCGGGCTGTGGGACGCAGGCGTTGGGCGGATCGCCCGGCCTCCTCTGGAGAAGATGCTCTTTCTTCCCCAGCGGCCGTATATGGTCATCGGCTCGCTGCGCGAGCAGCTTCTCTATCCGAAAGCGGACCGGGAGGTCGGCGATGCGGAGCTGCGGGCCATTCTGGAAAGGGTGAACCTGGCGGACCTGCCGGAGCGGGTCGGCGGGTTCGACACCGAGCTGGACTGGGGACAACTGCTTTCCCTGGGAGAGCAGCAGCGCCTCGCCTTTGCCCGCCTGATCCTGGCACGGCCGGGCTACGCCATTCTCGACGAGGCGACCAGCGCCCTGGACGGAGCCAATGAAGCCCTGCTCTACCGGGAACTGCAGAACGCCGGGACGACCTATATCAGCGTGGGACACCGGCCGAGCCTTCTTGCCTACCACGATCGGGTGCTCGAACTCCAGGGAGGGGGGAACTGGCGGTTGAAGGCGGCGTGATCGGTCAGGTATCGAAGATCGATGATGATTGATCTTTGACTTAGAGAAACCCCTTGGGCTTCCCGGGCGCGGGCTTGTCGGCAGGCAGGCCGCTCTCGCCTTTTTCCCGCTTCGGATCCTGCTTCTCCTCATCAACCTTGAATCCGGACTCCTCGATGATGAACTTGTCATCGCCGGGGTCGGGCTTGAATTCCAGATTGAGCTTCTTCGCCTCGGCGATGTAAGAGCCTTCCTTCAGGCGGATCTCCCCGTCCGTCGTCACGACGATCGCCGATTCCCCCTTCACTGGACAGCGCTGCTCGCAGTACCCGCACCCGTTGCATCGGTTGGCGATCACCACGGGCCGTCGGTATCCCTCCACGGGTCGAAACACGATGGCGTTGTACGGACAGATCTCATCGCAGATCAGGCACATCTTGTTCTGGGCCCAGACCAGGCACGCCTCCTTGCGCAGGACGGCCGTTCCGATCTTGGCATAGGTCTTCTCCTCCAGGGGGAGTGAGCGGATTGCCTGGGTCGGGCAGACCCTGCCGCAGACGTTGCAGTTCGGCTCGCAGGCCGCCATCCGCGTCTCCAGTTTCGGGGTCCAGAGGCCCGTCATGCCGGACTCCCAGAGGCAGGGCTGGAGGGTGTTGGTCACGCAGGATTTCATGCACTCCCCGCAGCGAATGCAGGTGCGCAGGAATTCGGTTTCGGGAAGCGCCCCGGGAGGCCGGATGAGCTGCCGCCTGCCCTGGAGAAGGGTGAACGGATTCTGGATTGCAATAAAACCGAAGGTCAGCCCCCCGGCCAGGGAGGAAAAAAATCCCCGCCGCGAGACATCGATCGCGGAATACTCCCCCATCCCGGCAAGCGAGGCGGGATAGGAGATCGCATTCTGCGGGCAGATACCGGCGCACTCCCGGCACTGGATGCATTCAGATGAACGAGTCTTCAGCGGATCTTCATCGATCGCTCCCATGGGGCAGACCTTTTGGCAGGTCATGCATCGATTGCACTCCTCGCTGACCCGGCGCCTGAACAACCCCACGGGCGAGATAAGGCTGAGCAGGGCGCCCAGGGGGCAGAGATACCGGCACCAGAATCGCGGCGCCAGGCGGTTGAGGGTGATCACCGTCCCGAAGATCGCGAGCGTCAGGGCCGTCATGTAATAGACGGGCTGGGGATAGTGAAGATGGGCGAGATTCACCCATCCCAACCCCTGAGAGAGTGGGCGGAGCAGATCCAACGTGAGGTTGACGACGGCAATTGCCAGGGGGTAGAGGACCAAGGTATAAAACCGCGTCAACAGGGCGATCGGGTCGAGGAGATAGGCCAGAGAGACGCCCGTCACGGCGGCGGCGATGATCAGGATGAGGAGGGAATATTTCCATCGCTGCGGCTTCGAGCCCGATTTCAGGCCCCGACGTTTGCCCTTCCGGAACAGGAAGAAATCGAGAAAATCGATGGAGGCGCCCAATGGGCAGATATACGCACAGAAGAACCGTCCGACGGCCAGCGTCGCCCCGAGAAGGAGTAGCGACCACAGGACGCGGGCGATGAACTCCCGCGAGGCGACGACGGCATTGATCCCGAGGAGCGGATCGATCCGGAGGTAGATGTCGGCCGGGAGCCAGTCCGGGAGCCGATAGGTTGCCAGAAGAAAGAAAGCGGTGAAGAGGAGAAGCGACAGGGCCTGGATGGTTTTCCTCATACGGTTCCCTTGGTGATTTTGAGCTTCTCCACATCGATCTTTCCCAGGCCCCGTTGGTGGGCGATCAGCAGATGCTCCACCTGGCGGCCCTTGAAGCTCTGGCCGTACCACGGAACAATTCCCACGCCGTAGGAATCGACCGCCACCGGGTCTACGCCGGCGATGATGAGATTCGGCTTCTTGACGTCGCCGGGCCCGCCGGGTCCGCCGGAAGCCATGGCCCGGGTGGCGTCCAGGATGGTCAGTTGCGGTTTGATCACCGTTGCCAAATC
>Ga0315268_10008460_pt1 | contig 10755 bp, 12 predicted proteins | sample C1_top_MG_FD_204535 | JGI IMG/M metagenome (GOLD analysis project Ga0315268, IMG submission 204535) | Sediment microbial communities from Yellowstone Lake, YNP, Wyoming, USA - C1_top | ecosystem: Environmental > Aquatic > Freshwater > Lake > Sediment | place: USA: Wyoming | collected 2017-08-01 | reverse complement strand
AGTGTTCCACACCGCTGTTTTTAGGCGAGGGCATCTCTGATCATGGGTTATGGAATACGTGAATCTTGGTAAGGCGGGCGTGAAGGTTTCCCGGATCTGCCTCGGCTGCATGTCATTTGGCAATGATACGGCTTGGAAGCTGGAGGTCGCGGAGGGAAAGAAGATTGTGGAAAGGGCGATTGATCTTGGGATCAACTTCTTTGACACGGCGAATGTGTACTCGAATGGGCGGTCGGAGGAGATCACAGGCGAACTGCTGAGGGATCACCGTGACGACGTTGTTGTAGCGACGAAGGTTTACTTCCCCATGGCCGAGGCGCCCAATATGAGCGGATTGTCACGTAGGCACATCATGCACCAGATTCGCGCTTCACTGAAGCGACTTGGCATGGATCACGTCGACCTCTACCAGACTCATCGCTGGGACTACGAGACGCCGATTGAGGAGACGATGAGAGCGCTCAATGATGTTGTCCGTGACGGACGTGCCCACTACATTGGTGCGTCAAGCATGTTCGCTTGGCAGTTGCTCAAGGCGTTATACACGAGTGACCGGCTCGGGCTTGAGCGGTTCGTTAGCATGCAGAACCACTACAACTTGCTCTACCGCGAGGAGGAGCGAGAGATGATCCCGTTATGCAGGGAAGAGGACATAGCCATTATGCCTTGGAGCCCACTCGCACGTGGTTTTCTCGCAGGGAAATACAAGAGAGGCGAGCAGCCCAAGAGCCCGCGTTATCAGGGTGACAAGTACTTGAGCGAACGCTACTTCAATCCGGAGGATTACGACATAACAGAAACTGTCGAGTCACTGGCGAAGGAGAAGGGCGTGAAGCCCGCCCAAGTCGCCCTAGCTTGGCTATTTCACAAGAACGTAACGTCTCCAATCGTAGGGGCCACGAAGGTCGAACACGTTGAGGAGGCGGTAGCAGCGCTCGAAGTCAAGCTCGACCAGTCGGAAATCGAACGTCTGGAGGCACCTTACAAGCCACATTTCGTCGTAGGGCATTCTTGAAGCGGAATTTCCGACCGCGATAATTCGATTTTCGACAGCGAAAATTCATTCGAGATCTCCCATGACCAGATTTGGTGATGTCGTGTTGGGTTGGGCGAAATACTGTTGAACAACTTTGGTCGAATCTTCAACGATTGGACATCCAATCGCTGACTGAGCGCGTGGCTACACGACCGGGGTGAGCGTCGATTGGGATTCCCAATTTGATAATGGGAATCTCTGTTAAGGATCCTCTGTGCAGGGGTGTCCAATATTTTAAGGAAGATCGTTGGTGTAGGGTGCGCGGCGGGGCCCGTAGCTCAGTCTGGATAGAGCCGACCGAAGCCACAGCTTAGCGTCCAAAGCACAGGCCCTCTAAACACCCGCAAAGCTACGAGGGTGGGAGAAGCCTGGGGTCCGGGGTTCGAATCCCCGCGGGCCCGCCATCAATGAACCCAGTACCCTCCAAGCCCAATTCAGCCAAATCGCAGCATTCGCGTACTGGATGAGCAAGCAAGGCTACCGAACAGCAACAATCCAGCATTCAGTTAGGACTCTGAGAGCCGTCGCAAGAAAATGCAATCTACTAAGTCCTGAAACAGTCAAAGACTACTTGGCTAGGGCCACTGTCAGCGAGACACGCAAGGTCAAGATATGCGCGGACTTGGGACGATTCTACAAGTACAAAGGAATACAATTCGATAAGCCGCGATATCGCAAGATCGAAACTCTGCCCTTCATTCCCTTAGAGGTAGAAGTCAGTCAGCTCGTATCGGGTGTAGGAAGAAAGACAGCGTGCTTTCTCCAACTGCTCAAAGAAACAGGGATGAGACCAGGAGAAGCGTATGATCTCAAGTGGGCGGATCTAGACCTAGAAAGGGGAACAGTAACAGTCCTTCCGGAAAAACACAGCCATGCCAGACAGTTGAAGATCAGCCCTCATCTCATAGCTATGATGAAGAGGCTCCAAAGAAAATGGCCTCTAGTCTTCCGAAACCCTAGCATACAGAAAGAGAACTCACTTCATGTCTTCAGGAGACATTATGTTCAGCAACGGAAGAGACTCGCGGATAAACTGCAAAATCCACGATTGAACAGCATTACTTTCAAGACATTGAGGCACTTCTATGCTACTTTGCTGTACTCTCGAACCAGAGATTTGCTCTTGGTCAAGGAGAATCTCGGGCATAGAGCAATTCAAAACACGCTTGTCTATACGCATCTGGTCAAATTCGATTCCGACGAGTACACTTGCAAAGCAGCAAGGACACTCGAAGAGGCTAAGGCTCTAGTCGAAACTAGCTTTGACTACCTTACTACTTTTGAGGGATACATGATCTTCCGAAAGAGGAAATGATCATGACGAATCTTTGTTGGTTGAAATGGGCTACTGCCAAGCATTTCCGAGACAAAGGACTGAGAGTTCATATGCGGTCGATAAAGCTGGGGAATGTTGCGATTGATGGAGAAGTTGAAGGGAAAGGCTGGAAGATGGCCCTGGAACTCAAGACCCCTCAGGATGACATAACTAGAGGGATAGGACAAGTCGCGGAAGCTCAGGCATATGGCTATAATCAGGTTGCTCTAGTCACTACTTTACGCAATGCAAGAAGAATAGATCCTGCAGTGTTTGACCGACTAGGCATAGTCCTTCTAGGAGTAGACTCCAAAGGAAATGTCCAGCAGATTTATCCCACTTATGCCTGAAGACAGTCTAACAGAATCCATGCTCACATGGAAGAGCATCTAATCCTCTACCAGCGTAAGTTACATTGTTGAGGGAAATCATCTGAAACGGAGCACTTACAATCACGCGATGACAAGTTTCTGGATTAACCTTGAACGCAATGAATGATTCGGAGTCAGGTTAGTTGAAAAAACCACGCATCGCGAATTGCCCTTTGATCTCTGGATGTTTGCGCTCATGCCATTCCAGTTGTGCTTCACCTTGCAGAGGAACAAAAACCTCGATCTTCCCTCTTTCTGTCGGGTGATAATGACATCCTCTAGTTCTACCAGTCTCAATATTCTAAACAACTATGTCTAAGATCGGGCAGGGCAGATGTTTGAACAATTCAAGGCCGAATGAGTAGCCTACTTCCATTCTGTCCTTCTCATGCAGGTCTTTCTTAACCTTGGGTTTGACATCAATGGATTCGACAACCATGCGAATCACCCAAAGATTTGCGACTGAGAGGCTTGGTTGACATATTTCTCTCTCTTTACGCCATTCCACCAGCTGACCGAGAACAACGAAACCAACGAAAGTAACCGTAGCATTTTATGGCCTGCTGCTCTTCCTTCCAAGAAAAAGCTTTGATTGGCTTTGAATAAGGGATCGAAGAGAACAGCAAGTAAGATCGCACTGAGCAGTCGCGTGAGTTCGAATCGAGATGCCAGCTCAATCAGACTGATTCATACAATTCCTCTGCTGGTCGCGGGTTTCGTGCTAACTTCTTCATCAACCAATCTTGTTGGTGTCGGAGTCTTCCAAGATCTGCTGTTTGCATCTGGAATTTTGCTGTGGATAGTTGGAGTATTGGGAAGCGTGTACTGGGTAGCGAACAGATTTGCGGGGGCTCACACGGCCAGATGGGCCGTCGGGATTCTCCTGTTGGGCTTGGTAATTGATCTAATGTTCGGTCAGCGTGATGATTAGAGCCCATATATGGCAGCCTCAGAAGTCTGAACGTAAGATTTCTATTTTTGCGAGGAATGCAAAACAGAATTGCCAACGAAAGTGGTTTAAGCGATTCTGCGATTCATACAAGCGAACTAGAGGATTGCCAAGTAGAAAGACGAGCGTCTGGTTTCTAGTACTTGCAGTCTTTCCCCTAGTGATACTGGAAACCAGCGGCAGCTTCGATTCGTCTCTCGCTCTTACCACGATTACAACGGTTGAAGTGATGACCACCAAACTTACCACAACTCGAACAGATTATTGGCAGACGAGCTATCAGACCTTGCACACGCTGGCTCTATATTCAGGGTCGATCGACATCAGCGGAACATACGATGGGTACGGTTGTATCTACAGATCTCTACCATTCAACGCATCAAAGGGATACGAGATTTCTGGTAGACTGACCTCGAATATAGAGATCAGCTTCTATCTTCTCACAGCGTCCAACTTCGGCAAGTGGCTCAAGTCAGGAGTAGGGTGCACCAGAGTGACAAGTCCTCTGCTCAAGTCGGAGGGCGTAGTCTTATCCTCATTCAAATACGTTTCACCCAATGATAACGACTATGTCTTCCTCTTTCTGAATTTTTACGCAACGGATGCGCATGTTGAATTCGAGGCTGGTATCCCACTCCCTGGTTATTCCACGACGAGTATGAACGTATTCCGCTCACTAAGGACTCAGACGTTGGTGACTACAGAAACGCAATCACATCTTCGCTACTCCACAGAAACAGAAGCCTTCTCCGAGAACTACCTTTCCCAAAACTTCCCATACATCGCTTTGCCATTTGCTGTGGCAATCATTGCATGTCTTGTGGCCTACACCATTTGGAGAAAGAAAAGCAAAGTCACTACTTCCGATTCAGCAAAGCACGAACTGGAAGGTAGGTTTGAGACACCTGCAGAGGAAAAGGCTATCCCAATTCAACAGAGCATTTCAACGGGCTATCTCGATCTCGATCGACTTCTAGTAGGAGGGTTACCTGAAGGGTATGCAATCCTGATTCTCTCTGCTTCGTGGGATGAGAGAAATCTCCTCCTGCGCAGAACCATAAGATCCAGTATCAAGTCAGGAAGGCCAGCCTACTTAGTGTCCAACGACATTAGTACACTGCAGGACTTGGTTCGCATTCATGAGAAGAACTTCTTCGCACTTTCTGAACACGCTGACAAGATGAGGTCGGACTTCGGGAATCTGTTCAAGATTCCCGGCGTGGGCAATCTCAGCGAGTTCAACATCGTGTTCGCTACGTCGTTCAAGGACACTCATGTGGAAAGGGAAGTTGGCAAATTGCTCATCGTAGATGTGGTTTCTGACATTTTGCTGCGTCACAAGCCTCTCATCACGTTAAGATGGTTGTCTGATTTTCTAGCTAGACGTAAGCTTGAAGGATTCACAATCTTGGCCACGCTCAGTCCGTTAGTGATAGTCTCGAAGGAGGAGACGCAGCCGGTCATCGATATCTTTGACGGAGTGATCGAAATCTACGAAAAGACGCTTGAGGATCGGGCGAGACGTTTCATAGCCATCAAGAAGATGCAAGGGCGCAGATACATCGACACAGACCTGATGCTAGACAGAGACAAGCTATTCTAGGATGATCGTGTTCTCGCTGAACCTGACGACAAAACCCGCCACCGCCGATAAACGCGCGAAATCTTTCCCTTATTTAAATAGGGAAAAGGGTCGTAAATAAACGGGTAAAGGAGCATAAAGGAACCTGGAAGAAGCGGGAAAGTCACCCATAGCATTCTTCTCTATTGCCGATCCTCGGGGACCCGCTCAGTACGCGAGCCACTCCTGGTGCCCGGAAAGAGCATTTGACATTTTACCCCGCTCCCTATGAGAGCCGTGGTTGAATTCATCAATCTTGTCTGCTGGAAATCGCGGATGCTATCCCTCAAGTGGACTCTGGCAATATGGGCAGTTCTTAATATCGCTAGGCATGCTTGAAAGGTTTCTACCGCAGTTCACGCAGAACCTAGTGATCCTTAGGGATAGAGTCGGAGCGCGCAGTTTTCCTCTCCTATGCAATGTGAATAGCGTAGCAACAATCGCGGACATTAACACACCGCTGCCTACGTAGATCGCTATCTCATTCATGGTGATATTCCATATCTTTATGGCGACCGCACTCCTGTCGCCAACCCACACTAACGGATTATCGCGCCTAACATGTGCCTCAACTACGATCTCGATGGTCATGGTATCCTCCCCGCCGTAGGACAACCATTGTCTAAACACGGCGGCTTTTGGTGCTGTATACCGCCAATAGCCCCTAATGGTCCCGTTTCCTACGTATTCCTCTTCGCCTGTGGCGACGGGATGCTCTGGCTGTTGGAATTTGGGTTCCAGTTCACCCAGGAGCCTACCTAAACTGTACGCGTAGATCTTTATTGGGACCGAAGAGGCTAGACTGTACTCTATCGTTACGTCAATTGTGAACTCTTGCTCTGGAAGAACGAAAGAGGGATGGTTCACTGATATAATCTTCACAGAATAGTAATCGTTCACATCCTTGACTTCTACTTGAAACGGCTCCTCCACAACTCCTTCGGAGATCTTTCCATACTCTCGATCCATTTCTACGTAGCTAACGAAAGCTGAAAGCCGCCAAGTTCCGGCTTCTCTCCCACCTTCCCAGATTCCCTCCGTAACATTAGTAGCGCGAAGTGTGAAGTTGTATGTCCGCGTAATTACTTTTCCAGCGGTGGACATAGATTCTGAATCATGTTCGGCAAGCGGTGTCCACAACGACGAGCTTCCTTCTAACGGCGAAGGAATAGTTTGACCCATTGATGGGTCGCGGATTCCAACCCTCATCTGAGACATATGAAAGAAGGAACCGTACGCGATAGTCACTTTTGCGCCAAAATAATCTCCACCGAACACTTCATTCGCGGATTCTATGCTCACGATTTGGGCGGTTCGGAGTTCTGAGGCCTCTGAGATTGTTATCGCTCTCACATCAAAGTCCCTTCTCCACTCGCTCTTCTCGTGATAATACCAATCCGCGCCTCCATATGGTTCAGGCGCCAATGTGAAAGTGGCGAACGCGGCTAAACGCCAGACTTTGGACTGACGGGGAGCCTGCAAGTCATTGTGGGACGTGAACTCACCCTCCCCTGCTCCCCCTGGAGGAGGGTACATCTTGTCTTTTGATATGACATCTCCAGTGTCTCTATCAACGATCCATGCCGCAAGTTCCCACCCAATGTAGGCATAGGAGGGTGGAGAAGGGAAGCGGTAGTGGATGGTCACACGTACAAAGAATTCATCGTTAACTAAGACTCTCTCCGGGTAATCCACCGACGTTATGTCAGTTTGTATCTCATCTTCTTGAGTCGGCGCCATCAGCAAAGAAAACTCCCAGTTGTTAATGGGGGTGTTAGCCGCCTCATGAGAGGCTAGGGTTACGCTCGGCACAACAGAAAAGGCAGAAAGAGAGACTAGACAGAGAACAAGAATGGCATGCATAGTATTTCTATGCGTTCGCCCTACCTCCAAACTGTTAGTTCATGTTAGAATTCAACGATGCAGCATTTGAAGATTTCACATATTACTCATGCTATGAGGTTTCTTAGGAATGTACGCGGTCGCGCAGTTCCTTTCTCACATCTAGCAAGAGGCGAATCCGCGCATTGTGATTTGCCATACGTCTGGTGAATGGGCCGAGTCCAAAGGCCGAAAGAACCCCTAACAAGGTAGCCATAAATTGAACTGAGATCAGGATGGCCCAAACCAGGATTCTCCACAACCAGACTTCTAGGCCCATGATGGGCGAATGTTCAGGTAGCCAATTGAAACCTCTACCCCGTGAACTGCATTCAAAACCAGAGATATGAGAAAAAAGGGGGAAAAGATGAATGTCTGTTGTACTCTAGCGTAGTGTATCCCTCTTCGTGACTAGGGACTGTATCCTCTGTCCATATTACAGAGAATGAAGCGCCTATTTCGGAGAATGAGGTGGGATTAGAAGGGTCTCTAGAAGGCTCAAGAGCTCACCGAAAGTTAAGATATGAACTCTCGCTCGTTCAAGAAGATAGAGCGTCTTTCCCTGCAAAAGTGGGTCCCTCATGAAAGCGGCAATTCGCACTACCCCTCTTCTCCATCTCTTGTTGAGGATGTTTTTCTTGACATGGTTTGTCGTCTTCCGGTAATTCGTGTTCCAATCTTTTGCTTCAATGTCAGCTCTTAGAGGCGCCCACGTTTGGAAATCAGGTTTATTGGCAGTTCTGGGATTCCATTCATATTCCAACCCGTAGGGCTCTAGCTTCTCCAAGCCAGCATTCAGCACGGCCTCCCCTTTGTCACCCTTTGTGATTCTACTTAGCACCGCCTCAAGAGATCTGCCCTTTAGACACGCTACTCCATCAGCGTACTCATACAATCTGGTTTGTGCACTTTGCCTGCTTTCCCTTAGAGCTTTGATCAATCTCAATAGAGATTCCTTGTCAACCCTCTTCTCTTGTACGTCAGTGACTTCTTTCATAACATCACCTCCCTGGTCACCATGAAGCGAGAAACGATTCGAGAAGTCAAGTCGAAACGGTGACCGAGCGCGTCCGAGAGCGAAACCTACGAGAAGGCAGTATCAATTCGAACAAGCAATTCGATACGCTCTATGTACGAAAACGAAAACGATTTTCGCCGATGATCGGCCCGAAAAGATAACCGGCGTCGTAAGTGCGGATTCTATACGTAATGATCTGAAATCGAGTAGATCCTCAATATATAAGTGTCAAAACGCCTAATAAATGCACCGCTTTCCGTAAAAGCTTATATAGAACAACGATTGGGGGCATACTTACGTACCACCTACCACATAGGACTCGGCTATGTTTCAAGCACAGGAGAAGTTGGCGAAAATGAGGGAGACCGTACGCGAGGAGCTACGCCATATCCCTAGAGGCGGGATTGAGCAGAACATGTTCCGGGCGGTCTATGAGAGCTGCAGATTGAACAGTATGGGTAAGAGAGCGCAGTACCCGAACTCAAAGGAAGAAGTACTGAAAGCTTGCTTGGACTATTACAAGAAGACATATCCGAATTTTCAACCGCAGTATGACAAGCCTTTCTTCAAGGAAACAAAGCGCTGAGGTGAGAGACAACTTGCGAATGTACTATTCTCACGCTATGATTACCTACGGAACGCTGTGCGAGAAGGCTGAAAAAAGACGAATCAAAGCAAGATTCGCAAACTACAAGATAATTGATCCCGGCAGATACGAAGATAACAGAGAGAAACGGCGCAGCGGAATGAACTATTGTATGCGACTGATAGATGATTGCGACGCTCTCATATTCTCCAGATGGAACAACAGTATAACGGCGGGTGTTGGAAAAGAAATCAATCACGCCTTATGCAAAGGCATGCCAGTTTACGAGCTTCGCGGCAGGCATATCGAATCAGTTCACAAACGAGTGAGATATTTGCCAAGAGACAAAACAAGACAGCTGTATAGGCGGTCAAAGTTCAATGACCGAAGAAAGTGAAAGTGAGAGAAAGAAGAGAACAGGGGTCCGGGGTTCGAATCCCCGCGGGCCCGCCAGCTTCCTGTGGGGGGCGGTACCTTGTTAGTTTTGGGAAGTTCGACGTTCGGCGCTTTAGAATGGGTTGCGCGAGAGGCAGTATGAGGGGTGATGAGTCTCGGAGTAGGCGGTTGCTGTCGGATCCGGATGTGCGGCGTTGGCGTACGAATCTAAGCGAGGGCAGCGAGCTTGCCGCGGACATCTACTTGCGCAGGCTGGATATGATCTGCGAGGTGTTCGGGAGAAGTCACCAGGACTCGGCGAAGCTCGACGCCAAGTCCGCATACAATTTCTTGGTGGATCTGCCTGCTGCGTATCGCAGAAAGAACGTTGAGGGGTCGACGATCAAGAGTTACATAAAGCCCATCAAGAGCTGGTTCCTACACAACGACATCATAATCAGCAAACCGATCAGGATCAACCTAGCGAACAAGACCCCAAGCCTCAAGCATGAGAAGACCCCGGAACCAAACGAGCTTAGCTCCGTCTGGAAATTCTGCAACCCGCAGAGGCAAGGACACGTATGAAATTGATGGGTTTATCATGCTTTTCTTCAGCAATAAAGTGCAACGGTTGGGAAAAAGGATACGAGGTACCCGGCATCGACACGTATGATAAAGGTGAACTTGCGAGAAAACTTCTCCTCGGAGCACTCAGAAAAGGAAAGTGGATTGGGATGAGTAATGGAAGAGCCTGACAAGAGTAAGGTAGGTAGAAACGATCCTTGTCCATGTGGTAGCGGCAAGAAGTACAAGAAATGCTGTCTTCCAAGAACCCCTAGCCAACGGAAGGTTGACGAGGACGAAGAGAGCCTTCGCGACGCGATTTTGGAATTTGCCGCCGCGGACAGGTTCAGTTACGATCGGGAACGCGCCTTGGATGTGTACAAAGGATGTTCCGAAGATGTTGGCTTTAGGGGGACGGTGGAAGAGGTGATGTTCATGGACTGGGTTATTCACGATTACCCGTGCCTAGAGTCTGGAGAACCGATCGTCAAGATCTTCGCTAGAGAGAAAGCGTCGACTTTGAATCAACGGCAGCGGCGCATCCTCATGGAGTGGCAGAACACGCTCTTCGGCGTCTACGAGGTGACAGGCATCTCGAAGGGAGAAGGAATCAGATTGAGAGACATGATCACGGAAGAAGAGTTTTTCGTAGAGGACGTTTCAGTTTCGAATGCGACAACTCTATGGGATATCATAGTGACTAGGGTAATTGGTGTCGACGGAATCTTCCATATTTCCGGGGCGGCCACCATCATGCCCCACACGAGAAGGACAGATCTCAAAACCTTTCTCGAGGCCGGATTCATGGCGTACGAAGAAGTCCACAGAGGATCCACATTTCACGAGTTTCTGCGCGCGCAGAGTCACATGATTATCCACTATGCATCGCGGGAAAGGATACCCATCGTGACAACCAGCGAGGGCGATGAATTCTATATAGCGAGGGCTCTGTACGGATTGAAGAATCAGCAAGCGACTAAGACAACCCTTGACGAAATGGAGGAGCTTCGGTCAGCACGCAATAACGATGATGGTGCCT
>Ga0315268_10008459_pt1 | contig 10756 bp, 10 predicted proteins | sample C1_top_MG_FD_204535 | JGI IMG/M metagenome (GOLD analysis project Ga0315268, IMG submission 204535) | Sediment microbial communities from Yellowstone Lake, YNP, Wyoming, USA - C1_top | ecosystem: Environmental > Aquatic > Freshwater > Lake > Sediment | place: USA: Wyoming | collected 2017-08-01 | reverse complement strand
TGCGATCAATAATTTTGTCGATTTATTCATGGCAATTTTCTTCCGATGATAAAACTATAATCCTCTTGATTCAAGTTTTTTGTGCATCGACACACGCAACCGCCACCGCATAATACCGATGAATATTACGATGAGCGGCGGGACGGCAAGGTTGAGACCCTTTAACCAAGTTTTGGTACCCTCGCTTACCTCATCAAGCGGTTTACTTCCGCTGTCGCGCGAGCGTATTTCAGCAAGTCCGATATCATCGGCGAGCCAATCGATAAGATTGCTTGCAAGCAGGAAGTTGTCCCGATTACCGCCTGAAAATTGATCCTGCAGAAAATCTCCATCACCAATGACAGCGATCTTCGATAATTTTCCGGAAACGATTTTATTCGTCGTATCCACTGAACCCTTGAAAGCAGTATCCCTGCCCACAGGTCTATTGCCGAAAGCACTTGCAAAGGCTCCCTCGACTGTGACCGCAAGTGGAATACCCGACTCACCGAACATTTCTTTTGTAACCTGCATCGTTGGATTGATCATGAAGTAATTTTCCTGGCGACCACTCTTCTTGGATGATCGGAGCAGAACACTCGCAGTTAACCCTTTCTGCTTTGCAAGACTTGTGTCGATAGAACTCGCAAAGTACAGCACAATAGAACTCAAATCCTTAACAATCGGGCTGCCTTTTTGAAAATCACCGACCCGTGGAAGATAGTAAAACGGTATTTGGTTTTGGATGACCATAAAGCCGGCTTGCTGATCCACACGAACATACGCGCAGCTTGCATCTCTAACAAGATCGGTATTAACGCGAACCCCGTAAGATTCCAGAAGGTCATCGAGATTCAAATTAAGGGGCTGACCCGCTTGTGTTTGAAGAGAGGCATTTACTTTATTCAGCATAAATGCAATTTTTCCGCCCTTCATCAAATACTGATCGATTAAAAATTTCTCCCAGTTTTTAAATTGCTGATTAGGACCGACGATCATAAGAACTGCAATATCCGAAGGGATGGGTTTTCCTTCGTTCAGGTCAACCGTGGTTACTTGATATTGTTTGGACAGCATTTCCTGTACGCGGCTCATCTGCTGAAGATTCGGTTCACCTTGTCCTGTGAGGAAACCAATCTTCTTTAATTCTTTGGATGTCATTTTCTTAACGGCGGAACTGATCTCATACTCCAGATTCGATGTCGATTGAATAACCGGCACTCGTTCCTGTTTATCGCCGTGGAGGAACACCATTCCCATGTACGCTTTTTCGATCTGAAGTTTGTCTTCCTTCAATACTTGAACCTGAACCGGTGGAATACCGTACCGTTGTGCTTCCTGTTCTAATTCTTCCTTCTTCCCCGGATCAATGAATTCATACTGGAAATTTCCTCCCGCATAAGCGCGATATTCGTCGAGCAGGTCTCGAAGATCGCGACGGTTATTTGCATATTCGGGTGGAAGGTCGGAAGTGAAATATGCTTTTACTAAAAATTTATCGTCGAGCGATTTGACGAGATTTTTGCTCGCAGCAGATAGCGTATAGATGTTCTCCTGTGTCAGATCGAAGCGTTTGAAGAAACGCAAACTGATAATGTTAACTAGAACGATGATACCCAGGATGAGAAGCGTGCGAAGTATTATTTGTCGTTGATTCATTCGGTCCAATCCTCCATTAAGCCCATCGTCGTTTTTGAAGAACACTTGTTGCCATAAATAGAGCGAAGCTAACAGTTGAGATATAATAGATAATATCTCTTGTGTCTATTACTCCTCGCGCGATATTCGAAAAATGATAATCGACGCTGATGTACTCCAGTATCGTTGCCAGGGTGATCGGCAGGTAGAATAAGATTTTATCGAGCATGAACAAAGCGAATACGATGAACAGACTCACAATAAAAGCTACAACTTGATTTTCGGTAAGAGCCGAGCCGAATACACTGACCGCGAGGAAAACTGCACCGACAAGCATCAGACCAAGGTAACCTCCGATAACGGTTCCCGTATCAAGTGTTCCGATGAATGTAATCGTAATATAGTAACAAAGCGTCGGCAACAGTGTGAAAAAGTATAGCACCCATGCGGCGAGAAATTTACCTGTCACGATTTCATATTCTTTGATCGGTTTCGTAAAGAGAAGCTCGAGCGTTCCGGCTTTTTTCTCCTCAGAGATCAAGCGCATCGTCATAGCAGGCGCAAAGAACAGGAGTAGAAACGGTGTCATCTCAAACACCGTCCGCAGTGTCGACATGTTGTTTATAAAAAGATTGCTTACGAAGAACCATCCCAAAATTGCCAGATAGACAACGATAACAATATATGCGACGGGTGAATTGAAAAACGAGCGCACTTCTTTTAAGAAGATGTATTTTATATTCGTGAGTTTCATTTTGTTGAGTCCGAAGTTAGTTGTCGGAAAATATCTTCAAGGCTTGTTTGTTCACGATGGAGTTCCAATAACCCCCACCCTTTCTGAACACAGAGAAGGTAGAGGTCTTTCCGGATATCTGTTGCATCCGAAGTTTCGACACTGAACCTCTTCAAGCCATTCTTCTCGTCGATCAATGAGACTGTTTCAACCGCGGGAATACTCTTAATCTGTACCGAGATCAGATCAAACGATTGTCCCGCAGGCACATCGACTTCGAGAATAACTTTCTCTCCTCCGTGCAGACTGCGCTGTAAATCTTCGATAGGACCATCGGCAACAATCTTTCCACGATTGATGATGATGACGCGGTTGCAGGTTGCCTGAACTTCGGGGAGTATGTGTGTAGAAAGAATAACGGTCTTCTGTTTACCGAGATCCCGAATCAAACTTCTGATCTCTACGATCTGGTTTGGATCTAACCCGCTTGTCGGTTCATCGAGTATTAACACCTTGGGATCATGAATCATCGCTGCCGCAAGTCCCACACGCTGGCGGTATCCTTTTGAAAGCTGACCGATATCTTTATGTTTCATTTCGCCTAAGCCGCAAGCCTCGACCATCTGTTTCATCCGCCGCGGAATGAGTGGTGGCATAACTCCTTGGAGTTGAGCGGTGTACTCGAGGTACTCCAAGACATTCATATCATGATACAAAGGATTTTGTTCCGGCAGATACCCCACAAGCTTTCTTACGGCGAGTGAATCGGAGTGCACGTCGTGCCCTTCAACACTGATGGAACCGGAGCTCGGTGATAGATAGCAGGTAATAACCCGCATCGTTGTGGTCTTACCGGCTCCGTTTGGTCCAAGGAAACCAAGAATCTCTCCTGAATGCACCTCAAAAGAGATATTATCCACGGCTTTTGCATCGCCGTAGAACTTCGATAAATTATTTACGAGAATCGACATCTGTAAAACGATTATTGTTTAGAGAAGAATTGATGATTTTTCATTGTCTGAATGAAAAATATCAATAATTTTTCAGAAAAATGCAAGTTTGTCAACCCCCATCATCAATACTCCGTCTTATCTTTGTATAATAACAATATAGTTATTGTAACCTTTTAGTTTTTCAATCGTTTACGAAGTTAGTCAGTTAATCCTTATTAATTCCTGAGATCGCTATGAAATCTTTGTTATTCTTTTCTCTTGTTTTCTTTATCATAAATAACATGCAAGCTATTCACCTCGATTCGATTAAAACCCGCCCTACTATTGAAGCGATTCGGGTGGCGAATCCCATTCAAGTAGATGGCAGATTGACCGAACAAGAATGGCGGAGACCGGGGATAACCGACTTTACCCAAAGAGATCCAAATGAAGGTGCACAGCCAACCCATAAAACCGAAGTATGGGTAGCTTACGACGACGCTGCTATTTATGTTGCTGCGCGAATGTACGACGATCATCCTGACTCGATCGTAAGCCGAATTGGTAGGCGTGATGCCGATATGAGTTCCGATTGGTTTGGTGTTTGTTTAGACACATACCACGACCGACGTAACGGATTCTTCTTCGCCGCCTATCCCAGTGGTTCAATCTTTGATGGAATTTTCTTCAACGATTCGTGGGATGATAGAACGTGGGACGGTGTGTGGGATGTTGCTACGAGCATCGACGATAAGGGCTGGACTACCGAGATGAAAATTCCATATTCACAATTGCGGTTTCCCAAACTCGACGAGTACACATGGGGAATCAACTTTGTCAGGGGAATTGATCGTTATAAGGAAGAAGTGTGGTATGTAATGGTGCCAAAAAAAGAAAGCGGTTTCGTATCACGCTTTGCCGATCTCACAGGAATAAAAAATATTCATCCCCCAACTCGAATTGAAATATTGCCTTACGTTGTCGGTAAAAATAAGATAACAAATCAGATCGAAAAGAAAAACCCATTCTACGATGGTAGTCAAACCAAAGGCAGCATTGGCGCTGACATCAAATTAGGACTTGGAAGCAATCTCACTTTGAATGCGACGATTAATCCGGATTTTGGGCAAGTCGAGGTGGATCCTGCCGTTGTGAATTTGAGCGCATTTGAAACATACTTTGAAGAGAAAAGACCATTTTTTATAGATGGCTCCAATTATTTCAATTTCGGTAATGGAGGTGCCAACAACAATGTCAATTTTAATTGGGGAAATCCGGATTATTTTTACAGCCGACGTATCGGAAGATATCCGGAGGGCGGTGCTCAACACGATGGTTATCAAAACTTTCCCGATGCAACAACGATACTTGGCGCGGCAAAACTTACAGGTAAGATAACAGATGGATGGTCAATCGGCACGATGCATGCGCTGACAAAACGAGAGTATGTAAAAATCGTTGATGATGATGCAAATCGATTTGCAGATGTCGTAGAGCCGTTCGCATCGTATAATGTGGTTCGATCTCTATATGAATTTGACAAAGGGAAACAAGCCCTCGGTGTTCTCGGTACAGCGACACTAAGAGATTTAAACCGTCCTTATCTCGTTGATAATTTCAATCGACGCGCGTATGCGTTGGGAATTGACGGTTGGACAAATCTCGATCCAGATCAGCAACTAGTGATGACTGGGTGGTTCTCATCGACACGTATAGAAGGAACACCACAACGTATGATCGATATTCAACGGTCATCCCTTCATTATTTTCAACGCCCTGATATGAAATATACTCACGTTGATTCGACTGCCACCCATCTATCGGGCTACGCCGGCAGAATTGCAGTAAATAATCAAAAGGGAAATATTGTATTCAACGCTGCAATGGGTTTCATCACCCCGGGTTTCGAGTCAAACGATCTCGGTTATCTCTGGCGAACCAATGTAATTAACGGTCATATTTTTGTTGGATACAATTGGTTCGATCCCGACGGCACATTCCGCCGTAAAGGATTTCGAGTTGCAACCTTCAGAAATTACGATTTCGATGGTAACAAATTCGGTGAGGGATACTTCCTATTCACTAACGCCCAATTAATGAATTATTGGAGTTTTAGCAGTACTATTTCTTATTCTCCGGCAACATTTAATCCCAGTTCTACGCGCGGTGGACCACTTATGCGAAATACAAGATCCTATAACGGCAACCTTTATGCATCTACCGATTATCGGAAACAAATCGTGTATGAGTTTGATATTGGTGCATCTCGAAGCGAGTCGGGTGGCTCATGGATCGGTTTCAATCCGAGTATCGAATGGAAACCGACATCCAATATTAATCTGCGGCTATCAACATCCATCAGCAGAGACATAACGATGGCTCAATGGGTTCCATCCGACAATATTTATATACCTGCTTCACATAAATATTCCAATCCTGTGCCTGATTCAACTGCATCTCTCACTTATGGCAATCGTTACATCTTTGCCGAATTCGATCAAAAAGAAATTTCAGCAAGCATACGCCTCGATTGGACATTCACACCGAAGATCAGCTTGCAACTTTATATGCAGCCGCTTATCTCAGTCGGTCATTATCATGCATTCAAAGAGCTTACCCGCGCGGGAATTTACGCCTTCAATCGATACGGTGATAATTCTTCAAGCATCTATTACAATAATGATTCGGAAACATTTCTTGTTGATCCCGATGGAACTGGTGCCCGTAATTTTGAAATCAGCAATCCCGATTTCAATTATAAATCATTACGTCTCAATACTGTTCTTCGATGGGAATTTCTCCCCGGCTCAACTGCATTCTTCGTCTGGACTCGCAGCGGTGAACACTCTGAAAATCCGGGCGATTTCAAATTTGGACGCGACTTAGGAAATCTTATTCAAGCTCCCGACCATGAAGATGTGTTTTTGGTTAAGGTCGCATATTGGATCGCCTTGTAGAAGATTTTAGATTTTTGATTGTAGAAAGGAAATAAGTTTTTCTTTCATATCATCTCGTACCGAGCGAAAAGCATTTAATACTTCTTCTTCTGTCCCTCTTGCTCTAACCGGATCCCGGAAACCGATATGAAATTTCTCCCCCGCACCAATCCATACAGGGCAAAGCGAATCGCTTTCTTCGCACACTGTTACTACTAAATCGAACGAATGATTGACAAACTCCACCATATTTTTCGAACGATGATTCGAGATATCGATGCCGATTTCCTTCATAACTTCAATTGCCTTGGGATGCACATAAGATTCCATAATGCCTGCCGATGCCGTCTCAAATTTTTCACCGAGAAAATGGCGGGCTAATCCTTCAGCCATCTGACTGCGGCAGGAATTAGCTATACAAAGAAAAAGAACCCGGAGCTTTGATTTACTTTCAGTCATATTCAAAAAACCAAATTAAAAAGATAACCGACTATTATAATACCAACTGCCACAATACCGATGAATGTAAAAATAAGCTGAAGTTTTAAAACTTTTTTTAGAATTATTGTCTCAGGAAGAGATAATCCAATAACACTCATCATAAACGCGAGAACGGTCCCAAGAGATGCGCCTTTCTCTAACAAAGCTTGAACGATTGGAATAATACCTGCGGCATTAGAATACATCGGCACTCCAATGATTACAGCAACTGGAACAGACCACCAAGCGCTCTTCCCCATCAAGCCAGCCATAAAATTCTCTGGAACGTACCCGTGAATACCTGCACCGACTCCGATACCAATTACTATATAAATCCAAACTTTTGCTACAATTTCTTTTACCGCATCAAAGCCGTTAGTGATTCTTTGCGAGAAAGGAATTTTTTCTTCAGCAACATCCAAGTGACCGGCTTTGACCTGATAAACCCACTCTTCGACATATCTTTCAAATTTAAGTCTACCAATAATATAACCGGATAGCATTGCGATAATTAATCCTGTTGACATATACAGAAGTGCGGTCTTCCAGCCAAACAAGCTTAAGAGCAGAACAAGAGCGACTTCATTTATCATCGGTGCAGCAATCAGAAATGAAAACGTTACTCCAAGAGGTACACCCGATTCAACGAATCCGAGAAACAACGGTATAGCAGAACAAGAACAGAATGGCGTTACTATACCAAGCATACTTGCCAATACATTTCCGACAAAAAGTTTTTTCCCACCAAGAATTTTTCTTGTGCGTTCCGGCGAGAAATAACTCCTGATTATTCCAACCACAAAAACGATCAAAGTCAGTAATAGTAATACTTTGGGGACTTCGAAAATGAAAAACCTAATTGCTTCAGTAAGATGGCTCCCTTTCTCCATTCTGAAAAATGAATCCATTAAAAAATCGGTGAATGGCTGTAGATAATAGTATAATGCAACCCAAATAGGAATTAGCATGAAAGGAATTATTAACTTATTTTTCATGTCTTACTCCGGATAATGTACTAATACCAACATCAATCAGATTTTTTTTATTTGTTGGCATAAATATTTTCTTTAAAATATTTTCGTTGAAAATACAATGCAACATTTACCAGACCGATTAATACGGGGACTTCCACAAGAGGTCCTATAACCGCTGCAAATGCCTCACCTGAGTTTATTCCAAATACAGCTATTGCAACAGCAATTGCCAATTCAAAATTGTTGCTCGCGGCGGTAAACGAGAGAGTTGCTGTCTTGGAATAATCCGCTCCGATTTTTCTGCCGAGATAAAACGAAACGAGAAACATAATAACAAAATAGATGACCAGTGGAATAGCTATTCGGATAACATCGAGCGGAATCTTTACGATATATTCACCTTTGAGTGAGAACATTACCACGATAGTAAACAAAAGCGCAACCAAAGTAATCGGAGAAATCTTTGGGATAAATTTTTGTTCATACCACTGCTTACTCTTTAATTTAAGAAGAGTGAAGCGGGTTATAATTCCTGCGAAGAAAGGAATTCCGAGGTATATAAAAACACTTTCGGCTATTTGTCTGATTGTTATATTAACCGTAAAGGTCTTTAAGCCCAGCCAAGAAGGGAATACGGTTAAAAAGACATACGCGTAAACAGAAAAGAAAAGTACCTGAAAGATTGAATTAAATGCAACTAAACCCGCAGCGTATTCTGTATCGCCCCTGGCAAGTTCATTCCACACGATCACCATTGCAATGCATCTTGCCAAACCAATCATAATTAAGCCAGCCATATATTCCGGATAATCCGGCAGAAAGATTATTGCAAGGATAAACATTAGTATTGGTCCGATGATCCAATTTTGAACAAGCGATAAAGAAAGGATTTTGACATTTTTGAAAACATCGCCGAGTTCTTCATACTTAACCTTTGCCAGCGGCGGATACATCATCAATATCAAACCGACAGCGATTGGAATATTTGTTGTTCCGCTTTGAAATGAATTCCAGAAATTGACTATCCCAGGAAAGAGATAACCGGAAAAAACACCGATGAACATTGCGAGGAATATCCACAACGTTAAGTAGCGGTCTAAGAACGATAACTTTTTTGTAAGTGTACTCATCTTTTCTCCTTTTAATTTACTTTCTGCATAATGAAATTCTTTATTGCTTCAACAGTTGGTAAACCACCTCGATAGTATCGACAAGCAAGATTTGCCTCTTGCGGCTCGGGTAAATTTTCCAAATCGTTTCCATTTACGAGCACTGTAGGAGAACCGCGAAAATTTAGCTGCCGGGCTAACTCGGGTGTATCTACCAAAATTTCTTCATACTCAATCTCGAATTGCAGTTGATTAATAGCTTCCTTAACTCGCTTAATCATTTCACCGGAGTTGGGACAGCCGACGAAATGCTGAACTTGTACGTTATTTTTTTCCAAAGTCATTTCCCCCTAATCCGTAAATTAACCTTCACTCGCCAATGCATTCATCAACCAATGAGTTAGTGTTGATTTCGTAGGAAGTTTGCCGCTAAGCACAACCTTGCCATTGATAACTAATCCAGGTGTGCTCATGATTCCATAAGTTGCTATCTCTTTGAAGTCGGTGACTTTCTGGATATTTGCTTCGATGTTATTTTCAGTAACAACCTCTCTGCAAAGTTTTTCCAGTGTGACGCAATTTGTGCATCCCACACCTAATACTTTAATCTCTAACATTTTAACTCCTTATATTATCTTGATAAAACTTTAAAAAATCTTTCTTTATCTGGTCACGGATTTCTCTGAAGACAGAAAGTATTTCTTCTTCAGTACCGGTTGCTTCGGCAGGATCTTCAAACCCAATATGTAATTGTTTACCAACCTTGCCAAGAAAAACCGGACAAGTTTCTTTGGCGTTATCACATACAGTTATTACATAATCGAATGACTCATTTAGAAATTGATCCACGTTTTTGGGATAATTTTTTGAAAGATCGATCCCAATTTCTTTCATCACTTGCATTGCTTTTGGATGAACCTTAGACGTGGGGTTTGTTCCGGCAGAATAAACTCTTAAATCTTCCTCAAAAGATTTTAAAAATCCTTCAGCCATCTGACTACGGCAGGAATTGCCGGTGCAAAGAATCAATATCCGTTTTGCCATTTTTTTATCTCTGTAGAACGATATAAATAATGGGTGATAATATGATATATTACCACCCATTCGAATCAACTTATTTCAATAACGACATCTTTTTAACTGCAGAATATTTTCCGGCTTGCATCCGGGAAAAATATACACCACTTGCAACACGCACGCCAGCATTATTTTGTCCGTCCCATTCAACACTGTATGTTCCAGGTCCATATTGCTGAGAGTTTATTAAAGTTCTCACTTCACGTCCATGCACATCAAAGATTGAGATGATTACATTTTCCTGAGTTGGGAGCTTAAACTGGATTTTTGTTGATGGATTGAACGGATTCGGATAATTTTGTACAAGCTCGTAGGTCATCCCGGCAGCGCCAATCATTTCCACAGAAGAAGCTCCATGGGGTGTCCCATGACATTGGGTACATTCCATCTTCGCCGCAACGTTATTTAGTACCGCTGTTCCATGACAAGTCATACAACCATCAGTTGTTATTGGTTGGACATAAGTTGGAGTAAAAGTACCAGCCAACTCGTCGTTTAGAATTTTTGCAGCATACGCAGCCACATCGCCAGTTAATCGTGCACAACGTTCTTTGCGTTCCGTGCTCGTTGCACTGAAACTCGCAACTTTGCACCATTCGGTAACAGAAGCATGACATAACGGCGAACCGCTGATGTTCTGTGGTAATTCTTTATCATACCTCTGATCGATAAATAAATGGTCAACTGCATATGTATTGCTGGTATCTGTTGGAAGCTTGGTCATTGTATACCATCCGAGCAGTTCGTTCACAAGTACAAATGTTCTGGCTTTATCATGAACAAGTGAAATTGCTGCAGATGCACCATTCGGGGCTCCACATAATGTTCCCCATTCTGCTCCTCCACCGGCACCATAGATCATCAATTCCGTTGGCAGAGATGTGTATGGATCGCCAAT
>Ga0315268_10008458_pt1 | contig 10756 bp, 8 predicted proteins | sample C1_top_MG_FD_204535 | JGI IMG/M metagenome (GOLD analysis project Ga0315268, IMG submission 204535) | Sediment microbial communities from Yellowstone Lake, YNP, Wyoming, USA - C1_top | ecosystem: Environmental > Aquatic > Freshwater > Lake > Sediment | place: USA: Wyoming | collected 2017-08-01 | reverse complement strand
ATCGAGGAAGGAGCCGATCGGCTTGGTAGGGTTCGCGAAGGCCGGGTCGCTCCGGTCGACCTCGACCTGCGTCACGACCGTGACGGCTTCCTTGTCGAGCCCGAGGCGGGCGAAGTCATGCCCGAGCGCCTGCTGGAGCTCGTAGCCGATGGCCCCCTGCGAGTCGGCGCCGCAGACGTCAAGCGGCACCTCGTGCAGCTCGTGCGCCGCCAGTTCCGACCGGCGCAGGATGAAGCCAACCTGCGGCCCGTTGCCATGCCCGATCGCCAGGCGCCATCCGTCAGCGACGATCGCCGCCAGGTGGTGGCTTGTCTCTTCAAGGGCGGCCATCTGGTCGGGAACCGACTGGTGCTGCTTGTCCTTGATCAGCGCGTTGCCGCCGATCGCAACCACCATGAGGGGACTTGCCATCCCATCCCTCCCCGGCACCTGGGCCGGCGCGAATCAGTTGACAGTAGGTTCGACCGCGGCCGGGGGGCCGCGGTCACTCATCCTCGCGGGTTCGACCCTCAGCGCATCGTGAGGGCCATCACCGCCTTCTGGGCGTGGAGCCGGTTCTCTGCCTCGTCGTAGACGACCGAGTGCGGGCCGTCGATGACAGCATCCGCCACCTCGACGCCCCGGTCGGCGGGGAGCGGGTGCATGTAGATCGCGTCCTCGGCAGCCATCTCGATCCGCCGCTCGTCGGCGATCCAGTCGGTGTACTTCTTCGCGATCTCGGCGCCCTCGGTCTCGTCCTTCGCCGTGAGCATGGCACCCCAGCTCTTGGCGTAGACGACGTCGACGCCGCGCATCCCGGCCTCGAAGTCGTCCATCAGTTCGAACGACCCGCCCGAGAGCCGGGCGTTCTCGGCGGCCTGGTCGACGATGTCGGCCGGGAGCTTGAACTCCGGCGGGTGGACCAGCCGGACGTTCATCCCGTAACGGGTAGTCAGGAGCGAGAGGTCGACCGGAACGCTGATCGGCTTCTGGTAGCTGGCCGCGTAGGCCCAGCTGATCGCGATGGTCCGGCCCCGTGGGTTGCCCTTCTTCTCGAAGATCGTCAGGAGGTCGGCCAGGGACTGGTGGGGGTGGAAGAGGTCGCACTGCATGTTGAGGACGGGCACCCGGCTGGCCGCCGCCACCTCGCGGATGTAGGCATTGCCCGCGCCCCAGTCCACGTTGCGGATGGCGATGCCGTCGTTGTAGCGACCCAGGATCTCCCCGATCTCCTTGGGCGTGTCGCCGTGGGAGATCTGGGTGGTCCGGCTCTCGATGAACTGGGCGTGGCCGCCCAGCTGGGCCATCCCGGCCTCGAACGAGGCCCGGGTCCGGGTGGACGAGAAGAAGAAGAGCATGGCCAGGACGCGGTCCCGGAGGAGCGGGTGCGGGATCCCGAGGGCCCGCTCGCGCTTGAGCAGGGCGGCAACCTCGAGGACGGAGTCGATCTCTTCCTTCGTCCACTCCTGGAGGCTGATGAGGTCCCGGCCGCGCAGGTCGGTCTGCATTGCGGGCCTCCTACTCAGCCGCGCCGAGTATGAGGGCCAGGAGCCCCATCTTGAGCGCGACCCCGTTGAACGCCTCGGCCCAGTAGCGCTGGTGGCGGGTGGCGTCGACATCCTCGGGCAGCTCGTCCATCCGCGGGAGCGAGTGGAGGATCATGGAGGAGCGCTTGGCCTTCTCGCGCAGGAGCTGGCGGGTCACGACGTACTCCGGCGGCGTGAGCCCCATCTCACCGGCCCGCTCGACGCGCGACGCCGTGTAGTCGGCCTGCACGACGGGCTCCATGTAGATGACGTCGGCCTCGCCGATCACGTCCCGGACGTCGCCCGCTTCCACATAGTCCACGTTGAGCGCGTCGATCTCGGCCTTGAACTCCGGGAGCAGCGACATGTCGGGCGGGCCCACGACGATCGCCTTGGCGTCGAACTGGGACAGGGCGTACAGGATCGAATGCATGGTCCGCATCCGCATGTCGCCCACGAGCAGCCAGGTCAGCCCGTCAAGGGTCCCCTTCTCGAGCAGCGTGGTGTACAGGTCGGTCAGGACCTGGGTCGGGTGCTCGCCCCAACCGTCGCCGCAGTTGATCACCGGCACGGACGCCCACTTCGCCGCCTCGTGCGGCGCGCCCTGCTGGAAGTGGCGGATGGCGATGACGTCCGCGTAGAACTCCAGCATGTGGAACGTGTCCTTGATCGACTCCTGGTAGAAGTCGCCGGCACGGGTCATCTTCGAATCGGAAAACCCGAGGACCTGCCCGCCGAGGCGATGCATTGCGGCCTCGTGGGAGAGTCGCGTCCGCGTCGAGGGCTGGTAGAAGGCCGTCAGCAGGGTCTTGTGCTTCAGCAGGTCGGTGTTGCGGCGGTCGCGCGCGAAGGGCCGCAGGTCGTCGGCGACCTGGAAGACCCTGAAGAACTCGTCCCGGCTGAAATCCTTGAGGGACAGGATGTCCCGGCCCATGAAGCTCCGCATCAGATTCCTCCGCTCGTGGCGTGGTGTGAGTGCAGGCGCCGGTGCGCCGCACGGGTAACGGGCTGATCGCCGGACGCCGGCGTGGGCGGGCGCCGCACGGCGCCGGTGAAGAGGACCGCGACGTTCTCGTCGGGGCGGATCGCGCGCGTTCGAACCAGGTCCAGGAGGCCGGCGAGGCCGGCCGACCCGGTGTGATCGACGTCGATGCCGGTCGTGGAGCGGGCCAGCGCGTTCGCCTCCTCGAGCGTTTCCTCGGAGGCCACGAGGGGGCCGCCGCCGCTGGCAAGCATGCCACCGACGCAAGTCCGCCAGTCGTAGGTCTCGTCGTCGATGATCCCATGCGCGACGCTGTGGGGCTCCTGCTCCCAGGGCCACATGAAGGCCGACCGGTGGCGGCCGGCATCGGCGAGGACCGCGTCGGCCTCTTCCCCGGCAGCGACCCGGGCGCGCACGCGCTCGAAGGCCCGGGCGAGCGGGTGGACGGTCGCCGGCTGAACCGCGTGGATCCGCGGCAGTGCAGCCCCGCCGTATCGTAAGCCAGCGATGACGGAAGAGAGCAGCGCTCCGCCGCCGACCTGGACGACGACCCGGTCGAGGCGGGCCGGCCCACCGGGCGTCCCGACCGCAGCCGCCAGCTCCCAGCCAAGGGTCTCGCCGCCCTCGATCGCGAAGCCGTTGAGGTTGCCCTGGCAGGTGAACGGGACGGCGCCGGCTTCGACGGCGCGCAGGAGGGCGTGGTAGGTCGGGTCGCCGGAGACGCCCGGCGCGCGCTCGCAGACGGTGCAGGTGGCGCCGAGGCCGCCCAGGCGCTCGACGACCACGGGATCGGCGTCGGGCGGGATGAAGACGTCGAGGTGGCGGTCGGCGGCGCGGGCGACGACCGCAGCAGCAAGGGCGGCGTTGCCGCACGAGGCGATGGCGAGCGGCGCCCGCTCCGCTACGGGCTCCGCGGCCGCGGGCAGCTCGGCAGCGGGCTGCCCGGCCTCGGGCGTCTCGGCGGCCGACGTCCCGCCGGCGGACGCGCGGTGACGCGCCGCCTCGACCGCGAGCTCCAGCAGGGTCCCGAACAGGTGGCGGGCCTTGTGCGAGCCCGACACGTTGCCGGTCTCGTCCTTGACCCAGACCCCGCCGGCCGCCGAGAAGCCCAGGGCTTCGGAGAGCGGACCGCTCCGCGCGAACGGCCTGATCCGGAACCCGTGGCCGTCCACCATCGCGACGGCCGCGTCGAGACGCCGGACGAGCGCCACGTAGTCGTCGTCGCTCCAGCCCATCGCCCGGGCCCGGTTGTACGCGTGGAAGCGGGTCCGCCAGCGGAGGTACGGGTTGGGGTTGGGCGTCCCGGCGTCCTCTCCGGCGTCGACGCCGAAGCCGCCCGGCGCGGCGGTCACCCGGACCAGCAGGTGGTCGACGTCGTCGCCCGCGCGGGCGGCCGGGCAGGCGAAGGCGAGCGGCGCGTCGTCCGGGACACGATGCCCGCAGCCGGCGCAGACGAGCGCGGTCGGCAGCGCAGCGACCATCGTGCCGGCGGCGTCGGTCAGCGTGGCCGAGGCGGCCTCGGGTCGCGCGTCCGTCACCCGCCCACCTCGACCCCGGCCCGCGCGTTCATCTCGCGAATCGCATCATCCCAGGCGGGCAGGCTGGCCCGCAGGTCGCGCCAGAAGGGCTGGTCGTGGCGGGCCACGAAGTCGGCGAACGACACGCCCTGCTGCTCGACCCAGGTGAAGTAGCCCAGGTTGAAGATCCGCTCGCGCTCGGCGGACGTGAGCTCGAGCAGGTCGTCCGTGCCGGCGCCCAGCACGTGCTGCCCGAAGGTCTCGGCGGCCTCGACCGCCCCGAACCCGCCGGGGAAGTCGCGGGCCATGACCTTGTCCACCTCGGTCAGGTACATCGCGGCGCCGTCCGTCGCGATGGTCACCACCGCCTCGTCGGGGCCGAGGCCCAGCTGCTTCGCCGTCCTGATCGCGGCCAGGATGTTGCAGATCGACGAGATGCCCAGCGATGGCAGGGCGGCCAGGACGGGCTCCGGCACGCCCCGGGCGGCCAGGTACGCCCGGCCCGCGTCGGTGTTGAAGAGCACCAGGAGCCGATCCGTCGCCTGGTCGGAGACGGCGACCACGAGGTCGGTGTTCATCACGTTCTGAATCAGCGGGATGTGCTTGTCGCCGATCCCCTGGATGTTGTGCTCGCCGAAGCCATTGCGGAGCATCGTCGGGCACTCGAGGGCCTCGACGGCAACGATCTTCGTGCCGTGGCGGTCCTTGAGCCAGTCGCCCGCTCCGATCGTCCCGGCGGAGCCGGTCGCCGAGACGAAGGCCGCGGGGCGCAGCCCGGGCGCCGCATCCGCGAGCGACTCCACGACGCGCTCCAGGGCCCGGCCCGTCACCGCCCAGTGGACGAGGTGATTCCCGTACTCCGAGAACTGGTTGAGGATCACGTTGGCCGGGTCGCGCGCCAGGTCGGCGCAGGCGTCGTAGATCTCCTTGACATTGCTCTCGGTGCCCGGGGTCCGGATGATGTCGGCCGGGTCGGCGACCCACCGCTCCAGCCACTCGAAGCGCTCCCGGCTCATCCCGGCCGGCAGGACCGCGACGCCCCGACAGCCCAGGATCCGCGAGATGGCCACGCCGCCGCGGCAGTAGTTGCCCGTGGACGGCCAGATGGCGCGCTGCGTGCTCGGGTCGAACTCGCCGGTGACCAGCCGCGGCACGAGGCACGCGTACGCCGCGAGCACCTTGTGGGCGGCGATCATCGGGAAGCGGTCGCCGAGGGCGACGACGATGGGCGCCGCCACGCCGGTGATGGACGTCGGCAGGACCACGTGCTCCGGGACGGCCACGGTCCCGCGGCGGTCGGCCGCGTTGTGCCAGTGGACGCGGAACAGGTTGCGGGCATCGGGCGCGTCCGGCTCGACGGTCGCGAGCCCCGCCCGTGCCGCGGCCGGGATCGACAGCGGATCGATGAGCTGGGAGAACGTCGGCAGGATCGTTCGCGTCTCGCGGAACCGGCGGACCGTCCGCTCGTAGGCCGTGCGGTCGGCGGGCTGGCCGCTCGGGGCTGCCGTCATTCGTTGCTCCTCCGGGGCGGCTTCGGCCGCCCATTTGCGCGTCGTATCCTTGGGCCGGCCTTGCGCACAACTTCGGGCCGGACGGCACGCCCCGGACCGGGGCCGCGCCGCCACGATTCTGTCACCGACGGCACGCGTCGGAAGGGCCAGTTGGTACCCGCCTGCAGGACCGGGGTCGCACGATGGACTTCATCTTGAACGGCCGGGCAGTCTCGATCGAGGCCGAACCGGGAACCAGCCTGCTGGAGCTGCTCCGCGAGCGCTTCGGGCTCCGCTCGATGAAGGACGGCTGCGCGCCCGAAGGATCGTGCGGGGCGTGCACGGTGCTGGTGGACGGACGCCCGGTGGTTTCGTGCGCACGCGACGCCGAACGGTGCGCGGGCCGCGAGGTCGTGACCTTGGAGGGGCTGGCGCCGGACGTCCGGGCTGCGTGGGCCGACGCCTTCGTCGCGACAGGGGCCAGCCAGTGTGGCTTCTGCTCGCCGGGGATCGTCATGAAGATGGAGGGATTCCTGGCCCGCGAGGCCGCGCCTTCGCGCGAGGAGATCGCCCGCGCCCTGGCAGGCAACCTCTGCCGCTGCACCGGGTACGTGAAGATCGTCGACGCGATCGAGCGGGTCGCGGCCGGGCGGCAGGGCGAGGGCGCGACCGGCGGCGCCGGCTCCGCCGGCGGCGCTGAGGGAGCGGGCGCAGCAGGCGGAGGCGGCGCCGGCCGACGGGGCGTCGGCGCCCGGGCCGACCGGATCGGCGGGCACGCCATGGCCCTCGGCGAGCAGCCGTTCGTGGCCGACATGTCCGTCCCCGGGATGCTCCACGGCGCCCTGCGCTTGAGCGACCACCCCCGGGCCCGCGTGCTGCGGATCGACACGACCCGCGCGGCGGCAGCGCCGGGGGTCGTCGCGGTCGTCACCGCGGCCGACGTCCCCGGCAACCGGATCGTCGGGCTCATCGCGCGCGACTGGCCGGTCTTCGTCGCCGAGGGCGAGACGACGCGGTACGTCGGGGACGTGCTGGCGGCCGTGGCCGCGGGCACACGGCGCGAGGCTCGGGCGGCGGCCGCTCTGGTCGAGGTCGAGTACGAGGTGCTCGAGCCGATCGGCGACCCGTTCACCGCCCTGGAGCCCGGCGCACCGGCGCTCCACGCCGGCGGCAACCTCCTCGAGACGTCCGTCGTCCGTCGGGGTGATGTCCCGGCTGCGCTCGCCGCCGCGGCCCACGTGGTCCGCGACCGCTTCACGACCAGTCCGGTGGATCATGCCTTCCTCGAGCCGGAGGCCTGCCTGGCCGTGCCCGCCGTCGGACCGGGGGATCCGCCGCTCCATCTCTTCTCGCAGGGCCAGGGCGCGTGGGAGGACCGGCGCCAGGTCGCGGCACTCCTCGGCCTCCCCGAGGCCGCGGTCCGGGTCACCCAGGTCGCGACGGGGGGCGCCTTCGGTGGCAAGGAGGACCTCTCCGTCCAGGGGCAGGTCGCGCTGCTGGCGCACGTGATCGGGCAGCCGGTCCTGCTCGCCCTGTCGCGTCGCGAGAGCCTCCGCCTCCACCCGAAGCGCCATGCGCTGACCATGGACTACGAGGTGGGCTGCGATGCCGAAGGCCACCTCGTCGCCGTGCGGGCGCGGATCGTCGGCGACACGGGCGCCTACGCCAGCGTCGGGGCGAAGGTCCTCGAGCGGGCGGCCGGCCATGCCTGCGGCGCCTACCGCGTCCCGAACGTCGACGTGGAGGCGCGCACGGTCTACACGAACAACCCGCCGGCCGGCGCCTTCCGCGGCTTCGGCGTTCCCCAGGTGACGTTCGCCATCGACGGGCTCCTCGACCGGCTCGCCGAGCGCGTCGGAATCGACGGGTGGGAGATCCGCTGGCGCAACGCGCTCCGGACCGGCGACCGGTTCGGGACCGGCCAGCTGCTGGGACCGGGCGTTGGCCTCGAGAAGACGCTCCTCGCCGTGCGCGACGCGTACCGCGGTGCCCGCATTGCCGGGATCGCGTGCGGCGCGAAGAACGTGGGGATCGGCAACGGGATGGTCGAGCGCGGCCGGGCGATCCTGCGCCCCGAGGCCGACGGCACGCTGACCCTGTGGCATTCCTGGACCGAGATGGGCCAGGGCGTCCACACGGTCTTCGCCCAGATCGTGGCCGAGGAGGTGGGCGTCGACCCGGCCGCCGTGCGCGTGCTCGTGGACACCGAGCAGGAGCTCGACACGGGCGAGACGACCGCTTCACGCGCGACGACGCTGGGCGGGCAGGCCGTGGCCGACGCGGCCCGACGCCTGCGGGCCGCGCTGGACGCGCTCCACCCGGGCGGGCTGCCGCAGGACCTGGCCGGGCACGAGTTCGCAGGTGAGTTCCTCGTCGACTGGACCACGCCGATCGGCGAGGGGATCCCGGATCCGGTGACCCACATCGCCTACGGCTGGGCGACGCAGGTCGTCATCCTCGACGACGACGGCCGCCTGGCACGGGTCGTCGCGGCCCACGACGTGGGCCGGGCCATGAACCCCACGCTTCTCGAGGGCCAGGTCGAGGGCGGCGTCCATATGGGCCTGGGGCTCGCGCTGACCGAGGCCTTCGTGACCGAGCGCGGCACCCCGCTCTCCGACACGCTGAAGTCGCAGGGGATCATCCCGGCGGCATCCATGCCGCCGGTCGACGTGATCGTCGTGGAGGAGCACCAGCCCGAGGGCCCGTACGGGGCGAAGGGCGCCGGCGAGGCCGTGCTCGTCCCGACCCCGGCAGCGGTCGCGGGGGCGCTCTTCGCCTTCGACGGGGTCCGCCGCACCGCGCTCCCGATGCGGGACTCGGCGGCGGCAAGGGCGGCGCTGCCGCGGGTGGACCTGCTGCCCCACGCCGGCTCGACGGCGGGGACGCCGCGATCAGGTCGAACACAGCTCGAAACGCAAACCGGGACGGACCGCGCATGAGCACCGCTCCGGCTCCATGGCCCCCACCCGAGGTGGGCGGCACGGGCCGCCCCACAGACCACGGCACGTGGCACTCGCCCGGCTACCGCTCGTCATGGTTGCGGGCGAGAATCGCGATCACCCTGCTGGCGGCCGCTGTCGCGGCTGACGCCGCCGGCACGCTGCTCGACCTCCAGGGCCTGGCCCTCATGGGAGCCGCCGATGCCGGAACGCTCACGGAGGCGGAGGCGATCGCCTTCGACGATCTCAACTCGAAGATCGCGCTCATCCAGCTGGCCCTCTACGTCGCCTCCGCGGTCGGCGTGCTGGCGTGGCTCTCACGGGTGGTCGAGAATGTCCCGCCGCTGACGGGAGCCGTGCCGCGGCGCAGCCCACGGGCGGCGATCGGCTGGTGGTTCGTCCCATTCGCCAACTACGTCGTTCCGTACCAGATCGTGGCGGACGCGGTTCGCCGCCTCCGCACCAATGGCACGGACCGGACGGAGCGCCTCCTCGTGCCCTGGTGGGGCCTGTGGCTTGTCGCCAGCGTGCTGGGCAACGTGCTGTGGCGGCTGCCCAACGACACCATCGACGACCTCCGGGTGAGGTTCACGATCACCGCCCTGAGCGACGGGGCGAATGTGGCCGCTGGCATTCTGCTGATCCTGATCGTGCGCGCCGTGGAACGGAGCTCGGACACACGCGCGCGCACCGTCGGCCTCGGCCGCAGCGCGCAACCGGCCTGGCCGCAGGACGTGGGGGCGAGCCTCCCCGGCCCGATGGCGGGTGTCCCGAGCGGCGCATTCGCGACGGAGATAGTTGACGGCGTGGGCGGCGAAGCGGCGGCGGAAGCAGCGACGCCGCCTGTCGCAGAACCAGACGAGGGCTGACCATGTCCCCAACCACGTCCGGCCTCGTCTGCGCCCACCACCACCTCTACTCGGCACTCGCACGTGGGATGCCGGCGCCGCCGAAGGTCGCCACGAGCTTCGCGGAGATCCTCGAGCAGGTCTGGTGGCGCCTCGACACGGCGCTGGACCTCGAGATGATCCGCTGGTCGGCGATGCTGGGCGCCCTCGAGGCGCTCGAGAACGGCACGACGGCGATCGTCGACCACCATGAGTCGCCCAACGCAATCGAGGGCAGCCTGGACGTGATCGCCGAGGCCTGCGCCGAGGTGGGAGTTCGGTCGCTGCTCGCCTACGGGATCACGGATCGCCACGGGCCCGACGGCGCCCGACGCGGCCTCGCCGAGAACGAGCGCTTCCTCCGGGCCGGTGGTCGGGGCCTGGTGGGGATCCATGCCGCCTTCACCTGCTCGGATGAGTCCCTGGTTGCAGCCGCAGGCCTGGCGGCGGACCTCGGGGTCGGCGTGCATGTCCACGTCTGCGAGGGCGTCGGCGACGTCGACGCGCCGCGCCGGCTGGCCGGCCTGACCCGCGACGACTGGCTCCTCGCCCATTGCGTCCACCTGCCGACGGATCACGCCCTGCGCGGGACGATCCTCCACAACCCGATGTCGAACCTGAACAACGCGGTCGGCTACGCGAACCCGGCCCGCTTCGCGAACCCGGTGGCCCTGGGCACGGACGGGATCGGCGGGAACGTGCTCGAGGCGTTCCGGCTGGCCTACGTCCTCCAGCGCTCCGTTGACGTGACCTGCGGCCCGGACACGGCCTGGTCGTGGCTCGAGAACGGGTGGAACCTGGTCCCGGAGGCGCGCGACGACACGGTCGAATGGACGTACGACCCGATGGACCCCTGGCAGATCGCCTTCACGCCGGGGATCATGCCGCGCCGGATCACCGTCGACGGCGAGGTCGTGTTCGCCGACGGAAAGCCGACCCGGGTCGACGCCGACGAGGTCCGCGCGAAGGCGCGGGAGCAAGCTGCCCGCCTCCACGCCCGCCTCTGAGCGCGCGCGGGGCCGGCTCGAGCGCCCTTATAGGGCCAGGTGCAGGCGGAGCGCCTCATCGATCTGAGCCATGGTCGTGCCCGGGACCGCGCCGAGACGGGCGCCGACGCGTGCAACGTCAACGGATCGCACCTGCTCGGCCTGGGCCTTCGAGTCTCGCGGAAGGCCCGTACCGGATGCCGGGAGCATGGTCTGGAATAGATAGATCCGCGCGACGTTCGACGTCACCGGCACGACCGTGATCACGCCGCGGCCGAGTTGATCGGCGATCTCGTTGGCGCTGTCGTTGCTGACGATGATCGCCGGCCGGCGCTTGTTCGACTCCGACCCGCGCCCAGGATCGAGATCGACTTCGTAGATTTCCCCCCGGCGCATCAGGAGGGGACCCCTTCGGTCAGCCCATCTCCGACGGTCGACTCCCACATT
>Ga0315268_10008457_pt1 | contig 10756 bp, 12 predicted proteins | sample C1_top_MG_FD_204535 | JGI IMG/M metagenome (GOLD analysis project Ga0315268, IMG submission 204535) | Sediment microbial communities from Yellowstone Lake, YNP, Wyoming, USA - C1_top | ecosystem: Environmental > Aquatic > Freshwater > Lake > Sediment | place: USA: Wyoming | collected 2017-08-01 | reverse complement strand
GACTCTCCGATCGATACGGCGCACGCGGATTTGCCACGCTGGGAATGGGAGTGGGAGCCATCGGCTACCTTGCTCTCGCGTTTCTCGTGACGGCTACTACCCCTTTGATTCACATCGAAATCATCCTCGTAATAATCGGCATAGGACTCGGACTCTTCTCGTCGCCAAACATCAGCTCTATCATGGGATCTGTTCCCCCTCAGCGGCGCGGCGTCGCGTCGGCAATCAGAGCGACTCTCTTCAATACCGGCAATTTGGTAAGCATCGGTCTGGTAGCGTACATCATTACCACAGCCATACCGTACCAAGTTGTGTCCGGAATAATCAGCGGCGGATACACGACACTCACGCCGAACGAAGCGACCGGCTTCGTGACCGGTATGGGACGAGCGTTCATGGTCGCCGCTGCCATTACCTTCGTTGGAATGTTTGCTTCAAGCCTACGAGGGCGGGCAACCAAGACCCGGAGAAACGCCTCCTAGACGGTTGTGTCTGTGTACCATGAAATTCACAAGAGCGCCTAAGATGACGAGCGATCTCATTCCAACCGGGATATTTGGCACAACAATGCCTTGACGCGCGTGAGGCTTTCTCCCCGGCCGATAGGATGCATCAGAACTCAAGCAAGGCTAAGAGAGAAGATGCCGTAGAGCCTTGTTCCAGAGCAAGCTCGTCAAATATCCTCCTGCCAAGCCATTCAGAATCCCGGCGCCTAGGATCGAAGCTTCGAGCACAATGTTGCGGGGAAGAAGCGATAGGACATAGACGGTTGTGTAGTAACTTGCGATGCCGGTCATTGCTGTGGCGATGGTCACTCCGGCGACAAGCCGCCTTACTCGGAGGGCTCCGCTTTCGGCCTTGGCCTTGAAGAGCATCAAGAATATGTCCACTAGGATGCCATAGAGTGCAGCGAATCCTAACGTGAAGGGAGCGAATGGCGCCCTCCAAACAGAGGTCAGCAACCCGCCAATCGTGGCCACTAGTGTAGCTCCGAACGGAGCCAGCGTTATGGATCCCAAGCCGAGAAAGAGCGCCTGAAACACGATGAGCACTTTGTCCAGTGGCGTCGGCAGGAAGGTCTTGGAGATGAAGACCAGAAGGGCGAAGAGTGCCGCCAAGATCAGCCGCCGCAATCTCTGACTTCTGGAAGCAGGAATTGCGAGCATCTCATTCACGTCTCAACCAAGAGCCTACTCGGTACGATTTGGACACTCCTCAGCTTCTTGCTGATGGCCTTCCATGATTGAAAGGAACTGCTCTCCGTCCTCCATGGGCGCTCTTTGGGGAAGAGTTCTCTCTAGGGCTGTCTGCATATTCATTCAGGGCGATTCCCAGGCGTGTGGTTCAACACGTAGCGCGGGTTCCAGTTTGCGCAGGCTCTCGATCATCTCGTTCACGACTGTGACGAACTTGTCGCTTTCGGATGCGGAGATCCATTCAAGCCTGACACGTTCGTCTGGAACGCCCATTTGCCTCAATAGCTTTCGTAGCAGCGTGAACCGTCTGAGGGTTTTGTAGTTCCCGTTTATGTAGTGACATGTTCCTGGGTGGCATCCTGCGATTAGGACGCCATCGTAGCCTTCGTCGAGGGCTTTGAGGACGAAGCTTGGGTCGATTCTTCCGGAACATGTCACGCGAATCGAGATCAGATTCGGATCGTAGTGTTTCCTGGTGGTTCCCGCAAGATCGGCGCCTGCGTAGGCACACCATCTGCAGAGGAACGCGAGGATCCTAGGTTCGCTCAAAGCTTCAGCTCCTTCCTGCTCGTACCATTGCCATGATCTGGGTGTCAGTTAGGTTCCTTAGCGAGAGTGCGCCGGATGGGCAGGATGCAACGCAGGTTCCGCATCCTTCGCAGAGCGCTTCAGCGACCTCTGCAATCTTCCTCTCCCTGTTCATACTGAGCGCTTCAAATGGACAGGCTGGTACGCAGATACCGCAGCCGCTGCAGAATTCGTTGACAATCCTAGCCACCGTTGGCTCTCGTTCGAGAGTTGGACTTGACAAGAGATTCAGGGCTTTGCTGGCTGCGCCGCTGGCTTGAGCCACCGTTTCCGGAATGTCCTTCGGCGCTTGTCCCGCGCCCGCTAGGAAGATCCCTGCAGTTGCACTTTCTAGAGGGCGGAGTTTCGGGTGTGCCTCAGCGAAGAAACCGTTCTCGTCCACAGACGCTTTCAGCCTGTTGGCGAGTTCGCGGGATCCTTGACTTGGAACCATCCCGACTGCCAACACCACGATGTCAGCTTGAATTTGGACAGTCTTCTCGCTGAGGGTGTCGACGCCTTTGACGACCAGTTTGTCATTCTCTTGGTGGACCTTGGCAACTCTTCCGCGTAAGTACAGGACTCTTCCTTCTTCTTGTGCGCGTTTGACAAACTCCTCGTATCCTTTTCCACCAGCCCGAATGTCCATGTAGAAAACGTATGCCTGTCCATCTGGGACCTTGTGATGGAACAGCATCGCATGCCGTGCCGTGTACATGCAGCATATTTTCGAGCAGTATGCCAGGGCTGTCTCAGGTTCTCTCTGTCCTGCGCATTGGATGAACACGACTTCTTTCGGAATGCGCCCGTCGGAGGGTCGCCTGATGACGCCAGATGTGGGTCCTGATGCGGATAGCATTCGCTCGAATTCCAGGCTGGTCATTACGTCTGGATAGATTCCGTACCCGTATTCGGTGAGCCTCGCTGCGTCGTACATCTCGTAGCCTGTGGCGGAGATGATGGCGCCGACTTCAAGCTCATGAGTTTCCGGATGCGCGTCGAGATTGATGCAAGACATCCCGAGCTTGTCGCAAGCTTTCTTGCATTCGCCGCACGCCTGAGGAAGAAGCCCCAGACAGCTTTTCGCGTCCAACACATATGCAGGGGGCACGGCCTGCGCGAACGGAATGTAGATCGCTTTTCTCCACGTCAGACCGGAATCAAACTCATTGGGCACCTCAGCCGGGCAGACCTTCACGCATTCTGCGCACGAGTTGCATTTGGTCTCGTCTACGTAGACCGGTGCCTGCCGCACTTTCACCTTGAAATTGCCGACGAAACCTTTGACTTCCTCGACTTCGGAGAGTCGGAGAATCTTGATGTTTGGGTTCCGATAGGCCTCAACCATGAGCGGCCCCAGAATACAGATAGAACAGTCTAGGGTCGGGAATGTTTCTGAGAGTTGTGCCATTCTTCCGCCAATGGAACCTGTCTTCTCAACAAGGTAGACTTGGTGTCCGCTGTTAGCGATGTCAAGAGCTGCGCGGATACCTGCAATACCGCCGCCTATGACGAGTGCTTTCCTCGTGACCGGGACGGTGATTGGGTCGAGGAGCTCATTCAGTTTGACTTTCTCTATGCTCTGGCGTATGATCACGTGTGCCTTCTCAGTCGCTTTCTCGATGTTCTCGTGAACCCAGCTACATTGCTCGCGTATATTCGCAATCTCAGACTGGTACCTGTTGAGGCCCGCGGCCCGAGCGATGTTTCTGAATGTGGCCTCATGCATTGCAGGTGAGCATGCAGCGACAACTATCGCGTCGAGTCTCTGCTGCTTTATGCTATCCTTGATCAGAGCCTGCCCCGGTTCCGAGCACAGATAACGATGGTCAGCCGCGACCACGACATCAGGAATCTTGCCGGCAGCGTCAGTGACCTCCTTGACGTTAACTGTTCCCGCGATATTCAGGCCGCAATGGCAAACGAAGACTCCCAGACGTTTCATGGCTGACTCATGCTCTCGACAGCGTTCTTGATGCTGCCACGAATCGTCCGCAACTGCGCGTCGCTTAGTCGAAGATCTTCTGGACTGACTCCGAGCGCAAGACCGAGCAGCTGGGTGAAATAGACCACAGGCAACGGTTGCGAGCCGGAAGATGTTGCAGGATCTTGCTTCTGGGATGCCTCCAAGTTGTATTTGCACAGCGGGCAGCTGACCGCGAGCAATCTCGCTCCATGCGAGCGAGCAGTCTCCACGACATTGCGGGACAAGAGCGCCATAGCGTCGGGAGCGCCGACCCCGAGAAAGGATCCGCAGCAATCCGTGCGCGAGGGATAATCGACCGGCATACATCCAATGCTGAGAAGGAGATCCTCGAGGACTGACGGCCGATGGGGGTCGTCGAGCTTCATCTCGTCAAAAGGGCGCAGCAACAGACAGCCATAGTATGCTCCCACCGGCAAACCCCGTAGAGGTGCCTTTACGGCCTCTCTGATCGCCCCGAAACCCACACGATCTCTTAGAATTTCCAGGAAGTGCAGGACGCTGAGCCCGCCTTGATACCTTTCCTCGTTGAATTCGTTGATCTGTTCCTGTTTGATCGTGTTCCGCTTGGCTTGGAGGCTTGCTCGCTTGAGGACGTTGTGGCATCCAGCGCAGAGAGTGACGAGCGTGTCGCTCTCGCCGCGTGCCCTAGAAAGAATACGGTTAGGCCCGGCGTTAGTCATCACGTTGTCTGCGACGTTCGGATACACTGCTCCGCAGCAAAGCCATCCCTGCATTTCCTTCAGTTCTAGTCCGAGGGCGTGTGCCGAAGCGAGGGCGGAGTCTTCAAAGTCTCTTGCGACGGTTCGGAGCGAGCATCCGGGGAAGTACAAGTAGGACTGCATTCTTCCAACTCAATATGGGCTCAGTTTTCTGAAAGCGCTCACCAATCCCTGCTGCGGCATCTCGGGCGGGAGTCTGTCGATCCTTAGGTCACGCAAATCGTTGCGGAGCTTGATCGTGCGGAGAGCTTCGCAGATCTTGCTTACGTCTAATCCTCTTGGGCACTGCGTCTCGCAAGAGAAACAGGTTGCGCAGAGCCAGTAGGATTTGGCGTCGAAGACTTGTTCAAGGCCGAGCTGGAGATAGCGAACGATTTGGTGAGGCATAAGATCCATCTGCGGTGCCAGCGGACATGTTGCTGAACATTTCCCGCACTGATAACAGAGCGAGAGATTCTGGCCGCTTATTATCTCGATCTTGCGCAGTAGAGGGCTTGTGACTGTTGCAGTAGTGATCCGATGTGCCACGTCACTCCCATCCTCTGACCGCGAACGCCTCCAGTTCGATCTTCGCCTCTTTGCTGCGATAGTCAGGGAGAATTATCGGGCTGTGCCGGTCCGTGCTGACGCCTGCCTTCTTGAGTTCCTTGTGAAATCGAACCACATGCTCTAAGGTCGGCCTACCACATCGTGCGGTTCGTGATTTCTTGGCCGCGTCCCTTCCGGCCCGTCTTCCGAACACAAGAATGTCAAGCAGCGAATTGCCCATCAATCGGTTTCTTCCGTGAATTCCACCCGCAGCTTCCCCTGCAACGTACAGGTTCGGAACGTTCGTTCGTCCGTCTTCGTCTATCAGCACGCCGCCGTTCTGGTAGTGTTGCGTCGCATAGACGAGAATGGGGTCTTTTGTTATGTCGATGCCGAATCGTTTGAACTGTCGCAACATCGCGGGTGCGAGACGCAGTGTTCGTCCCGGACCTCTCAGGATGTCGATTAGTGGAGTGTCAAGCCATACTCCTACCAGTCCTTCAGGTGTTCGAACTCCTTTTCCACGTTCTTGACATTCTCGGATTATTGCGGATGCAACGGCATCCCTGGTTTCCAGCTCGTTCACGAAACGTTCTCCGTCAATGTTGACGAGCTGGGAACCGAGGCTTCGCATCTTCTCAGTTATCAGCAGTCCTGAGATCAGCTCAGGAAACGCAACTCCTGTTGGATGGTATTGAATAGTGTCCACGAAAGCCAGCTTGGCACCAGCACGGTAGGCGAGCGGGAGACCATCACCGGTTGCGCCGTAATGATTCGTAGTCGGAAATCCTTGCACATGGAGCCTGCCCGAACCACCTGTCGATAGTATGGTTGTTCTTGCTCTGACGAAGACGAATTCATTGGTCTCCATGTTCAGGAGAATTGCTCCGACACAGCTACCTTCGTCGTCGATGAGCAATTCGATTGCGGGAGAGAATTCGATGACTTGGATGCCCCGATTGATGACTTCGTCTCGGAGCGTTCGCATGATCTCCGCGCCAGTGTAGTCGCGGGCGGCATGCATGCGCTTTCTGCTTGTGCCACCACCGTGCATTGTTACGAATGTGCCGTCGGCTTCCTTGTCGAACATCATGCCAAGTTCTTCGAGCCATTCGACAACCGAGGGGGCGTCCTTGACAAGCGTCTGAACGAGGCCGGGTATGTTTGTGTAACCGCCGCCTCCCATAACGTCAAGATAGTGAACAGCGGGTGAATCGTTCTCTTTGTCTGCAGCTTGGATCCCGCCTTGCGCCATCATCGTATTCGCGTCGCCGAACCGCAGCTTGGTGCACAAGAGTACGCGGGCGCCTTCTTCCTGCGCGGCAAGCGCCGCCGATGCGCCTGCCCCGCCTCCTCCGATGATCAAGACGTCGGTTTCGATATCTGTCCTTGACAGATCGGTCTTCTCCGGGTTTATTCTGCTGTAGGATTCCACGATGTCGCCAAGTTCGTTGACGACTGGATCTCCTTTGTTGGGTCCGACGATGAGTTTCCGTGTTGTCCCCGGTTTATAGTCGGGATGAAACTTCGTCAGCAGTTGTTTCTTCTCTTCCGGAGTGAGCTTCGGAAAGGTTTGTTTGATACGATCCTTTCGATTCGCTGCCACTCTGTCGATTGAGCGGCGCATGTCTTCGCTATAGCTGATGACAGTTCGCCATTGTTTGGTCTGCTCCGAAGCCATCTATGCTTCACCTGGTTCGATTTCTCTGGAGTTGTACAGTTTCGTCAGTTCCGCAGTGCTCATCCTAGTGAGCTTCGTGAGCTCATCGTCGTAGCGTCCCGCCCTGATTTCTTCAAGTCGCTTCTGCAGATGCTTCGCTTTCGGAGCAACGTGGGTTCCATAGAGTCTCCTCGCGAGAATCGCGACGTTGTATTGAACTATCTCGGCTGGGCACCTCGTGGCGCACAGCCCGCACATTATGCAGTCGAATGAGAGGTCAGCGGCGTTGGCTATATCGCCGCGCATGACTGCCGCCATTATGTCGATGACGGACAAATCTTGCGGGCACGCTCGGCTGCATGAGTTGCATTGCAGACATCGCATGATCTCCGGGTAGTAACGTGTAAGGGAATTGATGTCTGGTGTGAGCGTCTTGATGTCGTAGCGTGCCTTTGTTGCTGGGTGGAACGGGAGCATCGAGAATACCATTCCGTCCCTGACGGGCGTCTGACAGGCGAGCCCAGTGCGAAGCCTGAAGTCTCCATGGATTCTATAGACGGTCGCGCAGGCACCGCAGAAGCCGCTGCGGCAGCCGCAGCCGCGCAGCAACCGGTAGCCTAGGTGTTCCATCGCGGTCAGTATTGTGAGGTTTTGTGGCACTTGGTACTGCTTGCCGAATACGTAGATCGTCACAGCCGGCTTGTCTGTGCTCATCTACAATGCTCCTTCAGAGAAGGATATGACCACTCAAACCAGTTTCGTCTCTTTCGGGATATATCCCGAAGCTACTTACGTACTGGAATCTATATTCAACAGAACGATAACCGAGAGGCAGCATCGGGCTTTCGATGCCTCTCCTGTTTTGCCCTATCTTGTTCGCGGCATCAGCTCTGGCCGCGAGAAGAGGATGACACGCCCGGCGGCGGGCCATATGCTGGTCACCTTTCTCTTCTATGCAGAGATCTTCTGTTCCCGGATCATTCCTTGGACGAAATCATAGCCGCTCTTGAAGGCGGTGAGGTTGAGTTGTTCTGTGCCTCGCGGCGTGTATTTTGCGATCGCCTTCTCGACGGCTGCTGTGTCTACCATATTGGTTAGACCAACTATCGCACCAACCATCACCATGTTCGCAACTATCTTCTTGCCCAGACGTTCTGCGATGTTCGTTGCGGGAACTCTGCATGTCTTAGCGGTATGATTCAGTTGGGTTTCTTGGACCATGTCGGGGTCGATGACGACGATCGTGTCTCCGTTTAGGTCGTCTATGTTCTTTCGATAAGCCTCTTGAGACATTACGGCTACCAGGCTTGGTTTCCTGAGTTTTGGATAGTTGATCTTCTCGTCGGAGACGATGACTTCCACCTTTGAGGCTCCTCCCCGGGATTCGGGGCCGTAGGATTGCGCTAGGGTCACATTCTTGCCGCCGAACACTGAGGCTGCTCTTCCGATCATGACGCCTGCGGTTACGACGCCCTGTCCGCCCAAGCCGGCTATTCTTATCTCAAAGCGCGACATTGGTGCGCCTACCCGCCTTGTCAAGCCCTGCCGCAATAGATCGGTTCTGGTCCCACAGCAAGTCGCTAAACTCTGGTTTCTCGATGTCGACGAATTCGCCTACTATGATCTTCTCTGGTCCGGCCACAGCGTCGATCGGATCGATCTTGGATCGGACTTCACTGACTTCTCTAAGCCATTTCATGCCGCGGATTGGATCCGCTATCTTGTTTCTTCGTCCGTACTCTTCCGGGCATGGGGTTATGATCTCGACGAAGCTGAAACCTTTCTTCGTGATGGCTTTCTTCATTGATTCTCTGATGCGTTTGACATGAATCGCTGTCCACCGCGCCACGTAGATGGCTCCCGACGCCGCAGCCAAGTGGACGAGATTGAATGGGTGTTCGATGTTGCCGTATCGGCTTGTTGTTGTGAATGCACCGATTGGTGTCGTTGGGCCAGATTGGCCGCCGGTCATGCCGTAGTTGAAGTTGTTGGAACAGATTACGGCGATGTCGACGTTCCTCCTAGCGGCATGAATGAAATGATTACCCCCTATCGCGAAAAGGTCGCCGTCTCCGCTAATCACAACGGGTTTCAGGTCAGGCCTCACCGCTTTCACTCCTACAGCGAAGGCTAACGGGCGTCCGTGTGTTGTGTGGAATGAGTCCGTATTCGTGTATCCTGAGATCCTTCCTATGCACCCGATCCCTGACACGACAACGATCTTGTCTCTGTCGAAATTGAGCTCGTCGATGGCTCGCGCGAATTCCCCGAGTATGATGCCGTTGCCGCAACCGTTGCACCAGATGTGGGGAATCATCCCGCTTCTCGTGAAGTCTTCGAGTGGATGCTGAGCTGTCGACAATTCATGCATCACCAGTTTCCTAACTCACCGCTTGAGTCAAGATCTCCTCGGGCGTGTGAAGAGCATCTCCAAGTTTGGGCAGTGAAGTCACTTTGTGGCGTCCCGCGCTCCTCTCAACTTCGCGGACCAGTTGACCGTAGTTCATCTCAGGCACTAGGATCTTGTCCACTCGCGAAGCCACTTGCTCAACTGCTTCGTCGGGGAACGGCCAGATCGTCACGAGCCTCAACAGCCCGATCTTCATACCTCTCTCTCGCCCTTCGACCACAGCAGCGAGCGCGGATCTCGCTACGCTCCCATACGCAACCACGCAGACATCAGCATCATCCAAGAAGACTTCCTCAACTCTCGTGATGTCTCCAACGTTCTTGCGTATCTTGTCGCAGATTCTTTGCACCAATGCTGCATGGTGTTCAGTGCTGTCGGTTCGCGGGTGACCGGTCTCGTCATGAGTCAAACCGGTGGCGTAGAATCTGTATCCTTCACCGAAGGTCGCCATCTCTGGCACGAGGTCCTTTCCAGCCTGGAAGGGTGAGTATTCGGATCGCGGAACGCTGGGTCGTTTGCGATCAGTCAATCGGATCTTCTCAGGCTCTGGTATCACGAGCCTTTCCATTAGATGTCCAATGATCTCGTCGGTCATGACAAACGCGGGGCATCGGTATTTCTCTGAGAGGTTGAACGCTTCAATTGTGAGATCGAACATTTCCTGAACGGACGACGGAGCCAGTGCAACTATTTCGTAATCTCCGTGTGATCCCCACTTAGCCTGCATAACATCCTGCTGGCCCGTCTTCGTGGGTTGACCTGTGCTTGGCCCAGCACGCATCACATCCACAACAACGCACGGTGTCTCGGTCATCGCTGCGAGTCCAATGTTCTCCTGCATCAGGCTGAAGCCTGGGCCTGAGGTGGCAGTCATGGATTTCACGCCGGCGTAAGATGCGCCGATCACGGCTGCCATCGAGGCGATCTCGTCTTCCATCTGCAAGTAGACGCCGCCAACTTCCGGCAGTCGCCTTGACATGTGTTCCGCGATTTCTGTCGCTGGAGTGATTGGGTAGCCTCCGAAGAATCTGCAGCCAGCAGCCAGTGCGCCTTCAGCGCACGCTACGTCTCCGAGTGCGAAATAGGTGCCGGTCAGGACATCTCTTCTCAGCGTTTCGTTCCCTTCTCGACTAGGAATATCGCGAAGTCGGGGCAGATCTCTTCACATACTCCGCATCCAACGCAAAGGGCGGAATCCTTGACTCGGGGTGCGTGGACTCCTCTGACGTTCAGTTTGGTACCCTGCTCAAGAACATCTCTGGGGCAGAACTCTATGCAGAAGGAGCAGCCTTTGCATCTGTCCTCAAGGACAACGATCTCAACGTCTCTAAGTTTCAGTGCCTGAGGAGGAGAGATCGGACGTCTTCCGGGTCTCTGTGGAGAGTTCGTCAGCATCGTCAGGTCAGCAGTGGGACTCCACTCGTCGGAGACCGGCCCTTGCGGAGGATTGTTAGCGATCAATTCGTGTTCTGCCTGCCAAGTATGTTCCGTAGTGTCATACATATACCGCCCCCTACTACTGTAGCCCTTTTACATAGAAAAGCGACTCTGCCTCGCGAGCGATACATATTCTCTGTTAGGAGCGGGCGCGAATCATGTGCGACCGACAACGTGTTCTCGCCCTCAGAACTGGGCCTTCTCAGGGAAGGTGGACCCCCTACCTTAGGGGAGAGGCTCCTCCTCTCGCCC
>Ga0315268_10008456_pt1 | contig 10757 bp, 10 predicted proteins | sample C1_top_MG_FD_204535 | JGI IMG/M metagenome (GOLD analysis project Ga0315268, IMG submission 204535) | Sediment microbial communities from Yellowstone Lake, YNP, Wyoming, USA - C1_top | ecosystem: Environmental > Aquatic > Freshwater > Lake > Sediment | place: USA: Wyoming | collected 2017-08-01 | reverse complement strand
CACGACCTCCTCTTCTGTCTCCGCCTCTACGATCGCGTCATCCCCTTCTCCCACCACCGCTACTTCTGTCGGTGCGACGCCCATCTCTTTGAGTGCCGCCTCCTTCTCGGGGTCAGAGTAGGCATAGGCAATCGCCTTCCCTTTCGTAATCTTATACAGAGGCGGCTGGGCGATATAAATGAAGCCGCCGTCGATAATCGCGCGGAAGTGGCGGTAGAAGAGCGTGAGGATAAGCGTGCGGATGTGCGCGCCGTCCACGTCGGCGTCGGTCGCGATGATAATCTTGTGGTACCGCAATTTTGAAAGGTCGAACACGTCGCCAATGGCGGTGCCAAGCGCGACCACGAGATTCCGCACCTGCTCCGAGGCGAGCATCTTGTCGATGCGTGCGCGCTCGACGTTCAGGATTTTCCCGCGGAGAGGAAGGATGGCCTGCGTGCGGCGGTCGCGACCCATCTTAGCGGTGCCGCCGGCGGAGTCTCCCTCCACGATGAAGAGCTCGCTCTCCGCGGCGCTCTTAGTCTGACAGTCGGCGAGCTTGCCGGGGAGCGTCATGCCCTCCAGTGCGCCCTTACGGAGCACCGAGTCCTTGGCGGCCTTGGCGGCCTTGCGCGCCTTCAAGGCGAGGAGGACCTTGTTGATGATGGCGCGGGCGTCGTCCGGATTCTCCTCGAGGAACGCACCGAACGCTTCGCCGAAGACGGTCGCGGTGGCGCCTTGCGCCTCCATCGAGCCGAGCTTGGCCTTGGTCTGCCCCTCGAACTGGATCTCGGGAAGCTTCACCGACACGATGGCGGTGAGGCCCTCAAGCACGTCGTCACCAGTGAAGTTCTCATCCTTCTCTTTTATGATATTGGCGGTGCGGCCATACGTATTGAGCGAGCGCGTGAGTGCCGTCTTGAAGCCGGTGATGTGCGTGCCGCCCTCGCTGTTGTAGGTGTTGTTCGCAAAGGCCGTGATACGCGGGGTTATGTCGTCCACGTACTGAAGCGCGACCTCCACCATGACCGGAGCATGCGCGCCCTCCGGCTGTATTTCGCGATCGATATAGAAAATGTTTTTATGCACCGGCGTCTGGTGCTTGTTATAGAAAGCGACGAGCGACTTCAGCCCACCCTCGAAGTAGAAGGACATGCTTGGCGTCTCGAGACCGAGCTCGCGCAGGTAGAACACCTTGTCCGCGTCTATCTTCCCGGTCATCTCGCGCGCGTCGATGACGGTGATGCGTACGCCCTTCACGAGGTAGGCCTGCTGGCGCAGGTGCGAGACTATCTTCTCCCAGTTCCACGCGATGCCGTCTTGGAAGATGGTGTCGTCCGGTTTGAAGCTGATGATGGAACCGTGCAGCTTCGACTTGCCGACCTCCTTCACCTTCGCGAGCTGCTTGCCGATCTTGTACTCCTGCATATGCACGCCGCCGTCCTTGTGCACGATGGCCTTCGTATGAATAGAGAGCGCGTTCACCACCGAGGCGCCGACGCCGTGGAGACCGCCCGAGACCTTGTACCCGGAATCCTCGCCGCCGAACTTACCGCCGGCATGGAGCGTGGTCATGATAGTCTCGAGCGCCGAGACCTTGGTCTTGGGGTGGATGCCGACGGGGATGCCGCGACCGTTGTCGGCGACGCGCACGTAGCCCTCCGGCAGGAGAGCTACCTCGATGTCGTCGGCGAAGCCGCCCATGGCCTCGTCGCGTGAGTTGTCGAAAATCTCCCAGATGAGGTGGTGGAGACCCTCGGGACCCGTGGTTCCGATGTACATACCCGGGCGCTTACGCACCGGCTCGAGCCCCTCGAGGACAGTAATAGACGAGGCGTCATACGCCTTCGCTTTGGTTACTTTCTGAGGTTCTTTTTCAGTGCTTTTAGCCATAAAATAGCCAGTTTTCGGTTACTTCCAGTATAGCATAAAATCGCCCTGTTTTCCTCTCTAAAACTAGCGGACGTCGTAGCCTGCGGCGCGGAGTGCAGAAGAAATTTTGTCCATGACGCTGTTTATCTCGTCGTCAGTGAGGGTGTGTGCTCTCGACTGGAATACGAGGCGGTAGGCATACGAGACTCTTCCCTCTTTTTCGAACGTATCAAATTGGTCGAGGCGCACGAGGAGCTCACTCGCGTTCTCGCGAATCATACCCATCACCGCCGCGCTCTTCGTGCCTGACGGGGTCCAGAGCGCGATGTCGCGCGCGATAAATGGATACAGCGAGAAGGGCTGGTACGCGCCGAGCTCGTAGCACACGGGCGTATAGTCTTTGCCGTAGTCCTCAAGCTTCGCGACCGTGAGATTATCAAACGTTGGGAAGTTATCGCCCCACGCCGGTACCGTCTCGGTCATCCGTAGCTCCATAAACTCGCCGGACTTGGGGAAGACGGTGCCCACCTCGAAGAGCTTGGGCTTCTGCCCGGGTGCGAGTACAAGCGGTGCGACGTGCTTCGCGGCTTCGAGCGCAGTCTTCAGATTGCTCTCAAGGCTCGTGCGGAGTGCGGGCATACCCTTATCGAGCGGGTTCGCGAGCGTCACGTCCCCTTTCTTGGCGAATGACTGTGTCGAGACCTCGATGAAGCCCTGCTCCACAAGCTGGTCCTTCATACGCTCAGTGCCGCGGAAGCGCGCTTGGTCAGGCGTACCTTCGATGGGCGGGAGCTCAGTCGGCACAAGCTTGTCGTACCCTATGATGCGACCAATCTCTTCGACGAGGTCTTCAGGTATGACGAGGTCGGTGCGCTCGAAGGGCGGCGTGATGGTGAACATGTCCTGCTCGACACTCGCATTGAGTCCGAGCCGACGGAACACTTCCTCAATATCTGCCACCGTGAAGCTCGCCCCGAGAACACCGTTGACGCGTGCGTGCGAGACGCCCACCAGCGCGACCGTAGGTCGCGCTGGATACACGTCAACCACACTCGCGACTTCCCCGCCGGCAATCTCCGTGATGAGTTTGAGCACGTCGCGCATGCCGTACGCCGCGAGCTCCGGCGACGGACGGTTCTGGAATCGAAGCGACGCGTCGGTAAAGAGTTTCAATGCCTTCGCCGCACGGCGCGTCGTCGTGCCGTCGAAGTTCGCCGACTCCACGATGATATCGGTCGTGTCGCTTGTGAGTTCTGCCGCCTTCCCGCCCTTCACACCCGCAAGTGCAATCGGCATATCGGCGTGCGCGTCAGTGATGAGCTGGATGTTCGACGTGAGCGCGTACTCCTCTCCCGAAAGCAGGGTTATCTTCTCGTCCGCTTTCGCATTGCGTACGCCAATCAAGTACTTCCCCTCTTTCTGCATGAGCTTCGCCGCATCAAATGCGTGGAGCGGCTGGCCGATGTCGAGCATCACATAGTTCGTCGCATCCACGACGTTGTTGATAGAGCGCTGGCCCACGGCCTCAAGTGCCCCCTTGAGCCAGTCTGGTGACGGGCCGACCTTCACCCCCTTCACCACCGCGCCCATATACCGCAAGCACTTCTTCTCATCCTCTATCTCAACCTCCAAATGTGGACTCCGTAAGTCCACATTTTCAAGCGGGATGCGGAGGGGGTCGTTTTTGAGAGGGATATCGAGGATAGCCGAGAGCTCTTTCGCGAGGCCGCGATGGCTCAAGCAGTCTGCGGCGCGGTTCGGCAGGACTTTCACATCCAGCAGGTCACCCCTAAACCGAGCCTCCTGCTCGGTCGGGCGAACTTCTCCTTCTGGAGAAGTTTTAGCCTCTGACTCGTCTATCTCGAACGCATGGAAGGTGTAGGCATCGGCTATCGCATCCGCGCTTGGGAGCGGCTCATCAAAATACGTCTGCAGCCATTTCAATGAGACTTTCATTTTATTTTCTCATCGAACGCATAATTGAAACGGATATCGCCCGTGTGGAAAAGGCGCACGTCGGGGACGCCATGCTTCACCATGATGAGCCGCTCGAGCCCGCCGCCGAAGGCGAACCCTTGCACCTTCTCGGGATCGAGTCCGGCATTCCGGAGCACGTTCGGGTGGAGCATGCCCGCACCGGCGACCTCGAGCCACTTCCCCTCTTTCCCTTGCGGAGCGAACCACACATCTATCTCGACCGAGGGCTCGGTGAAGCCGAAGAAGCTTGGGCGGAAGCGCACCTTGGTATTCGGTCCGAAATATTCGCGATAGAAACGGTCGAAGGTACCCTTCAGGTGTGCGAGTGTCACCGAGCCACTCGGCCCGACGGCGAAACCGTCGAGCTGATAGAATTGCGCCTCGTGCGTCATATCGGTCGCCTCGTTGCGGAAGACCTTGCCCGGGTTAATCATCCGCATCTCGGGCACGCCCGACTGCGCCATCTCCTCGAGCTTGCGCATCGTGACCGAGGTCGCGTGCGTGCGGAGCACCTTTCTCTCCCTTATCCCTACACCCGACTCGTCAGACGAGTCGGGTCGGGCGAACCCGCTACTGGCGGGTTTTAGCCAGAACGTGTCTTGCATATCGCGCGCCGGATGGTCTTCGGGCACATTCAGCGCGGTGAAGTTGTGCCAGTCGTCCTCAAGCTCCGGCCCGCTCGCAATGCCGAAGCCCATGCGTCCGAATATGTCCGCGATATCGCGAATGGCTATGGAAATCGGGTGGAGGCGGCCCTCGTCGTTCATGACTACAAATATAACAGATTGTGGTACAATCACGCCATCATGGGCCCGGAAGTATTGATGTTCCCGTTCCTATTCATCGCGCTCTTCTTCGAGTCGTTTCTGCTGGTGACTTTCCTCTCGAAGCCGGCGCGAGAAAGCCGCCTAGCGCGGCGCCTTTCGCCTACCGACGCACTGCCGAACGTAGCCATCATCGTCCCCGTCTGGAACGAGGAGACCACCATCGCAGGGACGATGGAATCGCTCCTCGCGCTCGACTACCCCTCCGATAAGCTCTCGCTTATCCTCGTGGACGACGGCTCGACCGACAGCACCCCAGAGGTCATGGACCGCTTCGCTGAGCATCCACAGGTCACGGCTATCCATAATAAGAAGAATGGCGGCAAGTTCACCGCTATGAATATCGGCATCGAGCATGCCAAGGGTGCCGAGCTCATAGGATTCCTCGACGCCGACTCCTTCGTCGCGCCCGACGCACTTCGCGAAATCGTCGCTGAGTTCGCCGATCCGGAGATGATGGCCGTCACCGCTTCGATGTCGATCCATAAGCCGCAGACGCTGCTGCAGCGCATGCAGTATGCGGAGTACATGCTCTCCATCACGCTCCGCCACGCATTCGCTTCTATCAACAGCCTCTATGTCACGCCCGGCCCCTTCTCGTTCTATCACCGCTCGGTGTTCGACAAGATCGGGCTCTTCAAGCATGCCCACCTTGCCGAGGACATGGAGATGGCGATGCGCATGCAGCGCGCAGGGCTCCGCATCGGCAACGCCGTCCGTGCGCGCGTCTACACCAAGGGCCCGCCGACCTTCCCGAAACTCCTCAAGCAACGCACGCGCTGGACGACCGGCTTCCTGCGGAATGTACTGTTCGAGTATCGAGACCTCCTCGGCTCCCGCGAGAACGCGGCGCTCGGCATGTTCATGCTCCCCCTGGGTCTCGTCTCGGTCGCGGGCGGCATCTTGATATTCGCCCTAAGCCTCACCGAGCTCATCAAGAGCGGCCTGCATGCCCTCTCGGTGGTGCAGGCGGCGCCGCTCTCCTACACGATGGCATGGCACCCTATCACCTGGTTCTACTTACCCATCACCGCCACCGCCCTCATCGGCCTTATGCTCACCATGAGCATCCTCGCCTGGATGATAGTCGGCAAGTATTTCTCGAAGACGCCCGGGACGCTCGCGTTCAACGTCGCTATCTATATGCTCCTCTACGGCATCGTCGCACCGCTCTGGCTCATACGCTCGGTCTCTGACGTGGCGCTTGGTACGAACACGCCGTGGCGCTAACACACATATATGTCCCTCTTCGCTCGTAACACGCTCATAGCTCTCGCGATCACGCTCGCGATTATCGGCACGGTCGCCTACGCCATAAGCTATCTGAACAGCTCGCGCGTCGCCGGGCTCGCCACCATCGAGGACCAGATCTCCATCGACACGCTCTCGCTCGACACGCAGTTCTCTCTGCTCGAGACCGCGCCCTGCGACAGCATCGCCTCCTCGACGACCCTCATCGGCAAGCTCGCCGACCTGGGCACACGCCTCGCCTACGCCGAAGGCCAGCTCGGCACGGACAACCCGCAAGTGCTCCGGCTGAAGCAGCAATACTCTCTGCTCGAGATACGCGACTACCTCATCACCCGCCAGCTCGCCTCTGCTTGTGGGACCAAGCCGGTGACCGTGCTCTATTTCTATACCAACACCGGCGACTGCAAGGACTGCGACAAGGCCGGCTACGCGCTCTCCTACCTGCATGACACATACCCCAGCTTGCGCGTGTATTCCTTTGATTACAACCTCGACCTCGGTGCTCTGAAGACGCTCATAGGCATCACCAAGCTCCACGGCCCGCTCCCGGCCTTCATCATAGACGGCAAGCGCTCCTACGGCTTCACTACGCTCGCCGACCTCGAGAAGCAGTTCCCCAAGGGTGCGCTTGCGACTACTACCAGTTCAAAATAATTTGGAGCCGCCTCTCGGATTCGAACCGAGGACCTACTCATTACAAGTGAGTTGCTCTACCAACTGAGCTAAGGCGGCACTATTTACATTCTATCAAAACCGACTCCCGACGCCCTGCAACATGGCGTCGGGGCTACCCGCGGCTTTTTTCTCTATTTCACCTCGAACGAATCAATACCAGGATGCGTTGCGTGCAGTGTCTCCTTGAAGTCGGAGAGCGTCTTCACGAACTCCCGCGCACTCTCGCGCGGGAGGGCGGCGGCGTCACTCTTCGTGCGCAGATGACGCACGAGGCGGGTGAGCAGGCGCTCGACCTCCCGCACTGCTTGGAGCGAGAGGTGCGCGACGACGTGTCCGAAGCGCGTCATCGCGTGACGGATCTCGTCCCGCGCGAACGCCGGGAGGTCGACATGCTCGACAATGAATTCGAGACGCTCCACGTCCGCATCGAGCTTGGCGCGACGGGCGGCGAAGAACCGTATCCCGTACTGCGTCTCGTACCGCGTGAGCGCGACAAACCCTGCGAGGAGAGCGAGCGCGAGGGAGAGTACGGCGAGGTAGGCCACAGTGACTAGCGCGTGGAGAGGCGCGCGAAACGGCCTATCTCTACGCGTTCACCGAACTTCTGCGTCGCTTCGTCGAGCAGATTCTTGATTGTCTTGCTCTCATCCTTGATAAAGGGCTGCTCGAGCAGGACCTGGTCGCGGAAGTAGCTCGCGAGCTTGCCCTCGAGTATCTTCGCCTGCATATCAGCGGGCTTGTCAGCGACCTCCTTCATGAAGACGGCTGTCGCCGCCTCCTTCGCCTCCGGAGCGACCTCGTCGGCGGACACATAGGCCGGGCTCGTCGCGGCGACCTGCATCGCGAGCTCACGCGCGAGCGCGGCGAACTCGGGGTTCTTGGCGACGAAGTCGGTCTCGCAGGAGAGGAGCACCATCGCACCAACGGCTCCGTCGTGGATGTAGCTGCCGATAGTGCCGGCGCCGAGCGAGCGGTCAGCCTTCTTGTCGGCCGCTGCTGCGGAATGCTTCTTGAGGATGACCTCGGCCTTGGCCAAGTCCCCGCCCGCCTCCTCGAGCGCCTTCTTGCACTGCATGACCGAGACACCGGTCATCTCGCGCAACTCCTTGATGATGTTCGTTGTGATTTCCATAATGTAAAAATAGTAACATGCTAGAACTCGTTTCAGAACATACCTTGGAGCCGATAGGCCAGAAAAAGGTAGTTAGACTTGGCCTAGCGGCCCGGAGCGCGACCTTTTTCTGGCCTGTTGGCGGAAAGGGTTCTGAAACGAGTTTTGACTAAACTGTCTGACCCTTCTTGAACGCCTCCACGAGATCAGTCAGTACGAGGCGTACTGTGTCGCGCGACGCATCGTTGGCGACGATCGGATACGCGACCTCCTTGAGGTTACAGTCTGAGCTCATAAGGGCGATAATCGGGATGCCCGCCTCGTTCGCCTCCTTCACCGCATACTTCTCGTGCTTGGTGTCCACGACAAGGAGTGCGTCTGGGCGCTTCACCATGGTGGTGATGCCGTCGAGACGCTCAGTAAGCTTCTTCTTCTCGCGATCCATCTTCACGAGCTCGAGCTTGGTGTGCTGCTTGCTCATGGCGCCGGAGGCCGAGGTGTCTGAGAGCTCGGCGAGGCGGTCGATACGCTTCTTAATCTCGGCCCAGTTGGAGATAGTGCCGCCGAGCCAGCGAGTCGAGACGTAGGGCGCCTGGATGTCCTGTGCGGACTTCTTCACGAGGGCTGCGACCTCTACCTTGCCGCCGACGAAGAGGACGGTCTTGCCCTCCTTCGCGAGCGTCTCCATGGCGCCCTTCGCGGCTTCGAGCTGGCTAGTGGTCTGCGCGAGATCGATAATCTCCTGACGGCCCTTCGTGCCCACCAAAAACGGCTTCATAGACGGGTGGCGGCGTGCCTTCACCTGCGCGAAATGCGCCCCTGTATCGAAGAGACGCTTCACGTCTGCCATATCCTTACCTGCAGTCATTATTCCGCTACTCTACCCTAAACGCCGCCCGCCTGCAAGCGGCTTGCTTACTCGTCGTCGGAGGCCGCCCCGACGCCCCCTCCGGCCGCGGCGCTCTGGAGCGCCTCGACGATACTGTCGAGGTCGCCCGCCATAATCTTGGGCAGGTTGTGCCAGGACTCCTTGATCCGGTGGTCCGTGAGACGATCTTGCAGGACGTTGTAGGTGCGGATCTTCTCCGAGCGGTCGCCGGTACCAATCTGCTCCTTGCGCTCCGCCGCATGCTCTCTCGCCTCCTTCTCGTCATGGAGCTGTTCGAGCTTGGCGGAGAGAATCTGCATCGCCTTCTCACGGTTGGCGAGCTGACTGCGCTCGCTCGAGGAACGCACGTCGATACCGGTCGGCTTGTGGATGAGCCGCACGGCAGTCTCGACCTTGTTCACATTCTGCCCGCCTGCCCCGCCCGAGCGGGAGAACTCCATCTCGATATCGTCCGACTTGATCTCGAACTTGGGCTTCGCGCGGATAGGCAGCACGGCGACCGAGGCGGTCGAGGTGTGGATGCGGCCCGACTTCTCGGTGAGTGGCACGCGCTGGACCCGGTGCACCCCCGTCTCGTAGCGGAGCGCGTCATACGCGCCCTCACCCGCCACCTCGAGCGTGAGGTCGTCGATGACACGCGTCTTCCAGCCGCGTCGCTCTGCATACTTCTGATACATCTCCTTGAGTTCGTGCGCGAAGATCGAAGCCTCGTCGCCACCGGCACCCGCGCGCAGCTCAAGCACGACCGAGATCGGTGCCGCCTCCTCTTCCTTCTCCTTCGCGAGGATCTGCTCTATCTCGGCGAGGATATCTGTCTGGCGTGCGCGGATACGCGCCTCGTCCTCCGCCGCCATGCCCGCAAGGTCGGGATCCTCCCCCACAGAGGCGCGCGCACCCTCCGCCTCTTTCTCGAGTCGTTCGTACTCCTCTGCGAGATACGCAATGGCGAAATTCTTTTTGAAATCAGTTGAATACTCCATGGGCTCTAGTATACGCGAAAAGAAAATCACGTCCTAGAGGACGTGATTTTCTTTTCGCGGAGCTTATTTCTTCGCAGCGGCGCGCTGCTTGAACTTCTCAACCCGCCCTGCCTTGTCGAGCGTGCGCTCCTCGCCTGTGTAGAAGGGGTGCGACTGCGAGGAGATTTCTACCGTGAGCTTCGGGTACTCCTTACCGTCCTCCCACTTGGCGGTCTCGGTAGTGTGCACGGTCGAGCCGATAAGGAAGCGGGCACCCGAGGCGATGTCCTCGAATATGACCTGCTTATAGGCTGCCGGATGAATATTTGCTTTCATTCCCCCGAGTCTACCACACTACTTTGCCGAGTACAATTTCCTCGGCTTCGCAGTGCACGCACCGCCTCGTCGGACACAATTCGTTCGACGAGGTGGTGGCGAGTCACTCTCTAGAACGTGTCGTAGAAGAGCGTGGTGTTCACGACGTTGGAGGATGCGGTCACGGTTGCTCCACTCTTCGAGTTGCGGCAGGAGATGGTGTAGGTCGTGGAGGTGGTGATGGGGTCTGAAGCTGAGGTGGGAGAGATTGAGCAGGAGGCGTTGTGCAGAGATTGCCATGCCGTGGCGCTGCCGTTCTTGGTGATGGTGCAATCGGTGACGCCGGAGGTGCTCCAGGAGACGGTTACCGGATTGGGGACGAGGGTCCCGCTCGCGTTATATGAGCCGTTCACTATGGTGCCGCTCGCGTTCTTGCTGATCTTCACGCGGTTCGGCGTGGCGGTGATGGTGGCGGAAAGTGCGGGATCAGCAGGAGGACCGCCGGCGTTACAGGCGGTAGAAGAGACTGTGCCATCACTGCAGCTCGTGGTGTCGACTGAGCCAGTACTGGTCTGTCCGCAAGAATTGGCAGTGGAGGAGGTGCAGAGACGGGAGGTCGTGTTGCAGGTGACCGGTACGGCGCACGAGTTCGAACTAAGACTCCATGTTCCGTTATTGCAAGAGTAACTGCACGAGCCGGCGTATCCAGAGCTACAGCTACCGGCAGAACTACCGGAGGAAGTTGTCGGAAGACTGCACGTCCCGATTGTAGTAGCGGCACAAGAGGTGGCGGCAGAAACCGTGCATGAATTCGAGACAAGACTCCATGTCCCATTGTTGCAAGAGTAACTGCACGAGCCGGCGTATCCAGAGCTACAGCTACCAGAGGAACCACCCGAAGCGGT
>Ga0315268_10008455_pt1 | contig 10757 bp, 8 predicted proteins | sample C1_top_MG_FD_204535 | JGI IMG/M metagenome (GOLD analysis project Ga0315268, IMG submission 204535) | Sediment microbial communities from Yellowstone Lake, YNP, Wyoming, USA - C1_top | ecosystem: Environmental > Aquatic > Freshwater > Lake > Sediment | place: USA: Wyoming | collected 2017-08-01 | reverse complement strand
CCGAGGGCGAAGGCATCCGGCGCCAGGCCCGGGAGTATTTCGGCCTGGAGATCGAGCGGGTCCGGGTGCTCAGGGTGCTCATGCTGGATCTGGATCTGCCGGGGGAAACCCTGGAGGCGATCCGCACCGAGATCTTTACCCATCCCACCACCCAGGTTTCCAGTTTCCGGCCCCTGGCCCGGGATTTTGACGGCGCGGTCTGGGTGGGTTTCCGGCCCGGGGTGCGGGATACCGCCGGGGCCGTCGCCCGGGACGCCATCGAAGCCTTCCTCAACCGGTCGCTCCCCTCCGAAGCTGCGGTTTACACCTCCAAGCTTTTTCTCTTTTACGGGAAAGGCTTGACCGGGGCGCACATGGCCCGGGTGGCCCGGGAACTCCTGGCCAACGACATGATCCAGCAATTCCGGGTTTATTCCCGGGATGATTGGGACCCGGCCGAAGGCATCGGCCTGATCCTGCCCCGGGTCCATCTGGACCGCCCCCCCACAGTGGCGGTCTTCGAGCTCGACTCCCTGGACACCCTGCGCGAGCTCAGCCGCAGCCGCTACCTGGCCCTCCGGGAGGCGGACCTCCCCATCATCCGGGATTATTTCCAGCGGCCGGAGGTCCGGGCCCGCCGGGCCGCGGAGGGCCTGGGGCCGCCTACCGACGTGGAGCTGGAATACCTGGCCCAGGCCCGGAGCGACCATTGCAACCACAACACCTTCCGGGGCCGCTTTCATTACCGGGACCTGGCCACCGGGGAGTCTGAGGTGCTGGACAATCCTTTCAAGGCCTGCATCGAGGCCCCCACCCGGGAGATCGCCCGGGCCAAGCCCTGGGTGGTGTCGGTGCTGTGGGACAACGCCGGGGTGGGGGAGTTTGACGAGGAATTTTCTTACGTGATCAAGGGGGAGACCCACAACTCCCCTTCGAATCTCGAAGCTTACGGCGGGTCCCTCACCGGCATCGTCGGGGTTTATCGGGACCCCATGGGCACCGGCCTTGGCGCCCGGCTGGTGGGAGGCCTCTGGGGTTTCTGCGTCGGCCCCCGGGATTACGCGGGCCCCTTGAAGCCCCGCCTGCACCCCCGGCGCCTGCTGGACGGCGTCATCGAGGGCGTCAAAGACGGCGGCAACAAAAGCGGCATCCCCACCGTCAACGGGGCCCTCTATTTCCATGGGAGCTATTTGGGCAAATGCCTGGTGTTCGTGGGCGCGCTGGGCTTGCTGCCCCGGGAGATCAATGGTAAGCCCGGAGCCGCCAAGGCCGCCCGCCCCGGCGATCTCATCGTCATGTGCGGCGGCCGGGTGGGTATGGACGGCATCCACGGGGTGACGGCCTCCTCCGAGGTGGCCAGCCCCGGCACCCCGGCGGGCCACGTACAGATCGGCGACCCTTACACCCAGAAGAATATGCACGATTTCCTCCTGGAAGCCCGGGACCAGGGTCTGATCCAATTCATCACCGACTGCGGCGGCGGGGGGTTGTCCTCGGCCGTGGGGGAATCCGCCCGGATGGCCGGGGGGGGCGACGTCCGCCTGGAGGCGGTGCCCTTGAAGTATCCCGGCCTGGACCCCTGGGAAATCTGGGTCTCCGAATCCCAGGAACGCATGGTGGTGGGCATCGACCCCCAGAGCAAGCCCCGGTTCCTGCGCCTGGCGCGCAAACACGCGGTGGAGGCCACCGTCATCGGCCATTACACTGATACGGGGGTGCTTCAGGTTAGTCACCAGGGGCGCACCTGCGCTTACATGGACCTCTCCTTTCTGGAAGAAGACTTCCCGGCCTGGGAATTTGAGGCGGAGTGGCTGCCGGCCGAGCATCGCCTCACGGAGCCGGTCCTGGGGGAGGCGGAAGATCACCGGGGGCTGCTGCTCACCATGCTGGATCGGCCCAACCTCTGCTCCCGCCAGTGGATCACCCGGCAGTACGACCACGAGGTCCAGGGGACCAGCGCCATCAAACCCCTGGTGGGAAGCCGCGCCCAGGTGCCCGGGGACGCCGCGGTAATTCGGCCCCGCCTGGACTCAAACCGGGGCCTGGCCGTGTCCCTCACCCTCAATCCCGCCTATTCCCAGGTGGACACCTACCATATGGTGGCCGCCACCATTGATGAAGCCATACGCCGCCTGCTGGCGGTGGGGGGAACCTTGGACCACCTGGGCGGGGTGGACAACTTCTGTTGGCCCAACGTCGAATACCATCCCGTTCACAACCCCGACGGCAAATACAAAGCGGCCCAGCTGGTCCGGGCCTGCTGGGCCCTGCGGGACCTGTGTCGGGCTTACGGTGTGCCCCTCCTTTCCGGCAAGGACAGCATGTACGTGGACGGGGTGCTGGCCGGGGCTTTTGGGGAGGTGCACCGGGTGAGTGGGCTTCCCACCCTGTTTTTCACCGCCGTGAGCTTGCTTGACGATGTGCGCCGGGCGGTGAGCCTGGACCTGAAGACCCCCGGCGACCAGATCTACGTCCTGGGGGAGACCCGCCCGGAGCTGGGCGGCTCGGAATTTTATGACATGCTGGGTTACGTGGGGCTGAGCGTCCCCGGAGTGCGCCCCCAGGAATTTCTCCCTTACTACCGCTTGCTGGAACAAGCCATCCGGGAAAAGATGCTGGCTTCCTGCCATGCCCTGGGCCGGGGGGGCCTGCTGGTGAGCCTGGCCCTGGCCGCCATGGCGGGGGGGCTGGGAGTGGCAGCGGACCTGAACCGGGTGGCCTCGGGCGAGCCCGCCCACGCGGCTCTGTACGCCGAATCCGCCGGCCGGTTCCTCCTGAGCCTGGCCCCGGAACACCGGAACCGCCTGGAGGTCCTCTTCCAGGGACAGCCCCTTTATCTTATCGGCCAGGTGCGCCCGGACCAAACCTTCCGGGTGAACCGGGATGGCCGCCTCCTTTTGGAGACCTCCCTGGACACCCTGCAAGCCGCCTGGCAACGCCGCTTCGGCGGTTTGATTTGAGGTAAGGATTTTGGTAAGATTGTAAGGGGAGGGGGCTAAGGGGCGCAGCCCCTTACCCCCTCCCCTCAATATCACCACCCACCCGTCCCGAGGCTCGCCATGCATGCGGAGATGTTGATTTTGCGGTTTTCCAAAGACGTCGTGGACCAGCCCATCATTTACCGGCTGGTCAAGGACTTTGACCTGGAGTTCAATCTGTTGAAGGCCACCATTTACCCCCGCAAGGAGGGGGTAATCGTCATGGAGCTCAAGGGGCATCCCAAGAACTTCCGCCAAGGTCTCAAATATCTTCGGGATTCCGGGGTGAAGGTGAAGCGGGTGGCCCGGGATGTGAGCCGCAATGAAGAGCGTTGCTATCAGTGCGGCACCTGCACGGCGGTCTGTCCCACCGGAGCTTTGTACGTGAAGCGGCCGGAGATGGAGGTGGGGTTCGACGCCAGCAAATGCAGCGCCTGCGAGCTTTGCTGCCCGGTTTGTCCGGCCCGGGCCATGGAAGTGCGCCTGAACCACACGGCCCTGTAACCCGGCGGACCGGTGCTGCATTTTTTTATCTGCGCCTACTCTGTTGTCAGTTCCGCCATCTATTTTTTCCTGCCCATTTATCTGAAGGACACCCTGCATTTCAGCGGCGCCGAGATCGGCCTGCTCTATGGGGTGCTGAGCCTCAACGCCATCCTGGTTTCTTTTCCCGTGGGCGTGACCGGCGACCGCTATCCGGCCCGGCTCCTTACCCGCCTGGGTCTGCTGGGGACCGCGGTCAACCTCTGGGTGATGGCAGATGTGGCGCGGTTTTGGCTCTTCTTGCTGATCTTCTGGAGCTTCGGCCTGAGCCTGCAGCTCTTTCGCCAATCTCTGGATATCCTGCTGTTCAAGGAAGAACTGGGGGATGAAGCCCGGCGCTTCGGGCACTACAACGCCTGGCGCATGGGCGGAATGATGGCGGGGGCCCTGCTGGGGGGCTGGCTGCTTTACCGCCTGAATTTTCCCCTCACCCTCAAACTGTTGAGCCTGGCGATCTTGTCATTTCTCTTGCCCACGCTGCGTTTACCCTTGACCAGGGGGGTGCGGGTGCCCCTGTTCCAGTACCGGCGGGACTTTTTTACCCGGCCGGTGCTGTTTTTTGCGGCCTGGTTGTTTTTGTTCACCCTGCATTGGGGCGCGGAGGCCACCAGCCTTTGCCTCTTTTTGGAAAACAACCTGGCCCTGAATTTCCAGGGGATCGGCCTTTACCTGGCCGGGGAGTTTCTCATGGTGGCCCTGGCCGCCTATCTTTATGGCCGCTTCTGGGTGGGCCGCCTGCAGCCTTTCACCTTCCTGGCCCTGGCCCTGATTACCTCAGGCTTGGGCCATGTCCTGATGACCTACCCGAATATCCCCTGGTCCTTTGCCTGGCGCCTGGTGCACGGTTTCGGCGACGGCCTCATCTTCATCGAGATCTATACCACCATCTCCCGGCTGTTCCACGTGGACCGGGTGGGCGGCAACTCGAGCCTCATTTCTCTCACCACCACCCTGGGGACCTTCGCCGGCTCCTTGTTATTCGGCCCCATCGGCGCGGCCTGGGGGTACCATCTCCCCCTGATCATCTCCGGCGCCATCAGCCTGGCGCTGCTGCCGTTGGCATATAGGGGGTTGAAGGAGTAAGTTGGTTTGGGGGAGGGCCAGGGGACCACAGGTGCCCCGCCCTGGGCACGGCACGCTGTGCCCTACAATCTCCCTCCCAACCCGTTGTAGGGGCGGACCTGCGTGTCCGCCCATTTGGGGGCACACATATTTACGGTGCCCAAGCCGAGCTTGGGCCGAAAAATCCGTTCCCAAGCAGGAGCTTGGGAACCAGAAAAGAGGGAGCCTCAGTCCCTGGCCCCTGACCCCTGACCCCTGTTAGCCCCCTCCCCTACCCCATCCCCCTAATCTTTCGCCAGCACGGCGGCGAAGAAGCCATCCAGGTTATGGGCGGCCGGGGAGGTCCGGAAAAAGCCCGGGGGTTGCAGGAAAGGTCGGGCGGGGGGCGGTAAGCAGCTGGGGTCGTTGATCAGAGAAAACTCCGGGTGACATTGGAGGAAGTTTTCAATTACCTCCTCGTTTTCCTCCGGTTCGGTGGTGCAGGTGACGTAAAGGAGCCGGCCCCCGGGGCGAAGGCAGGGAGCGGCTTGCTCCAGGATGGCGAGCTGGCGGGGGGGAAAGGTGGCCAGGTCCGCTTCCGTGAGACGGGTTTTGATCTCCGGGTGCCGGCGCAGGATGCCCAGAGCCGAACAAGGGGCGTCCACCAGGACGGCGTCGAACTCCCCCGGTTTTAGAGGCAAGGGACGGCTGGCGTCGGCCAGCAAAGGTTGGGCCGCGGTGGCCCCCCAACGCGTCAGGTTCAGACGTAAGGTCTGGAGGCGGGCCCGATGCCGGTCCAGGGCCAGGATAAGCCCCTGGTTGGCCAGCCGTTCGGCCAGTTGGGTGGTCTTACCGCCCCGGCCGGCGCCGATCTCCAGGATTCGTTGACCGGGACGAACGGCTAGGAGAAAGGCGGTGAGCTGGGCCGCCTCATCCTGAAAAAGCCACAGACCGTCCCGGTAGGAAGGCAGGTCGGGGGGGGAAGCGTTAAACGCAATAAGACTCAGGCCCACGGGAGAAAAGCGGCAGGGAACCGCCGCCACTCCCTCCTCCGCCAGGCGCTGTGCCAGGGCCTGGGGGTCCGTTTTCAAGGTGTTGACCCGGATGGTCAGGGGGGGAATGCGGTTGTCGGCCTCGAGACGCAACTGGGCCTCATCCGGCCCGTAGCGGTCAAGCCAGCGCGCCGTGAGCCAGCCGGGGTGGGCGGTGGCGATGCCCAGGGCCAGGACCGGGTCATCTTTGAGACGAGGCAGGGGCGGCGGCTCGCTTTCTGCCAGACGCCGCAGCACCGCATTGATGAAACCGACGTGAGCCTGGGGCAACCGCCGGACCCGGGCAAGATTCCCGGCTTCGGCCACCGCGGCCCGGGGCGGCACCCGGTCCAGGTAAAGGAGCTGGAAGGCCCCCAGGCGCAGGATCAGCCAAACCAGGGGGTGGAGTTTTTTCAGGGGTTTGTCGGCCACCCGGCCCAGGATATAGTCCAGCCTGATTTCCCAGCGCTTCACCCCCTGGACCAGTTCCAGCAAAAAGGCCCGCTCCTGGCGCGGAAGGTGGGGATGCCGCCGCAAGGCGGCGGCGAGCCCATCCTCCACCGACTCTCCCCGGCGAGCCGCCCGGGCCAGGATGTCCAGAGCCAGGGCCCTGGCGCCGGGGATTTCCCTAGGTTTGGCTGGTTTGCTCAAGGTCTTATTGGGTAGCTGTCAGGAAAGCCCTGGATCGACGAGAGATGACCCGATTTGCAATTTGTCCTGGACAAGACGCCGGTTATACGGTCCGAAGAACCCCCTGGAAGTCAACCTGACCCCGAGGCGGCGCAAATGTTCATCAGGAGATGACTGCGGATTATCATTTAAAGAGGGATTGCCGGGTTGCGCCATTTTGTCTCTTTTTCTCGGCGACGCGCATTAATGCAAAGAGATCATCGTTATACCATTCTCGGTTTATGGTTAAATATCGGCGCAAAATCGGACTCCAAGCAAGCATATCAATGAGATTTTTTTCCCAGGATTCCTTTTCGGCCCGCCAGATCGCCGGATATTTTCTTAACTGTGTTGCCAGGCCATCATAGTAATCCAGCAGATATTCCGCCAAGGCAACCACCTGGTGATAGAGCGGATCAGTTTCTTTCAGCTCTTTCCCAGAGTAAAAATAAGGCCGCAATTTTGGATTATTAATAAATAACTTATCGGAGGCGAGATTTTGACCGGTAAGAACCCCAAAAACATTGCTTTCCACGGATTCTAAGGCATATCTGGTTTGCGCGACGATTACCCTGTTTTGTAAAACCAGAAGAATGAGGGTAATACATACAGTCAAAAAAGAGCCAATTGCCACAACCAGTTTTATAAGTTCAGAAATGTGAATGGCATCAAATTTCACAGCGCTTCCACGTTTCCGTAAGATAACAATCAGGCTGGTGATCATGACCGCCAAAACAGTCACGAAGATCATCACCCATATAAGAACGTGGTAAAAACTGATGGGAACCGGCGGATGCATCGGCTATCCCCCCTTATACCCGGGTCTTTTCGAAATAAGCCTGACAACCGTCAATATCTTACCCATTTCGCTTTGTCAAGCGCCGGGGACGATGCAGCCTCTCAGTAAATTTCGGGCGGGGCTTGCAGGCAAACCCAGTCCCAACAGAAAACCATGTCAATCGTGGGGTAGAGGGCGCCGGGGCGACATTTTTCCTTTTTTGAGTGGGTTCTCCCCGCCTCAGGGCGCAGACATCAGTGCGCCCCGACAAGAAAATATTATCAGCCGGTACTTCCGGATTCTGGACAAAAATTTTTAATCATTTTTAATCCGGAAACCGATGGGATAGCGATTTTTCACGATAAAAAGGGAAATGAACTATGAAAATCTTAGAAAATCGGAGCAAATGCGAGGTACCTAAATTGCCTAGGCTTAATTGCTTAGCTGGGTAGCCACCTTTCCTGGCGTTTATCACTCTTTGAGATCTTGATTCTGTCTCGATTTTCTCGAATCGCCGCCAAATGCAGACCTCCTTTGGATCTAGGGAGGGCCTGGTAATTTCCCCCGGAGACACCTGGCTAACCTAAATTTGGGGCCACAAAGCTTGACCGGAAAAAAAAGATAGTTTAAGTTCCTTCCCAACTCAGGGAAGGATAAACTAATTGCCTGCGCCTCTAACCCCAATAATTTTGTGGGACGAGACGGAGAATTTCCGCCGGCAAGATTCCCACAGCCAAGATCACGCCGAGCTGCTCCCTGAATTAAACCCCCTGACCCTCCCCCCTGCACTACCCAGGGGTCGGTATCTTTCCCCAGGATGCCGCAGCCGGGTTCCAATTAAACGATCCAGCTAATTTCTCGAAGGGTTACGTTAATGCAACCTTATCGTATCATGCTGGCCGACGATCACGTTTTGGTGCGCAAAGGCATCAGAAAAATTCTGCAGGAACAGGCCGACTTGAGCGTTGTTGGCGAAGCGGGTGACGGCCTCGAGCTTTTGGAACTCTTGCAAGGAGAAACCCCGGATCTGGTGATCCTGGACATCTCCATGCCCCGGCTCAGGGGTCTGGAAGCCACCAAGAAAATCAAAGAACTGCATCCCCAGGTCAAGGTGCTGATCCTGACCATGCATCGGGACCAGGAATACCTGGCCCGGGCCATGTCGGACGGCGCGGATGGCTATATCCTGAAAGAAGATGCCGACCTCTCCCTTTACTCTGCCATCGATATGATCCGACGGGGGCAGAGCTTCATCTCAGCGATTCTTTCCTCTTAAAATTGGCGGAGCCAACAGGCCCGGGACCGGTGGAATAGGCGATTAATCTGCGGCCGGGGGGCTGGCGGTCGCAGAGTCCGGCAGCGCGATGAGGAAGGTCTTCAGGGCCTCTTCCACTTTCTCCAGATTGACCTGGGTGTCGTAGCAAGGCCCCTGGGGGCGGTAGTTGAGGATACCGTAAACCGGCAGGGGGTAGCTGTCCTGGATGCCGCTGCTCAGATCCCGCTCGCAGGCCACGGCGATGATCAATTTCGGCCGGCGTTCCACCACGATGCGCCGGGCCAGGGTCCCCCCCGTGGCCACCGCCAGCCCCACCCCGTACTTCTCGGACAACTCCGATAAACCCTTGATGGCGCATCTGCCGCAGCGCTTACAGTTCACCGTGCTGCCGGTGATGCGGAACTCGCATTCGTGAAACTGCAGGCAGTGGGGCATCAACAGCAGCAATTTATCGGCAGTGGCCCGGGGGTGCTGAGCCAGCACCAACTGATTGTTGATTTCAATGAAGGAGCGACGCACCTGGTCTTTGGAGACCCCGCAGAGTTTGCCCACCCCGCTCATCAGGGGCAGCAGGAGTTTGACCACCACCCCCCGCAGCTTTTTGGAGATCGGCAGATCCCGCCCCAGGACCACGGTGAGGGCCAGGATGACTATCCCCCCCACCACCAGAAGCAGCAGCGCGGTGAAAACCACCCCCAGGATCAAAGGCAGATCCGGGTGAATCTGGGTGAGGCCGATGTAAGGGACAACCCAGAGGATGCCCAAAAGGACGGTGAGCAGCAGGCAGGTAACGCCCAGAAGGCCGAGGAAAATGCGCTTCTGGGGCCTCAGCGAGTTACCCCCATTGATGATCTGGCTTTTGGCGTCTGGCATGAGCCCGGTTACCCCAAAACCTGATGCAGCAACGGCTGCCCCCTGAGAAAATCCGGGGCCGGCGAGCGCCGGTGGCCGGCCAGTTGGAGTGCCGCCACCGTTATGCTGCCTTCGCCGCAGGCGATCTCGAGCCCTCCCGAGTCGTCCAGTTCCAGCACCGTGCCCGGCGCGGCCCGGCGGCCACCGGATTTTTTGATCCGGGCGCCGAAAAGCTTGAGCCGCCGCCCCTGCCACAGGGTAAAGGCACCGGGGGCGGGGTCGAGTCCCCTGATCCAGCCGGCCACTTCCCGGGCCGACTGCTGCCAATCGAGACGGCGCATTTCCGGAGCAATGGGGGGAGCCATGGTTACCCCCACATCGGCTTGGGGAAGCTTGACGGCTTCCCCCCGGCGCAGCATTTCCAGGGCCTTGACCAGCAGGGCCGCCCCGCGCTCGGCCAGCCTCGCCGACACGGTGCCGGCGTTGTCCTCCGGCCCTATGGTGAGGCGCTCCTGGAGGAAAATGGGGCCGGTGTCCACCTCAAATCCCAACCACTGAATAGTCACCCCGGTTTCCCGGTCCCCCCGGATCAGGGCCCAGTTTATCGGCGCGGCTCCCCGGTAGCGCGGCAGCAGCGAGGCATGGACATTGAGGCAGCCCACCGACGGCAAGGCCAACATTTCCCGGGGGAGAATGCGGCCATAAGCCACCACGATCATGAGTTCCGGTTCCAGGGCCGCCAGACTTTGCAGAAACTCCGGGTCCTTCAGTCTGAGCGGCTGGAGAACCTTAAGGCCCCGGGACTGGGCCAGTTGCTTCACCGGTGACGGGCTGACCCGCTGGCCCCGTCCCCGGGGGCGGTCCGGTTGGCTAAGCACCGCGGCCACTTCTTCGCCGGCGTCAAGCAGAGCTTGCAAAGAGGGCACCGCGAACTCAGGCGTGCCCAGGAAAATCAGGCGCCAGGGGCCGGTTTTCACCTGGCCGCCGCCTGCTTTTTGAGTTTCCGCAAATAAAGCGCCCGCTTTAACCGGCTGATCCGGTCGATGAAGAGGATGCCGTCCAGATGATCGATCTCGTGCTGCAAGACCACGGCCAGGAGACCCTCGGCGTCAACCTGGATGGGCCTGCCCTCCCGGTCGAGTCCTTTGACGACCACCCGGGCGTGGCGCCGCACCTCCGCGGAAAAGTCGGCCACCGACAGGCACCCCTCCGTGCGCACCGTTTCCCCCTCTGCTGCAGAGATGCAGGGATTAAGGATGACTTGCAGGTCGCGCTTCCCCTCCTTATGGGAGACATCAAAGACGATCAGGCGGTGCAACTCCCCCACCTGGGGGGCGGCCAGACCCAAACCCGGGGCATGGTACATGGTTTCGGCCATGTCCGCAATGAGGGTTTGCAGGTTGCCGTTAATCTCGGTAATTTCTTTCGCCCGGCCCCGCAAGATGGGATCGGGCAGTATCAGTATGGGGCGTAAGGCCATTTTTCCCGGAAAAATCTTGGAGAGAACAAAATTTAGCTTTTATTATTAATTTTAAGGCATCGAGGGATATTTTTCAAGAATTGTCAAGAGATAAAATGGACAAGCGCGGCGCCTGAAGCAGGTTTTGGGA
>Ga0315268_10008454_pt1 | contig 10761 bp, 11 predicted proteins | sample C1_top_MG_FD_204535 | JGI IMG/M metagenome (GOLD analysis project Ga0315268, IMG submission 204535) | Sediment microbial communities from Yellowstone Lake, YNP, Wyoming, USA - C1_top | ecosystem: Environmental > Aquatic > Freshwater > Lake > Sediment | place: USA: Wyoming | collected 2017-08-01 | reverse complement strand
GGGGACCACCTCGACGCCCGGCGGCAGCGACGGCTTGAGCTCCTCAAGCTTGGCCTTCACGCGCGCGATGACGTTGAGGGCGTTCTCGCCGGTGCGCATCACGACGATGCCGCCGACGGCGTCGCCCTCGCCGTTCAGGTCGGCGATGCCCCGCCGGATGTCGGGGCCCAGCTCGACGCGGCCCAGGGCTTTGATCAGGACCGGCGTCCCGCTCTTGTCCCGGCCCACGACGATGTTCTCGATGTCCGACACGGACTTCGCGTAGCCGTGGCCGCGGACCATGTACTCCTTGCCCGAGAACTCGACGAGGCGCCCGCCCACGTCGTCGTTGCCGTCGCGGACGGCCGCGATGACGGCCGACAGAGGGATGCGGTAGGCGGCGAGCGCCGTCGGATTCACGTTCACCTGGTACTGCTTCTGGTAGCCGCCGACCGAGGCGACCTCGGCCACGCCGGGAACCGACTGCAGGTAGTAGCGCATGGTCCAGTCCTGGAAGCTCCTCAGCTCGGCCAGGTCGTGCCGTCCCGTTTTGTCGACGAGCGCGTACTGGTAGACCCAGCCCACGCCGGTGGCGTCGGGACCGAGTTCGGTGCGCACGCCCGCGGGGAGCGAGGACTGGATCTTGCTCAGGTACTCCAGCGTGCGCGAGCGCGCCCAATAGACGTCGGTGCCGTCCTGGAAGACGACGTAGACGTAGGAGTAGCCGAAATCGGAGAACCCGCGGATCGCCTTGACGCCGGGGGCGCCGAGCAGGGCGCTGACGATCGGGTAGGTGACCTGGTCCTCGACGACGTCGGGCGAGCGGTCCCAGCGCGAGTAGATGATGACCTGGGTGTCGGACAGGTCCGGAATCGCGTCGAGGCGCGCGTTCTTCATGGCGTGGTACGCGCCGGCCAGCGCGGCCGCGGTCAGCAGGACGACCGTGAACTTGTTGCGCGCGGACCAGGCGATGATCTTTTCGATCATCGGACGCTCTTGAACTTCGACTCCGAGTCGATCAGGAAATTAGCCGACGTCACCACCTTCTCGCCGCGCTTCAGCCCCGACAGGACCTCGTAGTAGCCGCCCGCCTCGCGGCCGGCGCGCACCTCGCGGGGCTCTATTCGTCCGTTGCCCAGATCCATGTAGACGAGCCGGCGCACGCCGGTGTCGATGAGGGCGCTGTCGGGGATCGCGAGCCGGCGGCCGAGGCCCGCGTCGATCGCCGCGTCCACGTACATCTCCAGCTTCAGCGCGCCGTCGGGGTTGGGAACCTCGATGCGGGCCCGCAGCGTCCGGCTTTCGGCGGAGAGGATGGGATCGAGCGCCTTGACCACGCCGTGGAACGTGCGTCCGGGATACGCCGGAGTCGTGATCGCCGCGCGCTGCCCCGGCTTCACCAGCGAGATTTCGTACTCGTAGATCTGGGCGTAGACCCACACCGTGCCGCCCGGGCCGCCGAAGAGGAGGTTCGTCGGCGCCTCGGTCGAGGCGGCGACGGCCGAGATCTGCTCCTCGGACAGGCCGAGCTGGCGCAGCCGCAGTTCCGAGGCGCGCACCAAGGCGTCGGAGCGCTGGAGCACGTCCGGATAGGGGCTCTCCTTGACGGCGCCGCGGGCCTTGGCCGCTTCGCGGTACTCCGAGATCGCGTTGTAGAGGCCCGGGTCGTACGCCACGCTCCCGCTGGCCCGGACCAGCGCGGACAGGTCCCGCGGCTCGACCGCCTCGGACTTCATGCCGATCATCTGCCGCTTCTCCTCGGACAGGACGAAGGCGCCCTGGCCCGGGACCGCGCTGGCGGCGCCCTCCTCGGGATAGACGGGCACGTAATCCATCCCCATGCCGTCCTTCATCGGGACCGGCGAAGTGACCTCCGGATTCATCGGGTTGCGGTAATACAGCGGCTTGCCGCCGCTCGCCGCGGCCGCCTCGGCCATTCCGCAGATCGGGCAGACGGCTTTCCCGCCCGTCTCGGCCTGAAGTTCCATGACGCAGTGCGCCATCGTGCAATGGTGCAGCACGCAGATGCGCTTGGCCTCGCTTCGAGCCGCCGGCCCGTTCGCCGCCGCGGCGTACGGCGAGACGGCGAGCAGCGCCGCGTAAATCAGGGCTTCGTGCTTCATGGCTGGGAGATCTCCTGTCCGACCGCGCGCTCGAGCTCCGCGAGCTGGCGCTGGTTTTCGGACGCGTACCGGTAGTATTCGAGACGGGAATCGAGCAGCGAACGCTGGGCGTCGAGCAGATCGAGGAAGCCGGCCGCGTTCGCCTGGTAGCCCGCCTCGGCGACGCTCAGGGCCTCCTGCGCCTGCGGCAGCAGGCTGGTGCGATAGACCTCCGCCAGCCGCCCCGCCGTCTGGGCGCGGATGAAGGCGGCCTTGACCTCGGAGGAGGTCGCGACCGTCGCCGCCCGCAGGTCCGCGTCGGCCGCGCTCTTCTCCGCCCGCGCCTGGGCGGCCATCGCCGCCGGCTTCCAGAACCAGAGAGGCAGACTCAAGCCGAGAACGGCGTCGTTGGAGTTCCCGCGCATGGAGTCCTTGCGCCAGCGATACTGGAGCATGAAATCAGGAAGGAATTCCGACCGGGCCAGCGAGAGCGACGTCCGCGCCCGTTCCGCGCCGAGGAACGCCTGGCGCAGTTCCGGCCGCCGGGCGAGCGCCGTCGCCTCCAGGTCCGCGAGCTGGGCGGTGAGCGCCGCGGGCTGGGGATCGGCGGGCGCGGGGAAGGGCGTCCGCGCGTCCCGGTCGAGCAGCGCGTCCAGGGCGGCCTCGGCCACTTGGCGCTCGCGCTCGACTTCCAAGGTCCGGTTGAGCATTTTGGTCAATTCCACCTGCGCCTTGAGGGCATCCAATTGGCTCGCGTGGCCGGCGGCGTAGCGCGCCTCCGCGATCTTCGAGAAGCGCCGCATGATCTCGACGTTCTCGTTAAAAAGCTCGGCGCTCTTGTACGAGAGAAAGAGATCGGCGTACGCGGCCGAGGTCATCGCCCGGACCTCGCGGAGTTTCGCGCGGTAGCCCTGCTCCGCGATGAGCGCGTCCTGGGCGGCCCGGCCGCGCCGGAAGTACAAAGTCGTGGGAAACGGCACCTCCTGCGTGACGGCGATGTTCTTCTCCTGCGCGCCGTTGATCACGTTCCCGCCGGCCGGCGCGTACATGCGCTCAAAATCGAGGCGGGGCTTGTCGAGGGTCGCGGCCTGAAGGGCTTCCGTCCGCGCGGCCTCCCATCTCAAACGCGCCGCCGCGACTTCCGGGTTGTCGCGCTCGGCCAGTTCCAGGACCTGGAGCAAGGTGATCGTCGCGGACGACGCGGCCGGCGGCGTTTGGGCGTGAACGGCGGCCGGGACCGCGGCCAAAAGAACGGCAAGAAAAAAAGACGCGCCCCCGCCCGGCGTCCGATTCATCGTTTCTGATGATGACATATCTCTCTCCATCGCTATTCCGCGCTCGCGGCCGTGCCCATGTTGTGCGTGAAGACGAGTTCGCCGCCCTCATAGCCGGCCGCCATCAGGACGCCCGCGGCGATCATCCACGCGGCCAAGAACAGCTTCAGCCAGCGCTCCTTGAAGTAGCGGCGCCAAAGAGACAGGAACGTGAACAGCCCGACGGTCCAATAGGCCAACGTCTGATGGTCCGCCAGCGTCTCCCAAGCCGGCGGCACGTGGGGAGCCGTGCTCTCGGCCAGGTAGCCGAGCCCGGCCGCGACCCAGGCCGACGCCGTCCCCAGCCACAAGAGCCAGGAGACGGCGTCGGCCATCCAGCCCCACCTCCGGCGCGAGGCCGCGTCGACGATCGCCGCGGCCAAACCCGCGGTCAGCAGCGCGATGGGATAGTGCACGACCGCCGGGTGCAGGAGGTAGAGCGGGGGCAAAGTCATGGCCTCACTCCTTCTCGACCTTCTCGACGACGATCGTCTTCATGCCGCCGCGCTCGTGGAGGTCGCCGGACACCTTCACGTTCTCGGCGACCATCGTCTTGGCCTCGGCATAGGGCTTCTTCGCCTTCGCCGAGGAGTGGTCGTCGACGAGCAGGTAGACGGTCCCATCCTTGGCGAGCAGGCCCAGCGGAGCCCCGCCCAGCACGCACATCTTCGCGCATTGGGCGTGCTTGGAGCCTTTGCCCTCATGGGCCATGTAGCAGGACATGTCCACGAGCTCTCCCTGCACGGCGATCTCCTTTCCGCCGGCGCCGTGCTCGGAGTCGTGACCCTCGTGAGACCACGCGGGCCCGGCGGCGGCGATCAAGACGGTCAGAACGGACGCAAGAGCGGACTTCTTCATGGCATGTCTCCTCGACGAATGCGGAGGTCGGACGGATCACGGGCGCAAAACGCCCGTTGGACGGCAGACGCGGGGAACCCGGAGAATCCGGGCCTTAGAGGACGGCGAGGAAGGGCGGCGGGGCGCGGGGCCCGTGGAGAGCCGGCGCCCGAACGGACGGCGCGGCGCCGGGCGGCGCGCGAGCCGCGAGTTCGGACGGCGTCGCGGCATCGGGAATCATCAGAGCCGCATCGATGGCGGCGACGACGGAAGAAGCCGTCGCGGGCAGGATCGCCGCTTGGGCGGGAAGAAGGACGGACGCATCCTGCACCGAAAGCATGCAGCAAGGGGCCGTCCCGCGCCGGGAACCGGAAGGCGGCGTCTCGTCGTGGCAGTGATTGGCGTTCGCGGCGGCGACCGCGGGGAGCGGAGGAATGTCGAGCGCGCACGTCTGGCGGCACATCCCCACACCGAGGTAGATGATCAACGAAGCCAGAACGGTCGCGCGACGCAGCGTCATGCCGCCATTGTAACCCCTGCGGCCGGCGATGTCAATGCCGAGCGGCGCGGCGCCCGAGCAGGGCCCGGACGTCTCTCTCGAATACGGCGGCGCCGGTCCGGCCCGCGTACTTGGCCTCGATTCGGCCGTCGCGTCCGATCAAAAAGGCGACCGGAAGCCCCAATATTCCCCCGAAGCTCTCGGCGAGCTTCGCGTCGCCCAGGGCCACCGGATAGTTCATGTGGAACCGCGCGTAGAAGCCGCGCACGGGCCGGGCGTCCTCGTCCAGCGAGATCCCGAGAACTTGGAGGCCTTGCGCGCCGTATTTCTTTTGCAGCTCCACGAACGCCGGAACTTCCGTTCGGCAAGGCTCGCACCACGTCGCCCAAAAGTCGAGAAGGACCACCTTCCCCTTGTAGTCGGAGAGCGCCAGCGTCCGCCCCGCGAGGTCGACGGCCGTGAAGTCCGGAGCCGGTCGACGAGCGGAAGCCGGGCGGCCGGGAGCGCTCGCGCGGCGAGCGACCAGGTAGAACGCGGCCGCGAGGACGAGCGCCGCCGCGGCCTTCGTTCTAAAGCGCACTCGTTTTTCTCCGCCGCAGGCGGCTCACCGCCCCTTGGCGACCGGATAGCCCTTGTCCACCCAGTCCGCGCCGAAGTTGTCGGCGATCCACAGCACCTTCACGTTCTTGAATCCCAGGGCGCGAAGGCCGGCGTACGCGGGTTTGACGTTGGGACAGCGGATCCAGGGACAGCAGCCGCAATAGAGGACGATGAACGCGCCGCGGGGCAGGGCCTTCACGCGCTCGCGCAGGCGGCTCAAGGCCTTGTCCTCGGAGGCCGGGCCGATATATTCGGACCCCGGGATGTGCGCCTGTTCGTACAGGACGTGGAAACCCACTTGAATGACGAGCGGCTTATCCCCTTTGGGCGAAAGCAGGAGCTTGGCCAACTCGCTCGGCTGGATCAAGGACGGCTCGGCGCTTTTGCCGGCGTCCGCGCGCTGCGCGCGCGCGCCCGGAACCAATACGGCGGCCGCGAGCGTCATGACCGCGGCAAGAATTCTCAAATGGATTCTCATTTAATATGGGCGTGGCGGTGATGCAGGTCGGGCCAGTGAGCGTGGACGTGCTCGACCGGCTCGTGCTCGTGCCGGTGCGAGTGCCCGCCCGCGGGAACCGGGCTTTCGTGGGAATGGCCGTGATGGCCGTCGTCGTGCCGGTGATGGTGGTCGTGCTCCTGAGCGCCGTGCGCGTGAGCGTGCTCGTGCCGCTCGCGCGCGAGGACGATCAGCGAAACCGCCAGGAGCGCGGCGGCGGCGAGATGGGCGGCGGTCACGGTCTCGCCCAGCGCCAGGGCCGAGAGGAGCAGCCCGAAAAACGGCGCGCTTGAGAAGACGATCTGGCTGCGGGTGGCGCCGAGCCGCTGGGCGGACGCGATATAGAGAACGAGGCTCGCTCCGTAGGAGACGGCTCCGAGCGTCAGGGCGGCCGAGATCTCGCGCGCGTGCGCGGTCCAGGGCGAGACGGCCAGCCCGATGGACAGATTGACGGAACCCGCGACGAGGCCCTTCCAGAACGCGAAGCGCCGCGGGGGCAGGCCGTCCACCTGCGCGGTCAACTGGTTGTCGAGGCCCCAGCACAGGCAGGCCGCGGCCACGAGCGCCCCCGCGCGCAGGCCCGCGGCTGTCTCCCCCCAGGCCAGGATCAGGGCGGCGCACACGCTCGCCGCCGCCGCGGTCCAACCGGCGCGGCCGAGCGCGTCGTGGAAAAACATCGCGCCGAACGCCGCCGTCGCGGCCATTTCGAGAGGCAGCCAGAGCGACACGGAGGACGCCGACGCCAGGCGCAAGCCCGACAGGAGCAGGACCGGCGCGATCACGCCGCCGCACGCGATGGCTCCGGCCAAGCGGACCGAATTCCGCCGGTCCAGCCGGCACGCGGAGCCGCCGCGCCAAGCCCAGGGCGCCGTCCCCAGCGCGGCTCCCAGGTAGAGAAGACCCGCGAGCTGGAACGGCGGCAGGTCCGCCAGCAGGATCTTGCCGAGGGGCGCGGCGGCGCCGAAGGCGGCCGCGGCGGCCAGGGCGAGAAGCATCGGACCGATCACTTCGCCGGCGCGACGGGCCAGGTGATCTTGACGGCTTTCAGGATCGCGTCGGCCAGGCCGCGGGCGGCGTCCTCGAAGGTGTAGGCGACGGTCGAATCCGAGCCCGACCAGATCACGCCGCCGGTCGGCACGTACACCAGCCGCGCGGAGACGCCCAGCCGCCCGGACGTCGTGTAGTTGCGCGGCTCCCGGCGCACGATGTGCGTGGTCTTGTAGCCGGTGAGCACTTCCTGCTTCGTCTCGGCCCAGTTGCCGTCCGGCTGCAGGACGCGATGGGTGCGCTGGACGTAGATCGGGTCCAGGCGGTCGTCCACGACGTCCACGTTGACCAGGCTCTCGCGCGGCTCGGTCAGGTCGGTGATCTGGCCGAACAGCAGGGCGTCCACGCCCAGCAGCCGGCCCAGCTCCTTGGCGGCGCGCGAGTCCAGCTTCCCGTTGAAACGGCGCTCCGCCAGGACCTTCGCGACCTGCTGGCGCTCGAGGAGGTCGTAGCCGGCCACCATCAGCGCCTGCTCGAAGGCCCCGGTCATCAGGTCGCCGGAGCCGGCGCGGCGCGGATAGTCCTTGAACTCGATCACGGCCACGCGCTTGACCTTCTTGTAGTCGAAGCTGCGGTTGATCGCGACATTGGCGGTCGCGCAGGCGCCGAGCGCGGCGGCGGCGAGGAGAACGGCGAGGGGTTTGCGGATCATCGTCATCATCATTACGCGCGGGAACGGCGCGCGTTCAGCCCTTGCGCAGCTTGAAGCGCGTCATGCGGAAGCGGTGCAGGTTCAGCTCCGACTTCCCGGCGACCATCAGCTCCGCCAGGGACTTGCCGACGATCGGCGCGAACTTGAAGCCGTGGCCCGAGAAGCCCGCCGCGACGAAGGCGTTGGGCGCGTCGGGCAGCTTGTCCAGGATGAAGTCGTCGTCGGGCGTGTTGTCGTACCAGCACACGTGCCCCTCGAACTCCGTGAAGTTCGCCATCTCCGGGATGTACTTCTTCAGGAATTTCCGGCAGGACTTCTCGAACTTCGGCGACAACGAGCGCAGCGCCTCCGGATCGGCCTTCTTGACGACCTGGCCCTTGCGGTGGTCGCCGATCTTGATGAAGCCGTGCAGGTGGACCGGGAAGCCGTAGAAGCCCTCGGCCATGCTCGCGAAGACGGGGAAGTGCTCCGGCCGGTAGCGCCCGCGGCTGGAGATCGGGCGGAGGAAAAGCTGTTCCTGCTTGGTCACCTTGATCGGCAGGCCGTAGTTCTTCAGCAGCTCGCCCGTCCAGTAGCCGCCGGCGAACAGGAACTTCTCGGCCTCCCAGGTCTTGCCGGACGCGTCCTTGACGGCGCGCACGCCGTTCTTGTCCTTCAGGATCGAGACCACACGGACGTTTGATCGAATGCGCACGTTCTTGCGCTGAGCGATCGACGCCGTCGCCGCGACCGCGCGGTTGGCCCAGATCATGCCCCCGTCCGGGTGGAACAGCGCCCACTTGAACGCGCGGGAGTTGTACATGGGGTACAGCCGCTTGACCTCGTCGCGGTCCAGGCGCGAGGCGCGGACGTTGCGGTCCTTGAGCACGGCCAGGCTCTGGCCCTCGTAGCCGTTGTCCTTCGACGCGAACTCGAGCACGCCGTTCTGCTGGAGAAGGGTCTCTTCCGAGAGCGTGTTGAGCTCCAGCCACAGCGGCAGCGCCTTGAGCGCCATCTCGGTGTAGAAGGCGTCCTTGCCGTAGGTCAGGCGGAACACGCGCAGGTGGTCGCCGGAGGCGGCCCACTGGTTGGGCACGTCGAACTGATCGAGAACCGTGACGGTCTGGCCCAGCTGCGCGAGATGCCAAGCCGCCTGCACGCCCATGATTCCGCCGCCGACCACCACGACCGAGTTCTTGAGCCCGCTCATCTTAGAAATCGCCCTCCGATCCGGCGCGCGACGCTCTCCGGCGGCGAGCCGTGAGCCACGCGCATCCACTTCCCGCCTTCCGCCTCGGCCGTCTCGCCCAGCTCGACGTCGGCGGTCACCACCGTCGTCGAGCCGCCCTGATTCCATTTCCGCGCGCGGACCCGGTCCAGGATCAGATCGTCCGCCGGCGTCTCGCGGGTGAAGCTCAGGCGGAAGTTCGCCGGCCCGCCCGGCATCGGACGGAACGGCCCGTCGAAAAACAGCTCGACTTCCACGGCGCTTCCCGCGTCCTCGCACAGCCGGGCGAAAATCTCGACCAGCCGCTCGGAATCCGCGTTCTCCTGCGCCTGGTGCGCCGGGCCGCCGTAGCCGTAGGCCGTGCGGACCAGGTTCGTGCCGTCGACGCAGAAGAGCCGCGCGCTCATCGTATCTTTTTGGCGCGCCGTCCCGCCAGCGCGCCTGGGGGATAGGTTAGCAAACCGCCGCGGGCGGGGTCCCGAACGGTCGGCTCAGTTGCGCAGCAGGAATCTTCCCGCGATCTTCTCCGGCGGGGGGTTCAGGCTGGGGCTCTGCTGGACGTTGAGCTGCTTGGCGTCGTCTTCAACCAGAGGTTTGATGTAGTCGTAGATCTCGGGAATGTCCTTCTTCCCGTCTTTTAACGCTTTGAGGAAGTAATAGGTGAAGATGCCGTGACCTTTTTCAAGTGACGAAGAGCTGATCTGAGCGCCCTGCGTCGCCGCGATCACCACCATGTTCGGAGCGACGCTGCCCGCGTCCCTGACCGTTACGAGCGGGCGCGCGCCCTTGGCCAGCACGCTCCGTCCGCCAGAGCCGGAAAAGCACGAATCGAGCGCCACGATCACTTCCTTCACCGGCAGACGGCCGAGGTTCGCATAGAGCCGCTTCAGGGAATAGCCCGTCGTCGCCAAGTAGTTCGGATCTCCGTCGTAGGGAACCAGATACGCCTCGCCCGATTGCGGGTCCGGCGCGCCGTGCCCAGAGTAGTAGACGAACACGCGACTGTCGTCTTTCACTTTATTCGGAAGCCACGCCTCCAGAGTCTTCTCGATCGACGACTTCGTCGCGCGCTCGTCGAGAAGCAGTTCGATGTTGCGCTCCTTGTAGCCAAGAGCCTTCGAGTACTCCTTCACCAGCTTCGCGTCGTCGTACGAAAAATCCGACTTCGGCAGGTCCTGGTAGCCCTCGATGCCGATGATGACCGCGATGTCGTCGTCTCCTGCGAGCTTCTGGGACGCCTCGAATACGGGATGGTCGATATCGCTTTTGACGGCGGCGCGCGCCTCGGGCTTCTGCGCCTTCGTCGCTCCGTCGACCGCCGCCTGCACGATATTCCTGATGTCTTCCTTCGAGACTCCTTTCGAAGCGGCGGCCGCTTGCGCGGCGGCGCGGGAATCGAGGAGCCTTTTCAGCAACGCGTGGCCGCTCCTGTTTCGTGGCCCGAGATATTTATCATTGGGGAAGCTTTCCAGGGCGGCCATTGCCACATCCGCATCGACGCCCTTTTCCAAGAGATACTTTGCCGCATCGACCTGCCCCCCGCTGGCGGCGAAATAGAGCGAATTTACTGTCATGTCGAAGTAAGTAGATTCCTTGTTGGGATCAACGCCCTTTTCGATAAGAAGTTTCACGACCTCAACAGGTCCTCGCTCCGCCGCGATATTGATCAGGTGTCCATACCCATACGGCGTACGGACAAAATCGGGATCGGGGTTGGCTCCTCTTTCAATGAGAGCCTTGACCAAGCGTGTCTTGACTGAGGGAACATTATTTCTCTCTACCGCCTCACACAACGGGCAAGCCTCGTTGACGTCGGCACCCGCGTTCAACAATGCCATTACGCCGTCGTAGTCTCCGCGATCAACCGCGCTTTTCAACGGCGACGTCGACGCGCAACCCGCCAACAAAAAAAGGGGTCTTCGTCCTGGCGAGTGGGTAAAAACAGCATGAGAAATGATGTTCTCTCGACGGAGACCGAGCTATTTTGATGGTCAATAAATCTGGCACGATTGGCGGATGCGAAAACGCC
>Ga0315268_10008453_pt1 | contig 10761 bp, 8 predicted proteins | sample C1_top_MG_FD_204535 | JGI IMG/M metagenome (GOLD analysis project Ga0315268, IMG submission 204535) | Sediment microbial communities from Yellowstone Lake, YNP, Wyoming, USA - C1_top | ecosystem: Environmental > Aquatic > Freshwater > Lake > Sediment | place: USA: Wyoming | collected 2017-08-01 | reverse complement strand
GCGTCCGGTCACGCGGCTCAATCGGCGCATGTTGGCCGTGCTCGCGGGAACGCTGGGCACGATCATCCTGGGTGCCACGCTGTGGTCGTTGCAATCGCACAAGCGCGAACGCAACCCGGCCACCGAGCTGTACAACGTGGATCGCGTCTCACGGGCCGATAGCCTCGACCAGTTGCCCAAGGACTATTCCAAAGTGGTGCCAATGGCTAAGCCTGTGGTGCCGATGTTGGGTGAGCCGTTGCCGGGCGACTTGGGGCCGGCCATCGTGCATGCGCAGAACCACGGGAACACGGGCGCGTACACCCCCGCGCAACCCGGCCGCATCGCTCAGCCGGGCGATACCGAGGATGCGGCGCGTTCGTCGGTGTTCTTCCGCAGCAGTGGTGCAACAAAGGCGGCACCGACAACCACCGCAGCCGCAATCCAGCCTGAGCAGGCATCTGGCAATCAGGCCTTCAATCCGATGGCAACGACATCGACACAACCGACCGACCCGACGGCTATACAGAACCGGCAGGATCAGAAGCAGGCTTTCGTCGCGAATGGCGGCGACACCGCCACCCGCAATCCGGCCAGCCTGCAACTGCCAGCCTCGCCCTACCAGGTGATGGCGGGCACCATCATTCCGGCGGCGCTGGTGACGGGCATCAACTCCGACCTACCGGGGCAGGTCATCGCCAATGTCACCGAGGCGGTCTACGACACGGCTACGGGCCGCTTCCTGTTGATTCCACAGGGGTCGCGATTGATCGGCCGCTACGACAGCCAGGTGGCCTTCGGCCAGCGACGTGTACTGCTGGTATGGACGCGGTTGATCCTGCCCGATACCTCGTCGATTTCGCTCGACCGTCTGCCCGGCATCGACCCGGCGGGCTATGCCGGGCTGGAGGATGGCGTCGATTGGCATTGGGATCGCATCATCGCCGGTGCCGCGTTGTCCACGCTGCTCGGAGTCGGTGCCGAGCTGGCAGCACCCAACAACAGCGGCAGTGCCGGCAGCGTGACCGTCGCCGTTCGACAGAGCGCGCAGGACACAGTGAACCAGGTCGGTCAGGAGATCACCAAACGCAACGTGAGCATCCAGCCGACGCTCACTATCCGGCCCGGTTTCCCGATGCGGGTCATGGTGAACAAGGATCTGATCCTGCGGCCGTACCAGCCGCTGTTCTTCCAGAGGGGATCGTCGCAATGAGCGCGGCCGCCAGCAAGCTGCGGCTGGGGCCGCTGCCCAAGACCGAGACCGTCAAAGTCACCATTGCGCTCACCACCGCGTTGAAGGCCGATTTGGAACGCTACGCCGCGCTACATGCTCAGACCTACGGCGAGCCGATTGATGCCGCGACGCTGATCCCGCACATGCTCGAAGCGTTCATGGCGCGGGACCGAGGGTTCAAGCGAGCAGCGCGACCGCGTACCGCCGTTGCGCAGAGAAATGAAAAGGCCGCCCCCGCTTGAACGCGAGGCGTTCAGACCTCTTCTTGCTCTTCATACGCTTATCGCTGCTATGACGACTGGGCCTTCGACGCTGACTCCTTGGGGCTGGCGTCGATCAGGACGACGTCCTTGCAGGCGGTGAGCTTCAGCCGTTTCAGGATGTCCATGACCCGCTGGAGTTCAGAGTCCGAGAAGTGCATGATTACCTTGATCGAGGTCTTCGCGTCGCTGGCCTTCTCGTAGATCTTCACCTGGTGCTGCAGGTTCTTTTCCAATGCCGTGTTCTTGGCGAGCTTGAATTCCACAAGATTCGAGTTCTTCTTGCCCTTCGAGACTTTGAAATCAACCGGCCCACGGCCGTTGTTGACCTCGGCATTCAGATCAAGGTCGTTATTGAACCACGTGAGCCTGAACATCACATGCAGGTCAACCTCGCGCTGCACGGGCTTCCCGTTGATGTAGAACAGACGCTGACCGCCCTGGTCCTCGATGACGTGCTTCAGGTACATCACGCGCTTCATGCTCTGCTCGTATGACGAGTCATAGCTGTAGAACTCTGTGCCCGCCAAGTGCTCGCTGACCAATGCCCTGATGTTCTCGACGAACTGAAGCTGCGTCTCCTGCACCTTGGCGTTGGCTGACCGATGCGCCTCGGGGCCGTGCTCTTCCTTCCAACGGATGTAGTAGTCCAGCAGCTCTTGAAACTGCTCTATGGTCCTCAGCGCCGCGGCTCTCTTTTCCTTCTCTTTGGTTCGCTTGTCAATCTGCTTGTAAAAGTGGTCGTTGACTTGGGCTCGAAGCCCCTCATCGGGCAACGACACGCAGATGTCGTGGAACTTGTCCAGCAGGTCGGTTTGGTTGATCCACGCCTCGTCGCGCGTCAGTATCTCCTTCGGCGTCAGGATCACGTAGTCGCCGTTCGCGATGGGCAACTCGAAGTAGCCGGCCTGCCAGCGCTGGGTGTCATAGGCGAATCGCACGCGCTCGATACGGCAGCGCGCTCGCTGTTCCGGCTCAAGGTACTCAAGAGCAAAGGCCTGCGTGTACTCCAGCAAGAAGCCCTTGATCAGATTCGTCGTGAAGTCGCTGAGGTGATCACGGCCAACGCCGCCGCTCAGCAGACCAAGCTTCTCTAAGTGGCTGCCGTTCGAGATGGTCTCGTTGCCGAAATCCTTGAACACCGATGTCAAGTTGCGCGCGAGGGTACGGGCGAAGTCGGGCCCGAGGCCCGTGCCGACGTTGCCGGTCTTGCTGAAACCCAGCCAGTTCTGCTTGACCTCTTTGAAGAGAAGCCACTGCATAATTGAACCCGCAGTCAGCTCGCCAGCGACTGCGCGGTCACGCAGGAAGCAGAGGTAAGTGATGATCTCTTCGTGCAGACCCTTGTAGACCGCGTTCTCGCTGTCGTACAGCAGGAACGGGTCCACGAACAGCGGCAAGTCGTTGATGAGCGCGACGTTAAAGGCGCCGTACTCCTCAAGGACCTCGGGCTCCAAGCCGAAGAAATCCGAGAAATAGATCTTCGGTCCCGCGTCTCCCTGCGTCATGAGCCCCCCCAGAGTGCCTGTTATGTAACAGCATCATACGGGCCCTCATCGGCGTCGACTTCCGTAGGGGCCCGCTGTCGGCGCAACTTTCGACTGGCGGCTCATGGCCGACCGCCGGCCATTTGCTGCCTAATGGCACAGAGAAATGAAAGAGCCGGCCCTGGTATAAGGACGGCTCTTCAAATTGGTGCCCGAGGCCGGAATCGAACCGGCACGACTTGTTAAAGGTCGAGGGATTTTCTTACCACTTCGGCTTTCGCCGCCAGCGCGAACGCTGTTCGTGGTCTGGAGCACGCCTTCACCATAGCCTTGCGGCCGTAGGTGCCCGCCGTCTGCTCTCTACACCTTCCCGCGAATCTTTCGATCCGGGGCTTGGCTCGGTGTTGGCTCGGATGCTTGCAGCATCCAGGGCGTTCGCCGAATTTGACGGGCTTCACCTCCGAGGTTTCCCCTGGAGGGCTCAAATTGCTTCAAGTCCCTTGTGTCTACCAATTTCACCACTCGGGCTAACTTGGTTCGTTGCCGAACCGATGTTGCGCCTAGCTACGCTAGGCTTGTTTCAACTGTACGCCTGTCCTGGCTCCTACATGACACCTAGCAGCCAGTGGGCTGTTGAGGCCATTTGCACGAAAGCCCGGGAAACCCGCGCCAGTCCAAGCTTTGCTCGAACATCCCCGATGAGAAAAAGACTTGACAAAGGGGATTTTAAGTCCCTTGTGTCTACCAATTTCACCATCCGGGCAGATCGGCGGCTGTGCGATTCTACATGAGCGCAAGAGGGATCTCCCGGACCGCCCTGCCCGCCGCCTCTCCTCAGATCCAGCCGAAGATCCCGACCAGGGCGCCGACCCCGATCAGCCACACCGGATTGAGATTTCGCGTCATCACGACGGCCACCGTCAGAGCCGTGAGCACGGCACCGCCCCAACTGTTGTCGGCGACTCTGGCCAGGGACCACGCCGTCGCCAGCATCATGCCGACGGACAGCGGCGAGAGCGCCGCCTTGACGGTGCGGCCCAGGGGGCTGCCGCCGTGCTTCACGCTGGCGCGCAGCGCCACGATGGTCAGGGCCGAGGGCGGCACGACGATGGCGACGGTCGCCGCCAGCGCCCCGATCCATCCGGCGGCCTGCAGGCCGACCAGCGTCGCGAACAGGAAATTCGGCCCGGGCGAAGCCTGGGCGATGGTGAACGCGGCGACGAAACTCTCGTCGCTCATCCAGTGATGGGCATCGACGACGAAGCGCTGCATGTCCGGGGCCAGGGCGATGACGCCGCCGCCGATCGCCATCATCGAGATCATGGAGAAGTGCGAGAACAGCGCCCAGGCGATCGTGACATTGCTGCTCATCGATGCGTCTCCGTCCAGAAGACGGCGAGCGCCAGCGGCGCGAGAATGCCGATCACCATGAGCAGCGGCCAGCGCAACAGGGCGATGCCGACAAATGCCAGGACGAGGAGCAGTGCATTTTTCCGCCGCCGCGGCAGGTCGCGCGTCATCTTCAGCGCCATCGCGACGATCAGGCCGGCGGCGACCGCCGACATGCCGGCGAGCGCGTGCCTGACCGGGGGAAAATCGCCGTAGTGCCGGTAGGCCAGACCGAACATGATCACCAGCGCAAACGGCGCCAGGATCATGCCGGCCAGCGCTGCGACACTGCCGACGATGCCGGCGTGGCGGTAGCCGATGATCACGGACAGATTGCAAATGTTCGGTCCCGGCAATATCTGCGCGAACGCCAACAGTTCCCTGAACTCGGCCTTCTCCAGGATCCGCCGGCGCTCGACCAGAATGCGATAAGCCCAGGGCAGGACGCCGCCGAAGCCCAACAAGGTCATCTGCGTGAACAACAGAAAGAGTTGGGTGGGGCTCAGTTTTTCGGTAGCGGGGGCAGCGGTCGCGGCAACATCCGGCGGCGGGGCATGGCGGAGCATTCTGTCTCTAAGTCCTCAACTGAAAAATCAGGGCCGGTCAGCACGGATCAGATCGGCCGCCTTTTCCCCGATCATGATGCACGGGGCATTGGTGTTGCCGCCGATCAGGGTCGGCATGATCGAGGCATCCACCACGCGCAAGCCGTTGATGCCACGCACCCGCAACTGCGGATCGACGACGGCGCTCGCGTCAATGCCCATCTTGCAGGTGCCGACCGGATGGTACACCGTATCGACGCGATTCCTGAGCTCTTCGCGGATTTCCTCGTCGCTCGCCGCATCGGCACGCAGCGAACGCAGACGGCTGGGGGCGAAGGCCGGCGCGTCCATGATGCGGCGCGCCAGCTTGTAGCCATCGACCAGCGCCTCGAGGTCGTCGGGATGATCGAGAAAGCGCGGGTCGATCAGCGGTGCGCAGCCCGGGTCGGCGCTGGCCAGCCCCAGCGTGCCGATGCTTTTCGGCCGCAGCAGGCAGACGTGCAGGGAATAGCCGTGCCCGCGATGCAGACGGCGCGAATGGTCATCGACGATGCCGACGACGAAATGGAGCTGGAAATCCGGCGCCGGCGAATCCGCGAAGCGCCGCAGAAAGCCGCCGCCCTCGGCGAAGTTGGTGCTGATCATGCCGGTGCGGCGATGCCAGTAGCGGCCGACTTCCCGGAGCAGTCGCGCCGCTCCGCCCAGCGACAGGCCGACCAGATCGAGGCTGTCCGCCTGGTAATTGAAGACGTAGTCGGGATGGTCCTGGAGATTCCTGCCCACCCCGGGCAGGTGGTGCACGAGCGGTATGCCGAAGCGCGGCAGCTGTTCGCCGTCGCCGATGCCCGAGAGCATCAGCAGTTGGGGAGACTGGATCGCCCCGGCGCTCAGGATGACTTCCCGGCGCGCTGTGATCGTCTGCATCTCCCTCCCCTGCCGGCATTCCACCGCGATCGCGCGCCGGTCGCGAAACAGGATGCGCTCCGCCTGCGCTCCGGTCAGCAGCGCGAGATTGGCGCGCCGGCCGAGGTGGGGATGCAGATAGGCGCGCGCCGCGTTCCAGCGCTCGCCGTTCTTCTGCGTCACCTGGTGGATGCCGATGCCCTCCTGCTCGGCGCCGTTGAAATCGGCGACCAGCGGAAAGCCGGCCTGCTGCGCCGCTCTGAGATAAATTTCCTGAAAGGGATTGGCCGAGCGCAGATCGGCGACGTTGAGCGGCCCGCCCTGGCCGTGATACGCGTCCTGAAAGACCTCGTTGTGCTCGGATTTCTTGAAATAAGGCAGCACCTCGTCGAAGGACCAGCCGCTGTTGCCCAGCGCCGCCCAATGGTCGTAATCCCAGCGATGGCCGCGCATATAGACCATGGCGTTGGTCGAACTGGAGCCGCCCAGCACCCGACCGCGCGGCTGGTAGCCGCGACGACCGTTGAGACCGGCCTGAGGGACGGTCTCGAAGGCCCAGTTGTTGATCTTCGTCGGCAGCATGGCGACAGCGCCGAACGGCGTCTCGACCAGCAGTTGCCGGTCGCTCCCGCCCGCCTCGATCAGGCAGACGCTGACCCCGGGGTCCTCGGACAGGCGGGCCGCCACGACGCAGCCGGCCGAGCCGCCGCCGACCACGACATAATCGTATTCGCTCATCCGCCCTCCCTTCCCCGCACGCGAATATACCCGATGCGGCAGACTCAGATCGATCAGGTTAAAATCGAAATGCTTTAAGTTTGATCAATATAACCCAGGTAGCTATGATTGCCTGCGGTCGCTCCCCGCAAACGGATTATCCCACCCCGAGGAAGTAAAAGAAGATGCAACCGGATCTGGCAACCGTCGCGCAACAATTGCTCCAGCTCGCCCGCCGCCTGGGCGTGGACCATATTTTCATCAACCTGGGCAGCGACCATCCCGCCTTCGTCGAGGCGCTCGCCCGGCTGGAGGAGCGCGGCGAGGACATGCCCAGGGTGATCGCCTGTCCGCACGAGATGACGGCGCTCTCCGCCGCGCACGGCTACGCGATGATCACGCGCCGGCCCCAGATCGTGCTGGTGCATGTCGACGTCGGCACGCAGAACCTCGGCTGCAGCGTGCATAACGCCGGCCGCGGGCGGATCCCCGCGATCATCATCGCCGGCCTCTCGCCGCTGACCGACAAGGGCGAGCGCATCGGCAACCGCAACGAGTTCATCCACCACATCCAGGATACGCCCCGACAGCAGGAGATCGTCGCACAGTACGTGAAGTGGGCCTACGAGCTGCGGGCGGCCGAGACCATCGACGCGGTGCTGCTCCGGGGGATACAGCTTTCCACTACCATGCCCGAAGGGCCGGTCTATATCACCGGCGCGCGGGAGATCTGGGAAAAGCGCGTCCCGGCCTCGCGCGAGATCCCGGCGCACTGGCCCGCCGCGACGCTCGGCGCGCTGCCGCAGGCGGGGGCCGCCGAACTCTATCAGGCGCTGTGCCAGGCGCAGCGGCCGATCGTGCTCACCACCTATCTGGGGCGGCAAGTCTCGGCCGTGGAGCGCCTGGTGGCGCTGTCCGAGCGCCTGGGCTTCGGCGTCTGCGAGCTCGGGCCGCAATACCTCAGCTTTCCCGGCGAGCACCCGCATCACCTGGGCTATCGGCGCAACGCGCTGATCGACGAGGCCGACCTGATCCTGATGATCGACGTAGACGTGCCCTGGATCGCCTCCAAGGTCGAGCCGGCCGAGGGCACCCGGCTGTTCCACATCGATCTCGACCCGGTCAAGCAGGGGCTGGGCTTCTGGCACTACCCGGCGCAGCGCAGCTATCAGGCCGACAGCCTGAAGGTGCTCGACCAGTTGCTCGCCATCCGCGAAGAACCCCCGGCCACGGGACGGCAGGCGCGGGGCGAATGGCTCGCGGCGGCGAAGCGGCGCCAGGCGCACGCGGGGTCGAGGACCGCAGGTCCCGAGATCACCTCCGAGGAGCTCACCCTGGCGGTCAGGGAGCTCGTCAATGAGCGCACGGTGATCGTCTTCGAGGCGCCGTCCAACACCGAACTGATTCCCTCGCTGCTGAAGCTGAACCGGCCGGGCAGCTATTTCGCCAGCGGCGGCAGCGGCCTGGGCTGGGGCATCAACGCCGCCATCGGTGCCAAGCTCGCCGATCCGGGGGCGGAAGTCATCACCCTGATCGGCGACGGCTGCTTCATGTTCGGCGTTCCGAGCAGCGCCTACTGGGTCTCGGGCGCGTACCAGGCGCCGCACCTGACCGTGATCTACAACAACGGCGGCTGGAATTCGCCCAAGCTGTCGGCGCTCGGCGTGCACCCCAAGGGCGACGCCAAGCGCAACGACACCTATTGGGTCACGGTCGGCCGCGGCGCGCGGCTGGCCGACATCGCCGCAGCCACCGGCGGCGCCGTGGCGTACCGGGTGAGCGACCGGCGCTCGCTGAAAGAGACGCTGAATGAGGCGCTGCAGACGGTGCGCGCTGGCAGGAGCGCGGTGGTCGATGTCTCGATCACGCCGATTTCGGCTCAGGTCCTGGCCTGACGGCGGCGGGATCGGGAAAAATCCCGAACGAGGCGAACACGACAGACAAAGTGAGATAGTATTGGCAACGTTGTGGTTTTTATAATTGGGGACAAAGCAATCGATAGCACTGCACAACAGCACTGCACAACAATCGATATCACTTCACAAGGAGGAGACAAGCATGAGCAAATCAGTCTGGTTGAAATCAGCAGCGCTCGCCGTTGCAATCGGCATGTCCTTAGGCCTGTCGTTCGCGGCCGGGGCGCAGGACAAGCACTTCGATCTGAAATTGTCGACCTGGGTACCGCCCCAGCACCCGCTCAATCCATCCTTGCAGGCCTGGGCCAACGACATCACGAAGGAGTCCAAGGGCACGATCACGTCTACGTTGTTTACCTCCGAACAACTGGGCAAGGCCTTCGACCATTACGACATGGCGCGCGACGGCATCGCCGACTTCGCCTACGTCAATCCGGGCTACACACCGGGGCGTTTCCCGATCATGGCCGCCGGCGAACTGCCCTTCCTGTTCTCCAACGCCAAGGGCGGTACGGAGGCCCTGGATGCCTGGTACCGCCCATACGCCGCCAAGGAAATGAAGGACGTGCATTTCTGCATGGCCTTCGTCCATGATCCCGGCACCTTCCACAGCAAGAAGAAGATCATGGTGCCGGGCGACATCCGCGGCATGAAGGTGCGGCCCGCGAACGGCACGCTCGCCCATTTCGTGACCCTGCTCGGCGGCAACAACGTCCAGGGTTCGCCGTCGCAGGCGCGCGACATGCTGGAGCGCGGCGTCGCGGACGCCATCACCTTCCCCTACGGCTCGGTCATCCTGTTCGGCATCGACAAGGCGGTGAAATACAGCATGGACGTGCCGCTCTACGTCACCGATTTCGTCTGGGTCATGAACAAGGCCAAGTACGAGGCGATGGCACCGGACCAGAAGAAGGTGATCGACGACCACTGCACCACGGCGTGGGCGGAAAAGATCGCCGCGCCCTGGGCCGACTTCGAGGCCGCCGGCCGCGACAAACTGCGTGCCGAGCCGGGCCACGAGGTCTACAAGATCACCCCCGAGCAGTTGGCCCTATGGCGCAAGGCGGCGCAGCCGCTCACCGCCGAATGGGCGGCGAGCGTGAAGAAGCTGGGCGACAACCCCGACGCGATACTCAACTCGCTGAAGCAGACCCTGGTCAAGTACAAGGCCAATTACTGAGCGGCGCCGAGCACGGCCGGGACGGACTGATCCGCTCCCGGCCGTCGCTGCCATCCGGGTCAACTGCGGCGGGCGAGTCGCGCGCGGGAAGGAGAGCATGAAGCACAGCAGCTATTACATGGACCGCCTGATCGATGGCATCGAGCTGGTCGCCGCCCTGTTCGTCGGCATCGTCGCCGCCGACATCTTCATCTCGGTGATGCTGCGCTACCTGTTCAGCGTCTCGATCCCCGACGGCTACGATTTCGGCCGGCTGCTGCTGGGCATCCTGATCTTCTGGGGCATCGCGGCCACCAGTTATCGCGGCACCCACATCACCGTGGACCTGGTCTGGGGGGCCGTCGGCCCGAAGCAGAAACGCATGATCGACATTTTCGCGACGCTGGTGCTGCTGTTCGTGGTGAGCGTCCAGACCTACACCCTGTTCGACAAGGTGCGCAGCACCCGGGCCGAAAACATCCTGACCTTCGATCTCAATCTCCCCACCTGGCCGTTCTTCGCCGTCGCCTGGATCGGCGACGTCTCGGCCGTGCTCCTGATCGCGGTGCGCACCTACCGCCTGATTTTCCAGCCGCAAACGATGGGCGGAGAACCGATCAAACCCGTCGAATGAGGCTTTTGCGATGAGTACAGATGCCGTTGCCCTGACCGGCTTCATCTCCCTGTTCGCCCTGATGCTGTTGCGCGTCCCGGTAGGGATGGCGATGGGTCTGGTCGGCGTCACCGGCTACAGCTACCTGGTCGGCCTGGAGCCGGCGCTGAAGCTGATCGGGCTGACCTCGATGCGGACGGTGACCGACTACACCTTCGGGGTCATCCCGATGTTCATCCTGATGGGCGCCTTCGTCTCCAATTCCGGCGTCAGCCGCGAGCTGTTCCGGGCGGCGAACACCTTCGTCGGCCATCTCAAGGGCGGCCTGGGCATCGCCACGATCGTGGCCTGCGGCGGCTTCGCCGCGATCAGCGGCTCGTCGGTGGCGACCGCGGCGACCTTCTCCACGGTCGCCTATCCGGAGATGCGCCGCTACGGCTATCCGCAGTCGTTCGCCACCGGCGTCATCGCCGCCGGCGGCACGCTGGGCGCCATGCTGCCGCCCTCGACGGTGCTGGCGGTGTACGGCATCATCACCCAGCAGGACATCGGCAAGCTG
>Ga0315268_10008452_pt1 | contig 10761 bp, 4 predicted proteins | sample C1_top_MG_FD_204535 | JGI IMG/M metagenome (GOLD analysis project Ga0315268, IMG submission 204535) | Sediment microbial communities from Yellowstone Lake, YNP, Wyoming, USA - C1_top | ecosystem: Environmental > Aquatic > Freshwater > Lake > Sediment | place: USA: Wyoming | collected 2017-08-01 | reverse complement strand
ATATACGGGATGATTGTCTGACAAGCCCCATATCTGGCGCTAACATTTGTTCTACTATCGGAGCCAACCGCAATGCGGTGTCCTTACTGCCAGTACCACGATTCGAAGGTCCTTGATACCTCACACGACAGCCATGGCGGGATCCGCCGCCGTCGCGAGTGTTTCAAATGCAAGCAGCGCTTCAGCACCTATGAACGACCGATCCTGGCCATCCCGTTGATCGTCAAGCAGGATGGGACGCGCGAAGAATTCGACCGCGAGAAGTTGACGCGCGGCATCCGTATTTCGTGCGCCAAGCGGCCCGTCTCCGCCGCCGACATCGAACGGCTGGTGGGCCACGTTGAATCGGAACTGCAGAAGGTGGGCAAGGCCGAAGTTTCGTCGCGCGTGATCGGCGACATGGTTATTACCGGTTTAAAGGAGACGGATCAGATCGCGTATATTCGCTACGCCATCGTGTACCTGCGCCTCGACGATCTGGGGGCGCTCCGCAAAGAAATCGATCATTTGCTCGAAGGCTAATTAACGGCAGGACTCTCCCCGCTTAAGGCGGGGAGGTGTCTCTGCCGTTTTGTGTTTTGAATCAGTCGTCATTGCCTTGCAGGAAAGCATGCCATCGCAGCGACAGCCCAAAATTTTATCGGAGGAGAGTGTTTTATGGTAGCAAAAGCAGTTCCATCCAATCAGGGATTACTCCCCACACCACCCATGCCTAAAGGTCTGCCCAAGGTCGAATTGACCGATAACGCCCGCCAGGTGCTGACGAAGCGTTACGTCCGCCGCGGCGACGGCGGCAAGCTGATCGAGACCGTCGAGGAGATGTTCTGGCGCGTGGCCTATCACGTTGCCAGGGTGGAGGCAGCCTGGGATGGCGATGTGATCGAGCGCGCAAAGGAATTTTATCGTTTACTGACGGGCAAGAAGTTCTTCCCCAACTCTCCCACTTTTACCGGCGCAGGCACTCCGCTGGGGCAGTTGGCGGCCTGCTTCGTCCTGCCGATCACCGATGATATGGGGCGTGACAGCGCCGGCATTTTCCAGACCTTGCGCGACGCGGCCTTGATCCAGCAGACCGGCGGCGGGAACGGCTTCTCGTTCTCGCGCCTGCGTCCGCACGGCGCCCTGGTGCAGACCTCGGCCGGGCAGGCCACCGGCCCGGTTGGCTTCCTGCGCGTGTATGACCACGCCTTTGGGGAGATCGCCCAGGGCGGTTGTCTTTTGCCGGATACCCTGGTGTTTACAAACAAAGGGCTGCTGCGTCTGGATGAGATCGTCAATTCCGATGTTTCAGGCTGGCAGGAGCATAACCTGTCCGTTCCAACAGACGAAGGGCTGAAGGTTTCGCCGCGTGGATATAACAATGGCGTGGCGAAGGTCCTGCGTGTGCATACGCGGGAGGGCCTGAGCATTACCGGCACGCCTAACCATAAGGTAAAAGTAATGACCGATTCCGGCCCTCAATGGAAGGAGATCCGGGACCTGGAGCGTGAAGATTGGATCGTCGTCCGTCTGGGAGAACATGCGGGCAGGCTGCAGGCTTTGAAAAAACCTGATCAAAAACATGGAAACCAGGTCATGCCCGAGCTGCCGTCGATCCTTGATGAAGAGTTTGCCTTCTTCCTCGGCTGCCTGGCCGGCGATGGATTTATGGCACAGGACGAAAGCGACCACCGCGTGGGTATCAGTGTTGCACATTCCTCCTATCTCATGCAGGAAATGCCTCTTCTGCTGGGGCGGCTGTTCAACGTCAAGGTCCATAAGATGCAAAAACCAAATGACGGCTCGGTCACATTTGTTATGGACAACCGCGCCATAAAAGAGTTCCTGCTCATGAATGGCCTTGGAAAACGGTCCAGTCTCGACGTATCCGTGCCGCGGCTGGTCCGCCAGTCTCCTCCGAATATCGTCGGCGCATATTTGCGCGGTCTATTCGAAGCAGACGGTTCCTTATCGCATGGCTATCCAGCACTTGGAACATCCTCCGCGCGCCTGGCGCGTGAAGTTGCCACCTTGCTGATCGGTTTGGGATGTCCGGTAGGGTTGCGCACCACATCCGCAGGCCTCGATCGTTGGGGGGACTCGGATACCTATCATGTGAGAATTACGTCAACGGTCGGACTGAACGCGTGGCGTGCGAAAATTGGCTGTGATCAACGCTCTCGCTTTGTTGCAGCCTATGCCTGGGAAAGCGATTTGCGCAGGGAAAGTTCCCATGTGCTGCCAAATGCCAGATATTGGCTGCAGCCGGTTCTGGATGAAATTACAGTGGGGCAGATCGACACGAAGGGGCGCGGTAGAAATATCAATTTCCGCGCAACGGAACCGCGCTTGCGCCGCCAGGTCTTGCGGTACTTCCGCGATGACCGCAATTTGACCCGTTCGGGTTTTGACCTGTTGAAGGAAAAATATCCCACCGAATTCGAAAAGGTACCTTCCGCGGATGGTCTGTGGTTCGTTCAGGTCGGCGCGGTGGAACCTGCCGGTGAAGCATTGACCCTCGACCTGGAAGTGGCGGATAACCATACTTATCTGGCCTATGGCATGGTCACGCATAATACACGCCGCGGCGCCAATATGGCGGTCCTGCGCGTGGACCATCCGGATGTGGAGGATTTCATCTCCAGCAAGATCAACGAAAACCAGATCACCAATTTCAATATTTCCGTCGGCATTACCGACGCCTTTATGCGCGCCGTAAAGAAGGACGAGGAATGGGAGTTGAGATTCCCCGACCTGGTCGAGATGAAGCACAAGGGCTTCAGCGGAACGCTCGAACAGGCCGAAGCCGAAGGCATCACCATCCATACTTATAAGAAGGTCAAAGCCCGCGAACTGTTCAATAAGATCGTCACGCAGGCGCATCATAACGGTGAACCGGGCATGTTGTTCCTGGACGCCGCTAATCGCTCGAATCCGGTGCCGCATCTGTATCCGCTCGAAGCGACGAATCCGTGCGTTACGGGCGAGACTCTAGTTGCAACTCCCTCCGGCTGGCAAAGGGCTGACAGCTTCAAGGAGGGGGATGAAATCTGTACCGTTCTGGGTGTTGGGCGTGTTGCCAATATTGAAGTCAACGAGAATATACCCGTATTTGATCTGCATCTTTCTGATGGCGCAGTGGTACGTGTGACTGGTTCTCATCAATTCCATGCCCGTGATTCCCGCACGAAATTCTTTGAACCGCGTCGCTTGGATCAACTCAATGAGGGGGATTGGGTCAGAGTCTATCGCGCCGCAGTCCCCAACAATAATGTCCCTGGACGCCCGGAAAACCTGAGCAACCGTGAATATGGTTTTTTGGTGGGTGTATTGGTGGGCGATGGTTGTTATACACCCCATGAGCTTTCCAAAAATGTTGTACGAATCAGCAGTCATGCTGATGAACATGACTGGAATAAAACCTTGGCGAATACCTTCGCAAAAATTGGCGCGGAAAAGATGTACACCTACGTCAACGAAGGCAGTCGTTCCTTGATGATGGATCCAAAGCCGGGCCGGGTTATAGCCGATTGGGTTAAGTCTCTGCCGTTGGTGCCTGCACGTGGACCTGAAAAACAACTGCCGGATGTTTACATCAACAGCAACTGCGAATTTTTGGAAGGTCTGTTGGATGGGTTATTTTCCACAGATGGCAGCGTGGATTTGCAGAGCAACCATCCTTTAGTTCGTTTCCATACCTCCAGCCATGAACTTGCCCGTCAGTTGCGACGTATCTTGTTGATGTTGGGTATCCACGCCCGCATCAGCACCAGCCAGCGTGAGCGGCATAATATAAACGGACGTGAAATTCGTTATGATCGTCCGAAATATGATGTAACGATTTCCGGTGATAGTTTTGGTAGATTTTTCGAACAAATACGTCTAAGTCATCCTGATAAACAAATGCGGATGGAAGAAGCAGCGTTGCGTTCCAACTTTACCGGCGGAAATTGGGCCGCAAAGGTTGTGAAAATTGAACCAGCCGGTGTTGCTACGGTTTACGATCTGTATGAACCAAAGAGTGACACTTGGATCACAGAAGGTTTTGTATCGAGGGGTTGCGGAGAGCAATGGTTAGGGCCATACGAAAACTGCTGTCTCGGTTCGGTCAACCTCAACGAGCACTGCGGACCCGATGGAAAGGTGGATTGGGAATCCCTGCGCAAGTCCGTGGTTTCCTCCACGCGCTTCCTGGATGACGTGGTCGAAGCCAACGCCTATGTCCCGGCTGTGCCGCAGCTCAGCGAAGCCGCCCATCGCGCCCGCCGCATCGGCCTCGGCATCATGGGCCTGGCCGACCTGATGTATCACGTCGGCGTGCGATATGGGTCGCCGGAGGGGCAGGAGTTTGGTGCGCAGGTGATGGAGTTCGTCCGTTATCACTGCATGAAGACCAGCATCGAACTGGCCGAAGAGCGCGGACCCTTCCCCGCCATCCAGAACAGCATTTACGACATGGACAACATGCTCTGGACGCCGCCTCAGACGTTGATCAGCTACCAGCATGACTGGAGCCGCCCGGCGGTCCAGTGGGACGCGATCGTGTCCGGCATCAAAAAGCACGGCATCCGCAACGCGGCGCAGACCACCGTCGCGCCGACCGGCACCATCGCCACGGTCGCAGGTTGTGAGGGTTATGGCTGCGAACCGGTCTTTGCGCTGGCCTACATCCGGCACGTCAACGATAACGGTAGGGACCTCAAGCTCACGTATGCCAGCCCGCGCTTCGACGAGGCTTTGAAGAAGCTCGGGCTCGGCGAAGAGAAGCGCCAGGAGATCGTGGAGCAGGTCATGAAGGAAGGCACCTGCCAGCACATCCAGGAGATCCCGCAGGCCGTGCGCGATACCTTCGTTGTTTCGGGCGATATCACTGCCGAGGAGCACGTCTGGATGCAGGCCGCTTTGCAGGCCTTCGTGGATAACTCGCTCTCGAAGACGGTCAATTTCTCCGAAGGTGCCACGGTGGACGATGTGTCGCGCGCCTATATGCTGGCCTGGGAACTGGGCTGCAAAGGCATCACGGTCTATGTGACCGGCTCGCGCGAGAAGGTCGTCCTGGAGACCAAGTCTACTGCGGATAAAAAGGATACTTCGACTCCGCTCAGTGCGGCTTCGGTTCAAACAGCCCCGGCAGCGGCTCCCTCGGAAAAGACTCTCATGTGGCACGATGGCAAGAAGCCGCGCCCGCGCGCCCTGACCGGCAAGACCTATAACATCGATACGCCCGCCGGCAAGGCTTTTATTACCATCAATGAGAACGGAGGGTCGCAGCCCTTCGAAGCCTTTATCAACACCGCCAAGGCCGGTTCCGAGACCGCCGCTGTATCCGAAGCCATCGGGCGCTTGATCTCGTATATCCTGCGGCTGGCATCGCCCGTCGCACCCGTTGACCGGATGCGTGAAGTCGTGCGGCAGCTCATGGGCATCGGCGGCGGACGGTCGCTCGGCTTTGGTCCCAACCGCGTGCGCTCCCTGCCGGACGGCATCGGTCAGGTGCTGGACCAGTACCTGCGCGAAAAGGACAATATTGCTGTTGAGATCCCTGCCGGGAGAACCAACATCCTCGCGGATGCGGGTGGCAGCGGTCACAGCATCGAAAATGAGATGGATTTTGCGGAAGCCACACCGCTGCAGAAGGTCGGGGACCTGTGTCCCGAGTGCGGCGAAGCCGCGGTGATCAATGAAGAAGGCTGCCGCAAGTGCTATGCCTGCGGGTATAGTGAATGTTGATTGAACTTTCTCTTCCGTACATTTAGACCCCATTTATAATTGGCTTTTGCTGTATTTGTACGGTTCCATATTAATTCATGACTTCCGAGTTCTTGTAGAACTCGGAAGTCTTTGTTTCTTATTTTCTCCACCTGCAATCCTTGTCAATCATATTCAACAGGAGGATTAAGTCGCTCTTATTTCGAGTAGTATTTCCTAATTGTGGATATATCCATCATTTTCCAGCCGGCTTTTGTAATTGGAAGACATTCACTTCGTTGCTGGTATCCACAACGTATAAATTATTCTGATTGTCAACAGCAATCTTGGCTCCCAAACCTTGAATGGAGTTCACATACGATCCCGAAGAATCATACACTTGAATATCTCCTGCGGCATCGCTGATGTAAATCCGTCCATAGCCATCCACCGCAATGCCTTCCGACTGCACAAATCCCGCCGATCCCTTCGTTCTAAATGCGCCAACATAATGCCCCTTGGCCGTAAAATTAAGCACCAACCCGCTCATGGGGCCGGCAACAAAGATATTCCCTTGTCCATCCACGGCAATTTGGGCATGACTTTCGGGGCTGCCGCTGACTTTCCCGAAAGCCTTCGGAATCTCCAGGCTGATTTTCCCATTGGGATCAAAATGCACGATCACATCCTCATCGGTGGTTGCATAGAGTGTATCGTCCGGACCGATGGCTATGTTTCGATAGAAATGTTTATTATCACCGATTTTTTGAAGCAGCTTGCCGGTGCCGTCAAACACATAGATTGTTCCACCTTGTTGGGCATAAATTTTTTCGTCCCTGCCTATTGCAAGCGAAGCAGGGCCGTCGGCGGCATTTGGCAGGGTGATCAAAGTTGTCGAGATTAATTTCCCGCTGCCGTCAAAGGTCTGCAGCTGACCATTCGAATAGCCCAAAACAATGTTCCCATTGCCTTTTACGCTAATGGCCTGGATGGGAAGAACAATTGTGCCCCTAAAAGTTAGGATGTTGTTGCTAAAGCCTGGAGTCGGGGTCGGGACGACCGGGTTATTCGAAGAATTGTTGGCGCTGCCGGCCAAAAGTGCGCCACTCGCCGGCTGCTGGATCTGGAATTTCACTACGTGGCCGCCAATGATGTTATTTGCGTACAGGTTATTTTGTTTGTCAAATACAAGGCCGTCATAGGTCCCGGAAATATCGCCGAGATGCTTTCCATTGGAATCAAAGGCCTGCACATTTCCCGCGGTATCGTTTAAAAAGATACGACCATACCCATCCACGGCAATTTGTGTGGGGACCGAGGTCGATTTATTGCCGCCTCTGGAGAATTGAGTGAGAAGAGTACCCGTTGGGGAGAATTTGAACACTTGGTCTGTAGTAAAGTCAGTTACATAGATATTGCCCAGGCCGTCCACTGCCAAATGAGAGGAATAGACGATATCTGAAATTGGTACATTTAGATCAACCGTACCGTCCTTCTTGAAGCGCACGAGGCTGATATCTGTAAGGGCATAGAGAGTACCGCCTGGGCCAAAAGCGACATCATTATAGTTATGCAGACTGTCAACGATCTGCCCAAGGAACGTACCCTTCTCGTCATAGATCAATATGGCACTGTCGATGTCGCCGGTGATATAGATCGTCCCATCGCGGCTGACCGCCATGCCCGTGACGTTGGTTTCGCCGGCACTACCTTTGGTCACAGTAAACGAGGAGATGACCTTTCCTCCGGCATCAAAGGTCTGTACGCGCCCATCTTTAAAATCGCCAACCACGATGTTCCCGTCCCCATCCATTCCGATCACGTCCGGCTGATCCAGCATACCCTGGCCCGTTCCCGCTGATCCAAAAGAAAGCACCTGGTGCTCCAAAGGTTGGGTGTTGCCATGTAAAAAATAGGCCATGGCGATACACGCGACGATAGCTATCAGACCCGCTCCTGCCAGCGAACCTGCAATGATAGACCGGGAGATTCCGCCACTGCCTCCGGAATTCCCGCTCATCGGGGAGACTCCATTTCCGGCGATTTCTCCCTGACTACTTGCGTCAATTGCTGTGTTTTGAAAATACCTTCCGTTTGCAGCCAGCCAGTAGATGACTGCCCCGCGAAACGCCAATGCGAGAAGAATAACAAAAAATGTCAGCGCGGGGCTTTCGGGCGAGCTGGAAATCCATTGTGGAAGGGAAGCCAGGAAACTAATGACGATAACAAAGATCAGGCCGATGCGCGCCCAGTTCTTCATGTTCCATAACCCCACGGCCAATACCGCCATGACCGCAATCAGCACCAACATAAATACGGCGGTAATTCCTCCAACTAAACTGCTGTCAGCCTGCAAAGCCCGGGCAATTCCTCCGCAGCCTTCAGCGATGGCATCCAGAATGACCAATAATGCAAGCGCGGTGACTATTCCGGGGCGCTGGCGTGAAGTGGCGAATATTCCATCTTGTGACCCTTGTGGGTTGTTCATATTGTTACCATTCCCTTTGGTGTGGATGTTCCTTGGACTTTTGGTAAATTATATGTAAGGCTTTGGGCAGCACAATAGGCTATTCGTACCACGACACGATTTTTTCAAAGTCCATGGACAACGATAACTTTGTCATTTCTTCACTGCGACACTTGCACAACTGCCCCACGAACTGCGTGGAGTGCGCGCGCACTTGCCCTTGGTGCAAGTACAAGGGAGTGCGGGTGAGACGCGAAATATGCCGGGAAAAAAACAAGAATTCTTCGTGTTCCAAGCGGCAGGTATTCTCTCTGCAATCGCGGCTCATTTCCCCGGGTAACCCTCTCGTAAAATAGTATCAATTGAAATTTCTCGCAACTTTTGGTCCCGTAAATCTCCGCGAAACTGTGCTTTTGCCGGTTTTGATGAATATATCGGACGATATGCCGTGAGTGCCCTTTTCATGCTTTTTATCACCTGACGCGAGCACCTTAAATCCCTATAATACTAATGGGTCTGTTCATTCATCCATGGCTCAAGGAGCGTGCGCTGATATGAAAAAGTACTTGGTTCTGGCCATCTGTTTCGTATTGATCCTTCCTGCCGGATGCCAGTCAGCTGCCTCCATCCCAACTCCGGTGGTAACTGAATCTCCCTTACCCCCGACGGCATCCACGTCTTCGCCTGCCGCAGAGCCAATAAAACCTGTAAATATCATGGCTTTTTGCACCCTGATCGGCAAGGATCCGAAAACCTATGTGCCGCGCGGCACGCCTGTAAATATCATATGGGGGTGGAGTGCAAAGACAGAAGTACAGATAAACGATTATCTGGAAAACAACATCACGGAAATCACATTGGATGGAAAAGTGATCGAAGGGACCATATCCCCTGAGATAAAGAAAAACGGAACCAGTGGATTGCCGGAAGTGGTCTGGTTCTCGAATGTGGGTGTGCTCGCACCGGGACCGCATACCGTTACGTATGATGTGAAATGGAAAAAGATGATCGAGGATGGTACCAGCACGTATGGACCCGGGGGTAAAAATGAGACCGAACATGATGAATGCCAGATCATTGTTGAATAATAAATTGTCAATCGATGGCAGTTGTTTACAGTGAAAATGCAGGGAGATGGTATGGACTCGAAAAACCGCTTAAATCGCTTCGCATTTCATTTGGTGATCATTATTACGATGAGCATGGTGTTCGCGGGATGTGGCTCAATATCCACGCCTGTTTCCACCCAGGTGCCCTTTCCCACTCCAACCGTAATTCCGGATACAAGTACTCCCGCTGTCCCACAATTAACCGTGAGGTTGATGGCCTATAACATTTGGTTCGGCGCAGGGGTTAATCCTGCGCACGTGGAGCGCGGATCCAATATGAACCGGCTGGCGGACCTCATCACACTGGTCAAACAGGCCGACCCCGATATCCTGGGCATGGAGGAAGTCACAGAATGGACTTCTGGAAACCCAACCACCATTGAACAATTCGCCGGCGCATTGAAGATGTATTATTACATGGCTCCCACCTGGAGGGGCATCAATCCGGCCATATTTTCCAAATACCCGATCCTTGAAACCGAGAACCTGTCCGAGTACGTGGGCAATAACGGCGCCTTGCGGGCAGTGGTGCAAACCCCCGGCGGTCAAAAGTTGAACGTGGTCATCGTCCATCTTGATCCCTCGGACCAGCTCCTGCGTTCCTGCGAATTCGACAAACTGCGGCGCATCATGGAAGCCCATCAGAACCTGCCGGGTATTTTAATGGGGGACATTAATTCATTTGCCAAAAGTCCGGATACAAGTTACCTTACCCAGGGAGGCTGGGAACTGGTGCAGAATGAAAGCATCGATAATATCTTTGTGCTCAGCAAACAAGCCTGGAGCAAAAAGCCGATGTGTTTTTCGGTAAATCCTTCCAGCCCCGATTGCATATTGGATGCTCGAATATCCGATCACAGGCCGGTCGGCGCGACGCTTTCCCTTTACGATTCCCCAAATCCGGCCGGCAGCCCCTCGTCTCCCACGCCCATGCCTCCTGCCAAGTGCAGCTATGCCAGAGGTCCTGTGCAGACGCCGAACGATGGCTTTGACGGTACAGTTCTGGATGAAACCAAATGGAGGTCCGTCAGCAGCGGGGGGACCGTCAAGCAGGATGGCCGGTTGATCATGTCCACGACCGGCGAACAGGTGTCTTCCAATGCGATGGTCCAATCCAGATGGTTATTGGAAAAGGATTTCGACATCCAGGTGGACTTCCAGATCGACAAAGCGTGGAAGCCCCCGGCAAACGATCACCTGGACGGGGCGATTTTCGGCGTAAATATTGACGGGCAGATGTATCACATCACCCGGCTGAGAAGGACCGGCGGGGATAACGCCAATGTTCTATTTGCCTGGAGCACGAACGGCGTTCTGAGCGGGGAGCTGAATACAACTTCCCTGGCCGGAAAATATCGGTTGGTGAGGAGCGGTACGACCCTTTCGCTCCAATATGACATTGGTGCCGGTTGGAAGGAACTTGTCAGCGGGACGGTGCCTGCCAGCCCCGCCACCGTATATTTCGGGAATGGAAGTGTGAATGCGTCCGAGGCTTTCACCACCTATTTTGACAATTTC
>Ga0315268_10008450_pt1 | contig 10762 bp, 8 predicted proteins | sample C1_top_MG_FD_204535 | JGI IMG/M metagenome (GOLD analysis project Ga0315268, IMG submission 204535) | Sediment microbial communities from Yellowstone Lake, YNP, Wyoming, USA - C1_top | ecosystem: Environmental > Aquatic > Freshwater > Lake > Sediment | place: USA: Wyoming | collected 2017-08-01 | reverse complement strand
CATAGATCTTTATCCGGACGAGGTCTATGTGTTCAGCCCCAAAGGTGCCATCAAATCTCTTCCCAAAGGCGCAACCCCGGTTGATTTTGCCTATCTTATCCATACCGAAGTCGGAAATCAGTGCTCAGGCGCAAAAGTCAACGGGCGCATGGTTCCCTTAAACTTTGAGCTTCAGACAGGCAATATAGTTGAGATAGTTACCGCAAAGGGGCATCATCCTAGCAAGGACTGGCTTAAATTTGTAAAGACGGTGAAAGCCAGATCAAGGATAAGGCAATGGATCAAGACCCAGGAAAAGGACCGCAGCATAACCCTGGGGCGGGAAATGTGCGAGAAGGCTTTCCGAAAGGAGCGCCTGAACTTTGCCTCTCTTATGAAATCGGGAGAAATGGATAAAATAATAGAACAGCTCGGTTTCAAGACCTTTGAGGACATGATAGCAAGCGTCGGTTATGGGAAAACCACCCCGCTGCAGATTGTGAGAAAGTTTGTATCCAAGCCGGAAACTGAAGATGACGAATCGATACTGGAAAGACTGATCGGCCGTGTCAGAAAGAAAAAAACAACGTCAGGTGTTGTTGTCAAGGGAATTGATGATATTTTAATAAAATTCGGGAAATGCTGCCAGCCGGTTCCGGGTGATCCGATAACAGGGTATATTACTCAGGGTTACGGCGTTACCGTTCACAGGACCATCTGTGTAAATGCCCTGAAGATGAATCCCGAACGGCAGATAGATGTTGAGTGGAGTGTAAATTCGTCCGATTTGTATCAGGTTAAAATCCACGTCACTTCCAATGACAGGGTCGGCCTTCTTGCCGATATAGCTTCCAATATAAGCAAAAACGGAGCAAATATAATCGGCGCCAACACCGTCACACGGGAAAACAAGACCGTGGACAGCCTTTTTACGCTTACCGTTAAAGACACCGATCATTTAAAAAAGGTTTTATCGGATCTAAAGAAAGTAAAGCTGGTTGTAGATGCAAAGCGGATTGACGAGTAAGATTCGGTATTTGAAAATTATGGCGCTTTGACAACAAGGCCTGACCTGATACAACTGGTACAGACCACAATCTTTTTTATCCTTCCATCGCGTAGTGCTCTGACGTTCTGAAGATTGGGATTGAACCTGCGGCTTGTCACGTTATGAGCGTGGCTTACATTGCTCCCTACCATAGGTTTTTTCCCGCATATTTCGCACATTCTGGACATAATATTTCTCCTTGGACGGCTATGTAAAAAGCCATTCTGCTGTGTTGCGCTTCATCTTTCGTCATTGCAGCGTACCAAAAAGTACGCTTCATTCCTCAAGATTCGCGCGCCTTGCATAATGCACTTTTTACTTTGCCGTCAAATATTTTTTCGATCAACAAATTTTATAAATTATATTATCCTAAATACAACTTTAAAACAGGATAGGCGCTGATACACCAAAACCTTTTCAGTGTAAAGCACTTTTTTTATCCTGCTTTGACAAAGTCGTTTCGCACAGGGCAATATATTGAATAGCCTTCTGATGGACTCCTACGTCGGGATAATTGGTAAGAATGGCTTTAAAGCGTTTCAGGGCAGCCTTGTAATATTTTGATTTATAATAATAAATGCCGATTCCAAATTCCGATTCGGCGAGGCTTTTATAGCAGCTATTCGTGTATTCCACGGCCTTCAGTGCATGTGTGTCTTTCGGAAACTGCTTGATAAGACGATTGAACGCATCAAGAGCTTTTCGCGCCGTAGTCTGATCCCTGTCGGGAGTATCAACCCGCTCAAAATAACATAACCCCGTCTGGAAAATCACATATGGGATTGCATCATTGAGAGGATGAAGATTCCCGAATTCCTCGTATGCGGTGACTGCATCATCATATTCTTTCAGCTTGTAGTGGGAATCGGCTATTTTAAGCTCTGCAAGCATCGCATATTTGCTGAAAGGATACCAGTCCTTTATTTTTTCAAAGGATTTAATTGCTTCCTTGTAATCACCTTTCTGGTAAGCTTCCATGCCGTCGTCGGCAAGCTCCTGCGCATATTTTTCTTCCTTGACCGCAAATAATGCGCAGCCCTGGCATACAAGCACTGCGATGAACAATATCAAAATTATACGGGTTGATTTGGCTCTCAAATTTTCAGACTTTCAATGTATTGTTCCGCTGAAAATGCGGCTATCGCAGCATCTCCTACAGCAGTTGCTACCTGGCGCAAAGGAGTATTGCGGCCGTCACCCGCCGCAAAAACACCGGGAACGGAGGTTTCCATTTTATGACTGGCAATTACAAATCCATACTCATCAAGCTTAACTGAGTTCCCGAGAAAACCGGTGTTCGGCAGAATCCCAACCCAGATAAAGCATCCGTCAACTGCAAGCTCTTTCTCTTCGCCTGTTTTAACATTCTTTACAACTATTTTTTCAAGACCGTCGGAGCCTTCGATACGGGTTACAACGGAATTCCATACAAATTCTATTTTGTTGTTTGCAAATGCCCGCTCCTGCAGGATTTTTGTTGCTCTCAGCTTATCCCTCCGGTGAATGAGATATACTTTTCGGGCAAACTTTGTAAGAAATAAGCTTTCCTGCACGGCGGTATCTCCGCCTCCGACAGCAGCGACCGTTTTATTCTTAAAAAACGGACCGTCACAGGTGGCGCAGAAAGATATTCCCCTGCCGAAAAAAGCATCCTCCCCAGGTACATCAAGCTTTTGCGGATGGGCTCCTGTGGCAAGAATAATTGCGTTTGCAGTAACTGTTCCGTTGTCCAGGATTATTTTTTTGACCTTTCCGGAGAGATCAAGGGAAACGACCTCGTTGCTTTCAATTTTAAGGCCAAGCCGTTTTGCCTGCTCCGTCATTTTTTCAACCAGATCCGATCCGCTTATTCCGTCCGGAAAACCGGGATAATTCTCGATCCAGTCGGTAACCAATATCTGGCCGCCGGGCACAAGTTTTTCAAAAAGAATAACATTCAACCTTGCGCGAGCGGCATAGATGCCGGCGGTAAGCCCGGCAGGCCCTCCTCCGATTATCACGAGATCGTAGTCAACACTTTCCATGACAACACATTCTATAAGAGGATACTGTTTATCGATTTTTCCAGTTTGGATTTGGCGACCATGCCGGTAATCTGATCAACAATCTTTCCTTGTTTGAAGAAAATAAGGGTGGGGATTGCCTTTATTCCAAATTTTCCGGGGGAAACAGGATTATCATCTACATTACATTTCGTGAATTTGACTTTATCTCCGAATTCGCCTGCAAGCTCTTCAACTATGGGACCAATGGCCTTGCACGGGCCGCACCACGGAGCCCAGAAATCGACCATCACCGGTTTTTCAGATTGCATAACTTCCGCATCAAAACTGCTGTCACTTACTTCAAGAATTCCTTCAGACATGATACATTTCCTTTCCTGTAAAGAAATATTTATTGTCGCGGATTATAGTGATTAGCTTCGGTGTTGTCAACACTGTCATTTTCAAACAAAGGGGATGGTTTTTTAAGGATCATCAAGCCGAGCGGGTTCAACGACAGGAGCTTAATTAGTTTCCATCCGGAAATGGCCCTTTTGTGCGATCTCGGTGTCAACCTGCGAGATTTCTTGTGCGGCATACATTGCGTATGCCTCCGCGAAATCCCTTGATTTCCTTGAGCTTGCCCAAAATTGCCGATTTCCAGATCGGAAACGCACCAGTGTCCAAACTTTGTTTCCGGATGGACACTAATTAAAAAAATGCTCCTAAGCCGTGGCCGGCATAAGGAGCCGTAAGCCGTAACAGGCATAAGGAGCCGTAACAAAATGGTCAGAAATGAAATGGTATTTTGTAACGGCTCCTAAGCGATTGATTGACAAAAGCAGGTTGTTTTGTTAATTTGCTTTGAAAAAACCAAGCGTTCTGCCTGTAGTACAATAAACAGCTCTCGTACTGTTTTACTCTTGGAGATTCTTAAAACCGGTTCGGCCATCTTTCGAACGGAGGTACTTTTATGGGAGACAAAATCCGGATAGGTGCGCTTATATCAGGCGGAGGAACAAACCTTCAGGCGATCATCGATTCCTGCGAGTCGGGAAAAATTGACGGAGAAATGCTCTTTGTAGGAACAGATAATCCGGATGCAAAGGGCCTTGGCAGAGCATCAAAACACAATATCCCGACCTTTGTCGTAGATTATTCTTCCATAATTAAGGAATATGGGAAAGAGCCAGGGAAGATCAGGCCACCCGGCGATTTTGATGAAGAGGATATTCGTTCGAAGCTTTCTCTTTTTCCTTCCGGAACCGATCGGCAAAAAATAAAAAAATTCATTATTACAAGGGCGATTGCCGAAGCCGGACTCCTTGAAAAGATGAAACCTTTTTCTTTTGATCTTCTTGTCCTCGCAGGTTTCATGCGAAACCTGACCCCTTATTTTATTGACAGGGTCAATACGGGCCCTGAGAATCCGCGAATCATGAACATACATCCCGCCCTGCTTCCGGCTTTTCCGGGCACTGACGGTTATGGAGACACCTTCCGTTACGGGTCGAAAATAGCAGGATGCACGGTTCATTTTATCGATTACGGGGAAGACTCCGGCCCCATAATCGGACAAAAGGCCTTTCCGATTGAACCGGACGACACAATAGATTCGATCAGGAAAAAAGGACTTGCCCTCGAATGGGAGCTTTATCCTGAATGCATCCGGCTTTTTGCCCAGAAACGCCTCAGGACAGTCAGGACGACATATACGCGGGATGACGGAAAAGAAGTCAAAAGAACGGTGGTTAAGATAGTAAACAGTGAATAGTGAACGATGAACATTAAGGCAAGGGGCAAAGGTACAGAAGCACAAACCGGCAACCAGAGACTATTATATTGCGGCTGAGAACAAAGACATCTCTTCTTATGGCTGTAATAGCAGCCATTTGCGCAGGCACAATAAGCCTTTTCTTTATCCGTTTCCTGGAAAACTCCCTCAGAAAAACAATCTATTCCAACATTGAAACTATTTCAAATTCAACTGCGGAATCAGTGGCAATGCTTTTAAGCGACAGCCTGAAAGACGCTGAGTCTATTGCTTTCAATCTTTCTGTTGATGTCGTTGAGAAAAAAAAATCGACTGAAGCGGAAAAATACCTAAAATCAATGCTTCTGATATTTACCAGATTTGAAAATGGAATGTTTCTGCTCGATAAAGACGGTAAACTCTGGAGCGATTATCCACATTATCCTGAAACAAGAGGCAAGTCTTTTGCTTTCAGAGAATATTTCAAACGAACCATGGATGAAGGAAAGGGAATTGTCGGGATACCTTATATATCTGCAAGAACAGGTCAACCTGTCGTTACCGTGACGGCCCTGTTACGAGACAGAAACAATAAGGTTGCTGGGATTCTGGGCTGCTCCATGCAGCTGCTTTCTCCCCGTGTCTTAGGCGGAAGCCGGCAGGAAAAAATCGGAAAATCAGGATATATTTACATCATTGATAAAACAAGGATGCTTATTCTTCATCCCGATGGTGAAAGAATGCTGAAAAGAGATATTCCCGAGGGGGCAAACAAATTACTGGATTTGGCAATCGGGGGGTTTGAAGGAGTCGGAGAGACGGTCAATTCGCGTGGAATTCCCATGCTCCTTTCATTAAGACAGATTAAGGGCACCGGATGGATCCTGGGGGCGCAGCAGCCGAAGAACGAAGCATTTGCTCCGATAAGGGAGGCTTTTACCCGTTCGGTTCTTTCTGTAATATCGGTAGCCCTGATATCCGCACTCATAGGCATTATTGCCATAAGAAGAATTACAGATCCGATTTTAAAGCTCCGTGAGGCAACGCTGAAGCTTGGTGAGGCAACGTTTGATGAAAAAAGAGAGGAAATCAAAACCAAAGATGAGATCGGTGATCTGTACAGAACTTTTCATGAAATATCCTTGAATTTAAACAGGACCATGTCTGGCCTGCGAACGGCAAGGCGCGAATGGGAGCTCACATTTGATTCGATTCCCGATGCTGTGTTTATTGTGGATAAAGAGAGCAAGATCAGACGTCTTAATCTTGCTGCTGCAAAGCTTATTAAAATGAAATTCACCGAGATTATCGGACGGCCCTGCTACGAAGTTATACATAAAAAAAATACTCCGCTCTGCCCTCATCAGGAATTTCTTAATTTGGAACAGACGACCCGTGAAGAAATTGAAGATACGGAACAATCGGCTTTTTTTGAAATAATAACAACACCGCTTACCGATGAGGATGGAAATATAGTCGGTTCAGTTCATATTGTTGCGGATATAACCGTGCGCAAAATGGCGGAAAAAGCCCTCATAGAGAGTGAACAGAAATACAGGGAAATAGTTGAAAACTCGATGGACATGATACTTACCTGCGATCTTAAAGGTACCTATACATCCTGCAACAGGGCGATGGAAGAGATTACAGGTTATTCACGGGATGAAATTATCGGCACAAACTATAAGGCGTTTTTTGATAAAGAGAGAGCCCGAGAAATTTATAAAACATTAAATAAATTGTATGAGGCCGAGATTCCGTTAAAAGAGAGCACCTATGAAATTTTAACCAAAGACAAACGGAAGTTGACGATTAAAGGGAACATGTCCCTTATAATAAAAAACGGTGAAAAGAAAGGCTTTCTGGGCATACTGCGAGATGTTACGGAACAGCAGAAGCTTGAATTCCAGATGATACGCGCTGAGAAACTGGAGGCGCTCGGCATTCTTGCTGGAGGAATAGCTCATGATTTTAATAATATTTTGACTGCCATAATGGGATACTTAAATCTTGCAAAACTTTACCCGGAAGATTCGGAAACAATCAAGAGTTATATCTCTAAGGGTGAGACAGCAGTTCTCAGCGCAACAGGTCTTACAAGACAGCTTCTTACTTTTTCACGGGGCGGGGAACCTTTCAGGGAGACAGTTTACATAAAGCCTGTAATTGAAGAAGCGGCAAGCATGGCCCTCGGCAAATCGAGCAGTACAAACTATGACGCTTATTATGAAGAAAACATAAAACCGGTCAATGCGGACCGCGGGCAGATTCTGCAGGTTTTGACAAATCTTTTAATAAATGCACGGCAGGCCATGCCGGGCGGAGGCACGATTGCTGTTACCGTGAAAAACAGGGTTATAAACAGCAGGAACGGCATTGGGTCTCTTCCGGAAGGCGATTATGTGTCGGTTTCAGTTGGGGATGAAGGGGTTGGAATACCTCAGAATAATTTACGGAAAATATTTGATCCGTTTTACACAACGAAACAGGAGGGAAGCGGCCTTGGTCTCGCAACATCTCATTCAATAATAACAAGGCACGGAGGGCATATCGAGGTTGAATCAAGGCCGGGGGAAGGAGCCGTTTTCACCTTTTATCTTCCTGCAGCGAAAGAAGCGCCGAAAGAACCTGAAGCAAAAAAAGATACAATTACAAGCGGAACCGGCAGGATTCTTTTAATGGATGATGAAGCAAGCATCCGCGACCTGGGATCTCAGATTCTTAAAAAAGCCGGATATGAAGTTGATACCGCTGAAGACGGGGAAAAGGCCATAGAGCTTTATGTGGAAGCAAGAGGCGCCGGAAGGCCTTACGGGGCTGTTGTTTTTGACCTTACGATTCCCGGAGGACTCGGCGGAATAGACGCCATGAAGGCTCTCAAAGAGATTGATCCGGGGATAAAAGGAATAGCGATAAGCGGATACAGTCAGGATCCCGTCATGAGCAATCCGGAACAGTTCGGATTTTCTGCAGCCCTTCAGAAACCTTTCAATATATCCAGGCTGACCCACGTTTTAAACAGTATAACGGGGATATCTGAAAACCTTCAGTTACAACATTTTTATCATAAGCGGAATGGCAATCAATGAACCGATTGATGCCCCGATGTTTGTAAAGGCAACCACAAGGAGAATTCTTGTAACCTTGTTTCTCCAGAATCCCCTTAAGGAAAGGATATCCTCAGGGAGGCTTTCAAGATCCTTCACCTTTGGTTTGCGGGAGAAGGCTTCCACCAGACCCGAAACCCATCCTGCGGCTATGAGCGGATGGATTGTTGTTAAAGGCGCTGCAAGAATCGAAGATAAAATCGTCAGAGGGTGAGCCATAGCCAGAAGGGCGCCCAGTCCTGCAAGAAGACCAGTTATAATTATCCACCAGGTTATCATGTCTGTCCCGGCTTTTGTTCCGCCGTAATAAAAACCAAGAGCGAAAAGTATTATTATGCCGGCAGCCGTTATCCACTGGACAGCATCCGACAGCCTGCTTTTAGGCGGTATTGTTTCGAGCGCTTCGGTGTTTATGGTGTCGTTCCAGTACGATTTTATGCCTTTCACATGGCCTGCGCCGACAACCGCCACGATTTTCCTGCCGGGAGCAGACTTTATCTTCTGGGCAAGGTACATGTCTCTTTCGTCAATCAATATTTTTTTTAAAACAGGCAGCGTTTTTCCGACTTCTGCAAGAAGGGTCTCAAGAACATCCTCCTGCTTCATTTTTTCTATATCTTTTTCGGTAATGTCGCCGACTTCTCCAAGAGACATGATGAGTTGAAAAAGGAGTTTAATCTTTCCCCATAATCCCATGTTATGCCATACTCTTGACAGGGTTACTCTTATATCCCTGTCGGCCGGATATATTTTAGATCCTGCAGCTTCACCTGCCAGGATAGCCTGGATCATCTCCTGACCCGGGACTATATCAAACTTTTTTGCGATTCTTTTTTGAAAAGATGCGAGAATGAGGTTTGACAGAAGAAGAAATGTTTTTTTTTCCTTTATTACCTTGACTATATCGGTATTGAGCCAGGCATCTTTCTGCCTTATCGACTGGTATCTTGATTCACACAGCTCAACACAGACAGTATCGGGTTTTTCCTCATTAATTACAGATGTTACAAGCTCAGCGCTATCCTTAGAAACATGGGCCGTTCCAATGAGAATGATCTCTTTATCTTCATATGAGAGGCGGTGTACCATATTACAGTTGCCGGTTTCTGTCATTATATGCAGTTTTCCTTTGCTGGTATTGTAAAACAGGTGCTAAAATAATACAGGTATAATATTAAAGCAAGATTTAAACCAAAATAGACGGCTTCTTAAAAAGTCATTCTGCTGTGTTGCACTTCATCTTTCGTCATTGCAGCGTACTAATATGTACGCTTCATTCCTCAAGATTTGTGCGCCTTGCATAATGAGCTTTTTACTTTGCCGTCTAAAAGATGATTTTCTACTAAACCATCTTAGCGGCGGGATAGGGTAAAGTAAACAATTTGTTATAAACGGAGGAAACGTCTGAATGAAAAATGAAGCTGGCCGGGAGACACATCTCAATTCAATCGACAGGGAACCCTACTATCTTGTTTGCGGGAATGAAATAAAAATGTTTGAAGCCGCGTTTGATGCAAGACTTCCCGTCATGCTGAAAGGACCGACAGGGTGCGGCAAGACAAGATTTGTAGAGTACATGTCATATCGCCTGAAACGGCCGCTTATCACGGTTGCCTGCCATGAGGATCTTTTTGCGACCGATCTCACAGGCAGGTTTCTGTTGAAAAATGATGAAACAGTCTGGATGGACGGGCCCTTGACAAGGGCTGTTCGTACAGGAGCCATATGCTATCTGGATGAAATTGTAGAGGCCAGAAAAGATACAACGGTTGTAATTCATCCTCTGACCGATTACAGGCGAACTCTCGGGATCGATAAAAAAGGTGAGGTAATATCCGCACATCCAGATTTCATGCTGGTCGTTTCCTATAATCCGGGATATCAGTCAATTTTGAAGGACTTGAAGCAGAGCACGCGCCAGAGATTTGTATCTCTTGAGTTTGATTATCCCGAAGCCCAAAAGGAAGCCGAAATTGTCTCTCATGAAGGCGGCTCAGAAATTGATATGGCTTTAAAGCTTGTTGCTCTTGCCGGAAAAATAAGGAGCATGAGGGAGCATGGATTGACCGAAGGGGCGAGCACCCGCCTTTTGATATATGCAGCACAGCTTATCGGAAAAGATATTCCGGTTAAAGAAGCCTGCCTCTCCGCCATATGCCTGCCCCTCACGGATGACCGAAAGCTTATTGAAACTTTGACGGACCTTATTGATGACGTATTCTGATACCGGCATAAAAGAATGGAAGATACAAATCCTTTAAAAAATCTCTATTTTGCCGATCCGGAAATCGCAAAATCGATTGAAGAGAAAATAAAAAATAAAATCGCTCTTACAAAAGAGCAGGCCCTGCTGTTTGTCGAGGAAGTCACATGGGCTCTGTCTGAAGAATATGCCTTCGGAAGCGCTCTTGCTGAAGGCTATATCGGGCTGTTTGGAAGCGCAAACCCGGATAAGGTTCAAATCTACAAAGTGCTTGTGCGAAAAGCTGGCGAAACCGGTCCTACCCTCGGGCGGATAATGGCCGAACGCCTTGTTCCTGTACTTTTATATGGTGATGACGCCCTTCTTGAAAGCTTTCTTGATGCTGTTTATTCAATGCAGAAAAAAGGTACGTATACCTTGGCAGAACCCCTTGAAGCGGTTACGATCCTGCTTGATAAAGGAGACGGCAAAACATGTTTTGTTTATCTCAAGATTCTTAAATATCTTTTCTCAAAGGATTTGACATACGGAGAGAGCCGTCATTTTGCCCATCTGTTGCCGAAAGCAATCCTCTCTTTTACACCTTTGAAAAGAGCCTGGCAGGCAGAGCAGCTTTACAGGATTATCCTTGAAGATTATTATCTTACAGATCCGTTTCTCGAGGGCATGGAGAAAGGGCTTTCTTTTCTT
>Ga0315268_10008449_pt1 | contig 10763 bp, 6 predicted proteins | sample C1_top_MG_FD_204535 | JGI IMG/M metagenome (GOLD analysis project Ga0315268, IMG submission 204535) | Sediment microbial communities from Yellowstone Lake, YNP, Wyoming, USA - C1_top | ecosystem: Environmental > Aquatic > Freshwater > Lake > Sediment | place: USA: Wyoming | collected 2017-08-01 | reverse complement strand
CGCCGGTGTTGGTGATTTCGATCTCCGCCATGCTGTTCAGCCGCCGCAGCGCCATCGTCACCGAGCCGCCGGGGCGGTTGTACTTCACCGCGTTGTCCGCCAGGTTGAGGAGCAATTGCCGCAATCGGTGGCGGTCGCCGGAAAACTCAACGGCATCACATTCGCATAGAGCCACCTTCACGTCCTGCGGTTCGGCCAGGATTTGCGCATCCTCGAAACTCTCGCGGACGAGTTCATCAAGGCGCAGCGGCTTGCGGTCGAGCTTAACCTGCCCGGTTTCGCCTTTGGTCAGCAGGGTGAGCGAATCCACGATGCTGCTCAGCCGGAGCACCTCGTCCAGTTCGCACTCCAGCCAGTCAATATCTTCGGGCGAGAGCGACGCTTTGCCTTGCAGGCGCGTTTCCAGTTGCACTCGCATGACGGTCAGCGGGGTTTTGAGTTCGTGCGAGGCGTGCAGGGTGAACTCGCGAATCTGCTGGACCGATTCGTGCAGTCGGGCCGTCATGGCGTTAAACATCTCCGTCAACTGATCCACCTCGTCGTGGTTGAAGCTGCGTGACAGCGGCTCGCGCAGGTTGTCCGCACGGATCCGCTCGACGCCCTGCGCGAGTTTACCGAGGGGCGAAAGTGTCTTGCGCATCAGCCACCAGCCGCAGCCCAGCACCAGCGGGATCACGCCGTAAAAAAATACCTCCGCGTATTCACCCCACAACGTCTCGGGCAGTTCCGGAATGCCGAGCGCCTGTCGCTGTGCGGGTTCGGTGATGAACTCGTGGTGCGCCAGCCCGCCCAGCAACAGCAGGCAAACGGCCACGACGGCAGCGTAGCGAAGCGCAAGTTTCCGGCGCAGCGTCATTTCTCCTCCTTCATCACATAGCCCACGCCACGGACGCTATGCACGAGCTTTGTGTCAAAGCCCGCGTCAATCTTGTCGCGCAGCTTCCGCACGTAAACGTCCACGATGTTCGAGCCGGGATCGAAATCGTAGTCCCAAACCTTTTCGATGATCATCATCCGCCCGCAAACCCGCCCTGGCGACCGCATCAGGAATTCCAGCAGGCGATATTCCCGTGTCGTCAACTCAATGGCGCGTGCGCCGCGTTTCGCCGTGCGCGTGGTTGTGTCCAGCGTGAGGTCGCCCACGCGCAAAACCAGAGCCTTCGTTTCGCCGCTCCGCCGGACCAGGGAACGGACGCGGGCGAGGAGTTCCTCCAGCGCAAAAGGCTTGGCGACGTAATCATCCGCGCCGGCGTTGAGACCCTCGACGCGCTCGTTGATTTCGCCCCGCGCCGAGAGCAACAACACCGGCGTCCGGTTGCCGCGGTCGCGGGCCTGCCGCAGCACGCTCAATCCGTCGCGCCCGCCGAGCATGATGTCCATCACCACGGCATCGAACGGCGTTGTGCAGATTGCCGCGAGCGCGTCGTCGCCGTTGCGCAGCACGTCCACGGCGAAACTATCCGCCTTGAGCGCCTTGCTGATGAAGGCCGCAGTTTTTCGGTCATCTTCCACGACGAGAATCCGCATGAGGTAAATTGTCCCGCCGCGCCCCGCAATGGCAACTAATTAAACGCTGTTTCAACCAGAGCATGACTAATTCACAGAGACAGCCTCGTTGACCCTTGTGAACCTCCGGGGCCATGTTTGAGCTTGGAGCAAATTCTGTTTCACGCGGTTTCCGGGACGCGGGTCGTTGGTTGCAAACCTGGACGGCGACCTCAAAACGCACAGGTTCGCACACCACGAGCGGCACGTGTTGAACACCTTGCACTGCTGAAGAATTCAGCCGCCGCGGTTCCGGGCGGTTTGACAATAGGAAGCCCGCGCGCGACGGGCAGGCACGCGGACGCATTCGGCATCGGATAGCACTTAGCCATTTCATAGTGCGAACCATGACACAGATAAATGAACAAACGATCCGGGTCGCGATGAAATTTTATTCATTATTTGACGCAGATCGAGGACAAACCGGTCCGGGCGGAAAGCGATTCGAGGAAGGAATCAATCACCCTTGGAAATCACTTCGCCAGGTAATCGCGGATCAGCCGGACGTTTTCCGGCGGCGTTTCGTAAGGCAACGCGCCGGTGCCGATTACACAGTTACTCCGTTCGCCGATGATTTCCAGCAATTGGTCAATTGCGCGATAAATGCGCGCAGGTTCGCGACAAGCAACGACGCCGGGATCGAGGTTCACGCGAATCTTTACGTGCGGATGCGTGCGCCACACGCGCTCGACGAACGCCGCCTGGTTCGTCTCCACATTGCACACGAGGAAGCTCGTGCCGGTGGAAAGTAGCTCGTCGAGAATCTGGAACGTGTTTCCGCCCATGATGCACGGCACGGCGTGGCCAACGCACTCGGCGGCGAGTTGCAGGATGCGTTTCAACGCGGGCAGTTCGAGTTCGCGGAATTGGCGCGGTGAAAGAATTGGCGGCGCGGCGGCAGATTCAAAGAACGCCACGTCCAAATCGGCCGCCGCGACGGCGCGGCAAAGCACCGCCTGGTTCTCCGCTAACCGCATTAGCAGCTTCGCGGTGTCCTCGGGTCGAAGCGCGACATCTTCACACAGATTTGTGATGCCGCGCAGGTTGAAGGCAATCGAGAACGGCCCGGCGACAGGGATGCGCACATCGGCTTGCGGAAACTCGCGCTTCAACCGTTGCGCCACAGCGATGGACATGGCCACGCGGCCGTCGCGCTGCGGATCGAACGGCTTGAGCGTGATGCCTTCCTCGAGCGACCCCAGCAGCGGTTGATGGATTGCCGGGACGGCGTCGCCTTCGCACGGCTTGATGGTTGCGCCGTAGGCCTCGGCTTCGAGGTTGTAGATGTCAATCCCGACGACGATGACTTGGTGTTGGTATTCCAGGTAGGCGCGGCGATGGCCTTCGAACATGAGTTCCGGGTCGCGGGAAACTTCCCATGGCGTCCGGCCGACAAATCGAGCGGCGTGTTCGTAAACCGCCGGGGTGAATGCGATCTTCATTCTCTTGGTTGCAGGAGCCGCCGCTAGCAAACCCGCTGGACCTTCATGCCCAACAACTCACCGAGCTTCCCAATCTTGTCGGCAATATGTCCCACTCCCACCGCGCAATGATGCGCCGGGCCTTGAGCGTTCCACTCGTTCACGAACCGTCGCACGCCGACGCTGAACTTGTAGCGGCTGTTCGTGTTCCCGATTTCCAGAATCGGCCCAGGCACGGATTCGCCTTCCGCCACGAGCAACTCCAGCCGTCCGTCCACGGTCTGCACCACGCTTAGCAACGTCACCGGGCCGTGTTTCACGCTCATTTCCACCGAAAGCCCGCGGCCGACTTTGCCGTGATACACTTGCAGCGGACGCACCTTAGTCTTGCCCTCCGCGATGGCGATGTGCCCCGGCCCGTCGTGGCCCATCAGCACCACGTCGTCGTTCCAATCCATCGCGTAGTATTCCGTGAACGAGCCGCCCGCGCCGAAGCTATCCATGATTTTCATCGCCTGCGCGTTCTTAATCTCGAACTCGCCCGCCACCGGCACGCCGCGCGCCGTGAGCAGCGAGTTGCCGAGGATGATCGAGCTGATGGCGTCCTCGTTCTCGGCGTTGCCCGTGCCCTTGTAGTAGTAGGCCATCGAGCCGAGGGCGTGTTCTTTCACAAGACGATCCAGCGCCACGGAAGTTCGGGCGGCGCGCTGAAGCTCCGCCACCGGACAGTCGGGCTGCACGTCGAAGACTTTGTAGAACTCGGTGACGCGCTGCTGAGTCTGCCGGGCCGTGACCTCGCGGCGTAGCGCCGCCAGCTCGTCCACCTCGATGATCTCGATGTGCCCGCCGAAGTGCGCGCATTGCTGCGTGAGGTCCGAGTAGATGTCCAACATGCCGCTGTAGTAGTGGCCCATGACGCCGAGCCGATTGTGAAACATGATGTTCGCCACGCGCGCAGCTTCGATCCACGCGTCCACTTCCGTCCACGTTGCCGGGTCGTGGTGTAACTGACCGGTGATCTGGTGGAAGTTGATGCGGGCGCGGTTGAAGACGTTGGCGATTTCTGGCACCGGACACGCGGCGCAATGCGCCAGCCATTCGCCGGTCATCGCCGTGCGGTCACCCATCGCGTTGAACGCAGCGTAGTCAATCGCCGGCACGGGTGAGAGATTCAGGATGATGACGGGCACCTTTGCGCGTTGCACCACCGGCAGCACTGTGGACGACAGCGCGTAGGTGGTGACGTGGAGGAAAATCAGGTCCACGTCCGCTTGACGGAAGGTGTGTCCCGCCTCGAACGCCTTGGCCGGCGAATCAATCAGGCCCAGGTCCACCACCTGCATGCCGGGACGTTTGAGTTGCCGGTGCACTTCACGAAGATACCCTTCGAGCCGTGTCTTCAGCCCTTTGAACTGGGGCCAGTAGGTGTCCAGCCCGATGCCGAAAAGTCCAATTTTGGTTTTGTGCATGATCGTCGGCGGATTCTCTGTCCGTGGTCTGTCGGTCGCCGCTTCAAGCCACGTTAAACCGCTGCCGAAATCTAAGAACAAACGGTGGCTGCTGCCCATCTTAAAATGTGTGCGGCGCGCCGGACCGAGTCTGAATTCCGATGCTTGAAGCGTTGCCGGCGGCGCAATCCTTCCGAACTCCGACGACTGGAGCAATTACATGCAGGGCCGAAAAGTGCGTGCTCATCGGCACGCATCCGTGGTTAAATCTCCCGCGTCCTGCGGAATACGAATCGGTCATCGGCCTGGAAACCCACGTCCAGCTCAAGACAAAGTCAAAGATGTGGTGTGGATGCGCCAATGCGTTTGGCGCGGAGCCGTGACGCTGACAGTCCACATTCTGTCGCACAAGGCAAACATGATCCGCATGGCAGGCCTCCCCAATGTCTCCGATTGAATTCCGACCCGAATCCGTTGAATAATTAGAATTGGGTTGTGTCAATCATGGTCACAAGTAACCTGTTGGTTACTTGGGCCGTCTGTTCGCGCGGCGCAGTAATCCATATGAGAATCATCGTCTCATCCTTAAAAATGCGGGACAAACCGTCCGCGCGCGATCCCGATCGCACTCGCGAGCGGATTCTGCGCGCCGCTTTGAAGGAGTTCTCAGTTAAAGGGTTTGCTGGGGCGCGCGTGGATGTCATCGCGCGGCAGGCGGCGATCAACAAGCGGATGCTCTATCATTACTTCGGCGACAAGGAAGGTTTGTTTCGCGAAGTGTTGCGGCGAAAAATCGCCGAACGGTCCGCGTGGCTGGCTTCTGCGCCGGAAGAACCCAGTGAACGTTTGCCGGTTTGGTTTAAACTCGCCTGTCGGGATCGCGAATGGGTGCAGTTGCTCGAATGGGAAGCGCTGCAATGGGGCGATGAGAAAGTGATTGATGAAGAACGCCGGCTGGAAGGCATCGGCAAAGCCGTCGAGCGCGTCCGCCAGCAACAGGCCAAAGGCCTGCTCGATGCGGACCTTGATCCGGGTCAGTTGCTGCTCTCTATGATGGCGCTGACTGCGTATCCGCTCGCGTTTCCGCAATTGGCCCGACTGGTGACCGGGCTTTCAGTTTCCGATTTAAAATTTCAAAAACAACGCGAGGAATTTCTTCGCCGGTTCGCCGCAACATTTCAGCCAAAGGGAAAATCCAAATGAAAACAGGTCATCATCCATTTATTTTAGAGCGACGCCTGATTATTTTTTGTTCACTCGGTTTGCTCGTAAGTTCGTGCTCGAAAAACGAAACGCCAGGCAAAGGACAAGGCGCGGGCGCTCCGGTCATAGTAGCCAAAGCCATCGCGCAGGATGTCCCCGTCAAAATCAGCGCCGTGGGAAACGTGCGCGCTTATTCGACCGTTTCGATTCGTGCGCAAGTGACCGGCCCGATTACCGAAGTGCATTTTCAGGAGGGGCAGGAGGTAAAGGCCGGTGACTTGCTCTTCTCGATAGACCCGCGCTCCTTTGAAGCCGCGTTGAACCAGGCGCAGGCCAATTTAAAACGCGACGAAGCCCAAATGATCAACTCGCGCCTGGAATTTCTGCGCGCGAGCAATTTGTTCCAGAGCAAAATCGCGTCGCAGGCGGATTACGATACTGCCGAGGCGAATTATCACGCGGCCGAAAGCACTCTCATGGCTGATAACGCGGCCATCACCAACGCGCAGGTCAGCCTCAGTTACACGGCCATTCGCTCGCCCTTTGATGGCCGCACCGGCAGTCTCGCTGTGAAAGCCGGCAATGTTGTCAAAGCACCCGATGACGTGCTCGTCACCATCACACAAATCCGTCCGATCTATGTCGCCTTTGCCGTTCCGGAACGGCAGTTGCCGGCAATTCGACAGCGGGCTCACACTGCCGCCGCGCTGTCGATTGAAGCGTTTCCCCCAGGTGAAACCAATAATCCGGCGCGGGGTGAATTGACTTTCATTGACAACTCGGTGGACACGAACACCGGCATGATTTTGCTCAAAGGGACTTTTGCCAATACCAATGATGTTCTTTGGCCCGGCCAGTTTGTGCAGACTTCGCTGACCCTGAACACGCTCACGCAAGCGATAGTCGTCCCATCCCAGGCCGTGCAGATCGGCCAGAACGGAGAATATATTTTTGTGGTAAGACCTGATTCAACCGTCGAAGTGCGCACCAACCTTGTGACCGGCATCACCTATGAAGGACAAACGGTCATCACGAGCGGCGTGAAACCGGGTGAAACGATTGTGACCGACGGCCAACTCAAACTTACGCACGGCGTGAAGGTCGCGGTCAAAGCTCCTGAAGCGGAGGGTTCGTCCACCAACACATCGGTTGAGACTCCATGACCGTTCCCGAATTATTCATTCGCCGCCCCATCATGACCACGCTGGTCATGTCGGGCATCTTGCTCTTCGGCATCATCAGCTATCGCTCGCTGCCCGTCAGTGATTTGCCGAGCGTGGATTATCCGACCATCAACGTCTCTGCCAGTCTGCCGGGCGCGAGTCCGAGCACCATGGCTTCCGCCGTGGCCACGCCGCTGGAAAAACAGTTTTCCACCATCGCCGGCATTGATTCGATGTCCTCCGTCAGCGCGCTCGGCATTTCGCAAATCACGATTCAGTTTTCCTTGAGCCGCGACATTGATGCCGCCGCCCAGGACGTGCAAGCGGCCATTTCCAAAGCGTCGCGACAGTTGCCGCCGAACATGCCCACGCCACCGACGTACAGCAAAGTCAATCCCGCTGATTCGCCGGTGCTGTTCCTCGCATTTTCATCGGACACGCTGCCGCTCTCAACCGTGGACGATTACGGCGAAACGCTTATGGCGCAGCGCATTTCGATGGTCAGCGGCGTCGCGCAAGTGAACGTTTACGGCTCGCAGCAATACGCCGTGCGAGTGCAGGTGGACCCGAACAAACTCGCGGCGTACGGCGTCGGCATTGACGAAGTGGCGCAGGCGGTTTCAGCGGGCAACGTGAATCTGCCGACCGGCAGGCTTTATGGAAAGCATCAGGCGTTTACGGTCCTTGCCAGCGGCCAGCTCACGAAAGCCTCGGAATATCGTCCGTTGGTCGTCGCGTATCGCGGTGGCAAACCGATTCGTTTGGAAGAAGTCGCCCGCGTGATCGACAGCGTGCAGAATAACAAAATCGCAAGCTGGTTCAACAACAGGCGCGCCATTGTCCTCAGCATTCAGCGCCAGCCGGGCGCGAACACAGTCGAAGTAGTGGACAACATCAAGAACATGCTCCCGCAATTGCGCGCGCAAATTCCCGCTTCGGTGAACGTTGAAATCCTGTTTGACCGCTCGGAATCCATTCGTCAATCGGTGAACGACGTCCAATTCACCTTGCTGCTCACGGTCTGTCTGGTCGTGCTCGTCATCTTCCTTTTTCTGCGCAATCTCTCCGCAACGATCATTCCCAGCCTCGCGCTGCCGATGTCCATCATCGGCACGTTCGCCGTGATGGCCCTCCTCGGCTACAGTCTCGACAACCTTTCGCTCATGGCGCTGACGCTGTGCGTCGGATTCGTGGTGGACGACGCCATCGTCATGCTCGAAAACATCGTGCGGCACATTGAAAACGGCGAGGCGCCAATGGAGGCCGCGCTGAAAGGCTCGCGCGAAATCGGCTTCACAATCATCTCAATGACACTTTCGCTGGCGGCGGTGTTCATCCCGCTGCTATTCATGAGCGGCATTCTCGGACGTTTGCTGCATGAATTCGCCGTCGTCATCGTCACCGCGGTGCTCGTGTCCGGCTTTGTCTCGCTGACGTTGACGCCGATGCTCACGAGCCGTTTCGTGAAATCGGCGCACAGCCGAAAGCACAATCGCGTTTACGACGCGTCGGAACGGTTCTTCGAGGGAATGCGCAACACTTACGACCGCACGCTGCAAACCGTCATGCGCCATCGGCTGGTTACAGTGGGAGTTTTCGTCGCCACGCTCATCGCCACGATTTTTTTGGCTATCATCATCCCCAAAGGATTTTTCCCCAGCGAAGACACCGGCCAGATCCGGGCCACGACGGAAGCGGCGCAGAACATTTCTTTCGACTCAATGCGGGAACACCAGATGGCGGTGGCCAAAATTGTCGGGGCGGACACAAACATCGCGGGTTTCATGTCCGCCATTGGCGCGGGCGGCCCCAACGCGACGGCGAACAGTGGCCGCATGTTTATTCGGCTGAAGCCGCGGTCGGAACGCAAACTCTCGGCAGACGAAGTCATTCAGGGATTGCGCCGCAAAGTATCGGTTGTGCCGGGTATCCAGGCTTATTTTCAAAATCCGCCGCTCATCACCGTCGGCGGAATGCAATCGAAAGCGCTCTATCAATACAGTTTACAGGACACCGACACTAAAGAGCTGGCTCACTGGGCGCCGATTCTGATGCAAAAAATGTCCGAGCTTCCCGGCTTTCAGGACGTGACGAGCGATTTGTTCATCAAGAATCCGCAAGTTACTGTCGAGATTGACCGCGACCGCGCGTCCGCGCTTGGCGTGACGCCTGACCAGATCGAAAACGCGCTCTACGACGCCTACGGCCAGCGCCAGATTTCCACGATTTACACCGACGTGAACGAATACTGGGTCATCATGGAAGTCGAACCGCAATATCAACGCGACCCGTCGGCGCTTTCCGGTCTCTACGTGCGCTCCTCTAACGGTCCGCTCATCCCGATTGGCGCGGTGGCGAAGCTGACGCGCAGCATCGGGCCGATGACCATTGCGCACGTCGGCCAGTTGCCGTCCGTGACCATCTCCTTCAATCTTGCGCCGGGCGTTGCGCTCGGAACCGCGGCGGCGCAGGTGGAAAGATTGAAGACCGAGTTGAATATGCCCGCGACCATCACCGCAGGTTTTCAAGGCTCTGCGGCTGTCTATCAATCATCACAAAAGGGACTTTTGTTCCTGCTCGGCGTTTCCGTTCTCGTCATCTACCTCATCCTCGGAATTCTCTACGAAAGTTTCATTCATCCGATCACGATTTTGTCTGGTCTCCCATCCGCCGGTTTCGGCGCGTTGCTGACGCTTTTGATTTTCGGTCTCGATTTGAACATCTACGGATTCGTCGGCCTCATTATGCTCGTCGGTATCGTCAAGAAAAACGCGATCATGATGATTGACTTCGCGCTTGACGCCGAGCGGCAGGGAAAAACTCCGCACGATGCGATCTATCAAGGTTGTTTGATGCGTTTCCGTCCCATCATGATGACAACGGCGGCCGCGCTGATGGGCACGCTGCCGATTGCGCTTGGCCTGGGCGCGGGTGGCGAGTCGCGCCGTCCACTCGGCTTGGCGGTCATCGGCGGATTGATTGTTTCGCAACTGCTGACGCTCTTCATTACGCCGGTCATTTACCTCTACATGGAATCGTTCCAGCAATGGTTCGCCCGCAAATTCCTGAGGTCGCACAAACCGGTTGAAGCAGGAGCGAAACCAGCGACGGCTTGATTCACGTTTAAAAAACCGTGTTCATCCGTGTCCATCTATGGTTAAACTTTCCCGGCAATTATGGAATACGAAGCAGTCATCGGTCTGGAAACCCACGTCCAGCTCAAGACAAAGTCAAAGATGTGGTGTGGCTGTGCCAATGCGTTTGGCGCGGAGCCGAACACCAACATCTGCCCGGTCTGCCTCGGCCTACCCGGCGTGTTGCCCGTGCCCAACGATGAAGCGCTTCGCCTGACGGTGCTCACCGGCTTGCTCCTCAACTGCGAGATTCCCCGCTTCGCCAAGTTCGACCGGAAAAGTTATTTCTACCCGGACATGCCGAAGAATTACCAGATCACGCAATACGACAAGCCGTCCACGACCAACGGCTTTGCGGAGTTTGAGTTCGCAGGCGCAGGTTCAACCAACGGCTTGTCGCGCGTGCGCATCACCCGCGCACACCTCGAAGAGGACGTGGGCAAGAGCACGCACTTCGAGCGCAACAGCGGCGTGGATTTCAACCGTGCCGGTGTGCCGCTCATGGAAATCGTTTCCGAGCCGGACATCACCAGCGCCGACATGGCTTACGAATATCTCAACGCGCTCAAGGAAATTCTCGTGCAAGGCGGCGTGAGCGATTGCGACATGGAGAAAGGCATGGTCCGCTGTGACGTGAACGTGAGCGTGCGGCCCGCCGGTGCGAAGGAACTCGGCGCAAAGATCGAGATCAAGAACATGAACAGCTTTTCCGGCGTGCGCCGGGCGTTGGAATACGAAATCCCGCGCCAGATCGAAGCCGTGAAGCGCGGCGAGAAGCTCATCCAATCCACGCGCCGCTGGGACGACGTGGCGGGCATCACCGAAGAGATGCGCACCAAAGAACACGCG
>Ga0315268_10008448_pt1 | contig 10764 bp, 13 predicted proteins | sample C1_top_MG_FD_204535 | JGI IMG/M metagenome (GOLD analysis project Ga0315268, IMG submission 204535) | Sediment microbial communities from Yellowstone Lake, YNP, Wyoming, USA - C1_top | ecosystem: Environmental > Aquatic > Freshwater > Lake > Sediment | place: USA: Wyoming | collected 2017-08-01 | reverse complement strand
TGGTAAACCGTGACAAACCGAATGAGCCATTCCTGAACTACATAACTGTTGATTCCATTGATAAAATCTGCAAGATTATAGAGAAGAATGGTGGAACTATCATTGTACCAAAAACGGAGATGGATGAATGGGGTTGGTGGGCTACGTTCAAAGATACCGAAGGAAATATCTTTGGTTTGTACGAAGAATCAGAAGGATAGTATGAAAGTGGTAATATGAAAGATGAAAAATCAATTCTATATGTGCAAACCACAGATCAACCGGAAAAACAATATTCCCCGCTTGTGCTTGCGCAGACTGCGAAAATGATGGATCTCACCCCCGTGTTTACTATTTAGGTACGGGATTAAGAATTCTTATCCCCGGTGTCGCGGAGAACATCAAATTAGGAACATTTCCCAGCGTAGCAGAGATGCTTAAAAAAACCTTAGATATGGATATCGAGATCTATGCCTGTGAAGCATCCAAGCAGATGCTTGGATTAGAAAAAATCAGGTTGATTCCAAGAGTAAAAATCGTTGGCGCAGCAACATTAAACGATCTTGCACTTGATGCCGAAACAACCATGTGGTTCTAACGGGGGAATCAATGTCACTCGAATTGGTTTATGATAAATCTTTTAAATTAACAACCTCAATGATGTTAAACTGAAAATATTGAATTTTATTTTGGACCTATTTTTTTTACAGGTTATTATTAAAAAATGCTACAAACAGGGGGCGGGATTTAAACTCGAAGTTTACATCTGATTCTTACTCTGGAATCTAATCCTTACTAGTCTAATGAAGGTGTACTGTTGCCAAACCAATAACCGAAGAAGCACCTGTGATAATAACGACTTTTCCATGGATATCCATAAAATCTCTTCCACCGTTAGCATTGTTGAAAGTGATTTAATATTGTTGAAAGCGTCAAGACGATCTCAATACGTTCTATCTTTATGCTTCTCCGTTCTTTAAGAGGTTTTTTAGGCAATTACGCATTCTACAAGTAAGCTATCACACCCATGAGAGCGACATTCATATGCCAATCAAACAACGTAACCGCGTTACTATTTTCAAATATTGAAACTGTGAAATGAACCCCTGCAAATAAAACCTTCATGTCAATAAAGGGAGACAACAACACCTTAAAAAAACCTTGAGTACTCGGACCAACAATTACGATAAATGCTAACGTTGGACCAAAACCAACATAGACAGGACCGGCGATGATACCAGCATCTAAATGGGTCCCATTTAACAACCTGCTCATGGTTCGATTGAAAATTTGAATATCAAAAAAATATCCAACAAGATTTCCTAAAAGAAGCTCGATAGGGAAAATGTCCCCACCTAATGCAAGCGTTGAAGTAATTGCAGGTCCGGTCATTACAAAACCTGGAGTGATAAGTGGATTGGTGTGAATCTGTTTCATATTAATCATGCGGTTTAAAACAATTTCAAAATCTTCATACGTAAGATTTTCAGGAAGTACTTTCCATTCGTGCAAAATGTGCATTTGTTCTTTTATTTTTTCCGGATTAGGCAGGTTGGATTTATCGACGTTCACGAGTTGTTGTTTAATGATCTCTGCATCTTGCTTACTTAATTCCATTACGGGTTCTCTAATAATTTTTTTCGCATATGCATCGTAATGTTCTGTGTAAACCGTCGCTATTTCATTGTTTTTTTCTTCAATAATTTTATTTAATGGTGACATAGTAAGATTTATTGGGGATGATTGCGCGTTCACCATTGGTATCAATATAGTACAAACCAGCATTATACACAATAAAAGAATTATCGATTTTTTTTCCATGTTTTTCATATAAATTCACCTCTAAGAAAATAAAATTAATTACGATATTTAACAATGACTTAATAATAATTAAATAATGTATGCAAAACAAATCAAGGATGTGAATATTTAGATATTTTTCGAATCAGGTGAAATCGATTGTTTACTATCACACATTTTAACATAATCCAAGCGAGAGATCTATGACAGTTCTGTCGCAGATTAATCGCCCGAACATCTAGTAGCAAAACGTCGATAGATGTTTTCTTTCCATTGAGGGGAAGCCATGTCATTTATGGCATGGAGTGGTGATTCATTTTGTACTATTATTTCAATTTTTCTTTTAAAAAAAGATAAATTTAATTTAAAGAATTTTCAAATAAACACTAGCTATTGCAGTTAAAACGAGGTTCTTCTGAGAAAGAATATAGATAAAATATTGTTGTGCTACCTTCTGAATTATTTTTTACTTGTTTTTAATTTATTTTTAAGTTATTCATTTATATCATAATAGATTTATTAGTATGTAAATACAAGGGTTGTAGAGCCTTTAGCGAATTCTTGCTTTTTAGGCATCCCACCCTCTTCATCTCCTCAAAAGAAGCTCTGTATGGCTCTACAATACCTAAACATACTTAGATCTTTTTTCGTTATTCTAGTATTCGAGTAAGAACGTATATATATTACACGAATTCAACTGTTTTCAACATATTTTTTACTTGTTTTTAAGCTACACTTTAATAATCTTTGAGAAATTAAACATTAGAAAATATGGAATAATGATCGAATATGAAAAAGTCATCGCGTCATGAATCAAAAGCAAAAAATTTTCAAAGGATAATTTTACCTGTTGACGGATCTGATGGTTCCACACGAGCAGTTGCAAAAGCTCTGTCTTTAGCAAAAGAGACCGAGGTTGATATAACAGCACTATACGTCATGGAATTTCCCTACATAGCTTCTGTAGATATGAGCTTTTCATATCCAGATATTATAGAGACAATAAAAAAAAGGGGAAATGAGGTTCTTGATAAGGTGAAAAAACAGGGGTTAAAACTCGGGGTTCCTGTGAAAACGAAACTTGTGGAAGGAATTCCTGATGATCAAATTATTAAAGCGGCTAAAAAAGATGATCTCATAGTTATGGGATGTAAAGGAAGAACAGCGCTGAGTAGAATATTTATTGGAAGTGTATGTGAAAAGGTGCTGCATCATTCGAAATCTCCGGTGATGGTCATCCGTTAAATTTGAGAGGAGGATATATCCCTTGAATAATTTAAGATACACTACAGTTAATATACGAATAATCTATTAGATAAAATAATATAAAAATTAAGGAGAAAATAATATGGTAAAATGTAAAGATGGAAGAAAACATGTAATCGTAAAAGAATATCGTAGAAAAGATGGAGAAAAAGTGGCACGATATGAGCGGAGTTGCCCAAGTACAAGATCGAGTGATAATTTATCCTATTGTTGTGTTTGCGGTGACGAATGCGATAGTGATAGTGTTTATGAGATTGATATTAAAGGAGAAACAAAAAAAATCTGTAACGAGTGTGTTGATACTATACATGGATTAATGTAATTATTAAAACATTCTTCTTTGGTGGAAAGATGGAAAAGACCATTGCAGTGATCATTGATGATTTCTTTGAGGATGTAGAGTACACACAGCCTATGGTTGCATTCAAGAAAGCTGGTTTTACGTTAGCTCATGTTGGATTACAGAAAGGAAAGATCGTTGTTGGTAAAAAACGTGGAACAAAGGTATATATCGATGAAGCGGTGAAGGGTGTTTCCGTAAGAGACTTTGATGCACTTCTAATTCCTGGTGGGTATTCACCTGATAAACTCCGTGTTGATGAGGACGCTGTCCGGTTTGTGAAAGACTTTGTTGAAAGTGGAAAACCAGTTTTTTCAATTTGCCATGCTCCTCAACTTTTGATTACCGCTCAAGTTTTAAAAGGACGAAGAATAACCGGCTGGAAATCTATTGTTCAAGATATTAAAAACGCGGGAGCAGTTTTTCTTGACCAAGAAGTCGTTGAAGATGGTAATTTGATCTCGAGTAGGAGTCCGCAGGATCTTCCTGCATTTATCAAGGCATCATTACAGAAATTACAGAAATCGTAAATGCTATCGGAGGGGTATCGAAATATGGCATTAAATAACGTAGTTGAAATTGAAAATCTCGAAGCCTGGGAAAAATCAGTGGAAAAATCTCTGACCCCGTGCTCGTTATGTTTTATAGCCCTGAGCGTCCACATTGTCACGTAATGGAACCATATTTTCAATCCTATACAAAGTAATTTGAAGGAAAAATAACATTCGTAAAGTTGAATATACAAGATCATCTCATTATCGCTGCAAAATACGGTATTATGGGGACACCAACCTTCAAACTTTTCTGCCAAGGTCGTCCAATTCAGGATTATGTTGGTGAGATGTATCCCTCGCTTATTAAAAAAAATGATAGAGGATGGACTTACAGAACGTGCACAGTGTGTCGATAAAGCAAGTTGGATTTATCCTAGTATTACTGGATACACCTAGCTGTCGAAACAACAGGAGATCATCCCAGAATTTCATTTCTACAAGGATTTTTGCTATTGCTACAAACCTGCTGATGTAATTCTATAAGTATTTTTAATGTATTTTTTCACTATTTTTTAATTATGTTTTAATATGATTTTCTTTTAAGATATATAGATGATAAAATGCTTGAGAGTATAGGATCAAAACTTTCAGTGATTTTTATTATTAGTTTTGTCATTGTTTTAATAGGAGTTGGAATTCGTACTGATGTTTTTTCAATTCAAAATAAAGACAAATCTCTGAACATTTATTCAATTGGAGCGGTTATGGCAGATCCTCAAAAATATATTGGACAGAAAATTACTGTCCCAGGATATTACGTTCAAGGTGATCTTCCTAACAAAGAAGGGTATATGACCTCTGAACTAGTACAACAACCAACCATCGAGGGATCATTAGATAATGTTGATTTGATGATAATAAATATTTCAGGAGTTAATACAACATTTAATGAGTCTGTGCTATATGATTTTACTGGGGTATTAATTTCACAAGGATATACGACTTATCCTACAACATCAATTATATTATCTGTAGAGAAAGTCGAACTCGCATGATTTTAAATTATTTCAATGACATTGTATCAATTATGAGAAAATTAAGAAAAGAGGCATGTAAAAATGGAAAAGAAAATTGATGATGTAAAAATACATAACATAGGCAGAATCATTGTACCTGTAGATGAATCAGCAGAGATGAATAAAGTAGTAGAAAAAGCTCTTTTTCTCTCAAAAGAGATAGGACGAGACGTAGTGGCATTATATGTGATTGATACACCGCGTTTAACTGAAGTTATCCCACCTGATGAAACCGCGGTAGTATGGGAAACTATTCTTGATACAAAGGGACATAAAATTCTTGATGAAATAGAGAAAAAGGGAAAGAGAATGGGGGTACGGATAGTAAAAAAAATTGTTGAGGGTATCCCTGATAATGAAATTATCAAGGAAGCAAAAAAACATGATCTCATTGTTATGGGATGCAGAGCAAGAGGTACTATCGATAAACTATTAACAAGTTGTGTCTGCGAAAAAGTCCTTAATCATAGCTCATCCTCTGTTATGACGTATCGGATAAAATAATGAATGATTATATCGTGAAACCATGTCCACTATAGAAAAGTAATAATGACAACAAAAAATAAAAAAAATTTGATGGGTGAAAGAACAATGATAAAAAAAATAACCACTATTAAAAAAAATAAAAAAAGAAAGAGAACGAACACGATCAGTATTGTTTTATTTCTCATCAGTCTTTTGGTTATACCATCGATTTTACTTTCCGGTTGCGTCACAGAAAATCCAACAAAAGCTGCAGATGTTATCCTTGCAAATATGAGTCATGTTGAAACATTGCAATCTCCCATTGGATACAAAAGCACTATCACATTCTCTCTACAAAATATAGGTAATTCCTCAGCAAAAAATATCACGATGCGAGTCATTATTCATGATAAAGAAAGAAATGAGTATTATAATAACGAAGAAAGTGTAATTTCTATACTGGATCCTACTGCTGTAACAATGCATAAGATCATTATTTTCTATGAATTAGAAAACGAAACCTTGAATTTGAATATAACTGTACGATGGGATACGGGAGAGCATAATTACACTCGATCTTTTGTGCCAAAAATTATTGATTACGCGAATGTGCAATTAGATTATATGACTCATCATGAGAGGGTGGAATTCCCAGATGTACACATCAGTCATGTCAATTTAACCCTCAGAAACACCGGAAATACGGTTGCAGAAGATGTTAAAGCAAATATTGTAGTCCATAATGAAAATAATATAGAGCAGTACAATCAAGAAGATAACGTCTCAATACAGCTCATCCCTGGAGAATTCGCATCATATGAAATTGATATTCACTATGACCCGTTAGATACCCAGCTTGATCTGAATATTACAATTAAATGGAATACCGGAGAAAATAATTATTCCCGATCATTTTCTCCAGAAATTATCGAACAAGCGAATGTTCAATTAGAAAATATGACCCACTTCGAAAGGTATCAATTGCTCGTTGGACACATTAGTACTGTCGACTTCATTCTCCAGAATCGAGGCAATGAGATTGCGGAGAATGTAACAATCGAAGTCATTGCACAAGACCAAAGCGGAAACATACAATATACTAAAGAAAGCAATGTCATCATGGCGCTTCTACCAGGGGCAATCGTCGTTCATGAAATTTCTATTCCCTACGATCTGGATGATAAGATTCTTGATCTGACTATCACGGTGAAATGGCCCGGCGGAGATAATCAATATACTCAATCTTTTACTCCGAAATTACTCCTTTAACGAAGACACATAACAGATTATAATTTCCCAGCAATATACCCTGATGGTGATGAGGTATAATACTTCATTGACTGAGTGGATTTAAGAAAAAAGGCGTGAGGAAAAATGAAAAAAATATAATGTTGATTGTACCTTTATTGATTTTTGGAATTATCTTTGTAAATGGTTGTGTTGATGAAAAAAGCAAATTTGTTGGTACTTGGTCGTTCTCAGAAGGCGGAACTATTGTCTTCAATAATGACGGCACCGCAGTTATTACAGATATCGGTCCATTAGCAGATCTCTTTATCACTGGTTCTGTTACCTACACTCTTGCTAACCAAAAAATTACGTTTTCTGCTGGTTCTGTAGGTGTAACTCTTGATTACAATTTTCCTGATTCGAATAATTTAATCTTATCGAATAACGCAGGCTTATCACTTGTCTTGGTCAAAGTTTAAAAAGCTAGAAAGGGGATTTTGACCTCTGGCAACGAATTCTTCGGGAGGATTTTATACCAGATCTTCACTTCCCCCTCTGGGGGGTACTGAAGTATTAGCATGTAATCCTGGCATGAGTATCCGGTTTCATTTATAGCGTTTAATAACAATGTTCTTAAATTCGTTGGAAATGTCTTTGGCTTGGAGAGGCAATGACGAATAAGACACTTGTCACAGCCGACGATTCATCCCCGCCCTCCTTATAATCTTTCGTGCGTCAGAAATCTTTATGTGACCCCTTTTCTATAATGCAGCACATTCTTACAATATTGGGAGTAGCCAGAGTATGACTCGACAGGCAAATAAGATTGCAGAAAAAGCTACGCATTGCGGAATGTGCAAAATCAATTTCCTCGGCACAGGACTATGCCCCGCTGGTGTCCGTCACGGGTATGTCGCCTACTGGCCAGATGGACGTATGGAACTTTTCCGAGCGCTACAGGAAAAACGCATCACTCCCACAAAGAAGCTTCTGGATATCGTGAATGCCTGTAACCTCTGCGGAGTCTGCGACCGGCAATGCTGCTTTATCACCAACCTCCGTCCGACTGTCGTACAGAAAGCTCTCAAGGAATACGCCGTGGGACTCGACCCCGACAAACTAAAAGATGCTCCAGGAGACACCGTGCTTACAGAGCTTCAGGGTGTCGTCGGGAACCTGTGGGCAAGTAACGACCCAACCATCTTATGTGCATATACACAGACCATCCACGTAGGAAACTCCTATGCGTGCCTCTATGTGACTATGCCAAAGACCGCTGAAGAAGTTGCCAAGATTGTTCAAGTAGCCAACCGACATCATCTTCCGTATCTTCCCCGAGGTAATGGTACCTTTCTCTCTGTCGGACTCAAGACCATGCTTGCCAACCCATTGGGTCTGCAGCACGGCATCATCATCGACACAGGCCGCATGAAAACCTTGAAGATCGACCCTGAGATGAAGACTGCGGTTGTCCAGGCTGGCGTCAATGCCTACGAACTGCAGCAGGCCGCCTCCGCCCATGGCTTACGCGCTTGTCTCGGGGAAGCCGAGGCATATGTCTGCTCGAACGTCGCCAGCCATGGCATCATTTCCACCTGGGGGAACACCTATGGCTGGGGTGCGGATCACTTCATCGACGTCCAGCTTGTCGACCACGAAGGTCGAATCATCCGGTTAAGCGACCCCAGTATTGGTAACCTTTACGCCTCCCCTCATGGCATGACGAGTCTTACGATCACGCCTTCGCATATCACTACGGAGCTGACCCTGAAGCTTCATCCGATTCTGCCGGATGAGCACGCCATGTTCATCCCTTTTGAACATCTCGAAGATGCCGTGGTCTTCGCTATGAGCCTAGCTCAGCGGAGCATCGGACTATCCCTCGTCGTGCTTTCCAGCAAGTACTTCTCCGATTTTCTTTGCCCGACCGAGGTGATCGCAAGAAACTTCGAATACGTGATACGCACCCACTTCAAAGTCCAGTATATCGTCGCCGTCATCGGCGACACCTGCGACTGTCGCTACATTGAAGAGCATGCCCCTGTGATCATCGACGAATCCATGATGAAGGCTCTGTTTCTGTCTACCCCGACGCTTGCGTCCCTCAAGGACAACCCGCTCCTGAAAACCATCCAGGATGAGGATGACCCGGCCCATGCCGTCTTCGCCGGCCCCCTCAAACCCTATCTCCTCCAGATCTTACATCCCTCACCTGAGCAGCTCGCTGCCACCTACCCCGCCGACCTCCGCGACTTCTTTGCCACATTGTACTCACGCCAAGAGATCTCTGATCCCGTATGGCTCCACGCCAACCGGATCCTACCCAGCCGCATGCTGCGACAACACATGTTCATGATCCGCGGCGGCTTCCTCAAAGCAGACAAAGACCTCATCCTCAAATCCCATGTTCTACTCGCCGCCGTTGGCGAAAAATACGGCCTAGACCACGCCCTCGGGTTCATCAGCTTCTATGACGAAGGGAGAATCGCGTTCCTTGAGTACGACTATTACTATGACCACACTGAACCCAAGGTGTACGAGCGCCTGAACAACGCCATCGTCGAATCGCTGTTCGGCGAACTCAGTCTTGATGGCTTCCTCCCTCTCGAATACGTGCTCCACAAAGGTCTGCACCGCAAAGAACACGTCTTCTACCCCCTGTCAAAAGGCTTCTCAGAGATTGAACTCAAACAACTCCAAGCCATGATTCAACAAATTCTGGGGGTATAATAGGTGTGGTTCTGAACTCCTATAATTTAAGCGTTAATTTATCAAAAAAATTTATTATGATTGATTTATGCGCAAGACGGGATATGAACACAAATTATCGGCATGACAATGATAGACAGTTTATGATGAGGAGAACTTGATCATAAGACAATTACTCCAATAATTGTAATTGTTTTTGAATCATTTTACAGGTGTTATTACGATAATATATAATACTCTCAAACAATCTAATAACAATTCTCGAAGAAATATAAAAAAAAAGAAAGGAGTTGAAAAAATATGGAACAAGATGCGTTACAGGCAGCATCAAATGTGACTAAACTCATCATGGAAAACGACCGTGTGCGTGTGTTAGACGTCTGGTTTAAACCCGGTGAAAAAGCAGCAATGCATACGCACCCTGATCATGTGATGTATATTTTCAACAATGGGAAATTAAAATTGACGCCATCAACCGGGAAACCACAAGTAACGGACCTCAAAGCTGGACAAACCATCTGGATGGATGCCACATCCCATACCGCTGAAAACCTGGGAAAAAATGATGTTCATCTATTGGTTGTAGAATTGAAAGAGTAGATCACTAAGGATTTAATTAGATGTACAGATCGGTTGTCCATATTATATGCGTTAAAACCGTGTCAATGCTCACAAAATATTTATTTCTCAGGATATGTTTTTAAAGAAGGAATTATTACAAATTTCTATACAGAATAACAGGAGGAAATTAAATGAAATATGGAATCAGTGATGAATATATTACAGACAATTTTATTAAAATTGCAAAAGAAATGGAAGAATTAAAAGGTAAGATACAATGGGAATCAGACGAATGTAATTTTTCGTCTAATTTACCCGATGCTACGTCATTATGCAATTACCTTAATGAAGGATTTATAAAGGATAACGAACAAAACCAAAAAATCATGGATACTCTTGAATCATTAGAAGAAAAACTTTACGATGAAGGAAGGAAAATATCTAAAAAAATCATTGAAACAAAACAAAAAATACCCATCTGTTTAAACTCAAATGCAGAAGAACAAATACAACATGACTTAAAGCAGATTCAAGAAAAAGAAAATTTAAAGTTAGATGATCTATCATTGAAAGAAAAGATAAAATTATATTTTAAACTTTTTGATAATATCGAAGTATCTTACGTTCAGAATCCTTATTTTATTTTAGAAAAAGACATTGAAGGGGATGGCGACACAGCGTATGCGTATTTAGATAAAGAGTATTGCGAAGTAACATTCAGTGGTATTACTTAAAATAAAAAACATATTAATAACATACATAAAACCAAAAAATTATAGGATTAATTAACGTATGTAACTTTATTTATACTATAGAAAATAGGGCAAGGGAATAAATTTGTATT
>Ga0315268_10008447_pt1 | contig 10764 bp, 10 predicted proteins | sample C1_top_MG_FD_204535 | JGI IMG/M metagenome (GOLD analysis project Ga0315268, IMG submission 204535) | Sediment microbial communities from Yellowstone Lake, YNP, Wyoming, USA - C1_top | ecosystem: Environmental > Aquatic > Freshwater > Lake > Sediment | place: USA: Wyoming | collected 2017-08-01 | reverse complement strand
CGGCGATCTGCATCGCGAGATCGTGCGCAAGCTGCTTGAACTCAGGGGTCTTCGCGACAAAATCCGTCTCGCAGTTGAGCTCTACCATCGCTCCGATTCTGCCGCCGGCATGGATGTACGCTTCGACGACTCCTTGATTCGCGATCCTATCGGCCCGTTTTGCCGCCACCGCGGCCCCTTTCTTCCGCAAGTATTCAACCGCCTGCTCGAGATTCCCTTTCGTTTCCTCGAGCGCGCGCTTGCAGTCCATCATCCCCGCGCCGGTCTTCTCTCGCAGCTGTTTCACAAGCTCTGTTGAGACGACTGCCATATCGTGAGTACTGCCTCCTTTGTCAGGCTTTTTCTTCGACTTTCCGTTTCTCTGCTTCCGGCTTGTGTTCGGCTCCCTGCACCATTGCCTCCTCCGCTTGACGCGCTGCAGCTCGTTGGTTTCCCTCGGCCACAGCGTCCGCCAGTGCTTTCGTAATAAGCTGGACGGACTTCAAAGCGTCGTCATTCGCCGGCACGGGGAAATCAACCAGATCGGGATCGCAGTTGGTGTCAACGATCGCAACGACCGGGATGCTCAGCCGGCGGGCCTCCTTTACCGCGATGGCTTCCTTCTTCACGTCCACCACATAGACAAGGCCCGGCAGTCGGGACATATCGACGACGCCGGTGAGCACTTTCTGGAGCTTCTCGCGCTCACGATCGAGGAAGAGCCGCTCCTTTTTCGTGATCTTCTCGAACGTCCCATCCGTCTCCATCTTGTCGATGTTGGTGAGCCTCTTGACGCTCTTGCGAATCGTCGTGAAGTTCGTCAACATTCCGCCAAGCCAGCGCTCCGTGACGTAAAACGCACCGCAACGCTTCGCCTGCTCCTCCACGACTTCCTTCGCCTGCTGCTTGGTTGCGACAAAAAGAGGTTTCCTTCCCTGGGAGACGATGTTCGCCACAGCGTTGCACGCTGATTCGAGCATCTCCTGCGTCTTCTTGAGATCGATGATATGAATGCCGTTGCGTTCCATGAAGATGTACGGCTTCATCTTTGGATTCCAGCGGCGGGTGATGTGCCCGAAGTGGGCACCGGCTTGGAGAAGTGCTTCTAGTTCAACACGAGGCATAGGGATCCTTTTGAGTTATTCTTCTATCCTCGTCATCTCATCCCGGAATCGCGTCGATCGCTGAGATCGACGGGACACCCCCGTTCAGATCAGAGGATATGAGTGATTGATGAATGTACGGCGATACCGCTCAACGCTTCGAGAACTGGAACCGTTTGCGCGCCTTTTTCTGGCCGTATTTCTTCCGCTCGACCATCCGGGGATCGCGCGTCAGCAATCCCGCATTCCGAAGATTCTGTCGTGTGTCCTCATCGATCGCCACGAGCGAGCGCGCAATGCCGAGCTTGATCGCTCCGGCCTGACCCGTCGGCCCGCCACCCTGAACCCGGACCTTTGCATCATAGCGACCCAGCGTGGAGGTGACTTCGAACGGCTTGAGAACTTCCTCCCGCAACACCGCGACGGGAAAGTAGCGCTCCAATTCCCTGTTGTTGATCAAGACCTTGCCGGAACCCTCAGCGAGCTTTACGCGCGCGATGGCTGTCTTCCGGCGACCGATGGTAATGTGAATTGGCATGCAGTTCCTTCGTTAAGAAAACCCTAGAGAGACAATGCTTCCGGCTTCTGCGCGGCGTGAGGATGGGAGGCGCCCGCATAGACTTTCAACTTCCTGATCATCTTCCGACCGAGCCGGTTGTGTGGGAGCATCCCCTTGACGGCGTGCTCAAATACCGCCTGCGGGCTCCGCTTGAGCATCTCCTTGAACGACTCAAATCGGGCGCCGCCGGGATACATCGTGTTGTGATAGTACTTCTTGAGCTCCTGGCGCTTGCCCGCGACAACGACCTTTTCCGCATTGATCACCACCACGTGATCGCCCAGGTCGTTGCTCGGCGTGAACATCGGTTTGTGTTTGCCTCGGATCACCCTGGCGATCTGTGAGGCGACACGGCCGAGCGTCTTCCCGCTCGCGTCAACAAGATACCACTTCTCACCGACCTCTTCAGACTTGAAGAATTTCGTTCTTGGTGAAGATTCCACGCTGATTGCCTCCAAAAAGCTCTCGAAATTACGGTAATGGCTTAACCAAAGTTTTTAAATATACCCCAAATTGCTAACAATGTCAACGCTTTTTTGCCATCTACCTCCTCGCCTCACCTACAATCCCCTTGAGCCCCTCAGATACTTTTCCAGGAAATCCAAGATGGCCTTGTACCCTTTGATCTCGTTCTCCTTCTTTACAAATCCGTGCCCCTCGTCGGGAAAAACTATGTAGTCGACCGGAACCCCATTCTTCCGAGTAGCCGCCACCATCTCATCCGATTCGACCTTGAGCACGCGCGGATCGTTTGCCCCCTGCAGCACCATCAACGGCCTTCGGATTCTGTCCGCATAGAAGAGAGGTGATTTGGCTCTCAAGAACTCTTCTTGCTTAAACGGATCCCCGAGCTCCGCGTAGAGAGCCTTCCGCCCTGCCTCCCACCATGGAGGTATGCTCTTCAACGTTCTGACCCAATTCGTCACGCCGAAAATATCCACCCCGACGGCAAACTCCATCGGACGGAACGTCAGCGCGGCGCAGACCATGTAACCGCCGTAGCTCCCGCCGATGATTCCAACCTTCGTCGTGTCGACGTAGCCCGTCGATACCAGAAACTTCTTCGCCTCCACACAATCAGCGAGATCCTCCGATCCGTGCTTCAGATCATCCATCTTGTAGAAGGTCTTCCCGTATCCCGAACTTCCTCGGTTGTTCACCGCGATGAGAGCATATCCGTGGTTCACGAGATACTGCAATAACGGAGAGTATCCCACCCGTGACTGGCCGCCGGGACCGCCGTGAACCCACACGAGAGCGGGGATGTTTGCACCTTCCTCGACGTTGTGGGGCTTGTAGTAGATGGCCGGAACGTCGACTCCGTCGAATGACCTATATCGGACAACCTGGGCATCGACGAGGTCCTCCGGATTGATATCCGGATTCAGCGTGTTTGTGAGCGGTTTGTACTGATGCGTGGCGAAATTGTAGACGTAGAGGTTGTTGGGCGAACGCGAGCCGTTCACGTAGAACGACATCAGTTTCTCGCTCTTGGAAACACGCACGGAAGTGATTTCCGCGTTCGGCAGTTTCGGAAGCGAAACTGGCTGACCGGTCGTGTTGTCGTACACCTCGATTTCGGTCCTCGCGTCATTGTTGATCCCGAGAACTCGATACCTGCCGTTTCGCGAAAATCCGACGAACGCGATGTCCCACGGCGCTTCCTTGACCTTCTCCGATCTCCCGGTCCCGATGTCGTAGCGCTTCATGAACATGAACTCGCTCCCGTCGTTCGTCAGGAAATAGAGGCTCTTCGAATCAACGCTGAAGGTCTCCGGAGAGAACTGAACGTCCCCCTCGTGCGGAGTGAGGTGCTTCATCTGCTCGGTTCCACGATCGTAGAGATACATCTCTGAGTTGTTCGTCGTGATCCTCTTGGAGAACGCAATGTAGCGCCTGTCATTCGATGAGGCAGCGTAGTCGTATCCCTGGTCGTTCCGGTAGACGAGCCTTGGCGACATCGTCGTCAGGTTCATCTCGTAGAGATCCATGAACTTGGGATTGCGCTTGTTCCACCCAAAGAAGAAGCTCTGCTGGTCGTAGGCCCAACCGTAGAACTCGGCTCGAGCCTTCTCCCCAGACGTCAGTTCCTTCGTCGTTCCATCTTCGTTCCGTACGTAGATATGGTGGATCTCGTTCCCGCCTCTGTCACTGCTATAGAGAATGCGGTTGTCGCGAGGGAAGAACGAGAGAGCGAAGATAGAGTTGTATTTGGAGTTGGTCAACTGGACTGGCAGCCCACCATCGACAGGCACAGCGAAGGCATTGTAGATGCCGGTCTTCTTGCTCGAGTAGAGAATCATCTTCTCATCATGTGAAAAGGACGCCCCGCCTATCGCTTCAGTGTTCATGAATTGCTCGATCGTGTACTCCTTTACTGCTTCTTGCGTCGAATTCTGGCGGCAGCCCGCTACGGAGAGAGCCACAATGGCGGAAGCAAGGAGTGCAATGCGCGTATTCATAGGGACCTCGATCATTGGAGAGAATGGATGGCAACGAGCAGTATCAACCGCTCGACTGCGTTGAAGGTAGAGAGCGTTAGAGCGAAAGTCAAACATCCGGAGGGATGGAGCCGGTGGGCAGCACGATGCCGCCAGCGAGAGAAATGTGGTGGATTTCAGGGTTGCAGTTTGAGCACCTGGAGCGGGAATGTTCGACCGGCAGATGCGGCAGGACTATCACATCTGTTGAACGATCATATCTCCCACTTCGTACGTAGCGATCGGGGCCTCTCCTGCGGAACTAATATCGGCTGTCCGGCACCCACGCGAGAGTGTGGAGAGGATGGCTTGTTCAACCATATCGGCTTCCGCCCCAAGACGCAAGGACATTCTGAGCATCATCGCGGCCGATGCGATCGCTGCGATGGGATTGGCCTTGCCCGACCCCGCAATATCGGGCGCGGAGCCGTGGACCGGTTCGTATAAAGCAACGGTCCCTCCCATGCTTGCCGACGGAAGCATCCCGATCGAGCCCGTCAGCATGGCAGCCTCATCGCTGAGAATGTCACCGAAGAGATTCTCTGTGAGGATCACGTCGAACTGGCCGGGATTCCGAACGAGCTGCATAGCGGCATTATCGACGTACATATGGGTGAGCTCAACGTCCGGGAATCGCTTCGCGACTTCAGACACAACGGCGCGCCACAATTGAGAGCATTCGAGGACATTCGCCTTATCGACAGAGCAGACTTTCTTCCGCCGAGACATCGCCGCCTCGAAGGCGACGACCGCAATCCGCTCGACTTCGCCCTCCGAGTAGGTCATCGTATTCACTGCAACACTTTGGCCATCAGCTCGCCCAATTCCTCTCGGTACACCGTAGTACAATCCTCCCACTAGCTCGCGGACGACAAGGAGATCCACCGCCCAGATGATTTCGGGTTTCAACGTAGAGGCATGAGCCAAAGCGGCATAGGTCCTGGCTGGACGAAGGTTTGCGAACAAACCCAGCTCCTTCCGCAATCCGAGAAGCGCATGTTCCGGCTTCAACTCACGAGGGTTGCCATTCCATTTCGGTCCGCCGATGGCGCCCAGGAGAATCGCATCCGAACCCTTGCAAACCGAGAGGGTCTCCGGAGGCAGCGGAACGCCCAGCTTGTCGATCGCCGCCCCGCCGATCAGCGCCTCCTTCAGCTCGAACCGATGGCCGAATCGTTCCCCGATCTTGAGCAAGACTTTCGTTGCTTCGCGAACCACCTCTGGGCCGATTCCATCTCCCGGCAGAATTGCGACTTTGTACAAGAGATCACTCCTTCAGTTGAAGCATCAGACAGACCGATTCTCTTCGATGGCGCGTTCTGTTTCGTAGCGCTGAATTTCCCGCGTGAAACTCAACAAATACTCCAACTCGTCCACCCCGTTGAGCAGGCAATACTTCGAGAATCCATCGATCGGAAAGCGGACCACCTTCCCGTCAGGGAATTCTACTTGCTCTTTCTCCAGATCCACAGCAAGCTCAAACGATAGCGACGAGGTGGCACGGCCAACGAGAAGCTGGTGGACCTCCTGGCTGACCTCCACAGGCAGGAGGCCATTCTTGAGTGCATTGTTCCTGAAGATGTCCGCAAATGACGTGCTGATGATCGCCCTAAAGCCATACTCCTTCAGAGCCCATGGAGCGTGCTCCCGCGAAGATCCGCAGCCGAAATTGTGCCCGGCCAGCAAGATCTGCGCATCGCGGTATTCAGGCTTGTTAAGGACGAAATCTTTCTTCGGTGAACCGTCTGCTTCGTACCGCCAATCTGCGAATAGCCCGTTCTTGGGACCCGAGCGGTCGGTAACCTTCAGGAACCTCGCCGGAATAATCTGGTCGGTATCAACATTGTCCGCCAGCAACGGTGCCACCACGGACTGAAATCGCGTGAAGTGTGTCATGGCCTCTCTCAGTCTACAATCAAGGTTCGTACATCGGTGATTTTTCCTGTCACGGCTGCTGCCGCCGCTGTGAGGGGCGATGCGAGGAACGTCCGACCTCCCTTTCCTTGCCGACCCTCGAAGTTGCGATTGCTGGTCGAGAGCGCGCTTTGTCCCGGTTTAAGTTCATCTCCATTCATCGCAATGCACATGGAACAACCGGATTCGCGCCACTCTGCACCGGCAGCCTGGAAGATCGTATGCAACCCCTCCGATTCGGCCTGCCGTTTCACCTCTTGGGAGCCCGGTACAACTAGCGCGCGGACATTTGGTGCGACTCTTCTCCCTTTCATGATCGAGGCGGCCAGGCGGAGATCAGAGATTCTTGAGTTCGTGCAACTCCCGATGAAGACAACATCGATCGGCTTCCCGAGCAAGGATTCCCGTGGCTTCAACCCCATGTACTCTAGCGCATTGCCGAGCGCCGACCTTCGAGAGGCGTCGTGCTCATCTGCTGGATCGGGTACGCGGTCGGTTATCGGCATACCCATGCCCGGATTCGTTCCGTACGTAATCATCGGAGCGAGAGTGGATGCGTCAAGGGAGATGGTCCGATCGAACTCTGCACCCTCGTCCGTCCGCAGGCTCTTCCAGCGGGCGACGCGACAATCCCAAGCCTTCCCCTGAGGCGCGAACTTTCGTCCTGCCATGTACTCAAATGTCGTCTTGTCCGGCGCGACCATTCCAGCGCGCGCACCCGCTTCGATCGACATATTACAGATCGTCATCCGCTCTTCCATCGAAAGTGAACGGATCGCCGAGCCAGCGTACTCGATCACGTGGCCAGTCCCACCGCCAATGCCGATCTGTGCAATCAGCGCGAGGATGATGTCCTTCGCCGAGACACCTGGTCCCAGCCGACCGTCGACACGCACTTCGAGCGTCCTCGGCTTCTTCTGTAACAAGCACTGGGTGGCGAGCACGTGCTCGACCTCGCTCGTTCCGATCCCGAAAGCCAGAGCTCCAAACGCGCCATGCGTGGACGTATGGCTGTCGCCACAGACGATCGTCATTCCGGGCTGCGTGAGCCCAAGTTCCGGGCCGATGACGTGAACGATTCCCCGATGAGGGCTGTCCAATCCATACAGGGAGAGGCCAAATTCACGCGCATTCTCTTCCATCTGCATGACCTGCTTCGCCGCCTGGGGATCGTTCGCCAACGAGGCCAGGTTCTGCGTTGGGATGCTATGATCAATCGTCGCTACCGCTCGTTCCGGCCGACGGACCTTCAGCCCCCTTCGCCGAAGGCCCGCGAATGCCTGAGGCGACGTAACCTCGTGGACGAGATGGAGGTCGATGTAGAGGATTGCCGGCGACTCGGGCTGCTGTGTGACGACGTGAGAATCCCAGACCTTCTCGAAGAGTGTTTTCGGTTGATTCATGCTCGCTGCTCCGTGCTGGATCATCGTCAGGCCTCAGTTGAAACGGCTTCGGCCGCCACCTTGGCTTGTTCCGCCTTGCGCTTCTTCGCAACCAACGATCGGTTGAGGGCCTCGAGGTAGGCCCTCACGCTGCCGGTGATCACGTCGGTACTGACTGCTCGGCCGTTGAATCGGACGCCTTCGAACTCCGCCCTCACGAACACCTCCCCGATCGCATCGTGTCCGAAGCCGACGGACTTGATTAAGTACTCCGTCAGCGTTCCCGTGACTCCCGAAATCCGCTCGATCGCTTTGTACGCTGCGTCGACGGGCCCGTCGCCGGTGGCGGAGTCGACGAAACGCTGATCGCCCATCTTCAGCTCGATCGTTGCCGTCGGGCGCACGTTGGTGCCGCTGCTCACCTGGAGGCTCTCAAGCTGATAGAATTCGTCGGCCTCCGCAACGCGATCTTCCAGGATGGCAATGAGATCGTCATCGAAGATCTCTTTCTTCTGATCAGCAATCGCACAAAACATGCGGTAGGCGCGTTCAAGCTCCTCCGCGGGCAGTTCATAGCCGAGCTCCGCGTAGCGCTGCTTCAGCGCGTGACGCCCGGAGTGCTTGCCGAGCACCAGCGTACTGTGCCTGATCCCGACGGATTGAGGAGTCATGATCTCATACGTGATGGGACTCTTCAGTAGCCCGTCCTGATGGATCCCTGCCTCATGTGCGAACGCGTTGGCGCCCACGATCGCCTTATTTCGCTGCACCATCATACCAGTCAGACTGGTGAGCAATCTGCTCGACTTATAGATCTCCTCGGCATCAATGTTCGTGGTAACGCCAAGCTTCTCCGCTCGAGTCTTCACCGCCATGACAAACTCTTCGAGAGCCGCGTTCCCTGCCCTCTCACCGATTCCGTTGATCGTGCATTCGACCTGCCGCGCACCATTTTGGATGGCGGCGAGAGAATTCGCCACGGCGAGACCAAGATCGTTATGACAGTGGGCGCTCAGGAGGATGCCGCTCGACGCCGCCACACGCTCACGGATCGTCTTGAACATCCTGCCGTACTCATCGGGAACGGCATACCCTACCGTATCAGGTAGATTGATGATGGTGGCCCCGGCTCCGATGACAGCAGCAACAACTTCACAGAGAAAATCGATGTCGCTCCGCGAGGCGTCCTCGCAGGAGAATTCCACTTCATGACACAGCGACCGAGCTTGCTCGACGGCCGCGACGGCATCGCGCAAGACCTGCGGACGGGTCTTCTTTAACTTGCGGGCGAGGTGGATGTCGGATGTCGCGATGAACGTATGAATGCGCGGCTTCTTTGCATACTGAATGGCCTCCCAGGCCCGACCGACATCGGCGGTGACCGCTCGGGCGAGCGCCGCCACCGTGCAGCCCTCGATCGTCTTCGCGATCTGCCGCACCGACTCAAAATCTCCCGCCGAGGCGATCGGGAAGCCCGCCTCGAGAACATCAACCCGAAGTCGTTCCAGCTGGCGCGCCATGCGGACCTTTTCGTCCATGTTCATGCTGCAGCCGGGCGACTGCTCGCCATCCCGCAGCGTTGTATCAAAGACAAAGACACGGTCTTCCATGAATCCCGTTCCTCCTTATAGGTGTTTCCCTTCGAGTTGAACAAGCTTTCGCACCCACTCCATTAAGTTCTCGAACTCTCGAGGGAGCAGCGATTGTGCGCCGTCCGAGAATGCCTCCTCGGGGTTCGGATGGACCTCAATGATCAGGCCGTCGGCCCCAACGGCAACCGCCGCCTTCGCTACCGGCGTTACCAAGCTCCGCACTCCCGTCGCGCGGCTCGGGTCGACGATCACGGGAAGGTGGCTCATCTGCTTCAGCGCCGGCACCGCCGAGGGGTCGCACGTGTTGCGTGTGTACTCTTCGAACGTCCGGATGCCGCGCTCGCAGAGAATCACCTGTTCGTTCCCCTGCGACAGGACATACTCGGCGGACATCAGCAGCTCCTTCAGCGTGCTCGACATTCCTCGTTTAAGCAGCACAGGCTTCCTCGTTCGGCCCACCTCCTTCAGGAGCGCGAAGTTCTGCATGTTCCGTGCACCGACCTGCAGAATGTCCGCATAGTCAGCGACAAGCGGCACGTCGGCGGGAGTTATGACTTCTGTGATGATGAAGAGATCGGTCTTCTCACGGGCCTCCGCCAGAAGCTTCAGCCCCCCTTCTTCCAACCCCTCAAAACTGTACGGCGAGGTTCTCGGCTTGAAGGCCCCTTCGCGAAGTATCGTTGCCCCCGCGTGCTTGACCAGCTCGGCGGTCAGAAGAATTTGCTCGCGGCTCTCGACCGAGCAGGGTCCGGCCATAACAGCGAAATGGTTGTTCCCGATGATCACAGGCGGTGAATCGTCTCGACCCGCATGGCGCAGGGTGATCGACGATTTCTCTTGCTTCCATTCGCTGCTCGCGAGTTTGAAGGGCTTTAAGATTGGGACGACGTCTTCCACGCCCTCGAGGGAGTCCAGCGTTTGCAGGCGAGACTTCCCACGTTCATCGCCGACGCACGCAATCACCGTCCGCAGCTCTCCGTAGATCGGGTGGACTCGGAAACCGAGCTCCTTCACTCTCTCGAAGACATGCTCGATCTGCTGCTGGGACGCCCCAGCTTTCATGACGATGATCATTTCGATCCCTAAAACATAGCATTGATCTGCGCGGTGATTTCGGCAAGCGACCGAAGCTCGTCGGCATTCGATTCAAGCTCGCTCAGACCACGCGCCCGAATCTCCGCAAGTTGTATGAAAACAGATCGCAGTGAGGGGTCCTCCACTCGATCCGCCTTCTCTCGGAACAGTTCCATCGCCACTTTCTCTTCGTCCATCAGATGCCTGATGACTTCAGAGAGAGATCGATTCGGTTGAGATTGCCTTGACTCCATTCCACGCCTCACGCAGTTCAATCCTTCTTCCAGTTTTCGGGGCGGAGGGATCGCACAGCCGCACCCGCCCGCCACATCTCTGAATTCTTCCACTCATTCAACTCTTTCTCCAGCCGCTCACGATAGTCCCGTGCACTGCAACTCTCCAGCACCCTCTTCGTCTCCAGCCCCTCCTGGACATCGCGGTAGAGCAACTCGAACAGCGGCTTCACGGCAACTTCAAATCGCTTCGACCAGTCAAGCGCGCCGCGCTGTGCTGTTGTGCTGCATGAAGCGAACATCCAATCCATCCCGTTCCTACCGATCAACGGATAGAGACTCTGCGTGGCCTCCTCGACGGTTTCGTTGAACGCCTCGCTGGGAGAGTGACCCATCGCCCGCAGCGTGTCGTATTGCGCCTTCATGACTCCTGCGATAGCTCCCATCA
>Ga0315268_10008446_pt1 | contig 10764 bp, 11 predicted proteins | sample C1_top_MG_FD_204535 | JGI IMG/M metagenome (GOLD analysis project Ga0315268, IMG submission 204535) | Sediment microbial communities from Yellowstone Lake, YNP, Wyoming, USA - C1_top | ecosystem: Environmental > Aquatic > Freshwater > Lake > Sediment | place: USA: Wyoming | collected 2017-08-01 | reverse complement strand
GACATCCTCCGGATGCAGGTCGAGGGCGTAAAGCCCAGTCGCGTAATGGGTGGCGACGGCGTCGTGCACATGCATCGCTCCCTTCGGTGTCCCGGTGGTGCCACTGGTAAAGTGCAGCAGGGCCATATCCTCGGCGCTGGTCGTGGCGATTGCGGACCGATCGTCTGCCTCCGCCATCAACCGGTTCAGGTCGAGCGTGCCGGGAATCTCGGTGGGTGCGCCATCCTCGCCTACCAGCAGGACATGCCTCAGCATGGGCAACTGGCTGCGAGTTTTTTCCACCTTGCGCAGGTAGAGGAGGTCGGTGGTCACCAGCACCTGCCCGGCGCCGAGTTGGATGCGGGTGGCTATCGGCTCCGGGCCGAACGCCGAAAATAGCGGCGACACCACCGTTCCGTTGCGCAGGCTGCCGAGCACCGCGACATAGAGTTCCGGAATACGGCCGGCGAGGACAAACAAGCGGTCTCCCTTGCCGATGCCGAGGCGGCGCAGGACATTGGTAAAGCGGCAGGTCAGACGGAACAGTTCCGCGTACGTGATGTCACGGATGGACATCGAACCGCTGGCATCGGCAGGGCCGAGAAAGCGAAAAGCCGTTCTCTCCCGAAGCGGCCCCGTGGCATGACGGTCGACCGCCTCGTAGGCGATGTTGCAGCCGCCCCCGGGCAAGCCGCTCATACGGTGGCGGATGTCGTCCCAGGAAAAACCTGTGCATGCCGCAGAGTAATCGCTGAAGTTGGGCGGTACCCGCAAGTCGGATGCTGTCTTACGGAGTATCGTAGCTCGTTCCACGTCCCCCCCCATACGAATGGATGAGCGCATGAACGATGAACTTCATACGCTATGCTTCGACTGTTTCTTTCACGCCGCCGGCTTCCTTGGCCTGTCGCGCCACGTGTGCCGAATCGGTGCTCAAGCCTGCTTGATGGGTCTGGAGGAACCAACGATCCAGCACGATATGACGGGTAAACCAGCGGTTGTTCAGCAATGAGCCTGCAACCAGATTTCGCAGAAACTCGGGTCCGATCGCGCGGGAAGGTTTAACGCAGCCAAAGCGCTCTTGAATCCGGGTGTGGTAAGCCGCCAAAGAGTGACGACGATAATCTTCCCTGGCTTCCATGATCGTGGTGGCGGCCATCAGGCCGGATTCAACCGCTGGCCTGATGCCTTCACCGCTGTGGGGGCAGGCCAGACCAGCCGCATCGCCAACCAGCAGCACCCCCTCATCGAACAATTTGCGCGCCGACCTTCCATACAGCAGGTAGGCATGGCCATGAAACCGGTCCGGGAGTTCCTCGGGGATTCTGCCGCTTTGCTTGAGGAAATCGCAAAAATGTCTCAGTTCTTCCGGCAGTCGCTGGCTGCCTTCCCGTCCCAGCCCGATATTGAGATACCTGCCTTTGCGGATGCACCAGCCATAGCCTTTGAGATCCGGGCAAAAATAGAGTTCCGGGGTATCCGGCCTGACCTGGCAGCGGTCAAGTTGCGCCAGGCTCATCTCGAACTCGATTTCCTTTGCCGCCACTGCGACTTCTTGCGTCCCCAACTTGGCGCCCAGAAATTGAGCCACCGGACAGAAATGACCGCCAGCGCCGATGATCAGCGGCGTCGACAGGCTGTCATTAATTACCCAGCGCTGGTCATGCCGTTCCAAGGATTTCACCGCTTGGCCGAGCCGCAGTTGCGCTCCCGACCGCTGTAGCAGGTAGTCGTCGAACTCACGGCGACGTATGCCAAAGCTGACACTGGCGGAATAACGGGTCTCCAGCGCTTTGCCGCCGATCAGGCCGGTGCGGAATGCCGTGATGGGTTGAAACACCCGTTTATGGGCATAGTCCTGGACATCGATATCCAGTGCCTTGACGACCTCAGGGGTAATCCAGCCGGCGCAGACCTTGTCGCGCGGGAAGACGGCCTTGTCCATGACGACCACATCCATCCCCTGCTGGCGTAGCTGGCGGGCGCAAGTGGAACCGGCGGGGCCACCGCCGACAATCAGGGCGTCACAGGTTTCCATGGGTCACATTCGGGAAGTGCTCAGAAAACACTCAGGAAACATATTGGTAGTCCCTGGTATGCGGAATCCGGTTATCGCCCGAGCGAGCGAAAATCACTTGGAACAGTTGCATGTCTCCTGACCGGAAAGCGGCCTGGGAGCCGGCCAGATACAAGCGCCAGGTACGCACAAACGCCTGATCGAACATTTCCGCAACGCGCTCGGCACTATCCTCAAAACGTTGCAACCAGTGCTCCAGGGTCTTGGCGTAGTGCAGCCGCAGGTTCTCCACATCGAGAACGGAAAATTCGTAAGGCTCGAAAATCTGCATCATTTCCGATAGGCTTGGCGGGCAGGCGCCGGGGAAAATATGCCGCTCGATCCAAGGATTCATCGGCCTGGGTTGGTCCCGACCGATGCAATGGATCAGCCCGCGTCCACTGTCCTTGAGGCTGCGCCGCATGACGTCTCCAAATTCATGGAAGTGTTCCATTCCCACATGCTCCAACATGCCGACGGATACAAATGCATCGAATTCCCCGCGAATATTCCGGTAGTCGTCCTCGATGAACCTGACCTGGGCGTCGAGTCCCTCGCTGTGCACCCGATCACGGGCGTAAACCAGTTGCTCCTTGGAAATGTTGTAGGCTTCCACCCTGGCACCGTAATGCTTGGCCATATGCAGCGCCAAAGCGCCCCAGCCGCAACCCGCCTCCACGACGGTTTCGCCCGGTTTCAAACGCAATTTCCGGCAAATGTGATCCATTTTCGCAATTTGGGCTTGCTCCAGATCCATGGAATGATCGGGAAAGTAGGCGCAGGTGTACACCATCCTTCGGTCGAGCCAGAGCTTGTAGAAATCATTGCCGATATCGTAATGGTGGTGGACGTTGCGAACCGCAATCGAGGGAGTATTGCCTTCCCTTATGTTGAGCGAGGTGAGCAGTCCATGTCTTTTTTTTCCATGATTATTGCGCGGCAGGAAGCGATAAATCGTTTCAAGAACGTCCACCAGGTTCCCCTGCACGTCGATTCGCCCGGTAGTGTACATCTCGCCTAGCCAGTACTCTGGATTGGCGACCAGTTTCATCAGTGCGCCTCGATCCCGAATGAGGATGCACATCGCCGCTGAGTTGCCCTGGGGAGAGATTTCCTGTCCATCCCACAGCACAAGCTTCAAGGGTGGGTTTCCGAGAGACTCCAGCATTCTGCCGAGCAGCAATTTTTCCGCGGCAAAAACCTTGTTGCCGGGAGATAGCCATGAGTCGGCAGACGACGGACGGTAATCGCTTCCGACACCCGTCGATTTATCCGACGTTTCGGAATGCTCCTGAAACATGTTTGCACCTCGCTATCGTAACGACTTGCTTCCGCCAAGACCGGGTTGAAGTTGTGTTTATTCCCCGACGAGTAAAAACCCCCTCAACGGCATGAACTACGCCGAGGAGGGGGAGGAGGAGACTACGAGTCATGAAATGGCAAGTTCCTTGGCGGCTACACCCGGCTTCTTGGGCAGCGTCAACTCCAGCACGCCATCTGCATACTTGGCCTTGGCGGCGCTTTGATCCACGTCCTGGCCGAGGCTGAAGCTGCGATAGACGTTGCCGTAATAGCGCTCGCTACGGATGAGCTTTTTACCCTCTTTTTCTTCCTTTTCCTTCCTGACTTCGGCGCTGATGGTCACCTGATTGCCGTCGACGGTGACGTGTATGTCATCTTTTTTCACGCCAGGAATTTCCGCCTTGATCAGGTAGGCCTTGTCTTCTTCCGAAACATCAATTTTCATTTGCGGCTCCGCCTCCAGGCCACTGTAGACAGGCCGCAGCATGAAGCCTTTGAACATGTCGTCGAAGTTTCTGAATGGGTCTAAACGTGCGAGATCGCTGAGCGGATCGAAACGGGTTAGGTTTGCCATGATGACCTCCTTGGAGATAGTCGGAATTCCATGACGGCGGACTCAGAAAAACATCGCAGACTGTCATGGCGTCGTTTTCATTTTCATTTCAATCGGCGACGGTCAATAAAAGCCCCAACAAAGCCGCCATTAACAGGGTTCCCGTCACCGCAGCCAGCACTCCCGCCACCAACACCGGCAAAAGCATAGGCGCTTTTTCGTCCGGGTTATCCAGCTTACGCATATTCATCGTGCTCACCATTTCAGGTTGTCCCTGATTACTTGAAGCGTGACGCGATGCGCTCCATTGCTACGCGCATGTCGGCCCATGCACTTTCCGCGCCGCCCTTCAAGTCTTCCCAGGCATCTTCGGCATGCTTGCGCAACTCCTGCAACTTTTCGTTGGCGTTTGCCCTTTTTTCGGCCAGAGCTTCGAGCTGCTTATCATATTCTGTATGGACTTTTCCCTTCAGCACCGGAGCTTTTGCCTTCAACTTGTCCAGCTTGGCATCCCATTCCTCAAGTTGCGCCTCAAGCTTTTCTTGAAAAACCTGTTTCGCCCCGTGTTTCTTGTTCGGCTCCGCCTGGAATATGCGATCAATTTCCGCTTCCGCCGTGAGCCAATCATCAATGGGGCTGCTGCCATCGAATGAACGTTGCTCGGCGCGATAGTAAGCGGCAACCTGGATCATTTCGAGGCGCTGCTCCGGGGAGTAGGGTGTAGTTCTACGTACCGTGGATTGCGACGGTTGGGTTTTCATGCGCACCTCCGACATTGAGTAACTTGACGTGGTAACAAATTGAATTGCCGGGATTGTCGCGATCATGCATGCGCGACAGATCGAATTTGATCTGAAACTCCCGCCCGCGCAGATCGATCCCTTTCGACTCCCGCCAACCGGCGTTTTCGCTCAAATGAGCGAGGCTCCTTGCATTGAAGCCAGGAGAGTTCTGGCTGAAAGGAATATCCGGAATCAAAGACGCAATCGATCTGCCGATTAATTTCTCGGGGCAGCCACGAAATAGTCCCGCCGCCTGCTGGTTGCTGCTGCGTATCGTCCCCGTATGGTCCACAACCATGAAACCGGCCATGCACTGCAGTTCCTCGTTTGAGACGGGGTCGGCAGCATATTGCTTATTGGGAAGGAGGGGTTCCATGCTGGCTTGGGTTTCAAGGAAATGAGGAAAACATGTTAACCAAATAAAATATAGACCAAGCTAAGAAGTTAGCAACTTTAATCTGCCTTAAAAACTCCGTGTCAAGTGGGCAGCAAGTTCCTTGTCATTGAGTTGCGTGTAGTCCTTCTCATAACGCTGGCTCACGAGCTGGGCGGTTTGCGCATCGAGCTTTTCGTTGATCAGGCCGAGGAACGCCGGCGGTGCGACGAGAATCACGTGTTCGAACAGTTTGGCGTTGCGGCCATGCTCCAGCTCCTGCGCCAACTCCCGGGCAAAGTGCTCCGCCTCGTTCTGTTTGGGTTCCGTATGGGGTTGGCGAGAACCGTGTCCGTCTCCCGAGCTTTGCATGTGGCCGGCGCGATCACTTACCAGATCGGCGTTTTTCATCCGGCTTTGCGGATGCGACATTGCCTTGATCCGGGTTAACGCCTGCCTTGGGCCGGCGCTGGCGTACACAGTTGCGCTGCTGGCGTTTGCGACGAGAATCCATGTGGGTGTCATGTTGGTCTCCAATAAGGATGGCGGGAAAAATTATGCTGAAAGAATATCACTCCCAGAACACTGCTTTCGGTCCTTGATTTCCAGGACCGCCGCGCCCTGAAACTCTCCATGGCGCAGTTGCGCCAGCGCTTCGTTGGCCTGTTCCAGCGGGAAACGTCGGACTTCGCTGCGGATCGGTATGCGTGGCGCGAGAGCGAGGAACTCATCGCCATCGCGGCGCGTCAGGTTGGCTACCGAGCGGATCTGCCGCTCGCCCCACAGCAGGGCATAAGGAAAAGCCGGAATGTCGCTCATGTGTATGCCGGCGCAGACGACTGCGCCGCCCTTGACCACCTGCCGCAAGGCAAGTGGCACCAGTTTCCCCGCCGGGGCGAAGATCAGCGCACCGTCAAGCTGTACCGGGGGCGTCTGCCCGGCGCTGCCAGCCCAGGCAGCGCCCAGGCTGCGGGCGAATTCCTGGCCGGCGTCGTCGCCGGGGCGGGTGAAGGCGTAGCACTCACGGCCCTGGAAGCGCAATACCTGGGCGACGATATGGGCGGCCGCGCCAAAGCCGTAGATGCCCAGCCGGCGGGCGGCCCCGGCCATCCGCAGGGCGCGGTAGCCGATCAGGCCGGCGCACAGCAGCGGCGCCAATGCGGCGGCATCGCCGGCGTCGGGTAGGGGGAAGCAATAGCGGGCATCGGCCAAGGCATATTCGGCATAACCGCCATGAATCTGGTAGCCAGTGAAACGCGCCGCATCGCAGAGGTTTTCCCGGCCGCCGGCACAATAGGCGCACTTGCCGCAGGTCCAGCCGAGCCAGGGTACGCCGACGCGCTGGCCGATGCGGTAGCCATTCACGCCGCTGCCGATGGCCGCGACGCGACCGACGATTTCATGGCCGGGAATGATGGGCAGCACGGGATCCGTCAACTCGCCATCGATCAGGTGCAGATCGGTGCGGCAGACCCCGCACGCTTCCACCTCGATCAGGAGCTTGCCGGAGTCCGCCTGCGGCGCCGGCAACTCGGCCAAACGCAGCCGGGAATGTGGTCGCTCGAGGAGCATGGCGCGCATGGTTGCATTCCTATTCGGCCATAGAAAATTGCGGCGGGTGCGTCAGTGGAACGCCGCCGGCTTATTCATTCTTGCTCTTGGCGCTGCGGCGCTTGCCCGGGTTGCCGTAAGCCTGGCGCAGGGCCGACATCTCGGCGAGTTGCGTCGCGACCAGGAAGTTGACCGAACCCTCTGGCACCGTCCCCTGTTCGTCCGGCTCGCCGGCCGGTATGCCGGTGAGCAAGGCGATCGCTTGATCCACTTCGGTTACCGCATGGATGCGGAACTCCCCTTCCTTGCAGGCGGCAACGACATCCTCGCGCAGCATCAGGTGCTTGACGTTCGACTCGGGTATCAACACGCCTTGTTCGCCGCTCAGCCCGAGGGCCTGGCAAACGTCGAAGAAGCCTTCGATTTTTTCATTCACCGCACCGATCGGCTGGACGCGGCCGTACTGGTTCACCGAGCCGGTGATGGCCAACGATTGCTTGATCGGCAAACCGGACAGCGCCGACATCAGGGCGCACAACTCTGCCAGCGAAGCGCTGTCGCCTTCGACCGGTCCGTAGGATTGTTCGAACACCAGGCTGGCCGACAAGGACAGTGGGATGTTGTGCGAATAGCGCGCGGCGAGAAATGCCGACAGGATCATCACTCCCTTGGAGTGGATCGCCCCGCCCAGCTCGGCCTCGCGTTCGATATCGATCACGTCGCCCTCGCCGATTCGTGCCGTGGCGGTGATGCGCACCGGATGGGCAAAGCGGAAGTCGCCAAGATCGATCACCGCCAGCCCATTGACCTGGCCGACATGCGCGCCACTCACCGAAATCAGCAGGTTTTCGCGCAGTATCTGCTCGCGCGAGATGTCCCGCAGGCGGCCGGCACGGCGGATCTGCGCCTGCAAGGCGGCCTCGATGTCCTCGCGCGACACTACCGGGCGTCCCGCAATGCCTGCGCAATGGTCGGCCTCTTGCAGCAGGTCAGAAATGTGACGCGCGCTGGCGGTGAATTTTTCCGCATCGCTGGCCAGGCGGGCGCTGTGTTCGATCACGCGCGCCACGGCGTGTCGCTCGATCGGACGCAGATCGGCGGCACGCGCCAGCGTGGCGATGAAGCGCGCGTAGAGCCGTGTATTGACGGGATCGCGGGGGATGTCGTCCTCGAAATCCACCGCGACCTTGAACAGTTCCGCGAACTCCGGATCATATTCCTTGAGCAGGTAGTAGTGCAGCCGTTCGCCCACCAGCACGACTTTCACCGCCAGCGGCATGGGCTCTGGCTCCAGCGGCAGGGTGCTGATCAAGCCAAATATCTGTCCCAAGGATTCGATGCGTATCTGGGCGGAGCGCAGCGCGCGCTTCAGCCCTTCCCAGGCATAAGGCTGGGTCAGCACCTTGAGGGCGTCGAGCACCAGGTAGCCGCCGTTGGCGCGATGCAGCGCACCTGACTTGATCAGGCTGAAATTGGTGACCAGCATCCCCATGTGGGCGATATGGTCGACGCGGCCGACTAGATTGGGGTAGGTCGGGTTGTCTTCGAACACCACCGGCGCCGCCTTGGTTGCGCCGTTGTCCACCAGCAGATTGACTTGGTAGCGCATCAGCGAAATGCTGCCGCTGACCATGGTCTCGCTTGCATCGTCATCCGACTTCGGCAGTTCGCGCAAGGCCTCGCCGAGTTCGACGATGTCGCGCATTGCCTGGTCTAGAAATTCCAGGACGTTGGCCAGGTCGGTGTAACGCTCCTTCAACTCTTCGATCAAGTGGCCGACCGCCAGGCGCAGGGTGTCGCGGCTGGCCTCCTTGATGCGTCCCTGCATCTCGCGCCGCCAGCGCGGAAACTGGAGCATCAGCTTGCGCAGGCGCTCGCCGTATTCCTCGATCAGCTTGCCAATGCGCTCCTTTTCTTCATCCGGGAGTTTTTCGAACTCCTCGGCGCCCATCGTCTCGTCACCCTTGACCGGCGCGAAAATGAAACCGTGCGGTGTGCGCAGCAGCGCGACGCCTTGTTCGGCGGATTCATGGCCCAACTGGCGCAGGGCGCCGTCCTCCTTCTGCTTGAACTCCTCCTGGATCGCCTCGATAAGGGCTCGATACTGGTCGCTCTCGAAGGCGACCGTGACGGCCTTGGCCAATTCCTCCGTGAACTGCTGCATGTCGTGCTTGAGTTGCGCGCCGCGGCCCGGCGGAAGGCGCAGCAAGCGCGGCATGTTGGATTCGTCGAAATTATTGACATAGCACCAATCGCTGGGTGTCTGTTCGCCGACTGCCTTGCTCTGCAACATGCGCTGCACCGCCGAATGCCGTCCGCTGCCGGGTTCGCCCAGGACGAACAGGTTAAAGCCCTGCCGCTTGATATCGATACCAAAACGCATGGCATCGATGGCGCGCGCCTGATCGACGATTTCCGCCGCTTCGGTCAGTTCCTCAGTGGTTTGGAATTCGAGCTGCGCGATATCGCAACCACGGAACAGCAACTCCGAATCGAGTGGTTTGACATCGGCCATTTTGTTTATCGTTACGTCAAGGCAATCGTGATCAACGCATTTTCACTATAGTCCTCGGCGTTGTTAGGTTCAAGGAGCATTTCCCGATCCACTCGAGCGCGCATGCTGTGGGATTCATTGCTATATTGAAATAGTATATGTAAATTTCCCGCGGAACTTCACCTGCCCCATGAACAGCACAAAATGCCTTTTCGCAAGCCTGGAGATCGCCTGCCAACGACCGTCGGTTGGAAAACTGGTCGGCGGTTTATTGCTTTGCTTATTAACCGCCTGCAGTTCCTTGCTGCCTGAAGGCAAGGGGTTCATCGAGAGTCCCTGGAATAGCTACACGGAAGCGGAGCAGGTGTTCAAGCAGATCGTCCCATACCAGACCACGATCGCCGACCTGAAGCTCCTGAAGCTGGATCCGCTATCCAACCCGAATGTTACGATTCTCAATTATTCGGATGTATTGCGCCGGTTCCTCCCCAGTTCCTCGATCAATACGGAAGACCTGGATGCCGGTGTACAGGAATGCATTAAGGCCTTGTCTTCCTGCCAAGGCTACGAGATAGACCATCGTGTCACACAGCGCAAGCGCTACGGCAATTTCCTGGCGGATTTTTTCAACTTCAAGCGCAAGGTGGATATCGTTGGCTGGCGCTTCAACGCGGTTCTTCTGATCAAGAACAATCTGGTGATTTACAAGCTGACCGGCGGCCAGCCTTCCATCCATGAGCATGAGGAAAGCATGAATCCGCTGGGACCGTTTCAAGGTTCCGGAGAGTCAGGCGTGCTTGGGCGTTAGGGCACAAGGTTGTGTGTGCTGGAAATCAACCATGGTGAAATAAAACCAACCATGGCGAGATCATGACCTCGTTCGCCCGGCGCGTAGAGAAGCGCAGGATGATCGGCGGAATAAGCGCGATTTCAAATTTACTGATATGTTCTGCGTCGTTGAACGGCAAATTCGATAAAATTTCAGAGAAACCGGGGATTTGAATGAAAACCACTGCCAAGGTAGGGAGCGTCGCCACGAAGCCGAAGACGAAGAATATCGTCGCGAAAAAAAGTTCGACAAGGAGAACTGTGCCGAAGAAGCCGTCGCAGTCAACCGGCCAGGTGCTCGGCGAACTCAAGTCGCTTGCCAAGGAACTCAATAAAGCAGCCAAGGGGCTGGGAAAGACCTCAGCCGGCAATCCCAAGGCGGTTTCGACGATTCTCGGGAACGTCGAACGCATGACGGCGGAGGCCGCCAACAAATCCCTGCTCGAAGCCGAGGCCGCAAAGCTGTTGGTAGGCGCGGCTCTTGACATGCTGAGCAAGGATTGGAGCCGCAAGGACCTGGACGCCGCGCTACGCGGCATCGGCGGCCACCTCACCAACATCATGGTTGCCCAGGAGTTCCAGGATCTCGCCGGCCAGTCCTTGCGCAAGGCGACAAAGGCGCTGGTCGGGGCCATCATCGTGGTCGAGAGCGGCGGCCCCACCGAGGATCAGCGCCTGTCGCAGAAGGAAGTCGATAGCCTGCTCAACGACCTGATGCGCTGAGACGCGTCTGGAATTGTTTATGCGGCCTGTTTCAACTGCTTGTGGTAGAGAAATTCCAGGATCGCGGCACGACATTCGGCATACAAGGGATCGTGCGCCAGGGCCAAACGCTGCCGCGGCCTC
>Ga0315268_10008445_pt1 | contig 10764 bp, 11 predicted proteins | sample C1_top_MG_FD_204535 | JGI IMG/M metagenome (GOLD analysis project Ga0315268, IMG submission 204535) | Sediment microbial communities from Yellowstone Lake, YNP, Wyoming, USA - C1_top | ecosystem: Environmental > Aquatic > Freshwater > Lake > Sediment | place: USA: Wyoming | collected 2017-08-01 | reverse complement strand
GGGGAGAAATCGAGGAATTTATACAAAAATACAAAGAGTCGAAATTGGAAAGTGCGAGCGCAAATGCGACAAGTCAGTCATTGTACGCAATTTATCAGTGTTATTGCAAATACGCGTTTGATAAGGAGTATAATATCATTAGCAAACGATGGTTTGAAAAGTATTTCATGTCGGTTTACGATTCCTATTTGATTGATACCGAAATAAATGCGAATATAATTGTTTCTCCAAAATGGTTTAGTATTTAGTAATAAATTATAGTGGCTGGCACAATTTTAGAACATTTTTAATCAATCTTCAATAATAGATATATTTATATAATATATGTAATTATGAGCTATAATATAAAAAAAAATATTAAAATACCAAAAATATATTCACAGCGACGGTCACGGTTAATAAAGGGAGGAGGTCAGCATGATGAATTGGGGATGGGGAATAATGAGGATAAGAACCAGATGGACGACGATTTTGAAATTGCATTCCCTGGTGCACGCGCCCAAGCTGCCGCCGCCAGAGCGAGAGCCGAAGCCGCCGCCGCTGCCGCTGCCGCCGCCGCCAGAGCGAGAGCCGAAGCCATCGAACGAGCTGCCGCACAACCCGACGCCATCGCTGCCCGTAATAACGTTTTTAAGATGATTTATATTCGTCAAATGCAGGATATTCTGCGAACTTTGCCTCAACCAACATATCTTCAACAAATGTCAGGAAATGCAGACATAATAAACCATAGAAATGATTTAGAAGCTATGTATACTGTTATGAGGAATCATTTTGCACAAGGACCATTTACTTATGATGCAACGAAAGATGTTCTTTTTGACATTTTCGAGCACCCACATTTTGATAAAATAAATGTAAATCGTTATTTTGATGATAATGAAAACAGTAGAAGATGCAAACATTTTATGAAAAAAATATGCGACCTTCGCATGAATAAAAATGTTCAAACAAGCACAAGATGTGATAAATTTGTTCAGGCAGTACATGACCACCGTTACCATCCGGCGAATGAAGAGAGGGATGAAGAAGGCTATGTAGAGATGAGGGAATTTGGCGGTAATAAAAGAAAATCAAATAAAAGAATGATAATAAAATCAAATAAAAGAATGATAAAAAGAAAATCAAATAAAAGAAAAACAAATAAAATAATAAAATAATAAAATAATAATGTTTTATTTATTTTATTATTATTCTCTCTTCTCTCTGATAACTTGTAAAAAATAGAAAATATAATTGTTGGTCTCCAAACTTATTTCCCATCGGTTTTGTAAACGGGGGCGCTTGATTTGGCGGCATCTGCAGATGTTTGTGCATCCTTTTTATCTGCCAAAAATTGAGCGGCGGCTGCACGCGCTTGTTTGGGTGTTTGCACACACGGAACTGTCAGCATGTAGTTGTAACTAATTGATGTGATGAGAATTCCGGTTAACAAATACCAAATAAAATAAGAAACAAGATTTTTCAGCATAATATACTTTTTAAGTTCAGAAAACAATGGACTGTTGCTTGCATTTCCATTTTGAACTCTTTGAAGTCCATTTTTGAATAACTGGACATCGACACTTTTATTCCAAAAATTCACAATATTTTCATCATTAAGCGTGTTGATAATTGTGGAAGGGTCGCTGAGTATATTTTGAATGACTTTCAATGCATCTTTATTTGGCGGAGTTCCAACATTTAGCAATTTTTCTGTAAAAAGCGATGATACACCTATTACGCTCGCTACAGCATAGCCAATAGTATTTGAAAATGCGGCAAGCCAACCAGGAAACATTGTCAGTAATAAATTTAGTAAACCGAAAATAAGAATCCATGGAATAATTGTCGCAACGGCTGCAGTTCCAACATTTGAGGGACTGTTACACAATTGTTTGGCTAAATATATATTCAAAATAAATTGACTGACAAGTATTAAAATAAAATAAACAACAAATAAAGCGGTTGCTTTTTCTGGCATCATATACTTCATCGCAAAATATAGAACGGTAACTCCAATGTAGACAAAAATGGACGTGGCAGGGTCAATTACTTGAGCGGTTGCGGTTGATGCGGTTGCGGTTGATGCGGTTGCTGTTGCTGCGGTTGCTGTTGCTGCGGTTGATGTGGTTGATGTGGTTGTTGTTTCGGTCGAAGACATTTTTCTCTATTTAGTAATAATATTTTATTTTAATGTTTTTGTATTATCAATATATTAAAAATTATATTAATTAATGTGTTTAATGTGTTTAATGTGTTTAATGTGTATAAAATTAATATGAAATTATCTCTCATCTTTTATAGAATATAAAATATTAACATCCACACAAACACACAACACACACACACATACAAGTGAAATAGTTGAGTTCGTATGAATTATTTTAGAATGGGTAGTGGTCCAGGTCAAGACGATAAACCATTTTTAACCGAACCTGGTGTGAAATCATTTATTAGCGGCGTGTTGAAGGGTTGTCATCAAATAAAATCGCATCATTATAATACCGTGTTCAATATATCAATGTTTGCATTATTTTCCATACTTTTAGGAGGGATTTTATATTTCAAGTACAAAGGAAAGCTTACTCCTGAAGAAAAGGAAAGAAAAAAACAACAAGAAAAACAATACATTTTAACAAAACTAAACAATGTGTCTGCAACAATAAAAATGGACCGTAGTAAAGGCGGTGTAACGCATGCGAATTTAATAACAGACTTGCCTTCATGGTAAGGGACGCGCCGTTCCTTATAATCCGCTTTAATTTAGTTCAACTTGTATAATATAATATTGTATAAAATTATATTATATTATATAAAATTATATAAACTAAAACTAAAATAATGAGCAGCCAACCAGAAGAATCAAATGATGAAAAAGTTGTAAACTATTTCAGGCTTAAACAAGATTATTTTGAAGAAAGAAAAAAGATAATCAGCAAGTTGTATAAAAAAACGAAATTTATAGAGTCGACAAATGAAAAAAAACGACTTGCAATCAAGGAAGATGTATCGGGGTCGGATGTTATGAATGCAATTTTATCAAAAATGCAAAAGATAAAAAAGAGTCGCGGATTCAAGATGGGAAACACGCACAACCTTCAGGATTTATTAGAATCGCAGTTTAAAAAAGTAGAAGAAATGAAGGAACGCATTATAAATTTGAAATTGGATTTACTATTCAATTATAAATCTGAAGATGATGCTCTTGCCGAAATTACCGTGAAAATTCCTGAATTTAATAGACAACTTGAACTATATAAAAAATATATTTCTGATTATGAAAATGTTGTAAATAATCAAGAGCGACGTGTTCAGTTGCATCGCATTCGCGATGACATTCAAACCATTTTAATGAACATTGAAAAGCAGCAAGAAATTATGAACCAAACTCCAGCCCCCTTGAAAAAACTCGATATTATTCATAGTATTCTTGAAACATATCAAACATCTCTCCAATTCAACCCCGATTATCAAGAAGAAGAAGAAGAAGAAGAAGAAGAGGGGGCACGAAGAGAAGAATCGAAACGAAAAAAAGATACTGAAACCACAAAACAAATGAAATTAAAATATGCGGATTGTTCAATGTATAAAGTTCGCCCGGATGATGATGAAATTTATCTTATACAAAGTCCTTACACAATTTCACAACTCGAAGTTGTTCTAAAAAAATAAAAATCTAGTTTATTTTATTTCAGTTTTATTATAAAAAAATAAAAACCTATTTTAAAACTATTTAATAATAATAATTTATTGCGTTTAATGAAAATTATTATTAGATTATAATTATTCATTTATATATTCATACAATCATACAATCATACAACATTCATGGGAGCAAATAACTCAAAATTCAAAATAAATTATGAAGATGTGCAAATGGCATGTAAACATTCTTATAATAATAATAATAATAGCAACAATAACGATGGCGGTAATAATAATAAGTATGCGATAATAAATACGCTAGACCCTGTTTACCAATCATGTTTAATTCCAAACACCATTCCAATTAGTGACGAAGAAGAAGTTATAAATGACATTATAACAAATTCAAAAAAAACGAAAATAATAATTTATGGATTAAATTCCAATGATGAAAAAGTGTATTCGAAATATGAACAACTCGTTAAACTGGGAGTAAAACATGTTTACATTTATAATGGAGGAATGTTTGAATGGCTGCTCCTTCAGGATGTGTATGGTCGTGAATTATTTCCAACATCTTCGAGAGAATTAGACATATTAAAGTATAAACCTCGAAAAATTCTTGACATTTTATTCATCAAAATGTAAATAAGACGTGGGTCCAAATTTTAGCAAGCTCATTCGGTCTCGGTGTTTGCGACATTCTTTATGTGTAGGTGACGGCGGCGCCTGGTACCAGCCATAGTAATTGTCCGTATTATCCACCTCATCAGAAGAGTGCGTTTTTGAACTGCCGTCAATATAAGTTTTCAAACGTTGCATAACTCCGACCGTTCTTGAAGCGCGCAAACTGTTGATGAAATGATAAATGTCGCCACTGTATTCATACGTATTTGCATCCACGTTTGCATTCAAAATCAGCGTCGGAATTGTGATTTTTGAAGGAACCGAGTTCAACCATTCATCGTGGTAGTTATTGCACGCTTCCAAGTAATCAAAACTAATATTACTTTCGCCGGGTCTATTTCTCTTTTGAATTCTATTCATGCAAACGTCTGTGCTCGCTTTGAAATATATGATGCATGATGGCTCAACCTCTTTTGCAAACTCATCAAACCATCTCGTGTAAATGTCGTATTCGTCCTCTTCGATTTGTTTGGAATCATAAAGCATTTTGGCAAAGACGTGTGCGTCTGTTAAAAGACAGCGCTCAGTAATAATTAGACGGACATTCGGTGTTTTTAATGCTTGCCTTAATTTTCGCAGCCTGGTAATGTATGCCATCATTTGAAACCTGAATGCGAACCGTTTAACATCAGTATATAAATTTGTCAAAATAGGAACGCCGTTATCATCCTTGATTTGTTCCCAGTCACTTGTTGGTTCATCTACAAATATTATAGAATTATCTTCATTCTTTCTTTTCAATGACATTATATATTCTTTCAATTTTTCCTTGCCTGTTGTTTTTCCCGAGCCAATATTTCCATCAATCGAAACTATCAAGCATCCCGACGATGACGACGCATTTCTAGAGAATGAAGCGGAAGCACCCATTTTTTACAGGTATATATAATGTATAGTGTTATAAGTTATTTATATTTATTTTTTATAATCAATTTTTATTTAAATAGAGTATAATAAGTAAAAATTGATTATAATAAACATCTAAAAAGAATTTGTTATATCAGTTTAACCACCCCCACCCCCACCTTCAGAGCCATTAAATATACAATGAAAATACAACAACACCTAAAAAAATCGAAATCAACCCAAACCACTCTCACATTGTTAGATATTTATAAAATGATGAATATCACGAATATCGCATCAATCGCGTATTCAGATGGAGATGATGTTGATGTACCTAACGAGGAAGACGAGGAAGACGATAAAGTCGAGGAAGACAACGACAGTAATGATGATGCATCTGATATGGAAATAGAAGAACCAACACTATCAGATGATGACATGGGAATGCTACATGAAGAGGCATTAAATTTAATTGACGACTTTATCAAATCGAATCCTCTTTTATTCAGCAATCCTGATTTTGAAACTATTGTGTATGACCACGTGCAATCAATATTGCATTTTTCCATCAATTTCAGAAGGTATGACAATGACGAGTACACCGGCGAAAACGATGACTGCGATGAAGACGAAAATGAAACAGTCATGTCGTGTCAAATTGACGAGTTGATAAATGTGGCAATGCACGACTATTTCAAATTTATTCGTCCACATCGCTCATACAAGTATTCGTTTATAAGAAAGTCTCCCAACTTGGAAAAAATGAAAAATAAAATAGAATTCTTAGAGTCGCTTTATCAGCCAGAGCAAAAAACAGAAGAGTGGTATTCCCACCGCCACGGGCTCATTACAGCCAGTTCGGTTTGGAAAGCGTTTGGTTCGCAGTCGGTGCAAAATCAGCTCATATACGAAAAATGCATGCCGTTTGACCCGACAAAATACAGCCGCGTCAATACAGAATCATCTTTGCACTGGGGTCAAAAATATGAAGTGCTTTCAAAACAACTGTATGAAGAAATAAACGGCACAAAAGTTCAAGAATTCGGCTGCATTCGGCACCCGAATCCAAAGTATTATTTCATTGGAGCTTCACCTGATGGAATAAATGTGTGTCCATTGTCACCGCTTTACGCTCGCATGGTTGAAATAAAGAATGTTGTATCTAGAGAGATTAATGGAATTCCAAAGGAAGATTATTGGATACAAATGCAAATACAGATGGAGGTTTGCAATTTACCGGAATGCGACTTTGAAGAAACTAAATTTACTGAATATGAAGATGAAGATGCATTTAATGCGGACTCAGATGAAACAAACGATTCTTCAAAATGGAATTATAATTTGAATGGAAAAAGACGGGGGGTTATTGTGTATTTTGCGAAAGATGAGAAACCGTTTTACCAGTATGCTCCATTGAACATTACAACCAAGGCTGAGTTTGATGCGTGGTTTGAAGAAACAGTAAACACGCATGACAATCTAACGTGGATAAAAAACATTTACTGGCGACTTGAAGTATACAGTTGTGTGCTTGTTTTGCGAAATAAGGAATGGTTCAAGAATGCAGTTGTAAAAATAGAAGAATTATGGAAAACAATTGAAACCAAAAAACAAACCGGATTTGAGCACAGAGCTCCTAAAAGAAATGCGAGTGCAAATGCAAAGAAGGAATATAATTCGGAAGGGGTCACAACACAAACAACACAAAGAGTGTGTCACCTTGATTTGAACATTTAGGGAGCATTAGTTAGTGCCTTTTAGAGATGCGCCTAGGCTTCTTATGAATACGACATTTTTTGTTAGTGTATGTTTTTTTTGAATTATTGTTGTTGTATGTTTTTTTTGAATTATTTTTGTTGTATGTTTTTTTTGAATTATTTTTGTTGTATGTTTTTTTTGAATTATTTTTGTTGTTATTTTTACGCTTTCCACCAAAAAGCAATGTTGGAAGCTTATTTACATTTCTTGTTATTTTTTGGTATAAATCATCCACTACTGAAAAAGGTTCAAGGACTCTTTTTAATAATTTGTCGCGTTCTTCTTGAATTATGCCGGAATAAAATTTATCTATTTCTTTCTGTGTTTTTTTCATGGAAAAAAAAGAAAAACATTTAATGGCAAAACTAATTACGTCTTTATGCAATTTTTTTATTATTTCAAGTTGTTCTTTATTGCGTTCTAACAATAATAATATTTCTTTATGTACTATAAGTTCTTTTCGATAATCTATGAGCGATATCTTTTTGAAATCTTCTAATTCAGTTGTTGATTTATGCAAATAAACCACTTTTTTTCCTATTCGTATTATATCATCTAATAGCATTTCAATTTCCCTAAAAAACAGCCTTATCTTTTCATTTGCATATATTTGGGTTTCCATAGAAACTAATGTATCAATTTTTTCATTTTCTTCACCTATTCCTTTATATTGTGAAGTTAAACGCTTCAGTTCACTCAGGGTTGGATTTTCATTGAAGATTTTGTAATCGACTTCAAAAGATTTTTTTATTATATCAGCTTTGCTTTCTCCAGCCGCCTCCACTGCCTCTGCTTGCACTGGAACTGCCTCCGCTTGCACTGGAACTGCCTCCGCTTGCACTGGAACTGCCTCCGCTTGCACTGGAACTGCCTCCGCTTGCACTGGAACTGCCAACGTGGCTGGATGCGCCATCTGCTGACGGGTTTGGATATTTTTCTGTAAGAATCTGAAAGAATCTATGTAAAACTCTTTATCTTCTTCTTCTAGTGCATCGTATAACCTTGATAGTTCATATAATTGAGGTAAATCAAAACCACCAGAACAATCCACGAGCTCATTGAAAGGATATAATTCGATGAATGATGAAAGAGGTATACTTTTATTATACTTGTAAAAAGTTTGGCACGGAGTGTTTGTAGGTTCGTTTATACGAATACGTTGTAACATATTTCTTTTTTGTCGCGCTTCTTGAAACTGGGGATAATCTTTTGACTCGCTCCGCTGAATAGACATTATATCACCAAACTCGCAAAAACTAGAAACAAAATCTTGACTAATTGGTTCAACAGGCGCAGCAAGTGCGGTAACCGCGGTAACCGGAACAGTCAATTCATCATAAAACAACCCATTAGGCATCGACCACGACATAAACACAATAAATGTCACTTTTGCGTGTATTTCTTCCGGGAGAAACATGTAATTGCCATTACCAATATCAACCCTCTTCCCATACTTATTCCCATTCTCATGGTTCAAAGTCATATAAATCTCGTCACCTTCGGTTATCGTAAAGGGGGCCCCACCACGTATTGTTAATACTACTCCTTTATTTTCATCTGCTGGGTCAACCCATTTAACTGTGTTCTGCATGTATATATATTGTTATTATTAATATTATCAACACAACAACTGGTTCCTTAATTATATTATATATAATAATTTAATTTTTTGAATATATAATAAATAAACTGCCCATTGTTTAACCGTTTAACAATTGTTTCCGTAAATATCCGACGGAGAATCGGCATCATACGCATAAACATTAACGCGTGTATTTTTTGATGAAAAAGGAATGCTTGGAGGAAACTGAGGAACATTTATTTTTTTATTCTCGTATAATGTTCCGCACATGTTTGCAGGGCTGCAGGTTCCGTTGTTCGGTGTTGCCCAGTATCGAACATTGTTCGTTCTTTGAAGATAACTATTTGGAAAAACGGGATAAAATGCCGACATGGACCTACTGTCTAAATCCGATAATCCTGGTTCTTTTTGAAGAGGATAGTCTCCTTGCAATAACGGTTTCGTTACGCTAGTTGGAAATGCGCCAGGTTGAAGAAGATGTGACACAAAATTCTCTCGAACCGGTGTAAAAAAGAACGAACCGATTAACGCGAGCAATAATGCTAAAATTAAAAATAAAATACTGTCTGTTTGACTTGTCATACTGAAGACCTGTTTATATTATTTGATATGATTAATATATTACTATAATATAATTTATTATTAATTACATTATAATAAAAATATAATTAATATTATTATTTTGTGAATTTCACATTTTCTCTCATTTAAAACGCCTATTTTTTATAAATTTTTGACTTGTTTCCTTTTCTAGTTCCGGTAAAATTATCTGTTTCGTTATCTGTTAAAGGAATCGGTTTGACTCGGTGATAAGGTTTGTTTTCGCATATATCAATTATTTTAGCGCGATAAGTATAAGTATTTTCGTTTATATAGTGTCTGTAATGAAATGGAATTCGTTGACCACCTAAATCGACTCTTTCTATAATAACAATGTCATTTACTTTCAATGTATTTGTTGTCGCCATGTTTATAACTCTTGTGTTTGGAGTTGGACATCTATCATAAATACAAATCAATTTTTGAACAAATCAATTATTCAATATCAAACTTCCGCCCTATGTTTAATGCATTTGTCGTCGACGTGAAATGACGGGACATCTTTTGTTTGCGGAACAATCGATAAAATGCATTTTGCTTTATGACCGTAAAGCGGCTCAGTGCATCCTTTTTCTTTCTTTTTTGCAAAATTAAATATTTTTGGAGGCGGGTCGGTTTTTGTGCATCTTGACCTAAAATGCTCATATCTCTCGCGAACATCGCAGTAAGACAATCCTGATTTTTTATCAAGTCGTTTATTCACAATTTCATGAAGACGATACATGTATTTAGAAAACGTTTCTCTTGATTTTAAATGGCACTCGCGAATCGGGTTTGCTTTCAAATTACTAGTTAAATTAATTCGGCAGTATTTGCACGGTAGTACATGCCTTAGACTATAAACGAAATCAGAGTAATGTTTTTTATCTTCCGCAGTAGGATTTATGGGATAATTAAAACTCATTGTGTGTAAAAAATGCCACATTGGAGGACCCCATACTGATGTCATCATTCCGTCTCCGCTATTATAATCATTTTTAGTAAATACGTATGCCGACGATGATGACCTTTTTTTCGTTTTATTTTTGTTTTTAATTTTTATATTTTCACGATTACCATTTTTTGTTTTATTTTTTTTATTATTAGACACATGGGTCATTATTATTGTGTTGTATTGTTATATTTAAACAATATTAAATTTTTTTATTAAAAAATAAATAACACACAGGTAAATAATATTATAATATTCGTACGTAAAAATAATATATAATATTTTTATATTGTAAAATATTATATATTATTATATTAATACTATCAAATGTCGATTTCTGCAAAATCTGTAAAGACAACATTGGAAACAATATACTCTAAACGACACATTTTAGTAATGTTGTTGGTCGCGTGTTTGTTTATTTGGATTGGCGCGTATGTGTACAATACATATGTCAGTTCATACTTGGGGTCATCGTTGGAAGGATATGCGTCTGGAATGGGAGATAGTGCCCCTCCATCATCAGAGAGTGAAAAAACTGCAACACTTTACATGTTTGGAACGAGCTGGTGTCCGCACTGTAAAACAGCTAAACCTATTTGGGAAGAATTTGTAAATAATAACCAAAATTTAAAGGTTGGAAATTATACCGTACTTTATAAAAGCGTTGATTGCGATGCAGAAAAAAATATTGCAGATAAATTTGATGTAAAAGGATATCCAACATTCAAAT
>Ga0315268_10008441_pt1 | contig 10766 bp, 10 predicted proteins | sample C1_top_MG_FD_204535 | JGI IMG/M metagenome (GOLD analysis project Ga0315268, IMG submission 204535) | Sediment microbial communities from Yellowstone Lake, YNP, Wyoming, USA - C1_top | ecosystem: Environmental > Aquatic > Freshwater > Lake > Sediment | place: USA: Wyoming | collected 2017-08-01 | reverse complement strand
TCGTATTTTTTAGCTGCTAAGGTCGTTGGCGATGGAGCCCGCCGAATCGCCGAAAGGCTGACGGCTCCTACCAAATTGGGCTCCAGCTCGGTGTGATGGGCGCTTGCCTGTTGCCGAGATTCGCCAACGTCGCTGCTGATCCATTCACTGCAGGACGTCCTCCTTTTGAGCGTATCCCGGCTGCCCACGTACTGACCGGAGTCAGTGGGGGTGGGCGATGCTACAGCTCGCGTTCCTGCAGGTGTTGCAGGTGCTGACCGTGCTGCTGCTGGCGCCGCTGCTGCCGGGCTTCATAAATCGGGCCAAGGCAATCGTGCAATCGCGACACGGGCCCAGCATCTTTCAGCCCTATTTCGATTTCTGGAAACTGCTTCACAAGGGCAGCGTCGTATCCGAGCACGCGACCTGGATTTTCCGAATCGCTCCTGTATTCACGTTCATTACGCCGCTGATAGTGGCCATGCTGATCCCAGTACTCACGGGATATCCCTTGCCGTATGCCTTCATGGGCGACATGCTCGCGGGTGGATTCATTCTCTCGCTTGGCGGGTTTTTCACATCAATTGCCGCGCTGGACACCGGAAGCGCCTTCGGCGGCATGGGTTCGAGCCGCTCCCGCGTTGTCGGCTCACTGGCTGAACCGGTCGTGCTGCTGATCTTGTTTGTCGTGGTGCTAATCGCGCACGCAACCATTCCCTTTGTCGTCAATGAAACTCTCGTCACGGCTCCATTTCTATTTAATCCAGCACACTGGCTCCTGGCTGCCGCACTTTTTATGGTCATTCTCGCGGAGGCCGGCCGAATTCCAGTAGACAACCCCAGCAGTAGCTTTGAGCTGTCAATGATCGAATCGTCCCGCACCATTGAATTCTCCGGCCGCGGCTTGGCATTGATGGAGTGGGGCGGTGCCATGAGGTTTTTCGTTCTGCTCACCATCCTGCTGAACGTGCTCACCGTCCCCTGGGGCCTAGCTCCTGAGCACAGCCGGTTAGCAGTAGCCGTCCCAATTGCCTTGGGATCGCTCTTGCTGAAAATGCTGATCGTTTGCCTTTTGATCGTGGTGATCGAATCGACCGTCGCGAAATGGCGTTTCTTCAGGATTCCAGAGTTCCTTGGCGCTGCCTTCATCCTGGCTACGCTGGCGTTCATCACGTTCTACCTCACCCAAGGCTGGAGGCAGGGGAGCTGATGCCTACTGAAATACCGAGGATCGCAGTCGAGTTGCTCCAGGTGCTGGGTGTGCTTCTGTTGCTCACGGCGTTTGCGGCGATGGGAACACGGCGTGTCTGGGGCTACATCAACGCCTTCGCGATGCAGTCGGTGGTCCTGGCAACGATCGCCACGGTTGTGGCGTACTTTACCCGGAATCACGATCTGTATGCGATTGCCGGCCTTACGTTGTTGGTGAAGACGGGAGCCATCACCACAATCCTCCGCGCCGTAGCCCGTCGATTGCCGATGCAGCGCGAGCCGCGACTATTCGTTACGCCGGCGGTTTCGCTGCTCGTCGCGTCCAGCCTCACATTGTTAGCTTTCTTCGCCTCTCCAACTGTGGTTGCTCCCGGAACCTTTCTCAACGAGCCGCCTCTAGCCGTGTCGGTGTCTCTCGTCTTGATTGGGCTATACCTGCTGAGCACCCGGCGGCATGCGCTGGCACAGGTTGTGGGGCTGTTGGTGATTGAGAATGGCCTCTTCTCCGGTGCGATCGCCATTGCTTATGGCATGCCGCTCATCGTCGAGCTCGGAATCCTGTTCGACATTCTGGTGGCGGTAATCGTGCTGGCGCTATTAATGACGATCATCAACCGACAGGGCGTAGCGCTGGATGTGCGGGAACTCCGACGCCTAAGGGGATGAGCAATGATTCTGGTTTTGCTACTTGCGACCCCGCTTCTTGCGACGGCCGTGTGCTGGCTGGTTCGCCGGCCTAAAGTGCCGCAGACGGTGACGGTCGTCTCGTCTTTTCTGAGCCTCGTCTGGGCCGTTGTCGCCACCATGCAACTGCTGAAGCAGGGCAACCTGCGAGCCCTGCATGATTGGTTATACGCGGATGCGCTCAGCATGGTTACGCTCATCATCATTGCGTTCGTTGGTTTTACCGCGGCGATTTACTCGATCGGATATATCCATCTCGACCTCAGCAGCGAGGATGTTTCGCCATCTGAGGCAGCACGACGCAGGCAATTGTTCTATACCTTGATGAATTTGTTCCTGTTCACGATGCTGGTGGTTCCGATCACAAACAGCTTGGGCGTGCTTTGGATAACCATAGAGGGAACGACGCTTGCGTCGCTGTTCCTAGTCAGTTTTTATCGTACGCGCGAAGCGCTCGAAGCCGCGTGGAAGTACATCATCATTGGCTCAGTCGGCATTGCGCTGGGCTTGTTCGGAACCATCTTGACGTATTACTCGGCCGTGCGAGTCTTGGGGACAAGTTACGACTTGAACTGGTCGGTGCTCCAGCCAGTAGCACACGAACTCAATCCCGACGTGATGCGCTTAGCGTTGTTGTTCATCATCGTGGGATATGGCACCAAGGCGGGGCTCGCCCCCATGCATACCTGGTTGCCTGATGCGCACAGTGAGGCTCCCAGCCCGATTTCCGCGCTGCTTTCAGGTGTGCTGCTGAACTGTGCTCTCTACGCCGTCCTGCGCTTCTACGTGCTCGCCACTCCTTCCGTCGGCCATGCTTATCCGGATGCCTTGCTTCTCGGTTTTGGCCTGCTCTCGATCCTGATCGCTGCCGTATTCATCCTGCGACAGCGCGATTACAAGCGAATGCTGGCCTATTCCAGTGTTGAGCACATTGGCATTGCGTCTCTGGGGATTGCATTTGGAGGTGCACTTGGTTTTTCGGGTGCGCTGTTGCAACTGATCAACCACGCCGTCACGAAGTCGCTGATGTTCTTTGCGAGCGGGCATGTCTTGCTGAGGTATCGGACCAAGCAGATTGATCAGGTCAGCGGCATCGTGCGCGTGCTGCCGGTAACCGGCAGCATGCTCCTGCTCGGCGGGTTGGCCCTGGCGGGCGCTCCGCCGTTCGGGATATTTGGGAGCGAGCTCACCGTTTTGGCTGCTGGATTTAGGCACGGTCACGGTCTAGCCGCGGTGATCGCGGTGTCTCTCATGGCCGTCGTATTCATCGGGCTACTCGGGTCTCTGAACCGCATGTCATTCGGGGCTCCGCCGGCCAAGGTTCCCCGAGGTGAGGCCAGTCTCAGCGGGATCGTGGCGCTCGGCTTCAGCATGGCGCTGGTTCTAGGTCTAGGCCTGTTTGTGCCGTCTCCCTTGGCAAAGTTGCTGCAGCAGGCCGCTCAAGTCCTTGCGGGAGGGAATCCATGACGCCCGAGCGGACTAGCCCCGAACTCCGGTTCGCCACGCCACATGGTCAGGGCGTCACGGGTGCCACGCAGGCCAGGAACGTCGAACGGGGGGAAATCCCTGCCATTCTCTCGGAACTCACCAGTCGAGAACACGCGAGGTTTGTTGATGTTTTCGGGATCGACCACGGGGCTGAACTGCAGTTGAACCTGTTGCTTGCGGTCGACGCCCGCGGGCAGTGGCGGCATCTCCGGATGGTACTCCCCCGCGAGGATGCAACCTTTCCCAGCATCACCACGACTGTGTCGGCGGCGGACTGGTATGAACGGGAGATCTGGTCAGAGTTGGGCGCAAGCCCAGAAGGACACCCCAGCCTTGCGGTTCTTCGGCTCCCGACTGGCTGGCCGCAGGCAGTGTATCCACTTCGGCAAGGATGGAAATGGAAAAACCAGATAGCACTGTCTGAGGATGGGCAACAAGGGTCACTGCACCAATCGCCGGAAGGGGTGGTTGACTACCCGCTCGGTCCCATTCGGTCCGGAGTTGTAGAGTCCGGCCATTACTTGCTGCGAACCGTGGGGGAGGAAATTGTAGACATTCGTCTTCGCCTTTTCTACAAGCACCGGGGTATTGAGACGCTGGCTGTCGGCTTAGGGCCGCTGCACCTCCCGCTCGTGGCGGAGCGCATCTCGGGCACGGACGCTTTTCACGAATCCCTGGCGCTGTGTCAGGCATTGGAAACGATTGCGGGCGTGCAATGTCCTCCGCGGGCAATTGCACTGCGGACGCTCTATGCCGAACTGGAGCGCCTCTATAACCATTTCGGGTATCAAGCGGACCTGTGCCAAGCGACGGGTTTAGTAGTGGCCCAGGCCCAGTTCGATATTCTCAAGCAAAGAGTCCTTCGCCTCAATCGCAGCGCCGGTCACCGCTATCTCTTTGGGCTAAATATCCCGGGCGGACTGAGCCGAGATCTTGATGGGGAAGACGCGTGGTTCGTTCGCGATCAGATTGATCTCATTCGTCGCGATTTTTCGAAGGTCTCTCGCCTGACCTTTTCATCGCCCTCACACCTGGATCGCCTGGAGGGAACCGGCATTCTGACGCCTGCGGACGCGTCTGCCTACGCTACGGTGGGTCCGATTGCCCGCGCCTCTGACCAGAATCGCGACCTGCGCCGCGATTTTCCTTACGCCGGGTATCGCGACGTGGACTTTGATGTGCCGATTCAGTCGCGCGGTGATGCTCTGGCGCGCGCTCGTGTGCGTCAGGACGAGACCTTTCAATCCTTGCGCATACTGATGCAGATTCTAGATCACCTGCCCAGCGGTCCGGTCTGCGTCGCGGTCACCGAGTTGCCTGCAAACCGTTACGCTTTCGGCTGGGCAGAGTCCGCGCGGGGCGAAACCCTGCACTGGGTGTTTACAGACAGTGCGGGTCGGGTGCGGAGATATCGGGTGCGCACTGCGTCATTCGTCAACTGCCAGGCGTTCCCATTGGCCGTGCCTGGACACAATATTCTCACCGATTTTCCAGTGATAGAGCAGAGCTTCGGACTTTCTTATGCCGGCAATGACCGCTGAGGGGTGTAGATGCGTCTCGGATGGCTTATCAGGGGATTGAGAACAGGCGTTGTAACGACACGTTACCCCGCGATTCCGCGGCGTCAACCTGCCGCTTGGCGGGGGCGCCCGGTCTTGGACCCTCAGGCCTGCCGAGATCGCGATGGATGTGCCGCATGTACGCTGGTCTGCTTGCCGCGCGCCCTGACCGTGGAAGGCGTGCCCCCGTCGCAGTTAAGCCTGGACTATGGACGCTGCATCATGTGTGGCCTCTGCGTACCCGCTTGCCCTCATGGTGCATTGCGAATGCAGAACGATCACGAACTGGCAGTGCGTGCCCGGCAGGATCTCTTGGTGACTATTGAGTGGGCTGATAATCGAGGTAGCGATGGACGACGGTGAGCAGAAAGAGCTGAAAGCAATGGAGCAAGCCGCCCGCGATCGTATTCTGCGCTTGTTCCGCCGCTCGCTTCACATACGGCACGTCGATGCAGGCTCCTGCAACGCCTGCGAATCTGAAATCAAGCTGCTGACCAGCCCTTACTATGACATTCACCGGCTTGGCATTTTCTTTACCTCGACACCCCGGCATGCCGATCTCCTGCTGGTTACCGGCCCGTTGACACGGGAGATGGTTGCGCCTGTGCGGCGTGCATACGACGCCATGCCCGACCCGAAATTGGTAGTTGCCGTCGGCGCGTGCGCATGCAGCGGCGGCATCTTCGGTCCCAGCGCATTTGCCGTCGGTCCGCTCGACTCCGTTCTCCCTGTCGATGCTTACATTCCTGGCTGCCCTCCCGCGCCGCTGACTCTGATCCACGGTCTGCTGCTGGCCCTGGACAGAGCAGAGCCACGACTGCAAGCCGCGTCCCACCGCGTCTTCTCGGGTGATCAGGTCTTGCCTGATACGGACCTTGGAGGAATGCGCTGATGACCGCCTACTACCTGTTGCTTGGCGCATTGTTGACTTGCCTTTTGGGCGCCGTGCTAGCCATAGTGCTCCCAGTTCGGCCGCGCATCACCGCCCTAGTGATGAGCGCAAGCGCGGGAGTGGCATCACTGCTTGCCCTGGTCACAGGCCTGGCGCTTCTGCTGGGTAAGGGCTTAGCCCCCGTCATCGCGCTGCGGAGCGCGCTTCCGTTTGGTCCGTTATTGATCCGGCCGGATGCACTCTCCGCGTGGTTTCTGGTGGTAATTGGGTTGGTGGGCATTGCGGTCGCGTTGTATTCACCCGGCTATTTGCAAGGACACGCTGAACCCTTCAGGCTCCGCTTCTTTGCAGCGCTTTTCAATGTAATGCTGCTCACCTTGTTTCTCATAGTGGTCGCCGCTGATGGCGTACTGTTCCTAATCGCGTGGGAAACAATGGCCTGGGTGAGCTACTTGCTGGTTAATTACGAATACGAGGATGCTTCGACTATTCATGCCAGCTATCAGATGCTGGTCGTCAGCGAGATCGGGACTGTGGGTCTGATCGCGGCTTTCTTACTTCTCGGGGCGTCTACCGGTCGGCTTGACTTCGGGTCCTTGCGCCAGGGCGCGGCGACACTTTCACCCGCACTTCGGAACGCTGTGTTCGTGGCTGCCCTGTTTGGTTTTGGCGCCAAGGCGGCGCTATTGCCGCTGCAGCTTTGGCTTCCGGACGCTCATACAGCGGCCATGAGCAATGTCTCGGCGCTGCTTTCTGCGGTGATCACGAAGCTCGGCTTGTACGGCATCGCCCGCTTTGCGTTTGATCTGCTTGGCATCGGGCCAGCTTGGTGGGGCTTGTTGATGTTCGAACTGGGCGTCGCAACCGCCTTTGTGGGCATTCTCTATTCGCTGCTGCAAATTGATCTCAAGCGCGTCCTCGCGTATTCCACCATTGAAAATTGCGGATTTGTGTTGATCGGCCTTGGATTGGCACAGGTATTTCGCGCTCGCGGTCTCTTGGCCTTGGCGGCGATCAGCATGATTGCCGCTCTCTACCACGTGATCAATCATGCGAGCTACAAGAGCCTCCTGTTTCTCGGTGCAGGCGCCGTGGATCGCGGCTCCGGGACTCGTTCGCTCGCTCGGCTCGGGGGACTTGTTCGCAGGATGCCCTGGACCGCAGCTTTCTTCCTGGTTGGGTCGTTGGCAATCGCCGGAGTGCCGCCCCTGAATGGCTATATCAGCGAATGGATGACGCTGGAAGTGATGTTGCGTACCAGCGAAGTTCCGCAAATGCCTGAGCGCGTTGCTATTGCCGTCGTAGGGCCCTTTGTGGCGCTTACCGCTGGCCTGGTTGTCACTGCCTTTGTCCGCGCTTTCGCGCTTACCTTTGTAGGAATGCCGCGCAGTCGTCAAGCCGAGTCCGCCCGTGAGGTATCGCTCGGCATGCGGTTGGGCATGGGAACGCTCGCGTTGTCGTGCGTGTTGCTCGGCGTCCTGCCCACGTTTGTTTTGCCGGTCATCGATCGCATTAGCACACCACTACTCGGGATCAGTGTCGTGGACAAGATTGTGCCGCCCCTGTTCACCGGGCACCCAGGTGAATATGCGCCGCTGGTCGCACTGGGCGGCTCACTATTTCGCGGCTTGCCGGTAAATGGTTTGGTGGTCATAGCGGCGCCCACGCTCAACACGATCACTGCCCCGACATATCTAGCGATTGCGGAAGGCCTGCTGATCGGTCTGCTGCTATTGGCATTGTGGTTGATTAGGCCTCTGGGTCATACCCGGGTTGGCCCGGTGTGGGCGGGGGGCATTCCCCGGTTCGCCCCGGAAATGCAGTACACCGCGCTGGCTTACAGCAACCCCGTGCGCGTGATCTTTAACGGTTTGTATCGCTCCACTCATCAGTTCCAGGCGGACCGACCAGCCTCGCGTCATTTGGAGGGAGTAATTTCGTACGCGCAGCAGGTTCCCGAGCCTCTAGAACGCGAGATTTACTCCCCATTGCGAAAGCTGGTTGCAATCGTCAGCCAGACGGCGCAGGTCATCCAATCGGGCAGCGTTAACCAATACGTGTTTTATATATTCGCAATCGTACTGATTATTTTGGTGCTGCGCGTCATCCGGTGAGGAGGACAGACATGTTCCACACCATAGTCGTCGCCTTCGATGGATCTGCTGGCTCGCTGCCGGCGTTCCGCAAAGCCCTGCGGTTGGCGCGTGATTATCACAGCACGCTTCACGTGCTTTCGGTGGAGGAATCCGTGCCTCATTACGCTTCAAGCCAGAGCGAAGCGGGGGCAGAGGAATCGGAAGTCGCCTCCTATTTTCAGAATTTGCATTGGCGAGCACGGCAAGACGCGGAAGCGGTAGGGGTGGAGGTGTCTACGCGTGTGCTGCGTGGGCACGCAGCCCGGTCGATTGCGGAAGCGGCATCCGAAATGGGAGCAGATCTGATCGTGATTGGTCATCATGCCCACCCTGGGGTGGTGGAACGATTGTTGGGCAGCACCAGTGACCGCGTGGTGGATACTGCGCCCTGTTCCGTGCTGGTTGTGCGTGAAACTGAATCAGACAAGTGAGTTCATGCCACGAGGACTGAATGAAGCCGCGTTGCTGGGATGACAACGAAATGGGCGACGACGAGGACGCAGCGCGCCGCATCTATAGCCGATTTTCAAAGTTTCGCCAGACGCACAGCCGCCGGACGGGGACTGAAAAGCGGTCGGGCTTTGGTGAGCGCGGAAGCCGCCGCCAAGTCAAGATCAGGAGCAAGTAGATCTCTGCAAGGCGGCTGTGAAGTAAAAGATATGTTCTTTGGGCATCATCGAACGAAGAACACTGGCGAAAGTCGTACAACAAGCCTGAGGCACACAGCCCATGGGATTCCACAGTATTCTGTTTAAAGAACCAGGTGACCCTGCCGCGCGAGAAACACGTGAAGCGCCCGCCTTTTTCCACGACTTAAATCTGGACCAGATCGTGGAGGCTATCACGGCCAATTGGAAGGACTACGATCTTGCACCGTTCTTTTACACCCGACTGAATGACGTCGAGGCCATCGCATACCGTCAAGAGGTTATGCAGGACCTCGAAGACAAGATCCTGATGCACGCCGTCATTTCGTTCTCCGGTCAGATGCGTGTAATGCACGAGCGCCTCGATCAGGGGAAGAAGTTCAGTTATTACAAGTACGCCATGGAGCGACGGTTCCTGGGCGCAGTCGAGATCTACTGCCAAGCCGTCGAGCGCCTCTCGCAGGAGCTGTCTGCGATTAACCTGAAGTCGCCAGGTCTGCGCGGGTTCCATGCCTATCTGGCGGAATACGTCGCGTCGGAGCCTTTCCGCGATCTGGTGACGAAACTGGAGAAGCTAAAGTCGGACCTGTCCGCCATCAGATACTCCCTGCTTCTGAAGGACGGCAGCGTTACAGTTCGCGATTACCGTGGAGAGGACGACTACACCGCCGCTGTCGAAGAGACGTTCGAGAAATTCCGGCGTGATGCACCCGGCCGCTTTCGGATCGAGCTACGCAAATGGGAGGGCATGAACCATATAGAAGCGCAGGTGCAGGATCGCTTGGCACTACTGTATCCCGACATATTTGACGCTCTCGATGCCTTCTGCGCGGCGCACTCGGAGTATCTCGATAGAACGATCGCGCGGTTCGACCGCGAGGCCCAGTTTTGCGTTGCCTACCTGACTTATATCGAAAATTTCCGGCGCGTAGGCCTGAGCTTCTGTTACCCGCGCCTCTCGCAAACATCGAAGGAGATCAGCGGACGCGAAGCCTTCGACCTCGCCCTGGCAGGCAATCTCCTGGGCGAAAAGGCTGTCCCCGTCACCAACGATTTTGTTCTGCACGGCGCAGAGCGAGTCTTCGTCGTTTCCGGTCCGAACCAGGGCGGCAAGACGACCTTCGCTCGCATGATCGGCCAGTTGCATTATCTGGCATGCCTGGGCTATCCGGTTCCGGGTAGCGAAGCTCGGCTGTTTGTCTTCGAAAGCCTTTTTACGCACTTCGAACGGGAAGAGGACATCACCACCCTGCGAGGTAAGTTGCAGGACGACCTCGTCCGAATCCGCCAGATTCTCGATGAAGCCACGCCGAACAGCTTGATCATCATGAACGAGATGTTCTCCTCGACGACAATCAAGGACGCGGTGTATTTGAGCAAGAACGTGATGGCGAGAATTTCCGCCTTGGATCTGCTCTGCGTCTGGGTTACGTTCCTGGATGAATTGGCGTCATTCAACGAAACGACGGTCAGCATCGTGAGCACGGTCAATCCGGACAATCCGGCGGTTCGAACCTTCAAATTGGAGCGAAGGCCAGCCGATGGACTGGCCTATGCGCTTGCGATCGCCCAGAAATATCGCGTGACCTACCACTGGCTGAAGGAGCGAATCAAGGCATGAGAGTGCTGTTGATGTATCCGGATCGCGATTTCGACCCGCATCAGTTGCTGCTGGCCCGGATGCACCGCTACAGAAATGTCGACCGGCAACAGCAATTGCCGCCTCACGAGCAGGCGCTGATCCAAGATTTGGAATTGGATACGCTGCTGCACGCCATGGCGGGTGACGACGAGTTTCTGCTCGAAGTGGCACGGAAGGCGCTCCTCTCCGGGCTACGCAATGATCTGGACACGATCCTGTATCGACAGCAGATCGTGAAAGATTGCGTCGAAAACCCAAACGTGCTCAGAGGGCTCTACAACCTCTGCGTGGAGGCGACCGAGGTGCCGAGGAGGCAGTGGTGGGGCTTGTCAAGTGCTTACCCGTCCTCGTTGCTGTATAGCGCCATCGAGCTGCTGGAATTCCTGCTGGGCATGCTCAAGAAGCTCAGGCGCCTGGCCGAAGAGCATGCTAGCCGATTTAAGTCTGGTGGTTTCACGGCGCTGTTCGCGATGCTCGCCAACGAACTCAGCGATGAGTACCTGGCCGGCATCGAGGATCATCTGGCGC
>Ga0315268_10008440_pt1 | contig 10767 bp, 8 predicted proteins | sample C1_top_MG_FD_204535 | JGI IMG/M metagenome (GOLD analysis project Ga0315268, IMG submission 204535) | Sediment microbial communities from Yellowstone Lake, YNP, Wyoming, USA - C1_top | ecosystem: Environmental > Aquatic > Freshwater > Lake > Sediment | place: USA: Wyoming | collected 2017-08-01 | reverse complement strand
GGGAGGCGGTGCGCCGCGAGCGGTACATCAAACGACAGAAGGACCGCGAGTTCATCGAGCGCTTGGTGAGCGCGTCCCGGTGACACCGGGAAGGTCGTGGGTTCGAATCCCATCGGCTCCACCAGATTTCATCATGCAATTCGCTGTCTATATCCTCCAGAGCGTTACCACTGGCCGCTTCTACGTGGGCCAAACTCAAAACTTGGACGAACGAGTTGCGTATCACAATGCGAACTATTCGAAATCATTGAAAAATCGTGGCCCTTGGAAGTTGATCTACTCGGAACTCTTTGAAACCCGAGGGGAGGCGGTGCGCCGCGAGCGGTACATCAAACGACAGAAGGACCGCGAGTTCATCGAGCGCTTGGTGAGCGCGTCCCGGTGACACCGGGAAGGTCGTGGGTTCGAATCCCATCGGCTCCACCAGATCCGCCCAGCCACCCAAGGAGCGCTGACCCAGCGCGATAGTGCGGCCGAGTAATAGCGGAGGCAAACAAAACGGGCGCAGCGAGGCTGCGCCCCTACAATCACGGAATCAAGGGCGCCAGGAAGAGAGAGTGCCGGGTCCTGCGAACCCGGCGCTACAGCGGAGAATTGGAACAACCCGCCTGCCTAGTGCGTCATCTTATCCAGGCAAGTTGCACCATGCGTTCCCTCTATCGAATCCTGTTGCTGCTGGCCTGCTGCGCGGGATTGCTGCAGGCGCAATCGGCCGAGCAGATCATTGACCGGCACGTGAAGGTCGTCGGCGGGGCCAAGGCCCTGCGCGCGGTGCAGAGTGTGCGGATGGAGGGCACGGCCCGAGTCGGGAACGAGGAGCGACCTTTCCTGTGGCAGGCGAAGAAGCCCAACCTCTTCTACCTCGAATTCCAAGGGCCAAGCGGCGCGATCATCGAAGCGTGTAACGGGCGGGCGGCGTGGCGCGAGGACCCCGCCAAGGGTGCGCGAACGCTTTCTGGCCCGGAACAGAGCCGCGGGCGAGCGACGGCGTTTTTCCGCAACGACCGGTTTCTGACCTTCAAGAAGGAAAATACAAAAGTGCTGCTCACGGGGCGCGCGAATGTGGAGGGACGGCCCGCCTACGTGGTGGAAATCACCAGCAGCACGGGCGGGCAGCGCAGACTTTATTTCGACGCGGAGAATTATTTGCTGGTGAAAGAAGAGCAGGACCGCGACGACGGGCGCGAAGAAATGATCTACGGCGATTACCGAGCAGTGGATGGGGTGAAGGAACCGCACCGCATCGAGTGGCGCCGTGGCGGCGAAACGCTGGTGGCCAGCGTGCAGCGGGTCGTGCACAACGCCGGCGTTGACGACCGCGTGTTCGATTTCCCCGCGCGGCAGACGCGGCCCCTGCCGGACCTCGCCGCTCTGCTCGACGCGGTCGAGAAAAATCAGGAGCAGGTCGAGAAGGTGCGCGAGAACTACACCTTCACCCAGGCCAGCACGGAAATCAACATTGATGGCAAGGGGCGCGTCCAGCAGAAATCGGAAAGGGTGTACGAAGTCTTCTTCGTGCACGGGCGACAAATCGCCAAACTGGTGAAGAAAGACGGGCAGCCGCTGAGCGAGCCGGAACGGCGCAAAGAAGACGAGCGCGTGACCAAGCTCATCGAGAAATTCGAGAAGCAGTACGCGGAGGCCGAAGAGCGCAAACAGAAGGAAGCGAAGCGCGCCGCGGAATCCGACCAGAAAAAGTCAGCAAAAAAGGACAAGAACGACGATTTCACCCTCAGCGATTTCCTGCGGGTGTCCAAGATCACCAACCCGAGGCGCGAACGGTTCAGCGGAAAAGACGTGGTCATCTTCGAGTTCGCGCCCAACCCCAACTTCAAGGCGAAAACCCGCGCGGAATCGATTGTACAGAAGCTGTCGGGGATGTTCTGGGTGGACGAAGAGGCCAAGCAGATCGCGCGGCTGGAAGCGCGAACGCTGGAAACGATTCGCTTCGGCGGCGTGGTGGCCAAGTTGTCACGCGGCGCCGAATTCACCTTCGAGCAGGAAATGGTGAATAACGAAGTGTGGCTGCCGCGCTATGCCGAGGCTCACTTCGACGCCCGGGTGCTGCTCGTGAAGGGCTTCCACGTGCACCGCATTACCCGCTTCAGCGACTACAAGAAATTCAGCATTACCACCCGCAGCGAAATCAAGCCGCCCAAGCAGGAACCGCCGCAATAGAAGCTGGCTCACAAATGTGCAGAATGCTGCAACGGCCGGGTGTTGAAATCCCTCAGGGGTTAAAACCCCTGAGCATTGGCAGCTTTTTCGGCACGGCTAAAGCCGTGCCCTTCCGGGATCGATAAATTACCCGCGTAGGACATAAGTCCGAGCCTTCGAACCGGGCTTGGCAGAATTTTGCCTGTCGGACTCTGCTCCTCTACAATCGGTGGGCTATGTCAAGAGGGGCAGAGATACGGCTGGGGACGTCGGCGTTCACGGCGGCGGGGTGGGAAGGCGTTTTTTATCCCGCGGGGATGGACTCGCGGGATTACCTCGCCCACTACGCGGGGCAGTTCGATGCGGTCGAAGTGGACAGCACGTTTTACCGCATCCCCAGCCCGGCCACGACCCGGCGGTGGCACACGCAGACGCCGGAAAACTTTTTGTTCGCCGCGAAAGTACCGCAGACCATCACGCACGAAAATGTGCTAGTGGACAGCGAAGCGGAGCTGAAAAAATTTCTCGCGGCGATGGACCCGCTGGGGGAGAAGCTCGGGCCACTGCTGTTCCAGTTCCCGTACTTCAACAAGAGGGCATTCGCGAGCGCGGAGGATTTTTTGAAGCGGCTGGCGCCGTTTGTGAAGAAGCTGCCGAAGGGCTACCGGTTCGCGGTCGAAGTGCGCAACAAAAACTGGCTGGTGCCGGCGTTTCTTGAGGTGCTGCGGGAGCGCGGAGTGGCGTTGGCGCTGATCGACCATCCGTGGATGCCACGCATCGGCGAACTGCTGGGGCGCACGGATCCCATTACGGCGGAGTTCACGTATATCCGCTGGCTTGGCGACCGCAAGGGCATCGAGGAACGCACAAAATCCTGGGACAAGACCATCGTGGACCGGCGGCGCGAGCTGGAAGAATGGGTCGAGGCGTGCCGGAAATTCAACCAGCGTAATATCGCGATCTTTGCCTTTGCGAACAATCATTACGCGGGGCACGCGCCAGCCACAGTCCGCCTGTTCTGGGACCTGTGGAAGAAGCAGGGCATCTGAATTGCGGCGGGCGCATCCCCACAGAAAGAAAAAGATGACGCAGAGGCGCAGAGAACGCAGAGTAGACGCGGAGAGGACCAAATACACCGAGCCCGAATTCCATCGCTTGGTGAGAAGTGTGGACTGATGGCGAAGATTACGTTTCTCGGGGCGGCGGGGACGGTGACCGGGTCGAAATATCTGGTCGAGGCCAACGGCAAGCGATTGCTAGTGGACTGCGGCCTGTTCCAAGGCAACAAGGAATTGCGGCTGCGGAACTGGGACCGGCTGCCGGAAGAGCCGTCGAGCATTGATTGGGTGGTGCTGACGCACGCGCACATCGATCATACGGGGTACCTGCCGCGGTTGATTCGCGATGGCTTTGCGGGCCCCGTGTTCTGCAATTCGGCGACGCGCGACCTGTGCGCCATCCTGCTGCCCGATTCGGCGCACCTGCAGGAAGAAGACGCGGAGCACGCCGTCTACAAGGGCTTCAGCAAACACGCCAAGCCGCTGCCGCTTTATACGGTCGAAGAAGCAGAAGAGGCGCTGAAGAAGCTCCGCGTAATTCCGAACGACGAGAGCGTGCGAATCAGCCCGGAATTCAGCGTGCGGCTGCACGGCGCGGGACACATCCTCGGCTCGACGATGATCGAGCTGACCATCACGGAGAACGGCAAGAAAACCGTGGTCCTGTTCTCGGGAGATATCGGGCGCTACGACCAGCCCATCCTGAACGACCCGGAACCGCCGGTGGAGGTGGACTACCTGCTTTGCGAATCCACCTACGGCGACCGCGAGCATCCGAGCGGCGAGGCCTACGACACACTGGACGAGCTCATCAACCGGGTGGCCAAGCGCGGCGGCGCGGTGGTGATTCCGGCATTTGCGGTGGGGCGCACGCAGACGCTGCTTTATGTACTGCGGCAGCTTGAGGAGTGGCAGCGCATCCCGCGGCTGCCCGTTTTTGTGGACAGCCCAATGGCCATCACCGCCACTGCTCTTTACCGCCAGCACCACGAAGACCACGACCTGGAATTCAGCCGGGAGGAGAAAAGCGGCGACCCGCTGAGCTGCGCGCACACCGTGATGGCCCGAAGCCGTGAAGAATCGAAGAAGATCATGAAGGTCACCCAACCGTGCCTGATTCTGTCCGCCAGCGGAATGGCCACCGGAGGGCGCGTGCTCTATCACCTGGCGCGGCGCGTGGGCGATTCGCGCAACGCCGTGCTGCTGGCAGGTTTCCAAGCCGAGGGTACGCGGGGACGAGCGCTGCTCGATGGCGTGCGGACGCTGCGCATCCACGGCGAGGACGTGCCGGTGAAAGCTGAAGTGATCCAGCTCAACCAGTTCTCAGCGCATGCGGACCGCAAAGAAATCCTGCGATGGCTCAGCGGGATGCCGAAGCCGCCGCGCCAAACGTTTATCGTCCACGGCGAACCGGCGGCGGCACGGGCGCTGCGTTCGGCGATTGCGGAGCAATTCCACTGGCGCGCGACCATCCCCGAATACCGGCAAACGTTTCCGTTGTAGGAGCTGCTGCTTTCCTCAGGCAGGGTTACGACGAACTTTTTGGTGCCGCGCAGCAAGCTGCGCGGGGATAAGGCGGCGGCGTCCTTCGGCTTCGCTCAGGAATAGAGCCGCCGCACTCCAAGGCGCTGCGCGCGACGATCCCTGAATACCGGCAGACGTTCCCGCTTTAGACTGCCAAATTGGCGGGGTTGTAAAAACTTTTTTACAAAAATTTCGCGGGCGGAACGAAACTTTTTGATTCGATTTGCGTCTATATGGGCAAGACCACTCGCGGGGTAGGAGGCCACCACCACAGGGCAACCGACCGTCGGCCCCCTACCCCTTTCTAATTCCCGTGTCCCACATTTGAGAAGGCAGCGCGAAATTACCCAATTGATAACAAGAGTTAGACCCCGAATAGGGTGACTGTGCCCATCAGAGGGCGCGGACATGTCCGGAACTGCGACAAGGCCTGTGGCGGAACGAAGATGCAACTGCCGTGGGCGCAGCCCCTCGACTTCGCTCCCCTCCACTGCGGTCGGGACAAGCGGGACAAGCAGGCTGCGCCCCTACAGGTCTGAAATCAAGCGGAGGCAGATGCTGGGGCCTTCGGGGAAGGGTGGGGCATCGCGGGGACTTCTTCCAGCGAAACACCGATGACAAACTTCGGGGTGGGGGCGACGCGGCCCCAGCGGTTCAGATCCCAGCGCGGGCGGATAAACTTCACCTCGGGACGCGTGGTCAGGTCAAGGATGAGCCGGGTGGTGCCGCGGTAGAAGCGCTGGGGGAGCTTCAAGATGGGCTTGGCGCCGAAATCCTGTCCGTCAGCTGAACCCCAGATGGAAACGTCGAGGGATTCCTGTTCGAGGTTCTCGAGGATCTCCAATGCGATGATGAACGTGCGGGTCTTGCTGGCACTGACGTCGTAGCGTTCGCCATCGGCGCTAGTTTCCACCTGAGTTCCGCGCGTGACCAAGTACGTGGGCATTCGTTCTCCTGTCCGCAAAAATCGAGGGGGGATTGTAGCACAGCGCGAACCAGCGAAGGAATTGCCGGGCGTCCCCGGCAAAACCCGCCGGGGAGCCCGGCGCTACAGATGCAGATTGCGGAGGCGGGCGGCAGCGGCGTCGAGGGTTTGACGGGTCTTGCAGAAAGCAAAGCGAACCTGGCGGCTGCCGTCGGCAGCGACGCTGTAGAAGCTGGAGCCGGGAACGGAAGCGACACCAATTTTTTCGACCAAATAGCGCGCGAAGCTGACGTCGTCGGTAGAGCAGCGCGGCAGGAAAGCGGAAATATCGGCCATGATGTAGTAGGCGCCGCGCGGCTTGAAGCAACGCAGGCCGGCCTGCTCGAGCATGGCCATCGCGAGGTCGCGGCGCTCACGATAGCCGGCCGCGAGTTGCTGGTAGTAACTCTCGGGCAGGTGCAGGGCCACCGCGCCGGCTTCCTGCAAAGGCGCGGCCGCGCCGACGGTGAGGAAGTCGTGCACTTTGCGGATGGCCGCGGTGATTTCCGGCGCGGCGATGCACCAGCCGACGCGCCAGCCGGTCACGCTGTAGGTTTTCGACATGCCGTTGATGGTGATGGTGCGGTCGCGCATGGCGTCGAGGGTGACGATGGAGATATGCGCCGCGCCGTCGTAGAGGATGTGCTCGTAAATTTCGTCGGTGATGGCGAACGCGTTCCAGCGCACGCAAAGGTCGCGGATGAATTCCAGCTCGTCACGGCGGAAGACCTTGCCGGTGGGATTGTTCGGCGAATTCAGGATGATGGCCTTGGTGTGCGGGCCGAAAGCGGCGGCCAGTTCTTCCCGGTCAAAAGTCCATTCCTCACTTCCCTGCTCCGGGGTTCGCAATTTGACGAAGCGGGGCGCGGCGCCGCTCAGGATGGCGTCGGGGCCGTAGTTTTCGTAGAACGGCTCGAAAATGACGACCTCGTCACCGGGATTGATGACGGCGAGCATCGCCGACATCATCGCTTCGGTTGAGCCGCAGCAGACGGTGATTTCGCGCTCGGGGTCCACCGTGACGCCCTGCGTGCGCGCGAACTTTTCGGCGATGGCGTCGCGCAGAGATTTCGCGCCCCAGGTGATGGCGTACTGGTTGATGTCGGCGGCGATGGCTTCCTGCGCGGCGCGCTTGACTTCAGCAGGAGCGGGAAAATCAGGAAAACCCTGGGCGAGATTGACGGCGCCGTGGCGCATGGCCAAGCGCGTCATTTCGCGGATGACGGATTCGGTGAAGCGCTCGGCTTTTTCGGAAAGCATGCGCTTCGCCGCAGAAGCGTTTTCCGGTGACGCCGGATTCATCGCCCGGTCTCGTAAAGGCGACGATAGAGTTCGGCGTTGCGGAGAACAATCTGGACGTACTCGCGGGTTTCGGTGAAGGGGATGGACTGGACGAATTCGGCGGGCTCAGCGAATTGGCGTTCGGCCATCCAGAGCGCGACGCGGTCCTCACCGGCATTGAAGGCGGCGAGCGCTTTTTCCAACGTGCCCTGGCGCCCGAGCAGGTCCGCAAAATAGGTGGTGCCGAGTTGGAGATTGTAGTCAGCCTCGGTGAGCCGCTCGCGCGAATAGGGGAGATTCAACTGGCGGGCCAGCTGGCGGCCGGTGGACGGCAACACCTGCATGAGTCCGACGGCGCCCGCGCGGGAGACGGCATCGCGCTGGAAGACGGATTCCTGGCGAATCAATCCGGCCACCAGCATCGGGTCGATTTTGGCGCGCGCGGAGAAGCGCTCGATGCTGGCCTCGTAGGGCATGGGATAAACCAGCCGCCAGAGTTCGCGCGGCACGTCTTCCATCTTGCGCGCTTCCAGCTGGGGCAAAGACTGGCGGGCGGCGCTGATCGAAGGCATGTAGTGGCCGGCATCCTGCGCGGCGCGCGCGATTTCCAAAAGAATTCGCGGCGAACTGGCCAGCGCATTGAGAGCGCGCAACTCGGTTTCTGCAAACTGATCGAGCGCGACGCCGCGGAGCGCCTGGGCACGCTCCCACTGCTCGGAGACTTTCTTGGGGATGGGCGTATGGAGCGCGGGCAGCGTCGGGGGCGACGGTGCCGGCGAAAGCACGTCGGACGAGTTCTGCGGGCCGCCGGTGCCAATCTCGCGCAAGCGGGCCGCGGCTTGCAGGCCGAAATAGCTGTGGGGGAAGCGTTCGACCACCTTGGCATAGAAGGTGCGCGCGTGGGGGAGATTCGAATCGCGCTCGGCGGCGCGTCCGAGCCAGTAGAGAAAATTCTCGGTGAGCGGCGAACCCGGGAAGCGGCGGAGGTGCTCTTCCATCAGCGTCACCGCCTCGGGCTGGCGGTCGAGGTAGGCCGTCCAGGCGATGCGCCAGTGCGCCTGCAAGGCATTCTTCGACGCTGGATATTTGTCGAGCAGGCGGCGGTAAAACTCTGCGGCGCGGTGGCGGTCGAGATTGACCCAGAAATAATTGCCCGCGGCAAACAGCGCTTCTTCCGCCCAGCGGCTCTGGGCGTGAGCGGAGAGAACCTGCTCGATGGCGGCGAGCATCTCCGGCTCCTGCTTGAGCGAGCGGTACTCCTGAGAAAGTTCGTAGAGGCGCTCGGCATCGAGTTCGGGATCGGTGAGCGAGAGCTCGGCGAGCGGAGCAGGGTTGGGGCCTGTGTTCGCCGTGGCGATGGCCGCGCGGAGTTCGGCGCGCTCGCGGTCGACGCCCGAGAGCAGCGCGGCGAGGCGGGCATACTCGGTCCGCGCGGGCTGCCACTGCCGCGCGTCGTAGAGGGCAGAGGCGCGCGTCTTCACCAAATCTGTCGAGACCGGCGGGAATTTGTCGTTGAGCGATTTGCGCAGGTCGGTGATGCGGGGATTGGCGCGGCGGGCCTCGTCGCTGAGCGGATACTGGTAGTAGAGGGCGAGATAGCTGCGCGCGGCATCTGCCTCACGGTTCAGCCGCTCGAGCGCCTGCGCGCGCAGTTCGACCAGGGCAGGGCGCGACGAAGTTTTCTCGTAAGCGTCGAGAGCGGCCAGCGCTTTGTCCGGGGCCGCCACGGTGATTGCGGACTGGGCAAGCGACTGCACAACCTGGTCGGCCAGCAGGCTGCGCGGGTAATCGTGCCGGTGAAGCTCGAGCCGTTCCAGCGCTTCCGCGTCGCGGCCGAGGGCGCGCAGGGACTCGGCGGCCCAGAACAGGGCGTACTCACGTAGAACCTCGTCTTCTTCCGCTTTGCGGAATTCAGCGAGTGCCTGCTCGTGGCGGCCCTTGGACTGGTCGTAGAAGCCGAGCGCGAGGGAAGCGCGGAGGCCGAGCCAGTCACGGGAATGTTTTTCCGCGAAATCGGCCAGACGGTTGTAGGCGACTTCGCTGTCCGAATCGCGCAGCGCCCGCGCGAGAAGGGTGAGCTGCTGCTCGAGCGTGCTGGGCGGAGCTTGCGCCAAAAGCGCGCTGCCGGCTAGAAGCGCAGTGAGCAACAGTGCGGCGATGAAGTGCGAGCGGATTCTCATACAGAATTCCTGAAATACGTCGGCGTCCCCGCAACGGAGCAGGGACGCCTCAAAACCGCAAACCTGTTCACGGTCTCACTTGCGGCGGGCGGGAGAGGAATAGGGATATTCTCCGAGCGCCTCGGGATCGCCACTCGCCAAAATTTCGACCATCCATTTGTAGAAGTAGTCCACCGGGTGATCCAGTATCGGGCGGAAACGCCGGTCGTATTCTTTCTTGGCCTTATCAATGTCTTCCCGCAACCGGACGCAAATGTCTTTGTTGGCGATGCCCTCTTGCACTTCCTTCTTCTTATACATTTTGATGTCTTGCATCGAGACTTTGGCCACCCGGTTGGCGCGCTCGTGCATTTTCTGCTCTTCGGGAGAAAGCTTGGAGATGTCGAAGGCGGCGACCTCTTCTTCCACCGGAGCCGGTTCTGCGGGGGGCGGAGCCACCGGCATCTCGACCGTCTCTTCCATTTCGGCAGCCGCGGGAGGAGGTGGTGCGACCTCGGGCATCGGAGGAGGCCCCTCGGCTTCGCTCGGGACGGGCGGTACGACCGCCCGCGGTGGAACTTCCACCACTGGTTCGGGCGCGAGCGGCGCTTCGGCCATCGGCGTGGGTATCGAAGGCGGCGGCATCACCGGAACCGGCGCTGGAACGGGGGGTGGAACCGCCACGCTCACGGCTTCGATAACGGCAGCCTCGGCAGCGGCGCGCGGAACTTGCAGAGAATTGGTGATGAACTTGGCGAGGACTTCCAGCGTCGCGGCCAGGGACGCGGCGGCGGTCTGCGCGCGGAGCATCGGCGGGAGCGCATTGGTCGCGCGACTGCTTGAACATGCCGACACCAAGTCGGCATATGCCTGATCCAGTTCCTCCACGGTGTGTTGCAAACGTTCGAGGTTGTCGCGAACGGCGCGGGAAACCGCCTGCTCGACGGGGTTTGGCTCCTGGGCCATAGAGTCTCCTCCAATTGTGCGGGATGCCCGAACAGCGATTATTTAGAGCGCGAAAAGGGTTGTCAACGGCTAAAGCAGTGGATAGTGAATAGTGGTTAGTGGCTAGAGGAACGGGCGGAATGTGGGGCGGGTACCCGCCTTCGCCTGCCGTGGGGAGTGGCGGTCTACGGCGGGCAGGCTAGTGACGGGCGGGGGAGCCGGTGCTACGATAGAAGTACCTTTGGGGGCGACACGGTTTCGACGGAAGCTGTGGCGGCCAGAAGGCATGCCGGGCGCCACCTGCCCGTAATCGGGTGGAACAACCATAACTGCCAACACTGAGTTGGCCCTGGCTGCCTAGACAAAACCTAGCGTAGCCCGTCTCCTCAGATGAGCCTGCGCGTCTGATGTGAGGCGTCGCCTAGCAGGCTGGTCGTCGCGTCTCGGCCCGTGACGCGGCGGCGAGAACCACCGGGCTAGTCGGTCGCGTTTCTGGCTCGCTCTAAGCGCGGCCGGCGAACCAAACGGAACGAGCTAAGCATGTTGGCTTCTGGTGGCTAGGCTTTTCGGACGGGGGTTCGACTCCCCCCGCCTCCAAAACTTCGCTTCGAAGTTTTGTCCCGAGCGAAGTCGAGAGGCACTCTTCCATGTTTTTCTGCTACATCCTGGAATGCTCTGA
>Ga0315268_10008439_pt1 | contig 10770 bp, 7 predicted proteins | sample C1_top_MG_FD_204535 | JGI IMG/M metagenome (GOLD analysis project Ga0315268, IMG submission 204535) | Sediment microbial communities from Yellowstone Lake, YNP, Wyoming, USA - C1_top | ecosystem: Environmental > Aquatic > Freshwater > Lake > Sediment | place: USA: Wyoming | collected 2017-08-01 | reverse complement strand
ATCGAAATAATGGTTAACGAAACGTCGTATACAACGGATGCTTATAAAAAAATCCGAGTGTTTGTTTTGCCAGGTTTTTATTCAGTCAATGTCACGGCCATTGTTTTAACTGGACCTGATTTGCGTAGAGTCTTTACTCAATGGAACGATGGTAACACGACAAATCCAAGAACCTTTTTTGTAAATAGAGAGTTAACACTGGAAGCTGAATACGAGACTCAATATCGATTAATCATGAGCACAAACTTTGGCACAACATCTCCTTCTGTGGGGGAACACTGGAAAAAAGAAAACTCGACAGTAAATATCCAAGCTTTCGCTCCAAGTTTGGTCTATCCCCAAGAACAAGAGCGATATGTCTGTGGATGGATCGGGATAGGATCTGGAGGCTACAATGGTTCAGATAACCCAGCTTCTATAATCATGTGGGGGGCGATTAATGAGACGGTTACTTGGAAACACGAATATTACTTAACCATAAACTGCCCTCATGGTTCATCTACACCCTCAAGTAAATGGTGTGAAGCTGGGACATTTCTTAATGGGTCGGTCACTTCACCTGTGTCAGGGTTAGATGGCATACGATACGTGTGTATTGGATGGACTGGAACCGGAAGTGCTCCAGTTTCAGGGAACTCAACGATGGTAAATTTTACCATAGATGAACCATCAACCATAAACTGGAATTGGAAAACCCAATATCTTTTGACAGTGCGCACAGATCCCGCCGGGTTAAGTCCTCAGCCAAACGTCTTTCCACAAGGACCATGGTACGACAATGACACGCTAGTGAGCCTCACCGCTCAAGAAATAAGTGCATATGTATTTGACCACTGGACTGCTGACGGTTTAAGCTGGGATCACGGCGTTAACCCAATAACTAACTTCACTGTGAATGGACCCTACGAAGCGATTGCACATTATGAACGCGCACGTGCTTGGTGGGAGATTTTAACCCGCCCTGAAAATCTGCAAATTATCCTAGGACTCGTAGGGATAGTGGTCACCGTCGCTTTGGGTGTAACCGCTTGGGTCAGGACTCGCAAAAAACGAAGCATCCTCAGAGCGTTCTTGAATGAGATCGATGAGGTCTATTCAAAATACAAAGCGGATCCACGAAAGTGCGAAGAAGAGCTTTATAGGTTGAGAAACACTGTTTTAGAAGGATTAACTGATGGCAAAATCACCGAAGAAAACTATAACATTATAGATAGTAGGATAGACAAGTACATGACGAAACTTCAGGAACAAAAAAAGACATGAAATGTCAGTGAGTAATATTCATTAAAATAGTGCGCGCTTGCAAAACTAAAAATGCCTCCTCTTCATTAAAGAGGCGAATCATAGAAAGGCTTTTCAGATAGTTATCAATAACCTTCTTGTTGCCTGTTTGTGTCAGAGGCGTTGGTTGTGGAGTTAATCCTGAAGCGAGCAGATAAACAAGAAAAAGAATATGATTGGTTGGGGGCAGCTGAATCTTACGAGAAAGCATTAGGCTTGGTGCCTGATCCAGATTTTTCTGAGAAGGGTGAGATTTACGAGCGGTTGGGTTACGCTTTTTATCGAGCGGCAATGCAAGCTGAAAACCGAGAAGAGTTTAAGGATAGGATGTGCCAAGCTGTTGCCAATTACGAGAATGCTAAGAAATTCTATGGATGCCTAAGTGAGCAGGCGAAGAAAGCGAGAATGTTGCGTTGCGATGCCATGAATGCTTACATTGGCTATTGGCTTAGTTCGAAAGTGCCGGAAAAGAAGAGGCTGCTTAATGAGAGTTGGAGACTTACAAAGGACAGTATGAAGGCTTTTGAAGAAGCGGGAGAGCTGTGTGAATTTGGCAAGACGTATAGCCAACTTTCAAGCAGCACGATTTTCATATTTACTTTTGAACCAGATTTTAAGTCTCGTGAGAAAGTAATGCGAGAAGCAGTGGAATCAGGCGAGAGGGCAATCAAGTTTCTTTCTGGCTGTGAGGATCCATCCGAGCTTGCAAGAGTCTACGCTAAAACTGTTGTTTGTCTAGGGGTATTTGGATACTATTTTCAAGATGTCCATGAGAGAGAGAAATATCGTGAAAAGGGCCTTGACTACTGGACGAAAGCAAAAGAACTTTCCGAAGAGGCAGCAATGACCGAGTTTATATGTCCAGTGTTTGGGGGTCAACCCTTCTTTGGCTTGGAAGGCACTGACGAGGCATTTTCGAACTATGAAAAAGCACTAGAGTATGGCAAGAAGATGAAAGACAAGTTCATCGTAGGCTGTGCGTTGGATTGGTTGATGTATCATACTGCCTGGAAACGTGAGGCAACTGATGATCCGGATGAAAAGACTCGTCTGGCTGAGAGAGCGGTACAATATTGTGAAGAAGCCAAGCGCCAGTTCTCCATAATATCTTTTGTGAGCCCCCGATGCGATATGGCTTGGACAGGAGGGATTGACGTTGAGTACTGGTTTTGGTTATCAAACTTGGAGACTGATTTGAAGAAAAGACGTGATCTGCTTGAAAAAGCTTTACAGGCTGAATCAAGCGTAGTGAAACGAGGAGAGGAATCGGGCTATCCAGAGATTATGATGTATTTGCATTCTGGTCGGGCTGGTCTTCGTTTACAACAAGCCAAGCTTGAAACGAATTTTGATGAGAAAAAGAGAATTCTGGAAGAAGCCTTGGCTTACTGCAATGAAAGCATCAAAATCACTGAGCAGCTTGAACCGTTCCTCTACTGGAACTGCGGCATTATGCGTAATATACTAAGTAACATACAATCTGAACTTGCAGACTTGGCCAAAGATCCAGAAACTAAGAAGACTCTGCTTCAAGAAGCCGTCACTAACAAAGAAAACGCAATAGAACTTCTCATCAAAGAACTGACATTTCTTGAAAGAAAGGGTTCAGCCACATCTCTGTTTGCTAATTTAGGAGAGCAGCAGTATATATACGGTAGCCTACTTATGCGCCTCCACAAGCTGACCAGCAACAAGGAGCTTTTAAGGAAAGCCGCAAAGACCTATGAAGACGCCACCGAATCTTATCAGAAACTCAATTTAGTGAGTCGTGTAGCTGAGACTTATTGGAAAAGAGCACAAGTCTATGACACATTAGGCGAGTATCTAACTGCCTCTCAGAACTTTGACATCGCTGCGAGCAATTATAGATCCGCTTCAGAGAAAATCCCTCAGCTCAGAGACTTCTACAATGACCATGCACTTTACATGCAATCATGGAGTGAAATTGAAAAAGCAAGACATCACCATGAAAAGCAAGAATATGGTCCTGCAGAGGAACACTTTGAGAAAGCCGCCAAACTACACAAGACGCTGAAACAATGGACATACTTGGCTCCGAATTATTCTGCTTGGGCGCAATTGGACCACGCAGAAGATTTGAGCAGGAAAGAAAATAGCGAAGAAGCTCTCCAAGCCTTCCAACACGCCGCTGTACTCTTTGAAGAGACCAGAAAATCACTCCAAAACGAACTTGTCAAAATTGAAGACTCTGAAGAAAAACAGATGGTAGCGACCATGCTTAAAACAACAGACTTGAGGCACCTGTACTGCACAGCAAGAATTGCTGTTGAAGAGGCAAAAATTCTCGACAAGAAAGGCGACCACTACTCCAGCTCAGAAAAATATGATTCTGCAGCCGAAACCTTTGGGAAAATAACGCAAGCCGTGGAGTCTGAACGAGATCGGAGGGAATTCGATCTTATCACAACTCTCTCTCAGGCTTGGGCAAAAATGACACGAGCGGAAGCCGAGGAATCACCGAACTTTTACATAGAAGCTTCTCTGCTCTTCGAAAAAGCCAAAGAACTTAGTCCAAATGAGAAAGCAAAGACATTGGCATTGGGTCATAGCCGTTTCTGTAGAGCGCTTGAGGCAGGAATGAATTTCGCCGATACAGGAGATGCAACGCTTCACTCGACTGCACTTCAGCACTTGGAGAGTGCCGCCAAGTACTATGTAAAGGCAGGGTTCCAAAACGCCTCCGAATACGCCAAAGCAACAGAACTGCTTCTGGACGCCTACTTACACATCGACAACGCCAAAAGAGAAACTGACCCTGAGAAAAAAGCCAAGCTTTTTGTTATGGCTGAAAAGATCCTGCAAACCTCAGCTGGCTGTTTCATGAAGGCAGAGCACCCAGAGAAAAGGGAACAAGTTCTGAGACTTTTCGAGAAAGTGAAAGAAGAGCGAGAATTGGCCCTGTCACTCAGCGAGATTCTGCATACTCCATCAATCGTTTCCACAACGACTGCATTCACCACCCCCACGCCAAATCAAGAGAACCCAGTAGGGTTAGAAAGATTTGAACATGCCGATATTCAAGCAAACATTATAACCCGCCAAAAAGAACTAAAAATCGGCGAAAACCTAGACCTAGAGATTGAACTTGTAAACGCTGGAAAGGGCCCTGCCCTGTTGATTAAGGTCGTGGAAATTATACCCCAAAACTTCGACTTGATAGAAAAACCTGAGAACTACCGGGTGGAAGACAGATATCTCAACATGAAAGGAAAGCGACTCGACCCACTGAAGACCGAAGAGCTAAGAATTGTCCTCAAGCCAAAAAACCAAGGAGTGTTTCAACTAAAACCGAAAATACTGTATCTCGACGAAAACGGCAAATATAAGTCGCACGAACCCCAACCAATGAATATAACAGTAAGGGAACTTGGAATCAAAGGTTGGCTCAAAGGAGAAAGATAATTAACTGAACAAGTTTTGCAAAAATCATAGAGCGAGAGCTTCAATGTTTCACAAAAGGTTTAAGGTCTAAACGACTTAATATCAACTCAAAAAGGCACTGTGGAAAGGAGACTAACTATGGAAGAATTTGAAGAGAAATTCATAAAACCGATTATCAACGCTTCTTATCCTGGAACGTTGGCCGCACTGAGCCTAGCAGTTCTGCAGGTTACTGGCCTTCATGACCAGCAGGCTCCTTTCGCATTGAAGTTTGCGTTGCTGTTGGGTGCAACGACATTCCTATTGTCAGCGTTTACCATTTTCTTTTATAGCATTTATCCCACTCGAAAAAAACTTTGGACAACTGCCGCAGTGATGTTCCTTTTAGGCCTGTTTTGTCTAGTCGCGTCAGTGCTGCTACTATTCTTTGTCTAAAACGGCGAAAACCTACAGCATGCATATTCTATTAGCGTGCGCTAAACACTTCAAACAGAACTTCTATGTTTAAGTCGAATAAGTGAAGCTTCTCTAATTTTCGGTTTATATCTTGCGGCCGCCTCAAGTTCTCTAAGGTAGCTTTTGCCTTTTTTTGTCAATTTGAATCTGACGCCAATGTCCTTGTGTCCCCACAATTCTGCTACTAATCCATTTTTGATTAGTCGTCTTATTGTTTGCTTAGAAACGCCGAAGCGACCGTGGAGGTCAAGAAAAGGCAGTGGCTCTTTTAATAAGGCTTGAAATAGCTGGAGCCTTTTGGCATGTGAAAGGTAATTATTTTCTCTAGTATCTGACCAAACTTTTCGTCCAGAAAGCTGAGCCGTTACTTTGTGTTTGATTAATGTTCCCGTGTTCATCAAGGTGGACAGAAACCGTGGAGTGTCATGTTCTTTTTGTATAATAGTCCCTGTGATAACGCTAGAGTTACTTACCTTTTTGTTCAGAAGAGATGCATTACGCTTTGGTATTTTGTTCATGCTGAGGTTTCGAGATTTCAGAGGCTCACCTGAGAAAAGATTCAATGTTGACTTTTGTGGAACATTATCAGCTATTCTAGCCTTCTGCAATTTAACATCTGAAACATTTCGAGGTAAACTGGAGTCCTGTTTAAGTTTATTAGGGTCGCCAAAGGAAGGAATAACAGATTTTATATTACCGACACCTTTAACTTTCAGATGGGCAGAACCAAATTGTTGAGAATCATTCTTATCGATGTCTGAAGATGTAAATGGTATTTTCAAGACTTTTTTGCGGCCAGAATTTGGCATTTGAATCAATATAATATACGTTTTTAAATTTATAAAGTTAGCTAACGAGTAATTGATCTAGTAAGATTTAAACAGTTACTCACCGATTATGGTTTAAAGAGGACAGAACAGCATGGAACTAACAGTTCCTTCAAAAACAGATTTGATGTACGAGATTCTATACAACCCAAAATTTGTGCCGTTGCCCTCTCCGAAAGTGAACGTAAAGACTACAGTTGTTGATGGCAAACATTCATACCTCATGAAAAATCACGCAACCGGAATATACTACGACCTCGATGAATTAACGAACTCCATATGGAATCTCACCGACGGAAAAAGGACAGTCAAACAAATTATAAGAGAGATTCAACGCCAAAATCCAAAAATCCAAGAGAGAACAATTCTCGAAGTGCTTCTGTTCTTCGCTGACTCTAATCTATTAGTATCAAGCCTAGAACCAACGCGGAAGAAGAGATTCAGAGTTGTTTCACCTTTCGAAGTAGACTTCACCATAATAGAACATAGCAACGATTTTGTCCAATCTGTATATTCCAAAATACGCCCAATTTTCCAAAAGTTTCTATTTTGGGTAGCCATCGCCTTCATAATTGCAGGTGTCGTATTATTCGCAGGCGAATTTGTTTCGATTTACGGCAAAAAAGCAAACTTTGAAATCTTAGGATCATCTGTGGTGGGCTTTTTCTTCTACTATTTTGTAGCTCTGGCTCCAGTCATTGTGATTCATGAGATGGCACATGCATTAACTCTCGTTCACTATGGTGGTCAGGCTGGAGAAATGGGAACAGGTCTTTTTTACTTTGGTCCTATGTTTTATACAGAGACAACTGACGCGTGGGGGTTGAGTAGACGTGATAGAATCATGGTTTATTTGTCTGGTAACATTAGTACTCTCTTAATTGGGTCGTCCCTTGTTTTTGTTCTTTTAATTGGGGGGATCCCTGAACCTGTTTCTCACATCCTTTTGATGATCGCTTTTTACTGCTTCAACATGTCACTGTTCAACTTCGCACCGCCTTTTGAAACTGATGGCTACTATATGCTATCAGACATCGTAAATATGCCCACCCTGCGCCGAGACTCCTATAGTTATTTGGGCTCAATTATTAGGCGAGCTTTAGGTATGCATGTAAAGACAAAAATTCCAGATCTAACGAAGCGAAAAAAGAGAATTTTTATCGTGTATGCAGTTCTTTCTATGACTTGGATATTATACATCGTGTTTCAATCTTCGCTTTTCCTTGTGTACATGGGCCAAGATGTGACCGCTGCACTCGCAAACATTGTCCAAGCTTCTTTGTCTTCTCAAGCACTTCAAACATCAGCAGTGGTGATCGCTGTCGCGTCTACCCTTTATTTTGGAATGCAAATCGTGGGATACGGCTTTCTTTTCTCAGCAGCTGTCAAAAAAGCAACAGTAAAGCCTCTTATGGTCGAAGCCATTCATGACAGGGACCTCGCAGTTTTTGCATACCTTCCACCGCAGGTTCCAGAATCGCTTTCCAACAGTTTAACGACAAAGATGGAGAAAGTTGCGAAGAAGTTCACATCAAATTTTGAAATAAAGCAAGTTGGACGTTCATGCATCGCTGTTCTGAGAATGGGCGGAACTAGTCTGGCTTTAGTTCAGATTAAGGAACACCTTAAACGAGTAGAAAATGAATTCAGCTCAGTCTACCAGAACCTTATCAAAAGCAATGAGGAGATCCTTTGGAGGTCTACTGGGATTTATTCGCCACACAAGATTAAGCTAGAAAACATGTTTAAACAGATTGCAGCCGAATCAGTAGATGCAGGCAATTCTAATGCATCCTCTATTGCCAAGCTTTGTGAGGAAAAGCAAAATGAAATCTTTTTATGTCTTCTCAACTCGGTATTTGGCACAGTTTGGACAATTGAAGTGCAACCTGCGCAGGAATATGAAATCCAAAAAGAATTGGTGTCGAGTTTACTTCTCGAAGACCTGACTCTCGCAGACCTCTATAACGATACAGAAAACTTCAAAAAACAAGTGATTTATGGGTTTGACTCGCTTGCAAAGCTAGCAACAGAAATTGACATAGGCATAAGAGAAAGCCTTGCTCGACCAGAAGAATATCAGTTAGTAAGCGTCCTAGAACCCATCAAGAGTCGAATCGTTCTTGTAGGAAGAACAGAGACGATAGAGGAAAATATACATGCTTTTACGCCCCTCTTTCTCGTCCATACATTCTCTGGTTACCTAGACAATTTACTAAGCGAAGCATGCTTGAAACTTTCCACTTTGAACAGAGCTCGTTTGCCAAGCGCCAGAGAAATAAAAGAGATGAACATAGGAGAACTAGCAGTCCTAACGAAGGACCTTTCGGCGTTCACAGAAAACCAAAAGCTAGTTGACGAATGCATACAGAAGTCTGAAAACCATCTAACTAAGATAAAACAAAGTCTTCGACAACTGAAAACCACCATAAAGCCATCAGAAAACTTCAAGATAGGATTGCTAGATGCCATATTCCATGTAAACACTGAGAACTTGGACAATCTACCCAACAGAATAAAAGAGTTCCGAAAAGAATGGAAAACACTTTGCAAACGGATTGAAAAAATTCGAGAGTATGTGGAAAAGAACTACGATGGAAGAAAACCTGAGATTGTGAGGAAAAAAAGCAAGATGCTCCGGGTTTATCCTTTGGTCGTTGTATTGTCTATAGCATTTTTCATTCTAAGCTTTCAATCTCCACTAGCGGTTTGGTGGATGATATTTCTATCAATTGCCCTAATTTCGCAGGTGTTCTACGGAGCTATCTTTTATCGCATGTGGAAATCCTTTCATAAAGTTACAAAGTATCCAAGCCAAGCTTTCAACATGATTCAGCTCTTCATTTTAGGCTTAACAGAAGCAGTTTATGGATATGTAGCCACAGGAGACGTTTTAACTCCAATCTGAAAACAAAATAACAATAAAGACAAAAAAAGAGAACACTTCCAGCTGGTTTAACCCCCCTCTACTTCTCCCGTAGTTATGCTGCCTTAGTAGGGGCTTTTGTTGGTGCCCGTGCTGGTGCTCGTGCTGGAGCGCGTGCGGGGGCTCGTGCTGGTGCCCGTGCTGGCGCTAAAGCTTTCACGGGTGTCCTAAGCTTTGGATATATTTTCGCTTTCTCCTCCGCTTTAATTGGTTCTTTCGCCTCATTTTCTTTTGCCATCTGCTCACCTCCGTCCACTTTTGTTAATTACATATGCACTTTCTAATTCTATTTAAAAAATTGTAAGAAAGGCATGAGAGGCGTATTAGTAAGTTTTTTATTATTAAGACCACTAAGTAATACTTATTATCGAGAGAGTGATCATATAAGCCCAGAAATAAAAACCAAGACAGAGTCTAAAGTAGAAGCGATCTTGAGAGGGCAGTCAAGGATGACAGCGCGTGGTCAAATAACTGTGCCTACTGAAATTAGGAAAAAGTTCGGATTGAAAACTGGTGATATCCTATGTTTTCTCGAAGTAGACGGTTCTATAGTTCTGAAGCTTGGACCGCTTGTATTGATTGAGTGATTGAACATCAAACAACGATATAATATAGAAAAAGAACACGCAGAGAATCATAGCCCCGTAAGTTTTAAATTGGTCGTAATGCATAATCCATACCACTACGGTGATTTAATATGACAGCTGAAGATATAGTTATGATAATTGACAAGCCCCACTTCACAGTCAAGCTTCACAAAACTCTTTTGGAAGTGGACTTAAAAGAGGGCATTAAGAAAAAGTTGGAAAGTGTTCTTGAGGCTACACCTGCACTACGAGAAAGTTTGGGCTTTCTCTTCCAAAACATCATTCCACTAGATGTTCCCCTAAGAAACATACTCTCAGTGGATATGGATAAGAACGGACAGGTTAAGATAGCTGTTCCATCTCGAAAAGACATTGTTATTCCACTTGAACCAAATGAATCTCAACCTCTAATTGAGAAAATGAATGAGTTGATCTCTATAGAAAAAGAAATTGCGAGACGGGATTTACAAGAGGGAAAGAAAGCTAGAGAGGCAGTTGAACAGAAACGTGCTGAGGCGCGTGCTCGAGAGAGATTCAGGTAAGGAAACGTGTTTTAGTTTTTTGGTTGTGGAAAAAAACGAATATAAACAATACTACCCGGGGTCTGGAGAATGTAGCAGAAACCAAGATTATAGAAAAAAGAATAGAATTTTTGTTATGACTGTTTGGCAAGATAGTTGATTATGGTCAGTTTTTGGATTTCGCTTGTTCCCTCGTAGATTTAGGTTATTTTCGCGCATCTGTGAAAGCGTTCATCATGGTAATCAGCCAAATAGCCATATCCACCGAAGATTTGTATTGCGTCGTCTGTTACTTCCATAGCAACGCGACTTGCGTAGGCTTTAGCCATTGAAGTTGCCACTGGGTTAGGTTTTCTTTGTCGTAAAGCCAAGCCACAAAGTTGTTAAGCGTTAAGCGGTCTACACGCCTCCTTTCATTTCTTGATAAAAGTCGATCCTGTTCTACATGGTCTAAGAAATCCCTTATAGAACTTGGCTTGAATAAAACTGCTGAAAAACCTCCAACCCCCTACTATAAACATTACGTGTTCCAAGCTTCAAAACCGAAAGAAACTCTGCAACCTCGTCGTTGGCAGATCCCTGCGAAATAGGCTGCAGGACATCCCACACCTGAACTGTTTAAAACAAAAACAAAAGAGGGAATTTTGGTATAAATTACAATCTGGGAGCGGTAACTCCCGGGCTACCATTGTACCCTAGCCAGGCATTGTTCAATCTCTCAGCTTAGTAATTGTGTGAGGACTAGGTTAGAGTTCAGTTTCTAATGAGTC
>Ga0315268_10008438_pt1 | contig 10770 bp, 12 predicted proteins | sample C1_top_MG_FD_204535 | JGI IMG/M metagenome (GOLD analysis project Ga0315268, IMG submission 204535) | Sediment microbial communities from Yellowstone Lake, YNP, Wyoming, USA - C1_top | ecosystem: Environmental > Aquatic > Freshwater > Lake > Sediment | place: USA: Wyoming | collected 2017-08-01 | reverse complement strand
GCGATGGCGGCGAGAATGGCGGCCGCGACTTTGTATTCCAGTTTGGCTTTGACCCCAAGCGTAGCCAAAAGAAACGCGAAGGTGGTGATAATCGCAAAGATGATAGATAGAATGAAAAGATTCAGGTAGCGGGAAACGGCAAACATCCAGATGTCAGTGATCCATTCATGCATAATCAGGGGAAAATCGGCCATCGAATGGGAAAAGATATCATATCTAGCCACTTCAAGGTGATGGTTCAAGAGATACTTCCCATCCGCGAGATGCCAACCCATGTCCGGGTCGGTTGGAGACTTAAGAGCGACGAAGAAAATAATAAGAACACCGAGGAATAAGAAAATATTTTGGGAGGAGAAATAAACTGACATGTTCTTAATATGATCTCGAAATTTCATTAGCAAATTATTTTTGGTCATTGGTAACATGGTTATTAGCGGTGAGACAGGTCATTAGTCTTTGGTCCTTAGCAAGGTGATGACTAATGACTCACAACCAGACCCACTGCCCAAAACCTTGTTACCTATAACTTTACTTTCTCTTAAACAACAAATATCCATCTTTGTCATAAACCAAATCATATTTGTCCGACTTTTTCAGTTCTTCGATGCTGTTTTTCCATTCCGGTATTCCCATCTGCAAGGCGTATTCAAAAAGAAAAAGTTGGCGGGGATTGTCGGCGTAGGGGTCAACTGTATCGAGCAAAATATATTCAGCCTTATCAATTCCTAAAGGAAAGCGGTATATTTCCTTGCGCTCGGAAAAATGCGGTCCTAGGTTGTGCTGGACGCTGATCGAAGCGTCCGGAGGAATTACTTTCTTTACTTCGCTTAGGCCTTTGGCGTGAGACGAGGGAATATAATCGCTGATTCGATAGCGGGGGGAAAGCGGCGAAATGCCATAAATCACGCTTGCCCCTACGCTGAAAATCAATATCAGTCCGACAAATAAATTCCGAAGAACTGCGCTGGCCAAAAACCACCTCCGGACAGTTTCAACGCTTGAAAAAAACACAAAAGGGGCTATAATCGCCGAGTGATAAAAGAAAATATTGAAGGTCATTGAGTTGCTGCTCAAAAGATAAACTGCAAGAACCGGAAGAGTCAGCCAAAATTCCCAAGAAAAAAGAGCTAGCGAAAAAACCGGAGCAACAAGGAGAAAAATATATTTCAGTCTGGTGTAAGAAAAAATAACTTTCAGCAACGCCAAAGGATGAAGGATGATATTTTTGATTATTTCCGAAAAACTTGCCCCCAGCCAGGCGTAACGGGAGGGATACAAGGAATCACTATAAATAAGCGCCGGTTTCCCAGTTGAAGAAAAATGGGGAATGAACACCACCATAACAAGAAAAAAATAAAGAAGAGAAATGCCGCTCACGACAGCACCAAATTTTCTTCTTTTCTTAATAAAAACCAAATAAAGTCCCGTCATGAAAACAAGAAGCGGCAGGTGCTCTTGGCTCAAGGCTAACAGGCTGGCAAAAATAATAAACCATTTGTCGTTTTTTTTCTCCAAAAAATAGAGAGCCCAGGAAGCAAAAAAAACAGCCAGCACCAATTCGTGGAAATCATAAAGAAGCCCGTTGTGAAGAGCTGGATAAAATAAGTAGCTAAGAAGAATAACAAACCCCAGCTTTTCGCTCTTCAGTTTTTCTTTGGCGATGAGATAAATGGGAACAGCGCTGCCGCCTACCGCCAAAACCTGAAAGAACAAAAACCATTTCGGTGTCGCGTAAATAAAGTAAAATGGAACGAAAATAAGCAAAATCGGACTGAAATGAGCTCCGAAATAATTGTTCACGTTCACCATGCTTGAAGTGAGCCCGAAAAAGTTCCCGTGAACCGTATTCCAGAGCGCCTGGTCATAAGTTCCCAAATCGTTGAGATATGATTTCAAGGCCGCGTGCCGCCCGAACGAAAGCGCAGTGAAGACGAGCATAAAAACAATTATGAGAAAATAGGCTAGTGTATCTATTTTAATCTTTTGAGTTTTGATCATTGCTTATTTTTTTCTTGCAACGAGAAATATATTGTCGCGGAGATTGAGATAAACGCTCAAATTTCCAACTCGGCTTCTCAAAAAATAATTGGAAATATTTCTCAAGATAGAAATCTTTTGCCAGTTGGCTAATACTTTGAAAATAGTGCGCAGGCTGAATTTTTTTCCTACGCGAGCTGTTTCAACGACCTCGAAATTATTTTTAGAAAGTAATTGGGTGAGATTTTTTAGGCTGAAGATATACAGGTGATTCGGCGGAACAATCGCATGCCAGCGTCTTCGCAAAATTTTAGCCATCAGGCTGACGGAGTCCGGCGTATTGATAGCTAGAAGCCCCCCCGGCTTCAAAATTTTTCGGGCTTGTCCAAGAGCCAGATCGGGTTTTGCGAAATGTTCAAGAGCGTCCCAAAAAACGACCGCGTCAAACTGATTTTCCGCAATATTGTATGTTTCAAAATTGCCGGTGATAATATCTAAGCCGTTTTTTCGTCCGACACTAGCCGCGTATTCTGAAATTTCAATGCCGCTCGCCTGCCATCCGTTTTCTTTGGCCAGTTTCAAGAAATATCCGGTGGCCGCGCCCACGTCAAAGAGCTTTCCTTTTTGCGGCAAAATTGTTTCTATCCTCTTGAGATAATTTTTGAAAGTTCCGGAAAGAATCTTCTTGTCGCCTTCATAGTCAGCGTAGCCAAGTTCGTTCTCCGCGCCGGAAAAATAATCTTCTGAATAAAGTGCGAGGTAATTCTCAGGAATGGGCCATACGAACATCAGGCCGCATTTCCCGCAACGGAAGATATCACAGTTGTTCTTCCTGGCAAAAAAAGCAGTCTTTTGGTTTTTACAAGCCGCACAGGTTGGTTTTTTCAATTCATTCTGATTTATTTGTTGAAAATACCCACTCCTTATTTATCCAGAAATTAACCAGGCTCATAATGGTGATTGCTGCTATGCCAGAGAAAATATACCAGAAACCCAGGAATTCAGTGAAAGCGTAAACCAGCGCCATTATACCCGCTCCGATTAGAAGACTAGTTGCAGCAAATTTTATTATTCTGTGTCTTATCCTGTCCCTAACTCCGAAAGTGATTGACCGATGGAACAAAAAATTGAAAAGAATAGCGGCGCTCACTCCAAATCCATAGGAAGGCATATACTTGAGGCCAACTTGCTCGGTTAGAACAAAAACAATAATCAAACAGAGGAGAGACCCTATTCCTCCGCCGAGCAAAAAAACAAAAAGTCTTTTTAGTGATTGCCTCATAATTATTTTTATCTTAGCATCAAATTCACTCTCAAACAATGCTGGATTTTTGCAAGATTTCCGTGCTAGAATGGAAAAAATGCTCAAATGCTCGGTAGGCGTAATGGCCTATAACGAAGAAAAAAATATCAGCCGGCTACTCGAAGCTCTTCTTAGCCAAAAGCTTCGGGATGTTGAGATTTCCGAAATAATTGTTGTCGCGAGCGGTTGCACTGACCGGACCGAAGAAATTGTTAGGGATTTTTCCGAGAACGACCACCGAATTCGGCTTTTATGGCAAGAAAAAAGGGAGGGCAAGGCGTCAGCCGTCAATTTGTGGCTCAAAAGCGCGTCCGCTGAAATATTGATTCTCGAAAGCGCCGATACGATACCCGAAAAAGACACTCTTGAAAAACTGGTTCAGCCGCTTCGAGATCCAAAAGTTGGGATGACCGGCGCTCATCCCGTTCCAACCAATGACCCCAAGACTTTCATGGGTTTTGCCGCGCATCTTCTCTGGAATCTTCATCATCATATTTCCCTCAAAAATCCAAAGATGGGCGAGATGGTGGCTTTTCGAAAAGTAATTTCAGAAATTCCGCAGGATACCGCCGTTGATGAGGCCTCCATTGAAGTCACCGTGAAAAAGCTGGGCTACCAAGTAAAATACGCGCCCGAAGTCATTGTCCGAAACAGAGGTCCTGAAAATGTAAGGGACTTTTTGAAGCAAAGAAGAAGAATCCAGGCCGGGCACTTGGAGCTCCAAAAAAAAGAGGGATATAAAGTATCAACAACAAATCCCGGAAAAATTTTGGCTGCCCTTTTCAGAAATTTTTCACTTGACTGGCGGTTTGTCATATTTACACCTTTGGTGATCACTCTGGAAATCTGGGGAAGAATTCTGGGATGGTATGACTGGCGCTTTAAAAAGAAAAAGCACAGCATTTGGGAAATTGCCGAGAGCACGAAGAAATTAAGCGGATAAAAGCGGAAAATCTAAATTTTCGCAGAAGTTTTTGTTTGAGAAGTTGATTTTTGTCGAAAAAATGCGTGATAGATTCGATTATGGAGTATTTTTTCGCCACAAAAATCAACTTCGAGTTAAATTTCAAGAAAATTTTGATTTGCCGCGAAAATATCACTAATGCTTTCTCTAACTCCGAAAATTCCGCTTTACAAATCTTTCCGCCAGTTGGAAAAACCGCGCCTTTTACCGTTCAATTTGACCTTGAACGTCACCTATCGCTGCAATTCGCGCTGCGCGACCTGCAACATCTGGAAGAAAAAAACCGACGAACTGACACTTGCTGAATGGGAAAAAATCTTCAAAAGTATCGGACCGGGAAAAGTCTGGTGGCTCATTCTCTCCGGCGGCGAGCCGTTTTTGAGAGCCGATTTGGTTGAACTATGCCGGCTGGCGGGAAAATACTTGAAGCCGAAAATAATAAACATTCCAACTAACGGATACTTGTATCAAATTATTCCCCAGCGTCTTGAAGAAATCCTCAAGGCCGCTCCGCAATCGAAAATTGTTATCAATTTTTCTCTGGATGGGATCAGAGAAGAGCATGACAGAATCAGAAACCTTAAAGGAAGCTTTGAAAATCTCCTCAAAAGCTTTCGGGCGGTTCGGGAAATAAAAAATCCGCGCCTCACCGTCGGCGTCCACTCCGTAGTGTCGAAACTAAACTTCAAAAAAATACCCGAAATATATGATTTTGTCCAAAAAGAACTGAAGCCCGATTCCTATATCACCGAAATTGCCGAAAAGAGAGCGGAGCTCGATAATTTCAATCTGGACGTTTTTCCAGAAGACGAACAATATCGCCAAGCCATTGATTGGCTCATCAAAAAAATGGACGAAGAAAAACCGAAAGGTCTCTCAAGAATCACCCGCTCCTTGAGAAAAAACTATTACCGGCTGGCGGAAAATATTCTCAAAAAGAAAACTCAAGTAATCCCCTGCTACGCCGGTTTTGCCTCCGCCCAAATTTCAGCTGATGGCGAAGTCTGGCCCTGTTGCGTAAGAGGCGACAATATGGGAAACTTGCGCCAAAACGATTACAATTTTCGAAAGATTTGGTCTAGCAAAAAAGCGAATGAAATCCGAAAAAGCATCAAGGCCAAGGAATGCTGGTGCCCGCTGGCCTCGGCTAGCTACACTAATATGCTGATGCACAACTCAACGCTTCTCAAAATCATAAAAAATTATTTTTTTTAGGATGAAAATATTCATAACCGGCGCAACAGGTTTCATCGGCAGCCACCTCCTTGAAGCGCTTCTCGCGGAAGGCCACGAGGTTATGGCTTTGATCCGGAAAAACAACGATGCCCAAAAACTCAAGGAAAAAGGGGCTAAACCTCTTGAAACTGACCTTCGGAACATCAAAGCGGAAATGCTTGACGGCGTCGAGGCTGTTTTTCATCTGGCCGCCATTCGCTACGAGTGGGGGCATCTTCCGAAAGATTATGAAAAAGTGAATATCGAAGCAACAAAAAATCTTCTTAAGATCGCGGAAAAAACAAAGATAAAGAAATTTATTTACGGAAGTTCAGTTTTCGTCTTCGGCTACCCGCGGAGGATACCGATTGACGAAACTTTTTCCTACGCGCCGACCACAGAGTATGCCAGAAGTAAAATGAAAGCGGAACGCACGGTTAAAAAATATTCTGACGAATGCGGTCTGCAGACGGTTATTATCCGGCCCACAATGACATACGGTCCGGAGGATACAAAGGGAATGCTTTTAAAGCTGGCCAAGCTTATCAAAAACAAAAAATTTGCTATAATCGGAAATGGCCTGAACTTTATTCATCTCACTCACATTGACGACGTGGTTCGGGGATTTCAAAAAGCTCTTCAAACAGAAATAAAAAGTGATGACTTCATTATCGCTTCGAAAAAAGCGGTTTCCCAGAAAGATTTGATTGACTTGGTCGCGAAAGAATTGAATGTGAAAATCTGGCCGATAAGAATTCCTCACTGGCTTGCGATATCTGTTGGATACGCAAACGAAACGATTTATAAATTGGGAATGAGGTTGAAAATAGGATATTTTTTCAAAGAACCTTTTATCAGCCGAAGCAAAGTGGATATTATTTCCCAAAGCCAAATTTTCAGCGCTGAAAAAGCCAAAAAAATTCTCGGCTTTGAGGCAAAAGTTGATCCTGAAGCTGGAATTAGGGACACGATAAATTGGTATCGGGAAAACAAATATGTATAAAATGTTGAAATTTATTTACAGCTATTTCGTCATCCCGCTTTGGATTTTTTCTTTTTTTCTTACAACGCTGGCGCTCGTCGCGCTTTGGATAAACGCCTGGATTTCGCAAAAAATATTCAAAAGAACCAACCAGCCACTTTTCCAACCACGTCCTATTTTTCCTTATACAGATGAATATGCAGATAAATATTGAAGAAATAAATGAAGGAATTGGCGGCACTTATGAGAGGATTGCCTATTCAAATATAATCAAGCGCCTTGCCCAAGAGCACAGCTGCCGGACAATTTTGGAACTGGGAGCGACCTTCATTGCGGGGCTTCCCGGATTCAATAGCTGCCTTTTGGCCCAAGACGGATTTGACGTGACGGTCACGGTTCATTCAAGAGACTTTTCCGAAACAATCCAAATTTGGAAAAAGACTAATTTTCAGGGAAAATCAGAAATTATCGAATGGAACGACAATCTCAAGACCAATTTTTCCGACAATCAATTTGATTTGGTTTGGAATCATTTGGCTTTTGAGCATTACAAAAATCCGCTTCCCTTGGTTCGGGAAATGAAACGCATCTCAAAAAAAATGGTAGTGAATCTCACTTTGAGCCCTTGGAACATTGGTTTTCCTCTCCATTGGTTTACTCACAAGTTACAGGGCAAGCATTGGGATCACGGATATTTCAAAAATACTCTCATTTCCACCATGGAAGAAACCCACCGGGAGGCGGGCTTGAAAATATTTGAGTCCGGAGGCTGCGACGCGCCGCCATGGATGGACACGGTGGACGCCAAAATGGGGGACACTATGACCTATTTTGACTACACCCCCAATTTCGTAAAAGAAAAGTGGATTTGGAATTCGGCGCTTCCGGCTTGCCAGAACCATTGGATGGTGAAACTTTTCTGGGACTGGGAAAAAAATATGCCGGAGTGGTTCCGGCGGCTAACAGCCCATCATCTTTACACTGCAAGCCTCAAAAAATTATCTGATAATTCTCAACCGCAGTTTCCAAGGGAGCCAAAAAGCTTCCCAGACAATCCGGCGGGAAATTTTTGAGCTGCCGGAATGGCGTCCGGCAAAAACAATGGGAATTTCTTTCAAAGAGAAATTTTTTTTATGAGCCCGGTACTTCATTTCGATCTGAAAGGAATATCCGTTGGAACGGACCCGGTCCAACTCAATTGTTTCCAAAACTTTTCGCCGATAGCATTTGAACCCGCTGGTCATATCGGTCAGCTTCACGCCGGTGACAAAAGCGGCGTATTTGTTCGCGAGAAGACTTATAGCCAGTCTTCCCAAGGGCCAATTGGTAATACTCACGCCGTTTTTATAACGGCTTCCGATAACAAAATCGTGATTTCCCGCTTCTTCCAGAAATTTTGGTATCATTCTGAAATCGTGCGAAAAATCGGCGTCCATCTCAAAAATATATTCGGCGCCCTTCCCAAGCGCATAGCGAAAACCAGCCAGATAAGCCGTTCCCAAACCCATTTTTTTGGGACGACTCAAGAGATGAACACGGTTGTCGCCACGCCTCAACTCTTCAACGGTTTTTCCGGTGCCGTCGGGCGAGTTGTCGTCAACGACAATTATTTCCAATCCTTCAACTCTCAAAGAAAATATTTTTGGAATCAGCCTTCCTATATTTCCTTTTTCGTTGTAGGTGGGGATGATTACGGCGATTTTCATAAGATTTATTATAGCAAAGGATCAAAAAATAAAAAAACTTTCCAAAATCCGGAAAGCTCTTTGTAGGTGTCGGACACCTACGGCTAGCTGATTGTCATTGTCAAAGTATTCTGATACGTTCCCGCTTTCTGGTCTCCCCAGCCGTAGTATTGGACATTGAGATTCAAAGAATTCAGGCGGTAGTTTCCCATTCCGTTGTTGACACTGGCGTTGATGAGAGTCCTTGCAACATCAAAGAAACCATCGCTTCCCTTGGCTATTCCGTCAGTACTGGCGTCTTCAAGGCCGGTGAGAACAGCCGTCTGCGGAAACCAGGCGATGTTTCCGTTGAGGAGATAATTTCTCGCCCCGTCCGCCGAAGTGAGCATATTGTTCATTGTAGCTGAAACGCTCCATCCGGCGCCGCTTCCGCGCGTGTCGCGAAAATTAACGTAATCCATATTGGCCAGAGAATTTCCGGCTACGCCAACGGACAAATTGTTGAAAGCGAGTGTCAACGGCGCCTCCATAGAGAGCTCTCCGTTCAAAAAATTCTGAATCAGATTAGAAAGACTTTGGTTGGCTGCCAAGCTGAAAGGCAAATCAAGCGTCCCAAAAACCATCGTCAGCATAAAGGTGACGATGAGAACGGCAATGATTTTTTGTTTTGCTTTTTGTTTTCGGAAATTCATGCCCCTATAAATTTAATTATAGCACCAAAAAACAAAAAAAGCAAGCATTCTTGCTCGTCCTTATAATTTTTAAAACTTTATCAATTAGCCTTGCAACATGCAACATGCAGCGAATTTTAGCTGATTGTCATTGTCAAAGTATTCTGATACGTTCCCGCTTTCTGGTCTCCCCAGCCGTAGTATTGGACATTGAGATTCAAAGAATTCAGGCGGTAGTTTCCCATTCCGTTGTTGGTCGAAGTGTTGACGAGAGTTCTCGCGGCATCGAAGAGTCCGTCGCTTCCTTTGGCTATTCCGGAAGTGCTGGAGCCCTCAAGGCCGGTGAGAACGGCCGTCTGGGGAAACCAGGCGATGTTTCCGTTGAGGAGATAATTTCTCGTTCCTGCCTCTGAAGTGAACATATTGTTCATTGTAGCTGAAACGCTCCATCCGGCGCCGCTTCCGCGATAATCGCGGAAATTGACATAGTCCATATTAGCCAGAGAATTGGCTGCCACGCCGACTGACAAGTTGTTGAAACCGAGAGAAGACGGCGCTTCCATTGACAGTTCGCCACCGACAAAGTTCTGAATCAGATTAGAAAGACTCTGGTTGGCCGCCAAGCCGAAAGGCAAATCAAGAGTTCCAAAAACCATTGTCAGCATAAAGGTAACAATGAGAACGGCAATGATTTTTTGTTTAGTTTGTTTTTTTCTGGTTTGTGCCTGCCCGTCCGGCAGGCGGGCGCCCGAGGCGCATCCCCCCTGGAGGGACATCCTATTAATCATTGTCTTAATTATAACACAAATGAAAAAAATTAGGAGATAGTGAGTGTCAAGGTATTTTGATAAGTACCAGTGTAGTCATCAGCTGTAATGAGGAGATTCAAGGTGGTTGCGTTTATGACATAATTTCCCAATCCATTGTTGGTTGAAGTGTTGGCTAAAGTTCGGGAGCCGTCCCCGAAATTCCCTGAATAATCAGCCCCAGCGACTACTCCCGTGTTGTCGGCTCCGTCAAGAGCATAGATATCTCCCGGCGCCCACATCAGGCGGCTGTTGGGAATTTCGGCGGCGTTCGCGGCCACCATATTGTTGGCCGCACCTACTGTCGTCCAGCCGGCGCCGGTCCCTCGATAATCCCTCATATTGACTTGAACCATATTGGCCAAGCTGTTCACTCCCGTTCCGGCTGTGGCTGAATTGAAATTGACTTGAGTGGGCGATTCCAAAGACAGAGAGCCGGCCGTGATTTCCTGCTGAAGGGTGGTATTGTCGCCAATAGCCCGAACATTCGAGATTTGAATGACGCCGCCCAACATCGCCAGCATAAAAACAACAACGAGTGTTGCAATAATTTTCTGTTTAATTTCTTGCTTGTCCGACAGCCTTGCAGGAGCAATGGCGGCGGGTTTTTTTGTTTTTATTTTCATTTAGGCTGCTAATCCCGTAAAAATAATCTAAACCTTAAGAAACTTCTTATTTCCTATACCTATATTATATATCAAAAAAAAGAAATAATCAAACTCATACCAAATCTTTTTATTTATTTTAACGATCTACCATAATTATTGCAAGGATTTGGGGCAAAATCAAGAAATTGTCAAGGTTAGCGTGTTGTGATAGGTCGTCGCCGGCGTTCCCGAGTCAACAGTTAGGTTGAGAACAGTGCTGTTGATGACATAATTTCCCATTCCATTGTTGGTCGTAGTATTCGCCAGCGTTCTTAATCCATCCCCGAAATTCCCGGAATAATCCGGTCCGGCGGCCACTCCGTCATTTGAAGCTCCATCCAAAGCATAAATGTCTCCGGGCGCCCAGCGCAGCCAGATGTTGGAAATATTCGAGCTGTTGGCCGCCGTCAGATAATTAGCCGCGCCAGTCGCCGTCCAGCCGGCTCCCGAGCCGCGGGCGTCGCGCATATTGACCTGCACCATATTAGCGGTGGTGTTGACGGTGACGGCGTTCAGGGTG
>Ga0315268_10008437_pt1 | contig 10771 bp, 10 predicted proteins | sample C1_top_MG_FD_204535 | JGI IMG/M metagenome (GOLD analysis project Ga0315268, IMG submission 204535) | Sediment microbial communities from Yellowstone Lake, YNP, Wyoming, USA - C1_top | ecosystem: Environmental > Aquatic > Freshwater > Lake > Sediment | place: USA: Wyoming | collected 2017-08-01 | reverse complement strand
ACTTCTCAGATTATGTATCTGGACACATTAATTTACTTTTCACACCATAACTTAAATCTCAGAAATATATTTAAACAAGTAAGGCTATTAACCTATGCAATGAAAGCTCAGAAATATGAAGACGTTCAATTCATAATAAGCCAGGACGGGGACGGAGAGCCCAACCTCAACTTGGTCTGGAAAGAGGGCGGTCTTTTTCTTTCATTGTCGGGCTTGTTCATCTCGGACGGAGACACATGGTACGAGCTGCCCGTGAAGGATCTGGTCAACGTCAACATCATCAATGAAGAGCCCTTGCAGCTGAGGTTCAAAATTCCTGCATTGGACGTTGTGGTCACGGGGAAGCGCGCCGAACGTCTGCTCGCCCTCAGGCATTTCCTGCTCCCTTACATAAAGCGCGAGAAGGACGGCAGCGGGATGAAGGGGCTCATCAAGTTCTGGGCCGTCGGGATATTCGATTTGGATATTCTGAGCCGGCTCATGTCCGAGGAAGAGACGGCCGTCATCCAGATGATAAACAAAGCCAAGAAGGACGGACTCATCTCCGAGGATGGGCGCGTGACCGAGAAGGGTCTAAATCTTTTGAGCGCGAACGAACGCAAAGTTCTCAAGGGGTCGCTGTAACAATGCAGAACGGACCCAATTTTGGCAGCTTCGCTGAGGCTGTAACGACCCTCGGCAAGCTGACGAAGATGGAAAGCGCCATCCAGGCGGCGATAAAAAATTCCCGCGTCCCGCCGAGGGAGACTAGGAAGCTTCTAAAGTGCTCAAAACCGGCCGAAGCTGGCAACACCCCTGTTTTCCAGTTCATGAGGGAGCTTTTCCACAGGATGGAGCTCGGCGATTTGGAAATCGCGTCGCTGGACATATTCAAGATGAGCTTCCTCGTGAGGGACTGCCCCGTTTGTAAGCTCTACCCGAACGTCAAGGACAAGCACACGTGCTATGTGACGACGGACGCGCTGGCGCAGTTCTTCAACAAAGACCTCTCCATACCATCGACGTCTGAGGAGGTTCTCTGCAAGAACAATGGTGACGATCTTTGCGAATTCACTGTTTCGATGCAGCCTCTCGCAGTGTACCAGCTCGCGCTCGACGCATGCGACCGGCAGATAATAGGTCATCTCCCGACGATGAAGGAAGCGACTGCGTTGGCGAAGGCCATGGACATTTCCGAGGACGAGGCCACGTACCGCCTGGAGGCGCTGAAGCGCTACCACATCCTCGACGCTGGGAACCGCCTCACGGAGATTGGCGAAACATACCAAAAGTTCGGGCAGAGTTTCAAGCTGCCCGACGAGGATTTCCCGCCGCCGTGGAAGGACATGTCGGAGATTTCCGAATCGATTTCAGCGTCGGTGTCGTTCGCCGAGGCCTTCACCGAGGCCGCGGACGAGGAGCCGATATTCGACGTGAAGCGCGAGGACATAGTGAACTTGGCCGAGAAGGCCAAGAGCTCGAAGAGCTTTGCGGAGTTGCTTTCCAAGAACATTTCGAAGGAGGAAGAATAGTGGAGGGAATGGCATGGCCACAGAGAGGATAAAGACAGGGATATACGGACTCGACCAGCTTATCGAGGGCGGCGTGAGGGACAATACCGCGGTAGTCATAGTCGGCTCGAGCGGTACGGGAAAGACCACATTCGCGATGCAGTTCCTGATGCATGGAATTGACAATGGCGAGCAGGGTCTCTACGTGACGATGGAGGAATCGCCCGAGCAGATAATGAAAGAGGCGGAGATGATGGGCTGGGACATGAAGAAGCACTACGAGAAGAGCCTCTTCTTCATACACCTCAAAGGGAAGAACTTCAAGAAGATGATTGAAGAACAGCTCCCCAACTTGGTGAAGGCGCGGAGCGACTACGACATCCGCACCCGAGTAGTCATCGACCCTATGACCCCGGTCATCTGGGCCTCGGAGGACAAGCTCGAGCAGCGAGAGCTCATCGGCAAGCTTTTCTACACACTGAAAGAGCTGGGCGTTGTCATGGCAACGGTCGAAGAGCACTCCAAGCCGGGCGAGATAATCGGCGAGGACGTGCTGCTGCCCATCTACCTTTCGGACGGCGTAATCGACCTGGAGTACTACCCCATCGGCGGTGCATTCAACCGCACTCTGAAAATTATCAAGATGAGGGGGACCAAGCACGGAGAAGGCGTATATCCGTACATCTTCGCCAGGGGAGCCGGAGTGATTGTCCGGTCGTCGCCCAGCGAGTCCGGTTCGACCGCGCCCGGCAAGAGCTTCGACCAGGTCTTCGACGAGGCAATAAAGACCGCCGAATTCATCAAGGCCCCGGCGCACGTCATCGACAGGCTCCAGAAGATGAAGAAGGCGTGGAACTACGACTACTCTCCCGAGGAAGCGCTCCAGATAATCTTCGATTCGTACGGGCTGAAGTGAGGAGGCGAGAGATGGCAGAGACGAAGAAGAAGATTGACAAGACCCTCGACGCGGACAACGCGATGCTCCTCAAGCATCTGTTGGACATGGAGCTTCGCAGGCTGAGGGAGGACAATGGGATCGACATAGTCCTCTTCATCGGCGTTGATGGCCGCACCTTCGCCTCCAACATACCGAACGTGCTCTCCGCGCCCCAGTTCCGCCTGCTCAACCTCATCAAGGGCAACCTGCCCTACATCTGCGGCCAGCTGTATGCGGAAAATTTGAAATTCAGCATCCAGCAGTACAAGCACAGCACGGTCATCATCACCGGAGTCGGAGACAATGCATTCCTGGCTTCGCTGATTGCGAAGGAGGTCGACCTGACAAACGTCCAGGGGCTCGTGAAAAGCCTGCTCCGCAGCAGCACGGTCCTGAGGCACGTTTTCGAGCTTAGGCCTCTCACTGCTGGGGCGATGCAGGGATACGACCCCGAGGTCGTCGACGAGCTGAAAAAACTCAGTCGCCTGCTGTTCGTGGAGAAGTTCGAGGACACCCGCGGATTCAAGCGCAACCAGGAGCTCCTGGCCGACTTCAAGAAGAAGATCGGGAGCGTCGTGGGAGTGGGCAACGTCGAAGAAGTAGTCACTCTGACCTTCAACGAGCTGGGGACGAACTTCGCCTACATGACCAACGAGCAATGGATGGCGTTCCTGAAGATGGCGATTGACCAGCACATCCGCAAGTTGAGGGGGGACCTGGTAGCGGACGAGTGCGCGAACACATGGATACCCGAGCTGGAGCGCAAGTTAAAGTCGTTCGTGTGAGGTCCAGATGAGCAAGAAGAAGCCCAATCGAGGCGCGAAGAGGAATACCAAGGCGGAAGAGGGAGAAAAATCAGCGTTCAAGCCAGCAATGGCGCCAAAACCGTTGACCGCCGCACGATTGGCCTGTTCGAACTGCGGCAAAAAAGTGAAGGACCAGCGCACTTTAAAATTGCATGAGAGCAATTGCAAGGCGGCCAGGCAGAACGGGGAAGCGGACCGCCCGAAGCCGGACCCGATGCTCGTCGCATTGATAGATTTGAAGGACGCGATGGCATCGGAGCGCACGGAGATGCTCAAGCTGGTCGCCGAGAGGGACGCAATTTTCAAGGAGCAGATTGCAGCGAACGCCTCGGCCGCGGCGGAGGCGGAAAAAGCCGCATCGATGAGGGCCGAGCCGCAGAGGGCGCAGTTCCAAAGGCAATCGCCACCATCCGGAATAGACGTCGGCTCGTACTACGACCGGCCGGAGCCTTGGCAGGAGCAGGCGGCGAGGCAATCGTACAGGCAATATCCGCCGCAGACGCCGCCGCCCGAACAGCCGACGCTCTCGCAGAGCGAGATTCAGGCGCTGGTGAAGGGCGAGGTGCAGGCGGCCATGGAAAACCTGGAGAGCGCGAGGGTGAAAGGCCTGACCGAGGACGAGGTCGCCGCAATCGCGAAGCGCGAGGCCGGGGCGGCCTTAGCCGGAATCCCCTCCTCGCGCGCCGGAGCCGATGAGCTGGGGGCGCTCTCCAGCTCTTTCGATGCGAAAATATCCGATATGGAGAAACGCCTTGCGGAGCTGGACCAGAGGCTGACCCAGCTCGCAACGGAGAGGCTCGACCCATCGAAATTCACCAGGTTCGGGAAGGACATCGAGCGGCTGGACTGGAAGGTCGAGGCGCTGATGGACGAGGTCGGTTTCGGCGACAGCCTGGACGTTTCCAAGATTCCGTCGAACATCCTTGAGATTGTGTACCAGGCCACTCTGGACGACGTCGTGCGGGAGCTGGGCAAGACCCGAAGCGCCCAGGAAGTGGGCACGATTATCGAGGACACGCTGGAGGAGGTCAGGAAGAACACCAGCGGGAGCGAGCTGTTCAGGTACAACGGCCGGAGGATTTTGACGGAAAACCTGGCGAAATCCATCGACCACGGCCTCATATCCGCGAAGCAGATTCAGACGACCTACGCCGAGCTGCTGAACACGCTGCTGGCGAGCGTGCCGGCCTACAAACCGAAGAACTTCAGGGCGATGATAAAGATAAAGAGCCAGGAGTACGCGGTCGACCGCGTAACGCATCTTCTGGGCCGCGCAGAGAACGCGGATAAAATCATCGACAACATGGGCCAGATGATTGCAGCCTTCTCAGCGCAGAGCAACGCGCGCTTCAACCAGTTCTCGGCCAGGCTGGACGAGGTCGCCGGGCCGATGCTCGAGCGCAAGGTCGATGCCTCGTTGTTTGAAGAAACGCGCTTGGCGATAAATGAGGTCCGTCTTTCCGTTGCAGAGCTCGCGCGGGAAAGCAGCCGCCTTCTCGCCAAGCTGGAGATGGGGTCGGTTGCAACCCAGGGTGGCGAACATGCTGACGTTCAGGCGCCGGCCGAAGGCCAGGAGCCACCCGCGGCAGCCCCCGAACTCACCGAGGGCGAGAGGCTGGTGATGACGATGCTCGCCGAGGGCGACCTGAGCGTGAGCGCGCTGAGGAAGCGCGCTGAATCTTTCCTATCTCCCGAGGATGTCAAGGCCGCGTTGGAAGGCCTGCATTCGAAAAAATTGGTCGAGTCCAGGAAGTGGAAGAAAGGCACGAGACTGGGACTGGCCAGCCCGCCGCTGGCGAAAGAGCCAAAGCCGGAGGATGCTTCCGAGGCGCAGGAGCCAGCGGTCGCGGAAGGCGCTCCGGGCGAGGTGGTCTACGCCCCCGAGGCCGACCAGTCGCAAAAACCCGAATCCGCGGAAATCCCCCCGGCTGGGGACGGCCTCCCGCCCTCCGGAACCGAGGCTTCGCCCCAGGGGCAGAAGGGCGACAAGCCCAACTCGTGGATGGGCGAGGCGATTGCGAAGAGCGGGCTCGAGACGGGCGCGGAGGCGACGCCGTTCGAAGGTGCTGCCGAGCGTTCGGAAGCCGCTCCAACCGACGATGCGACGCCGCCCCAGCAGCCGGTCAAGCCCGTCGAGCTCACTCCCATTCATAAGCGCGTTCTCGACGCGATAGGCGACGGGGCGACGATGCCGTCGTTGAGAAGCTCGCTTGACGACGTAAAGTACACGGAGATACTGGTATCTGTGCGCGTGCTCATAGACTCCGGCCACGTTACGGCCGAGAGCCACGGGCGCGGCACCACTTACAAAAGGGTCAAAGGAGCCAAAGTAGAGGAGGTGAAAAACGATGCTTGACGTATCGCTGGTATCGCTCATCCAGGACATGAGTGAAAAGGCCGGCGTAGAGGGAACAATACAGTATTGGGCCAGGGTTGGTGAAAGCCTCGCGAAAAGGATGGGAAAGGAAGCGTACATGGGGTGGCCGTCTTTCAACGTGGCGCTGAGGGAAGGGCGAACCGCGTTCTCCATAGAGGGGGACGTGAGCGCGCTCACGGACTTGGCGATAACGGACGTTGACGGCGACGTCGTGGGATACATATACGCACTCAAAGTGTGCGTGTTCAACCCCACGATAGACCGGATACGCTACTCCGTCGGAACGTTGCCGAGGGCGGACAGGGCGGTCGCGGAAGAATACAACAACAGCGTGCGCGACACAGCGGTCTGCAACTTCTGCGTCATCCACCAGCGCTTCCGCGAGGAAGTCGCCAAGAGCATAGTGATAGCCGACCAGCCGCTGGATTGCTTGCAGCTGGCGAACAGGGGCTACTCGGGCGACACGAAGATTGCGGAGGACAGCCTGCGGAAAATAGGGATAGATCCCGAGTACGTTCGCAGCCTGCTACGCAACTACGCGTGCGTGTACGCGATACTTATGAAAGGTGCCAGGCTGAAGGGCGAGGAGGCTGATTAAGATGTTGAAATCTGAGCGCAAGATGCTGATAGACGACAACCCGTTCGTGGACGTGGCTGCTTACCTGTTCCTCGAGGACATCGCGGACAAGCAGGGAGCCAGCGGAATGAACAACTACCTCGTGAGCCTCGCGACGTCGCTAGCCAAGTCGATGCCCGAGGAAGAGTACGAGACGTGGGAGGAGTTCGTCGAGTCGCTCCAGAAGGGCGAGTCCATCATGTCCGCCTTCGAGAACGTCGTCATGGCGACGCCGCACTGCCTCGTAACGACCGAGTGCCCGTTCCAGAAGGGGTGGGAAGAGTACACACGCAGGATAGGGTCCTTCTCCAAGATACACTACGACGTGGCGGAATACTACAACTCGACGGTCAAGCCAGGCGCGGTCGATTCACAGTGCATCATACACCAGACTTTCAGGTCTGCAGCCTCGGAGCGCATACGCGTCGCCGGAAAACCGGTGAAGTACGCCCAGGTCGCGGCCATATCGCCCGGCGGCAACAAGAAGGTCGCCCCCGAGGAATGGCTGCCCATACTGCTGGAGAAATCCGGAATCTCTCACACGATGCTGAACATGATAATGAGGAACAACGCCTGCCTCTGGATACTGTACCAGTAGCGGTGCGCCGGGCAGGAGACGAAGGAGGCGGAGCGCCGCCCCATGAGGGGTACAATTGAAGGTGCTGAGGAGATGCGGCCCCCAGACATACGTCAAGCTGGAGGAAGCGTCGGAAGTGTCGAGCTACAAGGTCGTCGGCGAGGACGCGGATACGAGATTCGCTGGCGGCGGCTTCGACTTCTTCCGCGGATTGGGCATCATCGGATACGAGAAGACTTTCAAGATTTGGCTCAGAAAGTTCCCTCGGCCCATCTTCATCATGGCGGTTGAAGGCACCAGCGTAGTCTCGTGGGTGTTCATCGAGGAATGGCCCGAGACCGCGAGCGACGGCTCGCCGGTCTACGTCCTGCGGGCCATCGAAACCATACCCTCGCTGAGAAAGCGCCGCATCGGGTTCCGCTTGCTGATGCTCGGGCTACAGCAGACCGTCGGCTACATGGTCACCAAGCCCCTGACACATGATGCGGAGCGCTTCTTCGTCAGGTCGGGGTTCGTGAACGAGAAAGAGCTGAGGAAGCCAGCAATAGACTTGAGCAAGCATCCCGGGTATCTCGTGCTGCCGCCGTTCAAGAAGACCCAGCTGCTCCAGGATTTCGAGAAGTACTTCGAGGCCGAGGGCCGCGCGGAGACGGGGACATGAAGAGGATTGACTGGAGGGCGCTGGCAGCGGCTTTTCTGGCCATGTCCGCTCTCGTCTATGCCGTGGAGTTCGTTCTATTCAAGGACATCAAGGAAATCTACGTCTGGTTTTTGGGGTGCCTGGCATTCCTCCCTCTCCAGGTGCTGTTCGTCACCTTTTTTCTACAGCGGGCGATTGAAAACGCCGCGCGGGAGGAGCGGCTCGAGAAACTGAATCTGGTCGTCGGGGCGTTCTTCAGCGAGGTCGGCCGAGAGCTTTTGGTCACGCTCTCGAATCACGACCAATCGCTCGTCAAAATCCGCAAGGAGCTGGTCGTCAGGCCCGAATGGGGCGACTGTGAATTTGATGCACTGGTGAAGAGGCTAGCGGCCTACGATTACGGCGTCGAAATAGAGCGCGTGGACCTGAAAAAGCTGCGCGAGCAACTGGTTTCGAAGAGAGAGTTCCTTCTGCGCCTGATGGGGAACCCTAACTTATTGGAGCACGAATACTTCACAGACCTTCTCAGAGCGATTTTCCACGTCATGGAGGAGCTTGAGGCCCGCGATGATTTTTCGAAATGCCCGCCGGCGGATATCGCGCACATCCAAAGTGACCTGAACCGGGCCTACAAGGACCTTGTCGGGGAGTGGCTGTCTTACATGCGTCATTTGAAGAAGGAGTACCCGTACCTTTTCCACCTGGCGATGCGCCAGAACCCGTTCGACGAAGTGGCCAGCGTGATTGTGGAAAGGTAGCGGGCAAAGGTTTATGCCCGCGACACCTTTCACCATCCCGGTGCATCCATGGAAGCTGCCAGTGTTCTAAAGTCCGTCGATAGCTTGAAAGAGGACATGGTCGAGACGCTAACCGAGCTGTGCAAGGTGCCGGCGCTGTGCCCGGAGCACGACGGCCAGGGGGAGGCGGATAAGTTCGCGCTCCTCGGTAACATTCTGGACGATTTCGGTTTCCCAAAGGGTAAGGATTACCCCTCGAAGGACAAGCGCGTGCCCGGCGGGAAGAGGCACAACCTCGTCGTGAAGATAAAAGGCGAATCCGGAGCGAGGGAGCGCATCTGGATAGTGTCGCACGTCGACATCGTTCCGCCCGGCGAACGGTCGCTCTGGAAGACCGATCCTTACGCGCCAGTGGTCAAGGGCGGCAAGCTGTACGGCAGGGGCACGGAGGACAACGGGCAGGCTATCGTCACCTCGATATTCGCGGCGAAGGCGCTGATTGACGCCGGCGTCCGCCCGAGGAAGGACGTGATGCTGGCCTTCGTTTCCGACGAGGAGGTCGGCAGCAGGCACGGAATCCAGCACATCATCGCCGAGGATTTGGTGCGGTGCGAGGACTTGGTCGTCGTTCCGGACTCGGGCTCGGAGGACGGCAGCTACATCGAGGTCGTGGAAAAATCGCACATGCAGGTCCGCCTCACTGTCAGGGGAAAGCAATGCCACGCATCCAGACCCGGCAAAGGGATAAACGCCTACCGCGCGGCGGCGGCCTACGTGGCCGAGGTCAGCGACATGCTGTATGCGAAATATGACGGGCGCGACGAGCTCTTCCAGCCCCCCCATTCGACCTTCGAGCCCACGAAGAAGCTGGCCAACGTGCCGAACGTCAACACAATCCCCGGAGAGGACATATCATACTTTGACTTCAGAATAATGCCGGGCCAGGATTTGAGCGGAATCGTCCGTGATATGAAAACGCTGGGAGAAGAGCATTCAAAAAAATCCGGAGCCATATTCGAGCTGGAGGTGACCAGCCTCTCGGAGGCGGCACCGGCCACGCCCGTTAAAAGCCCGGTGGTAAGCTCTCTTTCGCGGTCCATCCGGGCCGTCAAGGGCATCTCCGCCAAACCACTGGGTATCGGCGGAGGGACCTGCGCGGCCCATTTCAGGCACGCGGGCATCCCGGCGGCAGTATGGGCGACGATTGACGAGAAGGCCCATGAGCCGAACGAGTATGCGGTGATAAAGAATCTCGTCTCCGACGCCAAGATATTCGCCCACCTGTTCATGACGGCGTAATGGCGGTGCTCAGGAGAACATTCGGCCCAGCCAGTAAACGACGTTTCCCACCGTGGCGGCTAGGACCAGCCCGACAGTGATCGGCACGATGAACGGTATCTTGTGCGTCACCCACACGTCCTGTATTCCAGCGGCTCTCAGGGCCTCGTACTCCTTCATCAGATTCCGTCCCCTCTTTGGGAAAAGGGCGCGCTGCATCTTACCGTCCACGAGGCGTTCCATGGGCCAGACGAGCGCCTTCTCCGCGTCCGCGACCTTCACGCGTCTCCCAAAAAGGGCCATCGGCAGCATAAAATTCCCCTGCTTGGCGTTCAACGCGAGGTTGTAGAACGGCAGGAACATCACGCTCAAGCTGCCCATCATGAGAACCAGCATCATGAACGGGAAGGAGATGTCCACGATGTCGGCTATGGCGGCTGGCGTCGCAATGAGCGGAAGATTCGGAAGGATGGGATACCACGGCAGGACGAGGGCGATCGACATCAGCGCCTTGGCGTCAGCGCCGCCGTGGATGACGTTTGTGAAGTACAGCGAGTAGACCAGAAGGAACATCGCCGGGATGATCAGGAGCGTCGTGAGGCCTCCGAAATACACAGCGCAGCCCACGGCTGCGCCAGCGGCGGCGAAGGCCGCAATCGCAGGCCAGCATAACTTGCCATTGTCGAAAATGGGCTCGCGGTCGATGTACGGATCGTAGAACAGCAGGCCGATTGGGAAAAGGAGGAGGTAGTGGGCCGGTTCGGCGCCGCCGTCAAGCATCTCGCCTGCCAGCAGGCACAGCCCCACGACACCCAGAATTTGCCAGTAGCGGTCGTCGACAGTCCTGGTCTTCAGGTCCTCGCGCGAGGCCGCGATGAGGAATCCGAGGGTCACCGAGAAGCGCGCCAGGGAGAGAAAGTCCAACGCCATGCAAGGCTTAAATGACCGGTTGTGTATATATCCTTTCGCCCGTCAAATATATATATCACTGGGGATTTACTTCGCGCAATGCAAGCCATCCGTGCCACGGTCGCTGCGGCGCTCTTAGCGTCCCTCATGTTCGCGGCTTTGATAGTCCCCGGGAATGCCGGTGCCGCTCCCGCAGACGTAGTGGTCCTCAGGTTCGACGCCTATTCCGAGGATGTGGAGATGGGCGAGACGGCGCATTACCACGTCTCGATATACAACAACGGCACGACCCCGGTTTTCGTCCACACGGCGGTTGCGAATGGCGAGTCACACTGGAAAGCGAATGCAACCCCGGAGTTCTTCACGTTGTATCCCGACGGATACGCTGATGTGGCCGTGGAAAT
>Ga0315268_10008434_pt1 | contig 10773 bp, 12 predicted proteins | sample C1_top_MG_FD_204535 | JGI IMG/M metagenome (GOLD analysis project Ga0315268, IMG submission 204535) | Sediment microbial communities from Yellowstone Lake, YNP, Wyoming, USA - C1_top | ecosystem: Environmental > Aquatic > Freshwater > Lake > Sediment | place: USA: Wyoming | collected 2017-08-01 | reverse complement strand
TCACCAACAAGACGATGACTCCGAGAACAAGGGCAGACGCAGCGTAGATCCAGCCAAATCCCCCTTCCAAATAGACCGCCAATGAGAAGGGAATCATGAGAATCACGGTCGCCACTATACACCGGAGGGCCGCCTTCTCTTCCATCACGACTGGAAGCATCGGTACACCTGCGCGAGCATAGTCTTCCTTGCTGAGAATCGCTAGACTCCAAATGTGGCCGGGGATCCATAGGACCACTAGCCCGGCAAGCAGGACCGGCAGAAGGCCAATTGTGCCAGTGACCGTGCTCCATCCGAACATGGCTGGCAGTCCTCCGCTGAAGCCGCCCAAGACTATGTTGAGTGGGTTTCTCCTTTTCAGCAAAAGGCTGTAGACGACGACGTTATCCAGAACGCCAAGCAGCAGAATCACGAAAGACACGATATTGATCCACAGGCCCAGCACAAGGCCTACTGCGATCAAGAACAGGCCCCATCCCAGCGCGCGCTGTGGAGGAGCGATGCGGCCTGTGGGAATTGGTCTGTGACTCGTCCGGTGCATGATGGCGTCGATGTCCCTGTCGATGTAGCATGTTACCGTGTTGCATCCGGCTGTTGAGGTCGTGATCGCGATCAAGCCTGCCAGTATCGGGAGCAGTGCGAACCACTTTTGTGAGAGCGCCGAGATCGCCATCGTCGCGGCAGATGTGAACACAAGCAGCGCGACGGTCTTCGGTTTCGTCACTTCAATGTAGTCTCTTAGAGTGAGAAGAAGCGTCATCACGATCACAAAAGATTACTTTGATCCTCATTGGTGAAACAGTACGTTCGCAAACCCGCGTTGGATGCGAGACACCTCACTTAAGTCTTCAGCTCTCGGTTGCCCAGGTGGATGCCACATCTCAGGTCGACACCCGGAATTCTCGTAGCAAGCTGGGACGTCTTCCGCGATGGACCCTAAGCTATTCCATGGTATAGTTCTTCGCACAACGCGGAGAGTCTGGGGCTGAGCCGCACAGGTGCCTCGGCTACAACTGCAGGATCCCTGAATTCCTGCGGGAGGCTGTCTATCTGTTTCTTTCCATACCCACGGGTTTTGAGCAAGGATGGCGTGCTGTATGACAGTCGTCCCTTGTCGATCACCTTTGTGAGAAGTGGGCGAGCGACGAGGCCTGGGAAGATCTCCTCGTATATTGCCACGATGTCCTCCTTGATTTGACCTGAACTATCGTAGGCGCGATGTATCTGCTTGAGTTCAGGGATCGTGACCTTCGCTGGGCTAAGTTTCACCCGAGGAATACTTTCTGAGCCCCGGCGGAGTTCGACCAGCTTGTAGATGCCCGGTAGAGCCGGGTCCTCTCTTGATGTTGTGAGCTCTGTTCCGACGCCAAAAGAATCGATCGGAGCGCCTTTCGCGATCAGATCCCGGATCTTGTATTCGTTGAGGTCTCCGCTTGCGAAGATCTTCGTGCTCTTGTATCCTGCCGTGTCAAGGATCCGTCTGACTTTCACGCTCAGATCAAGGAGGTCGCCGCTGTCGAGACGTACTAGCGTTGGCGAAACTCCGAGATTCGCAGCTGTCTTTGCTCCTTCGATCGTGTTGTAAGTGTCGATGAGAAGTGCCATGTTATCTGGGAAGGCTTTCTTGTAGGCTAGGAAGGCCTCTCGTTCTGAGTCGAACGTCATTATGAACGAATGGGCCATCGTTCCGTGGGTCGGTATACCCAATTCGTATCCAGCAAGCAGGTTGGAGGTGCCTGTGCAGCCCCCGATGTACGAAGCTCTTGCTGCGAGAAGTGCGGCCTCTGGGCCATGCGCTCGCCTGGAACCAAACTCGACAACATCTCGCCCCTTCGCGGCCTCGACGACCCTAGACGCTTTGCTAGCGATTAGAGTCTGGAAGTTTATCATCGTCAGCAGATATGTCTCAACAATCTGTGCTTCAATGATACTGGCTTCAACTTGGACGAGAGGTTCTCCTGGGAAGATTACGGTGCCCTCTGGAACTGCCCAAACGTCCCCCCTGAATCTAACATCCTTCAAGTACTCGAAGAATTCCCGGCTGACGTGGCGGAAGGATGGATGCTGTCTGATGAATTGTATCTGGTCATCCGTGAATCTCAGGTTGAGAATGTAGTCAAGAGCCTGCTCCAGCCCTGCCGCGATTATGTAGGAGAAGTTCTTGGGGAGATGCCTGACGAATAGTTCGAAACCGGCCTCTCCAGGTACGTTGTTCTCGAAGTAGGCGGCGGCCATGGTCAATTCGTAGAGGTCAGCAAGCATTGATGCGTTGGAGGCTGTGACAAATAGGCCGCGCGGTTTCTCCAGCTTCACCATCTCGGGCACCATCGGCTGGCAGAAATCATACGGAAGAAGCACATAAGGGCCACAGATTGCGGAGCCCAGAAGCTCGCCAAGCCGCGCCCAAGCTCAGAACGTTGGCTCCTTCCCTGGCGCGGGTTGTTCCACGATGAACTGAGCATGGTCTACTCAGATTGTTTGGTCGTGATGATCCGATTGGGCTTTAGTGGACAGTTTGAACTCTACGATAGCACGTATTCTCTGTTCAGGATCAGGCATGGCTCTGACTCGCGCTTCGAGATCTGCCGGTAACTCCGATGTCTGGACAGGACGTGCTGATGCTGTTACCCGTTCGAGTATAGGCCTCGCTTTGTCGAACGCGGCCTCCAAGCTTCGTTCAGTGTCCAATCTCCTTCGTTGTGCTATCTCAGCTATTGCGACGAGCTCGGGGTCTCGGGAGGGTGACGTACGTGGCGGTGTCTTGTCGATTTCGTGGCGAGCAGTCGATCGGATCTTTCCCCAGAGCCACGGAATCCCACGCATGTCTCGTCACACAGATTCTCGTTACCGAGTTGAACATTTCTGCTTCGTGGACGGTGCCTGGTCACATAAGGCTTGACTCGATTGTATGCATGGGAGAATGTGTTGGTGACACGAAGACTCTGGTTTGCTTTGCCCAGTTGCGAACTGTCGCCAACGTCATGACTCTGTGCACGAAGCGGCTAGAAAGACATAATTATGTTAACGGAACGGCTTAGATAATCAGCGCTGAGAAAGGGAAGGATTAGCTCAGGTGTTGGGTGTGGCGGCTCTCCTGTTCCGTCGATCCACTTAACAAGCCAATTAGAGTCAGCAGCCCCCCTATTGGGGAACACGCATGGAAGGTGACGACGCGAGATGAATGGAGAGTTGGTTTGGGCGCTCATCATTGGTTTTCTCATCTCATTCGCGTCTGCCGTCTGGGTGGGCACAGACGCGGACATGCTAGGACTAGAGCTATCCTACCGACGGCTTTGGGTTATCATCGTTTTCCTGTTTCCGATCCTCGGATTGCTACTCTACCTCGCAGTTGGAAGAAAGCAGGCTGCAACTCTACGAGAAGCAACGGAGAGAAAGACATGCAAGTTCTGCGATAGACCTTTGACGTCAGACGCAATCTGGTGTGACGCATGTGGACGAGCCCAAGAATGAACGAGCGCTCACGCTAGAACAAGACAAACCACGAAAAACAGGGACTTGTGAATGGCTCGCGAGAGTCTGGTCTCACGCGCTCATTCTACTCTGCTGACCGAGAAACGCCTCGATTGTTTCCTTGCGGCAGCGTTCGCAGAATAGCAGCCGACAACCGTCAGGCAAGGGTGTGAGGTAACGGTGGCAGAGTCGGCTCAATCCTCACCCAAGCCGTACCGATCTAGGAGCTTGTCTCTGTCGAAGAAAGTGTTCGGCAGATCGCCTAGGACGCTCTTGGCCGTGTTGACCGTCTCAACCTACTACTGTGCAGGCTGCCGGTCATGGTTTGGCACGAGCCTACACACTATCACGCGGCCAGCTTGCCTCCTCGCAGAAGTGACGCCATAGCGCACTGCATTGAGACTCTGCTGGGTGTGGTCTGTGGAAAACTTATGGTCGACGGAAACCTGTGCCCGCGTGACGCTTAAACCCTCAGACCTCGCGTCGTCTTTTATGTGCAGGTAGGAGGTGAAGCATTGATGGTTAGTGACAGAGACCTTTTGGAGCTTACCTATGTTAACTCTAGGATCATACGCGCCGCATTGGAAGTCATGCTCAAGAAGAACGGATATTGGGATGCTTACTTGAGGAAACTCGATGAAAGAGGTATCAAACTCGGACCAAGGGGCTGAAGGCGATACAATGCGTGATGAATCGCCTTTGGTCTGCAAATGCTTCCAAAGACTCACATGATAGTGGAGAGCAAACGACGGGACAGGTGGAATCCGAGTGGTGAGGGGTTTCATGGTAGGTTTTAACTAGCCACTAGCTGTCATTTGTAATTCGCGTTCGAGATATGATTGAGAAGGATATAGCATACAGCAATCGGCGCAAGGTAGAGGCCTCAATCCATGCCTAGCGAGAATCACGAACGAGAACGCATCATAATTGAGTCCAGCATCCTTGTAGTGACGTTGCTGTTTGTGATCTCAGGCATTAGAGACATCGCATGTTGGTCGGTGAGCAGGTATACTCTGTACACGTTATCATTGGTGGGAGCATGGTTCGTCTTCGCAGCGTTTATTGCGACGCTGATCATGTTCTTGCCGTCCAACCGCGCAATCTTACCGGCGGCGTCATTTCAGCTGGGTCTCTTCATGGGTGGGCTGGCGGGCCTAATCGTTATCCTGTTTGGAATTGCGAGTTTTGAACTAGGTGGGAATCTTGATCTGTCGATGCTTTCGGCCCTAGTCATCATGTCGGCAGTCACAATACTTGTTACATTCTTCTACCATCGGTTGGCGGGTGCCTCTACAGGACTCGGTTGACAGCTCTCGTCAATGAATTGCCCGCGACCCGCAGACACTGAAAGGCGAGACCAATGCTACATACTCTGGTGAATCTGGCAGGTGTAAAACAAGAAAAGGCCACTCCAGCAACTAGCGTTTCGCTCGTCTCGAGACAGCCTCATGCTATCTTGCTGCCGAGTCAGCCTGCACAGCGGACGACGACATAGAGCAGATCTAAAGAGTGAGGACGGACAATCCTAGCAGACGTCCCATTCACACCAGTAAGTGTTAAATTCTGAATGGCGGGAGCCATTTGCGGTGCTCCTTCTCGTGAGAACGGGTAACGTACTTTTTATCTTAGCGATTCTGGTCGCGGTTCTTGGAGTTGGGGCATCATACTCAGGATATAATGCAAGTTCGCAGATTGTGACGGAGACGAGCACTGAACCGACGAGCTTCGCTTCAACAATGGTTGCAGCAACAATGACTGAATCATCAGTGATCTTAACTGTGAGCACTCCGTCCGTGCATGATGTCTTCACCATTCCCCCTGGCTGGCAACAGTGGAATGCCCCGGCCATGTGTTCCTGGGACTGGATTGTGATGTCGGTGAAACCGGGGAAGCTCTACGTGTCTTACTCCACCGGGCCAAGCGGCTCGGTGGGTTTCCTGTTCGGAATCGACTATGGCAGCGTTTCTGCCACCGAGCTCGAGAAAGAGGGTCACCCACCCACTCCATGGCCTTGCAGCTTGCTCAAGGGTACGATTCCACACAGTTTCGAGACGGGAAGCGCATCGTACAAGTTGACAGAAGATGTTGCCTCGAATGGATTCGCGATTATGATCTTCATGAACGGTTACGGTTCCAGCGTGACTGTGACCGCGGATGCTTGGCAAGAGCCGGAACAGACCCAAGTCACCGTGACGCAGTATCGTACGCTTTGGACTACCACGTGGGTCTCCACCCAAGTGGCGGGCCTTGTGACTCACCCGGCCGGGGTAGGTTCATTATTCTACGTCGGGGTGATCTTGGTCGTTGCAACAATCGGTTCTGGAGTCGCTGGACTAGTGGCGAGAAGAAAGGGGAAAGTATTGTTATCTACTGCTTCGGTTGTTTCCTCTCCGGAAGCGCCTCAAACCTCACTCAGCAAACCAACCTCAGTCTACTGTACGGAATGTGGGGCTGGATAATGACATTTCTCTATCCGTAGCCAACGGAATCAATACCATTCATAGCCAACGAGAGAATCACCAGAAAAGTGACCCTGGCGGGGGGAGACTATCTCCCGCGAAAACCGTAGCAAGACATAATTATGTCACATCCGTATCCGCTTAGAAAACTCTGGAAGGACCTGAAGTTTAGTGAAGGGAGCCGCTTGAAACGAGTCATTGCATCATTTGTTCTTCTCCTGGGGCTTACCTTCGTAACCGTGACCCTGTATCTCGGTAACGTGGAGGCTGTCGTGAAGGTACTGCAATCGTATGCCGTGTCCTTTCCATAATGGAAGTTGAAGCTTCATGGCTGAGCAAAAGAAAAAGCGGTTCAAGTTCAAGTACGGCATACCCCGCTTCCTTGTCCAACTCGTGTCGCTCCTGCTTCTGAACGGATTACTGTTAGCGGAACTCTACCCTAACCTAAGCCTTCAGCGGTATCCTGTGACTCTCCCCATCCTGCTGAGCATAAATGCACCAACAAATCTCGCATACGGAAGCCTGGACGTGATTCAAGTAGCTCTAGCCAATCCGGTTGCCCCTTGGGTTGCACTAGCTTTCGTGTTCGTCATAGGGGCAGTGCTAGGCAGAGCGTTCTGTGGTTGGGTGTGTCCGATGGGGTTCATTCAAGACATGGTCACGATGGCAAAAGGCACGCTTGGCCAAGTCGATGTACGAACTCACGAGAGCGGAAAACGATTCAAGTACTTTGTGCTCGTGGTCGCGCTTTTGGCCAGCGTATCGCTAGCCATATCGCTCTCAATGGGACTCGGGACCGAATACAAGAACTCACTAGGGATCTTCGCAGACGGACTACTGATTCCCTTGGCACCTGAAGGCACTCTATTCTCAATGATTCCCCGAGCCCTATTGTATCTCAAGCTGGAAGTGGCCCCGACGTTCCTGGACAAGATTTCCGCGAATCAGTTAGTAGAGTGGATCCGATCAGTCCCGCTCGTGATCTACGCCGGACTAATACTTCTGTCCGTATTCTTCTACGGCGCATACAAGGTCCCACGTTTTTGGTGCAGATATCTATGTCCAGTCGGAGCAAAGATGGCTCCGTTCCAGAAGTACAGCTTCTTGGGGATGAAGAGAGATCCCGTAAAATGCAGCAAATGTCCACATTGCGAGGCAGCGTGCCCAATGCAGATCCGAATCCTGTCGCTGCCTTGGGAGAAGTTCAACGATCCGGAATGCATCCTATGCGGGGAATGCGTAGACGCATGCGTCAACAACTCGTTGAGTTACAAGTTCCCCTAGACTTACGAGTTGGTAAGACGTCGGGGTTCAGTCACAGATTGGAGCCTTAATAGTCAAGCCATCATATCGTTTCGTGAACAAAGTTGGGACCGAAACGACGCGTTTCCCTGAAGGACTACTACTCACGGCAAGTTGTCATGCGGGAGCTCGGCCAAGAAGGCCAAGATAAGCTGACACACGCATCAGTCGCGATAATTGGACTCGGCGGCTTGGGTGCGGCTGCTGCAGCGTATCTCACAATGGCCGGCGTCGGCAGGATACGATTGGTTGATCAAGATACGGTTGAGACTCACAATCTTCAGAGACAGATACTCTATAGCATAGATGACGTTAGGGCGCCGAAGGTTGAGGCGGCAGCTCGAAGACTCAAGACCCTCAATCCTAAGGTCCACCTTGAACAGGTCGCAGAGAACGTCCGGGAAGCGAACGTTGACGCAATAGTCTCCGACTGCGACTGCATCGTAGACGGACTCGATAACATGGCGACGCGATACATAATCAACCGCGCGTCCGTGAAGCATTCTATTCCGTACATCTTCGCAGGCGCGATCGGGATGGAAGGGAACATCTCAGTATTCAGGCCACCAACAACGCCATGCTTGGAGTGCATAATGCCGGGTCTCGATGATGCCTCTTTGCCGACCTGTGAGACGCGAGGAGTGCTTGGAACAACTACGGGAAGCATCGGTGCACTCGAAGCGGCGGAGACGATCAAACTGCTTGCCGGGATTCAGCCGTTGCTTGAAGGGAAACTACTTGTCTGCGATCTTCGTGAGATGGATTTCAGAGCAATAGACATCCAAATCAGACGAGACTGCAAGGTGTGTCAGCTCAAGCAGCCAATTCGCGAAGCTGAGCAGGAAAAGCTAAGCTGGCTTTGCGGCGATAACACCGTGAACGTGAATCCGTCGAAGCAGTTGAAGATAGACCTAAGATCAGTCCCCCGGCGCCTCGGCAAGAGTGCTAGGGTTCATCTGAGAACTCCGATGGCCCTAGTCTTCCAATATGACCAATACGAGGTCACCCTTTTCACCAACGGCAGAATGCTGATCAAGGGCATCAGTTCTGAACAAGATGCAATCGAAGTCTACCGAAGAATCATGGACAAGGTTAGCGTGAAAGGAAGGAGCCGATCAGCGTGAGCGTCACAGAATCAGTCATTCAGAGCTCAGCTCGAAATGTCTTTCGAGGAAGAGCAGTGTGCTTGATCTCAGGAGGCATGGACTCCCCCGTCGCTCTCTGGCTGACAATCAAGGCTGGCATGGCTCCAATTGCCGTCTTCTTCGACAGCTACCCGCTGGCTGACAGAAGAGGCAGAGAGATCGCTCTGCTCAGCATCAAAAAGGTGCGGGACTACTCGGGCGCTCCTCCAATCAAAACGTACGTCGTCGGACACTCTCCAGACCTGTCAGAGATCGTTACCTCCTGCCAGCGGAACTTGGCGTGCGTGATCTCCAGACGAATGATGTTCAGAGTCGCAACCGAGATCGCGCACAGGGAGATGGCGGACTGCATAGTCGCAGGAGATGTCGTGGGACAGAAAGCCAGCCAGACACTGCATAACCTGTTTGTAACAGATGCGACCACAGATGGGCTTCCCATCATCAGACCTCTTGTCGGCATGAACAAGGACGAAATCGAACGACTCGCTAAGACTATCGGGACATTCGAACTCTCAACAAGCCCCGGCGTAGCAGCTTGCGGCATCCCAACACGCAAGCCTAGGACGCACTCTCGATCTGAAGAGATCGCAAAGTCCGAGACGCACCTGGATCTGGATCATATGGTCTCACGTGCGCTCGAGAACGCGCAGACCGTGGACGCCTAGGCTATTTTTTGCTGGCCACTAGCTCAGGCAATAAAGTCTCCGCGATCTTACGTGCAGCCTCTTCGTCGGCAACGTTCCTGATGATCAGGCGGCCATCATCAACAATCGTGATCTCCGTCGCATCTCTTAGCTTCACAACCATCAGCTGCCGAGTCCACAGAGTAGTCTCACAATTCCACCCATGCTCGAGAGAGCGCCTGAATCTTGCTAGATCTACTTTGAACTTGCTTCTTGGAACGGCTTCATAGGCTGCCCTATCGGAACAGAGCCTGATAATGAACGCCGCTCCATGTTCCATCACGGACATCTCTCGACCACTAAGAGACAATGATCAAACAAAAAGCTGATGCCACACGTCAGCAGAAATCGGAGCGTTACTCCTCATTCTTGGTTCAATAGACTTATACGGCAAGAATCGAAGTTTCGGTTGCCGGGGGAAGACGCCGGGGTCGGTCACATGTGATGTGACCACCGAAGGCCGAACGGTTCAGGCGGCGGCCTGCAGAGCCGCAGTATATGGGTTCGACTCCCATCCCCGGCTCTATCCTGACGCTCCTTGCGGAGAATATGGGCCGGGCGCATGGGCCGCATTGTGAAAGCCTTAAGTCGGGTAAATCATATCGGGTCGAGCACGTCTAACGATGTCTTTCAAACGGGCCTTGGTCGGCTGGCAGTACAGATGCATCATTCCAGCGCTGATATTGGTGCTCATAGTCAACCTGGCACTCCATGCGCAATTTGCGCAGGCAAACGCAGCTGACCCGCAGACCTCTCAGCCGAGTTTTCTCAAGATGAGTTTTCACATGTATGGGAAGGTGTATAGTAACTCGAACTCGTCGATATTCATCTACAATGGCGCGGACACGCATGCTCCGACCTATGCATCCGCCCCGACTGCTACGGTATCCTGTGCCATTCATCAGAGTGCTCAGATCTGGTTCGCTGGCATTGACGCCTGGGTCGGTGGTGTCTCTTGGATCACTCAGCCACTGGCTGAGGAAATGACGATTCAAGGGAACGTGAGCATGACTGTCTGGATGAGCGCGGCTGATTCGCCTCCAACTGTATCTGGGTACGCGTTCGGTCTGACCGAAGTTGACAACATGGGGAACCCGATCGGCGATCAATCCTACGAATACGCCTATGGTACTGGGAGCATCCTCAGCCAATCTCCGACACGGTATACGCTTCTTTTCGGGGTCAATCGAACCTTCGCAAAGGGCAACATCCTGGGCTTCTTCGTTATCGTTGGCTCAACCACCGAAAGATGGCACTATCAAGCGTACTTTGACAGTCCCAGTATGGATTCGTTCGTTGAGTTGCCGACCATGAGCACGTCCATTCCGGAGTTCTCGCAGCTGGGAACGGTAGCTTGCATGGTGCTGACAATGCTTTGTTTTGGCATTGTCCATCGCCGAAAACGCTAGGCACCTATTATGTCGTGACTGCTCCCCTTGGCGCTGATGACGGACTGGTCGTATGAAGCCCGATGCCCGGCATCTTGCCGAAATTCTTTTGGCGGAGCGGATTGAAATCAGTCTCTACGGCCGAAAAGATGACATAACTGCCGCCGTTCAGAAGATCATATACGGGTTTCTTGCGGTCATTTACGCTTATGGCGGGCGGGGCAGGATTCGAACCCGCGACTCCAGGCTCCGGAGGCCTGTGCCCTATCCTGGCTAGGCATCGGGAGAAACTACGCTTTCTATACCCGCCCATACCCGCCCGACA